>Ga0209101_1002238_pt1 | contig 12955 bp, 9 predicted proteins | sample ConPoolayeCmetaG_FD_185481 | JGI IMG/M metagenome (GOLD analysis project Ga0209101, IMG submission 185481) | Hot spring microbial mat communities from California, USA to study Microbial Dark Matter (Phase II) - Cone Pool mat layer C metaG... ... | reverse complement strand
ACGCCCGACGCCGCACGACCGGCCACAATGTAGGGCAACTGCTCGCAGTTGCCCTACAACTGACGTCGCCACGGCCAGCCATAGCCTGCTCTCGCTCTCTTCTCGCGCAAAAAAGTGACGGACACCCCGGCATTTTTGCAGGCTTGACAGTTGCCATCCCTCGTGGTATTATTTTCCAAAATTAAATACCCCCGGCGACACTCTTATCCAGAGAGGTGGAGGGACCGGCCCTGTGAAGCCTCGGCAACCGGTGCGGGTATAACCTGTGGGCAATACCGGCACAAGGTGCCAATTCCGGCAGAACGGCGTTTCTGGAAGATGAGAGGTGGCCATACAATTGTGCCCCTTCTGTCCTCCAGGAGGGGTTTTTTCTGTCAGAGCCATCCCTGGCCGGGGAAATCATATGTACTACGAGGAGGTGCTTATGAAAGAGCGAAATATAGTAGTAGTAGAAGCGACCGGCCAGTTCATTGAGGACATCCCGGTGGAGATCGTGGAGCGCAAAGGGATCGGCCACCCTGACAGCCTGTGCGATGGCATCGCGGAACGCATCTCGGTAGAATACAGCCGCTGGTGCCAGGAGAATCTGGGGGTCCTTCTCCACCACAACTTCGATAAAGTGCAACTGGTAGCCGGGGAGGTCGAGGTCAGCTACAAAGGCGGGCACATGCTCAGGCCTATTCGGATTCAGATTGCCGGACGCGGCACTCCGGCTTTCCAGGGACACAAGGTGCCGATGGATGATATCGCTATCCAGGCTGCCAAAGCACATGTGCGCGAAACTATGCGCTACCTGAATCCCGACCGGCACATGGTGATTGACAGTTACGCAGGCCGGGGAGCAGAGGAACTCCAGTATGTGGTGGAGCACGTGACAGCTAATGATACCAGCTTCGGCGTCGCCCACTGGCCGCGCTCCGGATTGGAGCACGCTGTCTACGAGACCGCACAATATATAAACTACAGGCTGATTAACGAGTTTCCCATCGGAGAGGATGTGAAAGTAATGGGCCTGCGCCGTGACAACGAACTGACACTGACGATCGCCCTGCCTTTTATAGCGCAACACATCGGGGACGCTACCGAGTATTTGGAGGTTAAAGGGGCAGCGACGGCGGCCATCCAGGAATATGCTTCTCAGCTCGATCATCGCAAAGTGCAGGTCATGGTAAATACCGCCGATGATGTGGATAATGGTGCGGTCTACCTGACCCTGACGGGCACCTCAGCGGAAATGGGCGACGACGGAGCGGTCGGACGGGGGAATCGTGTCAATGGGGTGATCGCGCCATTCCGCTCGGCCAGCCTGGAGGCTGCCTGCGGTAAAAACCCTATCTCCCATGTGGGCAAAGTGTACAACGTGCTCGCCCTTTTGGCAGCGCAGAATATTGTGGAACGTGTGCCGACCGTCCGCTCGGTAACGGTCTACATGCTCTCGCAGATCGGTGCACCGCTGGATCGTCCCCTTATCGCCACTGCACTGGTGCACCCTGCCAACGGCCCGCTCACGGCAGGCATCCAGGCCGATGTGCGGGATGTCCTTGACGAGTGTCTGGCTCAGGTCTACTCCTTAAGAGACCGCATCCTCAACCGGGAGTTGACACTGTTTTAGCTGGTCCACAAAAAGAGGAGACCTGGTTGGTCAAAACCAGGTCTCCTTAGTGCCTATCCGAAAAACGTAACCGACGCATCCCTATGCGTCGGTATAAGCGGCATAGGGATGCCGCTTGTACGGTTTTTCGGATAGGCTCTTAAAAGCCTTGCGGCTCCTCGACGTCCTTCCGCTTCCTCAGCACTCAATCCGCCACAGTGAAGTTCAATCTTTGCGCTCGGGTCTGATGCCTTTATAAACTCTGCTCCCGGCCAGGGTAAGCAAAATCTTATCGGCAGGGTGACCGATGATGTTACTAAGCTCCTTGCAAGTCATAGGCCTGTTCCCGTTTGCCAGGAAGACCCGAAAGACCGCATCCACCAGCGAAAGTTTCTCGTTGATGTAATCAGGCTGTTTGCTACAATGGGTCTGCAACACATGTTGCAACCCATCCACCTGGGTCACTTCTCCGGTCCTGTCGTCTACCCAGTCAATTTTCTCCGTGTCCAAATAGTCGCTATAAATTGCACGGTGTTCCTGGCACAGGTGTGCCCGCAGTTCAACGCTGATGCGTAGCCCCTGCTTCTCCCACCAACTATAGTCAATGTGAAACAGCGTATCGAGAGTGGGTTTGACAATGGTCGGTATAGAGAGCGAAACGGTCATCTTCCCCCCGGTATGGTTTGCATCTGCGTCTCAGACCCTTCCTCGCAGAACCCAATAATTGCCACCGACCGGCAAGTAAAGACCGCTGGAGACCAGCTCGGCCAGCATAGGGCCAGGTGGGGTGCGCAGTGCCACATTTATAGCGCTGTACAATGTGGCAGCATGGACCGTTCCCTGAGGACTGAGCTTGGCCAGCTCAGGGAATATTTCGGCGATAAGCTGCCTGAGCGGGATTTTCTGCTGGTGCACACGTGACCATACCGCTTCCATAGCCACGGAGTCCTCGGCTGCCAGGACCATCAACTCGTCATACGCGCAGGGAATCATCTGTTTGCGCATCTCGAATGTCAGCTGCCCCTCCACAGGGAGAGCAACACGGATCCATTCCCGCCTGGAACGGCGGTTTTTGAGCCGCACCGTAACCGTGCCCGATTCCTCTCCACGCGCAAGTTCTATGCAGGCTCCTACTGGAACGTTGTAAGTGCTGTACCATTCCTCCAGCCCGTAGACATACCGCCCCTCACGTACCACCCAGGCGGGCATCTCTTCGCCGGTGTCGCCATCTATAAGGGTGAAGCGAATGCGTTGAGTGCGACCGGTCGGGAAAATGCGGGAAAGGCGACTGGATAGCGGCAATGTACCAGAGACACGATGTGGATAGGTCAGCACGACTGTAACTGGCTCCTCCAGCACACCCGGCGGCTCTAAATCCGACCATTCGTCATCAATTTCCTTTTCCAGTGCCTGCATCTCGCTTGTCAGCAGTGCGTGTTCATACTTCTCTGGCCGGTAGCGCAGGTACGGAGGAACAGACTTCACAGCCGCCGGTTCCATGCTGCGGAGAAACCACATTATCTCCCGGGCCGGCCCTACTTCATCGAAGCGTTCATCCTCCTGAAGCGCGTAGTTGAGGGAGAAAATGCGCAATTGAGGGGGGATCTCATCAGGCAACTCCAGGTCTCCCAGGAACGCTTCTGTTGAAAGTGGTCCCCCACCTGCCATATCGAGCATCGCTTCCACCAGGTTCAGATGACCGGCATGTATCTCGACCAGCAGGTCTTTGCGAAACCACTTGCCACCCAGCCAAACGAAGTCCGGTTCTGATTCGAGCCGTTCTTCCAGCAATTTGCTTACCCTGGCGCTGTACATATCTGCCAGCGTATCGGGTGACAGTAGATCTACGTCCTCATCCCCGGCCTCATAGTTGAGCGGATGGTCGGCCATAAATTCGGCGGCGAACTCACGTATCCTCCCCTTATCAAATCTCACCTGTACGACGGAAAAGGGGCCATACTCCGGATTACGGCCGGGACGTATGCCGACTACTTCTCCTATCCGGTAGTCCAGCAACGGAAAGACCACCCGCTCGCCAACAACGTAGCTGTTCTTAGGCCGGTACAGCGTGCCCTGTGCCAGAGCGCGCTTGATGAGCGCGTCTTCCTCTCGACATCGCTGCAGGATTAACGCTCTGGCCAGTTCCTCGGCCGAGCGTGGCAACTCGTCCTCAACGAGCAGGTTGCTGAGATATTGGATATCCTCAGATGTAATTGTGAACTCTTTTTCCCAGTATTCTGGGCTCTGAGTTTTCCGCTGAATCAGCATCAGACTCCTGTAGCTGGCTTTAAGATAGTCTGAGTTAGCGGAGCGATTATACCAGGCTTACACGAGTTTGACAAATCGCCAACACGCGCGTCACGAGTTTGGGACGGGTGGATCGTAGTCCGCAGTCCTGCGGCGCCCACTCTATCATGGCGGCGTCGAGCGCGGTCTATAGGCCGGCGCGAGCCGGAGGGACGCGAAAATATGACGGACACCCAGACTCATCCCGGGCGCGGTGAGCGTATCAAGCTGGGGACATACAGGTGGGCAAAAACGGGGCATGGCGCTCCGTAAAGGAGCGGAAAAACGTCCCCTGTCTGCCCGTGGTGGGCCTGCTGATAATGCAGGTGGCGATTTACCACCATATATGGGGGCTTCTTGCTTTAGACTTAACTGCCTACCCCTGCCGAATGAAGTCGCCCGCTTTGGGTCTTCGGCCAGCGGTCGGCCTGCGCCGACCGCTGTTTCCGCATCGGCGCAGGCGCCCGTAAAGGGCGATTTCCAATCGGCACACGGCGGCAGGCAGTCGGGCAGGTAATTACCTTTAGATACCATATATAGCGATTACAGCACGGTGTTGGTCAGAAGCATTTTCCTGGGCAAATGTCCCCAACCCGATACACTCCCAGCTACATCACTTGTGCGCACCACATTCTGTGGTATAATCTGCCTGCCCCTCAAGCATTTCCACCCCTAAATGTAGGGGTTTTTGTTTCCCATACCCCTAAATGTGGCATATACCATAAAGGAAGCGAGCCTATGCGTTGTCCTTACTGTGGCAGCGAATCGACAAAGGTGATTGATACCGGCCACACTGCGCAGGGCACACGCCGAAGACGCGAGTGTCAGGCCTGTGGGGAACGCTTCAGCACTATGGAACGGCCCATTTTGACCACTCCACTGCTGGTAAAGCGAGATGGTCGCCGTGAGGAGTTTAACCGGGATAAACTTCTGGCTGGTCTTCGGATCGCCTGCGCCAGACGCCCTGTTTCGGCAGATGACCTGGAGCGGCTGGTGGACCGGGTGGAAAATTACATCTGCCAGCTTGGTAAGGCGGAGATCTCCAGCCGGGTAGTCGGAGATAAGGCGATCGAGGAACTGAAGGCACTCGATCCGGTCTCCTACATCCGCTACGCGATCGTCTACCTGGGATTAGAGGATTTGGATGCCGTCCGGGCGGAAATAGACCGCCTGTTGAGAGAACAGGCAGAGAGCAAGCGTTCCTGAGCGTGTGTTGGTTGTGTGTTGGTTGAAGGGCGGGCAGCAGACATAGACAAATCTTTAGCGGAGGGATTATGACTGTCACCGGTCAAAACACAACAGGAGTGGCCAGTCGGCCACGTGAACGTGCCAGAATCCAGTTAAGCGAAAATGCCATTACTGTGTTGGAACGCCGCTACTTACGCAAGGGGCCTGATGGCAGGCCGATCGAGACCATTGAAGGGATGTTTCATCGCGTGGCCTCTCATGTGGCCGCCGTCGAAGCGATGTGGGGCGGCGATGTGCTGGCGGTGGAAGAGGCTTTTTATGACTTGTTGACCGGTCTGCGTTTTATGCCCAACTCGCCAACTTTCACCGGCGCCGGCACTCCGCTGGGCCAGCTTGCGGCATGCTTCGTCCTTCCTATATCAGACGATATGGGACGTGATCAGGACGGCATCTTCCAAACCCTGCGCAACATGGCACTTATACATCAGACTGGTGGTGGCACCGGCTTTTCTTTCTCTCGGCTGCGTCCTAAGGGAGCGCTTGTCCGCTCCAGTGGTGGCAAGGCCACCGGACCGGTGGGTTTCATGCGCGTCTACGATGTCGCCTGCGAAATCGTCAGCCAGGGTGGCACACGCAGAGGTGCCAACATGGCTGTTCTGCGGGTTGACCATCCGGATATAGAGGAGTTCATCACCTGCAAGAGCGATGAACATGCGGTGACCAACTTCAACATCTCTGTAGGGGTGACCGACGCCTTTATGCGCGCAGTGGAGGAGGACAGCACGATAGACCTGATCAATCCGCAGGATGGCACAGTATGGCGGACGGTAAAGGCGCGCGAAATCTTTGACAGGATCGTTGCCGGAGCGCACCGTAACGGAGAGCCTGGTATCCTCTTTCTGGACACGATGAATCGCTCCAATCCATGCCCCCACCTGGGAGAATATGAGGCGACCAACCCCTGTGGCGAGCAACCCCTGCTCCCCTATGAAAACTGCTGCCTTGGTTCGATCAATCTCGCCAGACACGTCCGTACCGGCATGAATGGCAAAGCGGCAGTGGACTGGGCAGCGCTGCAGGAGACGGTAGAATGGTCGGTGCGTTTCCTCGATGATGTTGTGGAGGCCAACGCCTATGTGCCGGCCATCCCTCAGCTCAAGGAGGCCGCCCACAGGACACGGCGTATCGGCCTGGGCATTATGGGCCTGGGAGACCTCTTCTATATGTTGGGGGTTCGTTACGGCAGTGAGGAGTCTGAGGAACTGGCTGCTCAAGTGATGGAATTCATCCGCTACCATGCCATGCGCACCAGCATCGCTCTGGCACGGGAACGGGGGCCTTTCCCGGCGATAAAAGGCAGTGTCTACGATCAGGAGGCTTTGCGTTGGACGCCGCCGCAACCTCTCAACCCATACACCCGGCTCAAGAAGTGGGGGCGACCGCCACTGGATTGGGAGAGCATCGTAGAGGGCATCAGGCGATACGGTATACGCAATGCTGCGCAGTTAACCATCGCTCCCACCGGCACCATAGCCACTGTTGCCGGCTGTGAGGCCTACGGCTGCGAGCCTGTCTTCGCGCTCGCCTACGTGCGCCACATGAACGATGACGGCCAGGACAGAGAACTCCGCTACGTCAGCCCGCTCTTCCTGCGGGCACTTGAGCAGGCCGGTCTGGACGATGCCACACGCGAACGCATCCTACAACAGGTGGTGGTGACGGGAAGTTGTCAGGCCGTCGAGGAGTTGCCCGGGGAAATACGCGACACTTTCGTCGTGGCAGGCGACATTTCGATTGAAGAGCACGTGCGCATGCAGGCGACACTCCAGGCGTTTGTGGATGCCTCCATCTCCAAGACCATCAACTGCCCCTCTACTGCCACCCCTGGTGATGTGGCACGCGCTTTCACGCTGGCATGGAAACTGGGCTGTAAGGGATTGACCGTCTATGTGACCGGCTCACGTGAGAAAGTCGTGCTGGAGACACAGGCTACGCGCCAGGCCAGGCAGGAGACGCCCCCCTCCCCGCCGCAGCCGACACCGAAGATGACGATGATTGTGCGACCACGCCCACACTGCCTGAAAGGGGAGACCTACCGGCTGGCCACGCCGCTGGGCACAGCCTACATCACCGTCAACGTCAACGGTGATAACGAGCCGTTCGAGGTCTTCCTCAACGTGGGCAAGGCCGGGTCCGATACCGCTGCGGTGGCTGAGGCGATTGGCCGGCTCATCTCGCTGATCCTGCGCATCCCCTCCCCCCTTTCGGCCACACGGCGTCTCCATCAGGTGGTGCGGCAGTTGAAAGGTATCGGAGGAGGACGACCACTTGGGTTTGGGCGCGAGCGCGTCCAAAGCCTGCCTGACGGTGTTGCACAGGTACTCGCCGAACATCTGGGAATGCTGGAGCCGCAGGAGCAAAGCGTTGGAGAGCAACTCGCCCTTTTCCCGACAGGCGATCTCTGTCCGGAGTGCGGCCACGCTGCTTTTGTGAACACGGAGGGTTGCCGACGTTGTTATTCCTGCGGCTACAGTGAATGTTAGGATTTAGTGCCTATCCGAAAAACGTAACCGACGCATCCCTATGCGTCGGTATAAGCGGCATAGGGATGCCGCTTGTACGGTTTTTCGGATAGGCTCTTAGTGTTGATTGCGGAGGTTGGTAAATGAAGTATCGAAGGTTTGGAAACCTGGACTGGCAAGTCTCTGCGTTGGGATTCGGGTGCATGCGTCTTCCTATTGTCGGTGGTGACCATTCCAACATTGACGAGCCGGAAGCGACCCGTATGCTTCACTACGCCATTGACCACGGAGTCAACTATGTGGACACAGCTTACCCCTATCACGGTGGCAATAGCGAGTATTTCCTGGGCCGGGCGTTGCGGGGAGGATACCGCGACAGAATCAGGCTGGCGACTAAACTGCCCTGCTGGCTGGTCGAGAGCGCGGACGACTTCGATAAGTTTCTGAACGAGCAACTCAAGAAGCTGCAGACCGATCATATAGATTTCTATCTCCTGCATGGGCTGGGCAGGGAAAGATGGCATAAGATGCGCGAGCTGGGCATCCTGGAGCGGGCAGAGAAGGCTGAGGCTGATGGCCGTATCGGTCACATCTGCTTCTCCTTCCACGATAGTTACGACGTCTTCAAGGAAATCGTGGACGGCTACGATGGCTGGACGGCCTGCCAGATTCAGTACAACTATATGGATATTGAGAACCAGGCCGGGACCAAAGGGCTACAATACGCTGCTTCCAAAGGACTGGCCGTGGTGATCATGGAGCCGCTCCTGGGCGGCCGGCTCGTCAATCCCCCTCAGCCGATTCAGGAGCTGTGGGATACCGCGCCTCAGAAGCGCACCCCTGCCGCCTGGGCATTCCAGTGGTTGTGGAATCAGCCCGAGGTATCCGTTGTGCTGAGCGGCATGAGCACGATGGAACAGGTGCAGGAAAACATCGCCAGTGCCGCTGCCTCTGGGGTCGGCTTGTTGAGTGAGGAGGAGCTGGCGTTGATCGCGCGGGTGCGCGCCAGATACCGCGAGCTGTGCCCCATCCCCTGTACCGGGTGTGGATACTGCATGCCCTGCCCCAACGGCGTCAACATACCGCGCAACTTTGAAATCTACAACGAGGGCGCGATGTATGACAAGCCGGAGCACGCCCGCAATACATATACCCACTGGTTCCCTGAGCCTGAGCGAGCGAGCCAGTGCATCGGCTGCCGCGAGTGTGAGGACAAATGCCCGCAGCAAATCCCTATCAGCGAGTGGATGCCGCTGGTTCACCGGGTGCTTGGCGAGGGTAGGCCGTACAGCGAATGTCGGCTCACCTAGACTGCTGCCCTCCCGCAGGTTGTGGCACAACTGAGCTGCGGGAGGGCAGGGCGGAGAGGTAAAAATGGCGCAATTGATCACCACGCTGGGCCCTAAAAGCCCTTCGGAGATGGGCATTATCCTGCCCCACGAGCACGTCTTTGTGGACCTGCGCACCTGGGATCGGCCCGGTTATGCCCAGGCCGACCCTGCCGATGTCATAAAACTGATGGGACCCGAACTGGTGCGGGCCAGGGAAGCCGGCATTACGCTCATCGTCGAGTGCAGCACGGTCGGTGTGGGTCGCCGTGCCGACATTCTCCGCGCCGTCTCCGTGGCTACCGGATTCCCGCTTATGGCCCCTACCGGAGTTTATCGCGAGCCGTGGATTCCAGACTGGGTGCACGCAGCTTCTGAGGAAGAGCTACGCGATTGGATGATCGGCGAGCTGACGGGCGAAATCGCCGGCAGCGGAGTGCAGGCCGGCTGGATCAAATTGAGCGCTGGCGACGACGGGATCACACCATGTGAAAAGCGCGTGCTGCGTGCCGCGATCGCTGCCAGCATGGCCACAAATGCCGTCATCGGAAGCCATACCATCCGTGGCAGTGTTGTGCGGGAGCAACTGGACATCATAGAGAGCCTGGGCCATACACCGCAACGCTTCATCTGGATCCACGCCCAGGCCGAGCCGGATTTCGCACTCAACCTTGAGATGGCACGCTGTGGCGCGTGGATTGAGTACGATGGCATTGGAGGTGAGGGAAGCGACGACGACTTTTATGTAGACCGCATCCTGCGTATGCTGGATGCGGGCCTGGGAGACCAGGTACTGCTCAGCCAGGACCGTGGCTGGTATGATCCGGCCCTGCCCGGCGGTGGCACGCCCAGACCATTCACCTACCTCTGCGAGCAGTTTCTGCCACGCCTCCGGGCAGGAGGAGTGGACGAGAAGACCTTCCATCGGCTGACCCATACCAATCCCTGCAATGCTTTCGCGCGCTAAGGCCATCGGACAGCCTGCCCGTGCTGGCACAGCCAGCCTTCCACCCGATTAACCAGATGAAGTGATGCCATATATTGCATAAGAGCTATCCGAAAAACCGTACAAGCGGCATCCCTATGCCGCTTATACCGACGCATGGGGATGCGTCGGTTACGTTTTTCGGATAGGCACTAAGTCCTGACTTTTAATGCGCTGGAGCTGGAGTAGAGACTTCAGCCGGATTTTCCGTATGAGCCTGATTTCCGAGTGTTATTTGAGCGTTAAGGAGGAGGCTGTGGATACCCCAGACCTGCATTGGTGGCAGCGTGGCGTGGTTTACCAGATATACCCGCGTAGTTTCAAAGATACGACCGGTAACGGCGTTGGTGATCTTCAGGGCGTGATCGAAAAGCTCTCTTATCTGAACGACGGCACGCCTCACTCGCTGGGCGTGGACGCAATCTGGCTGAGTCCGTTTTACCCCTCACCCATGGCCGACTTCGGCTACGATGTGTCCGATTACTGCGACGTTGACCCTCTCTTCGGTGATCTGGCAACTTTCGACAGGCTGGTAGAGGAGGCCCACCGGCGGGGCATCAAAGTGATCATTGACTGGGTGCCCAACCATACCTCGGACCAGCACCCCTGGTTCATCGAATCCCGCAGCAGCCGCGATAACCCCAGGCGCGACTGGTACATCTGGCGTGATCCCAGGCCTGATGGCTCGCCGCCCAATAACTGGGGTAGCTTTTTCGGTGGCCCGGCCTGGACGTTCGATGAGCGCACGGGTCAGTATTACCTTCACCAGTTCGTCAAGGAGCAGCCGGAGTTGAACTGGCGTAATCCGATGGTGCGTGCAGCAATGATGGATGTGCTTCGCTTCTGGCTGGACCGGGGGGTGGACGGGTTCCGCATGGACGTGATCGGGCTGCTTATCAAGGACGCCAAACTGCGGGACAATCCCCCTGACCCTGATGCACCACCAGACCTGCCGCCTGACGACATTTTCGGTCGCCAGTTGCACATCTACAACTGGGATCAGGATGAGGTGCACGAAGTGATACGCGAGATCCGCCGGGTGTTGGACGAATACGACGATCGCTGCGGCATCGGCGAAGTGTGGGGTGAGTTGCCACGCTGGATCAAGTACTACGGCGAAAACGGCGATGAATTGCACCTGCCGTTCAACTTCCGTCTGATCCCATTGCCCTGGCAGGCCCAGGCAATGCGTCGGTCGGTAGATGAGCTGGAGGCTGCGCTACCCGACTTCGCCTGGCCCAACTACGTGCTGGGCAACCACGATCAGCCACGCCTGGCGTCGCGTTTTGGCGGCGAGGCGCAGGCACGTACCGCCGCCATGATGCTGCTCACCCTGCGTGGCACGCCCACGCTCTACTACGGGGACGAGCTGGGCATGGAAAACGGCGTGATCCCGCCGGAGAAAGTCCAGGACCCCCTGGGTATCAACCTGGGAGTGGAGCGTACCCGCGATGTGGCCCGCACCCCGATGCAGTGGGATGCCAGTCCCAACGCCGGCTTCTGCCCGGCCGGGGTCGAACCGTGGCTTCCTGTCTCGGCCGATTATGCCACACGGAATGTAGCCGTTCAGTCGCAGCAACCCACCTCGATCCTGAACCTTTACCGGAAGCTGCTGTGGTACCGACGGAACACCCCGGCTCTCTACGGGGGCAGCTATTGCCCGCTGGATGTAGATAACGAGGACTGCTTCGTCTACCTGCGTGTGGCCGGAGATGAGAGACGCCTGATCGCGCTTAACTTTGGCGGTGCTCCGTGCCATATCGCCATTCCAGGCGGAGAGCGGGGGAGTGTCGCCATCTCTACTTACATGGATCGGGAAGGGAGGGAAAACCTCGCCAGGCTGGAGCTGCGCCCACATGAAGGGGTCATTGTCGAGCTTTGAGATGGCTGCTACCGCCTTACTCAGTCGCTATCCGCACAACCCTATCCTCACTGCTGCCGCGTGGCCCTATCCTGTCAACACCGTTTTCAACCCTGGAGCGACATTGCTGGCCGACGGGAGCACGCTCCTCCTCTGTCGCGTAGAGGACCATACGGGGCGCTCTCATCTGTGCGCAGCACGCTCGGCAAACGGGTTAGACGGCTGGGAGATAGATCCGTATCCCACCTTCCCGCCCGCTCCTGTTGACTATCCCGAGGAGATATGGGGTGTCGAGGACCCGCGCATTACCTTCGTGCCGGAGCTTGACCGGTACGCGATCGCTTACACGGCCTACTCTTATGCCGGGCCGGGCGTGTCGCTGGCGCTCACCAGCGACTTCAAGCAGTTTGAGCGATTGGGCCTGGTGATGCTGCCTGATGACAAGGATGCTGCCCTCTTCCCACGGCGCATCGGCGGATACTGGGCACTGCTGCATCGCCCTCAGACTTCTGGAGGCGCCCATATATGGCTCTCTTATTCCCCTGATCTGATTCACTGGGGCAGGCACCGGGTGGTTCTGGAGGCAAGGCGCGGTGGCTGGTGGGACGCAAACAAAATCGGCCTCTCCCCACCCCCGATCGAAACCCCTCGGGGATGGCTGATCATCTATCACGGTGTGCGGCAAACCGCTTCGGGGTCAATTTACCGCCTGGGATTGGCCCTGCTCGATCTGGAATCGCCTGAGCGTTGCCTGCGGCGTGGTGATGCCTGGATATTCGGCCCGGAGGCGTCGTACGAGCGGGAAGGCGACGTTGATGACGTGGTATTTCCATGTGGCTACACGCTCCTGCCCGATGGGGACACGCTCCATCTCTACTATGGAGGGGCGGATTCCTGTATAGCGCTGGCTACCGGCAGTGTTAAAGCGCTGTTGGATTGGTTAGAGGAACACGGGCAGCCGGATAAGCGGCATAGGGATGCCGCTTGTACGGTTTTTCGGATAGGCTCTTAGTGCCTCGGCGTGTGGGGCAGGCTTTCCAGCCTGCCGACAGCCTGGAAAGGCTGTCCCGACAGCCTGGAAAGGCTGTCCCACAAGCCTGTCGTGGGCGCAGGTGCGGGCAGCCGATTTTTCAAGACAGCTCAAAGTGTAAACCAACTTTGGGGTGAAGATGAACCATCCCTTAGTGCCTACCC
>Ga0209101_1002237_pt1 | contig 12961 bp, 8 predicted proteins | sample ConPoolayeCmetaG_FD_185481 | JGI IMG/M metagenome (GOLD analysis project Ga0209101, IMG submission 185481) | Hot spring microbial mat communities from California, USA to study Microbial Dark Matter (Phase II) - Cone Pool mat layer C metaG... ... | reverse complement strand
GGTATGCGGTGCGCCTCGTTGGGTGGTGTGGTGGCGGGGGTGGGGTGGCATTTCGTCGTACTATTGGCTAGACTGTTGCCCCGAAAAAACAATCGGCGAAAAAACAGTCGGCAAAGGCCCCTACGCCCGCAGCCCAAAACTGGCGCGGCTAGAGGCTGTGCTGTTTTTGAGTCGTCAGCCAGTGGCAAGTCGCCGATTGGCCCAATTGGCCGACTTGGCAGACGGCACCGAAGCGCGTACACTAGTGCGTTTGTTGAACCGGCTATATGATGGCCGGGGAAGCGCGTTTCGCGTCGAAGAAGTGGCCGGTGGATTCCGGCTGTTGACCCGGGCGAAGTTCGCGCCCTGGCTGGGACGCCGGCACCCGACGGGCGTTCAGTTGCGCTTGTGCGGCCCGGCCCTGGAAACCCTGGCGGTAATCGCTTATCGCCAGCCGGTGATGCGGGCGGACATCGAAGCCATCCGCGGCGTACAGTGCGACGAGGTGCTGCGGCAACTGATCGAGATGGATTTGGTTCGGGTGGTGGGCCGGGCGGAGGAATTAGGACGTCCGCTGCTGTATGGCACGACGCGACGTTTCCTGGAGGTCTTCGGCTTGCGACATCTGGAGGATCTGCCGCCCCTGGCCTCAGAAGATCGGTACTGCCCGGCCCGCGAGTATCCGGCGGCCGTGGCACAACAAAATCAGCAACTTCAAAGTTCCCAAACCGTGGGAGAGGAGAGTAACGTGAAAGTTCTTTCGGTGTCAGACGTATTGGTCGAAGAATCGGTCGACATGCAGTTGTCGCGGGCGGCTGAGCGCATCCAGCCCCATTGCCCCGCTGGCCCAATGGCGTATCACGACGACGAAGAAGACGAAGACTTCGAAGACGAAGATTTTGAAGATGAAGACGACCTCGATGAAGACGAAGACGATTTAGAGGAAGACGAAGATTTCGACGACGAAGACTGGGAAGAAGTCGACGACGAAGACGAGGAAGAAGAAGACGAGGAGGACGAAGAAGACGACTGGGAAGACGACTGGGAAGACGAAGACGAAGATGATGACTGGGAAGACGACGAAGATGATTGGGAAGACGAAGAGGAAGAAGAGGATTAACTCGCCCGGCTTTGGCCGCCACTGGGTCTTCGCACTCCCATAGACATGATTACGTTCTGCCGCAGGCTTTACGGCAGCCGTTCCCAAGAACTGCTATATGTTTCGCGCCGGGCCGAAACGAGTCGTTCTAGCACCGAGAGCCATGCATTTCTGACCGGGCGGAGTATAACAGATCGGGCGACCGGCGGACGCCGGGTTTTTGTCGGTCTGCCTGGGGCGGGGTTGCATGAGCGAGGGCGTATTGCCGCCCCGACTGCAAGGCGGCTTGTGCCGCCCCTATATTAACTTATATAAACTGCTCCTATAAAAACTGCTCCAATCGCTCAAGGGCGTCGCAAAGCGCGGCAAACGGCTGCGAATCAAGCACCGCAGCCAAGGTTCGCAGGTCATTCAGCTCCGGCTCTGTCAGTTTCTTGTCCAGCAAGTCGACAAGCCATTTTCCCCGCTGCTGGGCGTACTTGTGCTGCAAACGGTTGAACAACCGGGCGGCGGCCTGCATTATGCCTTCGCCGGTGGTAGCCGCGACGACCTCGCCTCCGGCGGCAGTGCCTCCGGCGATCGCTGCTTCGGTAGCAAGGTGAACGGCGCTCTGGGCGGCCAGTTGCAGCGCGGCATCGCCAACCACCTTACCGGCAAACTGTAATCCGGTGAACAACAAAGTGACGGTAATTACGGGCCGGGCGACAGCCGCGGCGTTATCCAACGAGCGCAGGAAGCGAACCACGCGTGGATTGGACTGCCACCAGGCGTCCAACTCGCTGCGCAGGAACTGCCGATAATCCTCATCCACGGCCGGCAATTGCCAATATGCCTCACCCACTTCTTCACACAATCGTTCCCGCTGGATTCCACCCAGCAGGCGCAGAAGTCGGGGCCGGAGCATATCGTTGACGATTTTCGACAGCTCAGACAGCTCGTCCAGGCGAGCTTTGACGGCCTCCAGCATGGCCTCGGATTCTTTGCGGCGGAAGGCGGCAAGTTGGTCTTCCTGCCGGCCCCGCAACCGCCGCAATGCGACACTGACAGGCCATACCATGGCGCGTCCAACCTCTCGATACACTCCGTGTACTGCCTTCGACCACTTGCTGCGGCGTTCGTCCCACCATAGACGAAACTCATTGACCAGCACACCGGCTGGCAAAGCAGGCCACTCTACTTCCAGCGTGGTCGACAGCGCCTGGGCGGCATCGGCGCAGCGTTGGGCCGCCTGACGGATCGACTCCCGATACGCCGGCGCTCCCCGTTGCGGATCGAGTACTCGCCGCAGTGCGCCCCGAAATGTGCGAATCTTGATCTGCTCGAAGTGTATCTTGGCCAGCTCTTCGCGCAGGTCTCTTGCTTGGGGTTTTTCTTGTGGCGCCGGAAGGATCGGCGCCGGCGTCTGGCCTGCGCCGGAGGCGGGCAAGCCGCCGGTCGTACTCATGCCGGTGTCCGTTCCGGCATTAGCCTGCGGCCACGCTGCCCGCTTCACCAGGTAGAACGGTAAGCGCAACCGCTCGGCGGCCACCCGATTGAACGGCACCACGTAAACCAGTTCCGGCTCAGCCCCGGTGGATTGGCAAAAGGCCTCCAGCCACGCCGGCCAGTACGTTTCGTCATCCGGAAGATGAACCTGGTTGAACAATACGATTATGGCCTTATCGGCCTGGGCGGCTTCGCGGAAAAACTGTTTTACGGCGGCGTCGTTGTACTTCTGCTGCGTCAGTACGGCCAGCAGCACATCGGCGCACTGGCGGATCGCCCGGGCGCGTTCCCAGTTGACCGTTACGTCCGAGTCCACATCCGGTGCATCGATCAGCAGCAGCCTGGGCGGCATCTCCGCGCCGATGCGCCAGAAAAGCAGATTTTCGTCGCACGGTTGTTTGGGATCATCGGGAGAAGTCCACGGTCGCAGCGAAAAGCTTTCGAATAGCCGGCCCAGCAGTTGCGGATCGGCCAGATTCGGCGGCGCCAGGCACACCGGGTGCTTGGTATGTGCAGCCAGCGGGCTGACCGAGCTGGCCACTTCGCCGGCCAGGTGATTGAAGATCACTGACTTGCCGATGTTCGTTCCCCCAATGATTGCCACGACCAACAGCGGCGGCAGTTCGAGCTGGGCCAGCAGTTTGTTAACGAGCAATCCGTACCACTCCTGCTGGACCGGGCTGGAGAGTTCCAGCCGCGTGGCGGCCGGCTGAAGCTCTTCCACCGCCTGATGCAACCGGCGAACCAGGCCCGCAACACTATCCAGCTTGTCCATTATTAACCGCTATAGGCAAACATTTGCGATCTGCCCGGACGGCAATGGAGCGTTTTCGGCGGCGGAACACTATCAATGCCGCCAGAGCAAACCATGCAAAACCACCATAGCACCGATCTGCTGCCCCCGAAGCGTCTGGTGCAACGTCCGGCAGAGCGCATCTGCGCATCATCGTGCCGCGCCCACTTGTCGTTTGTCCCGTGGTTATACTCCGCACGGGTTGAAATGAGATGTTTTTTCCCAGCGCCAATGATTCGTTCCTGCCCCCGCGAAGTGTAAGTCGATGCTTCTAAGTGTTCAATGCACGCGCTGGCCGGGTTTAGCGCCCTGGTCGGGATACAACAGATACACGCCGCTATCGTCGCCGGCGGCGACGATCATTCCTTCGCTAACGCCGAATTTCATTTTTCGCGGCGCCAGATTAGCGGCACAGATCACAAGCCGGCCGATCAACTGCTGCGGCTCGTAGAAGCCGCGTATGCCGGCGAAGACGGTGCGCCGGTTTTCGCCGCCCAGCCCCAGCGTGAGCTTCAGCAGTTTCTTGGCCCCGGGCACTTCTTCGGCGCTTAGCACTCGGGCCACTCGTAGATCGACCTTGGCAAACTCGTCGAAGCTGATCTGCGGCGCCAGCGGCTCGGCGCGCAGGGGTTCGTCGCTATCCATTGGCAGGGTGTCGGGCGGGCCTTCTTCTTCGTCCGGCTGGGCGCTGGCGGCCAACATGGCCTCGATCTTCGCCCGCTCCACGCGCCGCATCATGTGCTTGAACTCGCCTACGGTAACGCCCAGCAGCGGCCGCTGCGATTCGTCCCAGTGCCTGATGGGCGCGCCGAGCAGTTGGCCGGTCTGCTCGGCCAATCCGGGCAACACCGGCGCCAGGTACACGGCGATCTGCCGAAACAAGTTCAGGCCGATGGTGCACACGTCGCGCAGCTTCTCTGCGCCGGCCGGATCGTTGCGCAGATTCCACGGCGCAGCCTGCTCGATGAATTGGTTGGCCCGGTCGCTGGCGGCCAGGATGATCCGCATCGCCCGGGCGAAATCGCACTGTTCGTAGGCGTCGGCGATTTGCTGGCCTTCGGCTGCGGCGCGGGCTAGCAGGCCGCCGTCGTCCGGATAGGCCGCCGACAGTTGCTGCCCCTGGACGAACCGCGCCGTGCGGCTGGCAAGGTTCACCACGTTGCCGACCATGTCGGCGTTGACCTTGTTGGCAAACTCCTCGAAGTTCAAGTCGATGTCTTCCACGCCCGAGGAAAGCTTCGCCGCGTAATAGTACCGCAAGTACGCCGGATCGAGATATTGCAGGTAAGTAGATGCCAGAATAAAGGTGCCCTTGCTCTTGGACATCTTTTCGCCATTGACGGTCAGAAAGCCGTGGATGTGCACCTTCTTGGGCAGATTGAAGCCAGCCACCTTGAGCATCGCCGGCCAGAACAGCGTGTGAAAGTAGGTAATGTCCTTGCCGATGAAATGATGCACCTCGCACTCCTGGCTGCGCCACCACCGATCCAAGTCCTCACCGTGGCGATCGCACCATTGCTTGGTCGAACTGATGTACCCGATCGGCGCGTCGAACCACACGTACCAGTAGTTGCCGGGGCTGTCGGGAATCTCGAAACCGAAGTACGGCGCGGGCCGCGACACGTCCCAATCGCGCAGCGGCTCGCTGAGAAAATGCCCCTTCAGGTAATTGGCGATCTCCGACCGCAGCGCCCCGCTGTTCTGGGTCCAGTCCTCCAGAAAATCGCGCATCTTCTCGATGGCGACGAACAGATGCGTCGCCGAGCGCACCTCGGGCCGTGCGCCGGAAATCGTGCTGACCGGGTCGATCAAGTCGGTCGGGCTGTAATGTGCCCCGCAGCGGTCGCAACTGTCCCCGTATTGATTCGGCGCCTGGCAGCGCGGACAGGTACCTTTGACGAATCGGTCAGCCAGGAAGGTCTTGGCCACCGGATCGTACAACTGGCTGACTTCCTTCTGGCTGACCAGCCCCGCCCGACGCAACGCACTCCAAATCTCGATGCACAACGCCCGATTCTCCGGGTCGTTGGTGCTGCCGTAGTTGTCGAACTGGATCTGGAAGCCGGCGAAGTCGCGCTGGTGGGCCTCCTTCATGCGGGCGATGAGCTGTTCTTCACGGATGCCTTCCTGCCGGGCGCGGATCATTATGGCCGTGCCATGGGTGTCGTCGGCGCAGACGTAAATGCAGCGCCGGCCGCGGAGCTTCTGATAACGCACCCAGATGTCCGTCTGTATGTATTCGACCAGATGCCCCAGATGGATGTGCCCATTGGCGTACGGCAAGGCACTGGTCACCAGGATTCTTTCCATAACCTTGCTCCGAAAGAAGTATACGATACTTTTCCCCAACGCCAGGCTGTGCTATTAACCCGCAGCGCTACTGGCCCACAGCGCCCAGGCCCGGCCGCCGCAACCCTGCGTGTTCTCGGGCAAACGACAGGGACTTCGCGCTATTGACAGTGTGTGCTTTGCCGCCACTCGACCGCAAAAACCCTAACGCGACCTATGGCCGCAACCAAATTGGAGGGACGCGCTGCGGTCGCGTCCGTTGGCACTGCATGCACGGCCACGACCGAGCGCGGCCCTACACATCACCCGAAAACATGCGCGCAAAACGCGCATGTTCCAGCATAAGCGATTGATTGTACTGGACTGCGGTACTTCCGTGGAGTCGGTCATTGGCCGCCAACAGTAACACGACAGCACGCCTCAGAGCATCGGCCAGTTAAAGCTTGCAATCTCCACTGCGACAGGGTATGTAATTGGATGCCGACCGACCGCCTCCGCGGACAGACCGGACAACCTGTGGCCGCATCTGGCCTTGGTGATGGGGCAGCCCTCAATACACAAGGGACGCGACCACAGCGCTCTGCTCAATCTGGTTGCCTCGGTAGGCCGCCTTGGTGTCGTAGTGTCTTTGTGGTTCATTAACGGTTCATTAACACCGTCAGTACCTTCGTGCACCTTTGTGTTTTGGCGTCCTTGTGGTTCATTAACTCAATCATTGGAGAGCGATCATGTCGAGCAGAACCTGTCGTTTGGCGAGCGTTGTTATGGGTCTGATCGCAGTGCTGGTCTTCCTGGCCCCGTTGGCTTGCCGTGCCGCAGAAGAAGGCGGCTGGATCAACCTATTGGAAGGCAACGATTTGACCAAGTACTGGACGACCACGGGCAACTGGACGATCGACTCGGAAGGAGTGGTAAAGCTTACGCCGCGGCCGGGCGAAAAAGGCTGGTCGCGCTTCGACGCCTACCTGTGGCTGAAGAAAGAATACCAGGACTTCGAGATCCAATTCGAATACAAGGTGGAAAAAGGCGGCAACAGCGGCTTTTACTTCCGCGTGGCCGACCGCGCCAGTCCGGTGGCCAAAGGCATCGAAGTGCAGATTTACGATTCCGGCAGCAAGCCAGCCGATGCCAAGTTGACCGACCACGACAGCGGTGGAATCATTCCCGGCATCCCGCCGAAGCGCAACGCCGCCAAACCGGCCGGCCAGTGGAACCACTTCCACATCATTCACAAGGGCGACAAGCTCACGGTCAAACTCAACGGCGAGGTGGTCAACGAAATCGACATCAGCCAGACGCGGCTGAAAGATCGACCGGCCAAAGGTTCGATCGGTTTCCAAGACCACGCCCTGCCGCTGTGGCTGCGGAATATCCGCATCCGCGAACTGTAGTACGACGGCAAACCGAACCAAGCGCCGGCGCTGGTATGCCCAATGGCAGGTTCGGGCCATTGCCGGGAGCTTGCCGGGAGCTTACGCTCCCGGCTCGCCTTGGCGCGCCGGTCGCTTGCGCTGGCCGCTCGCCTCGAAGCAACGCCACCAGTGCGCACACAAACTATGCCCAGTGGCATGTTCGGGCCATTGCCGAGAGCTTACGCTCCCGGCTCGCCTTTATCAGCAGGCTCAGCAAGCGGCAAAGCGGGACCGTCGTCGATCACCCTGCCATCGCGCAGGCGGATGACGCGCTGGGCGCGGCCGGCCACTTCGGGGCTGTGCGTAACAACCACTACTGTCATCTGTTGCTGGCGGTGCAGTCGCTCGAAAAGTTCCAAAACCTGCGCGGCGTTGTGCGAGTCGAGGTTGCCGGTAGGCTCGTCGGCCAGCAGCACAATGGGGCGATTGGCCAGCGCGCGGGCGATGGCCACACGCTGCCGTTCGCCGACCGAAAGCTGCCGCGGCAAATGCCCGGCCCGGTGCGACATGCCGACCAACTCCAGCAACTGGGCAGCTCGGCGTGCGCGCTCCGCCGCCCGAATACCAATTTCAAACATCGGGATTTGCACGTTTTCGGCGGCGGTCAGCGTCGGCAGCAGGTAAAAAGACTGGAAGACGAACCCCAGTTGGCGGGCGCGGAAGTGGTCCAAGTCGCGCATCGCCGAAAGCGGCTGGCCGAGGAAGAACACATCGCCGCTGGTAGGTCTGTCCAGCGCACCTAGCAGATTCAGCAGCGTCGATTTGCCGCTGCCGCTGGGTCCCATCACGGCCACGTACTGGCCCTGGGGGATAAGTACGTTGGCATCGACCAGGGCGTTTACGCTGCCGTCGCTGTAAACCTTGGTAAGGTTGACGGTGCGGAACAGCGCCTCGGCGTCACTCATGGCGGATTGCCTCCGTAGGCGACAGCCGCGCCCCGCGACAGGCCGGATACAATCCCCCGGCCAGACCCACTAGCACGGCTATCGCGTAACCCTGGCCGATGACCACCGGCGAGATTTTCCCCTGCACCAGACCAGCCACGGCAGGCAAGCCGCTCAGCCAGTAAACACCTGCCACGGCTGTCAGCACGCCCAGCGTGGCGCCGGCCATGCACAGCAGCAAAGATTCGCCCAGGATCATCCGCACGATGCGCCCTTTGCGCCAGCCGATCGCCCGCAGAATGCCGATCTCGTGCGTCCGCTCGAAGACCGACATTATCATCGTGTTCAGCATTCCCACCGTACCGATGACCAAGGCGATCACCGAAGTCACCCAGGCCATGGCATGCACCTGGCGGATTTGCAGAGTGCTCTTGACATAGTCGTAGGCAGGCCGCGCCTCCAGCGGTAAACGGCGTCCCTGCTGGTCGCTGAGGTTTTCGATCTGCCGACAGACGGTTTCGACCACAGAAGCCTTGTCAATCCCTGGGCTGACCTTTACGTGGAAGGCCATCACCTGGCCCTGCCGGTCCATCAGCCGCTGGAAATCTTCCAAAGGCATGATCGCCGAGCGGTTCTCGTACAGGCTGTAGCTTTCGTACACGCCGACCACGCGAAACGACTGCATCTCGATCTGTACGGTATCGCCGGCGGTCTTCTGGAGAATCTCGGCCAGCTTTGCGCCCAGCAGCACGCATTGGCGGTCGCCGGGGTGCAGGCGGCGGCCGCTGCGCAACGGCAACTGCTCGAACAAAAAGCTGTCGGAAGGCCATCCCTGGATGAACACGCCGATCAGGTTGGCGTCGCGAAAATCGACCACATCCATCAGTGCGCCGGTTACGCTTTCCACGCCCGGCAGCCGAGCCAGCAACTGGCCCCAACTTTCGTCCAGTACGCTGGTCATGCGGTCGGTCTTGCCGGCCCGGGTGACCACTATATCCACATCGTGAACCTGGAGCACTTGAAGCATAGAGTCTTCGAAGCCGCGCGCAACGCCCAGCAGCGCGACCACCGCGCCGACGGCCAGCGCCACCCCGGTGGCAGTCAGCAGCGAGCGGACCGGTCTGCGCAACAGGTTCTTGACGATCAACGTGCCGAAGTGCATATTCCCAGCTTCGCGCTGCGTACAACAAAGCCACACCACCACAATGTAGCAGTACGGCAACGGCTGTGCTATGCTCGTCCGGCGCAGACATTAATGACCTTCTCAAAACGTAGTGACTGCCTGATGTAAGGTTTTTCCTGGTGTTGCGTGTCGCCGCGTTTTGCGATGTTCAATAATGCTGACTGGTAGGTGCTCACAACGCTTGTGCTTGGTCAATTGAACGCTTGTGCGTAGTCAATTACATGCCGCAGGAGTCGGCCTATGAGTACACACAATCTGTTGCGTCGTGCCAGGAAAACGGGAACAATAGCGGTTGTTCTGGCCACAGCAATTTGCGCCGCGATGGCAATGTTGTGCACAGCGGGAGATTCTCGATCCGGCGCGCCCAAGCCCTCGAGCACCGAGAAAGACAGTTTCGTGGGTCAGTATGTCGGGGCGCTCCAGCCGCTGGGCGAATACGTCCTGGACCCCGAGACCGGCAAAAAGCAATTCAAGCAGCAAAAGTGCGGTTCGTGCCACATCGACGCCACTGTGGAACGCGCAGGCGACGGCTACCGCCTGACGATGATGGTCGATCACGGCAAAGACAAGGAAGGAAAACCCCGCGTGGACAAGTTCGTTCTGGAAGGCAGCCTCAAGGACGGGGCTGTACTGTTTTCTAAAGCGCCATGGTCGATCACGCTTCGTGATGGGGAAGCCACGGGCAAGTACCAGGGGCGCAAAGTCAGCGATCTGAAGCTCAACCGCAAGACCGACGCACCCGCCAGCGGCGCAGCACCGCAGAAACCGCCCACCCTAGCCGACTATCCAAAGTAATCATCACGCACGGCTGCCGCGGTGGGATTGCCGGCAGCCGCTGCGGTTGCACTGACGACGGCGGCTGCCGATTTTCCGCCGGCGGGTGTCCCGGGTTCTCCGCCGGCGGCCGCTGCAAATGCTCCGCCGGCGCTGGAAGCTGGCCGGCGCCGGGCCGAGCGGCGTTTATGGCATTGCTTCCGGCAGCGTTTTTGTCAGCGTTCTGAAGGCAAAACGATGGACCAGTCGCTGTGGGAAAGATTGCATCCGCTGGCGGTGCTGCTGCCGATGGGCCTGCTGCTGGCGGCGATGATCACCATTTGCCTCGCACTGATTTGGGCAGCACACCGCAAGGCCTTCGCCGCGGCAGCGGTATCGCTTCTGGCCGCCGGCGCACTGGCAACCGCCTTTGCCGCCCAGACAGGCCGAATATCCGCCCACCACCTTCAGCAGAATTTCCAGCATCATTTCCAGCAGCGGGAAATACGGCAGATCGAAGACATCCTTGCTCGCCATACCAGGCAGGCGAAATCGGCGGCAGCGATGTACTACTTGTCGGCCTGCACGGCTGCGGCAATACTTTTCTGCTGGCTGTTTTGGAAACGGCTGGGCGAAGGCCGGCTGTGGCTGGCCGCCAATGTGCTGTTGCTGTCGGTGCTGGGCGCAGCCGGATATATGCTGACGCTTTCGGCCGAATCGGGCGTCCGGCTTTCGCGCCAGCACTTGCCGCTTGCCGGCCGCGCCGATGCTTGGGCCGAAGCGGCCGACGAACTAGCACCGCCGTTGGACCAGCGCCAGTGAGCGGCCAGCGGCCCGTTCGACACCGAATTATCCGGCAGCGTTACCGATGGAGCTTAACCCCGCACAAAGGGAAGCCGTTTATACGCTTTCCGGCCCGTTGCTGGTATTGGCCGGCGCAGGCAGCGGCAAGACCCGCGTGGTCACCTACCGCGTAGCCGAGCTGATTCGCCGCGGCACCCGCCCGGAACGTATTCTGGCGGTGACCTTCACTAACAAGGCCGCCGAGGAAATGCAACATCGCGCCGCCGCGCTGCTGGGCAAACGGCTGCCGGCCACGCCCGAGATTTCCACTTTCCATTCGCTGTGCGTCCGCATCTTGCGCCGGCAGGTCAAACATCTGGGTTTTCCCGAAAAGTTCACCATTTACGACCGCAGCGACCAGGAGAGCGTAGCCCGCACCGTGCTGCGCGAAATCCGCATCCCCGAAACAACCTTGCGGCCCGGCGAGTTTTTGGCGCTGATGGGCCGTTGGAAGTCGGCCGGGCTGCGCCCGGAGCAGGCCGCAGCGGCAGCGAAAAGCGACCGCGCCGAGCTGGCCGCAGCCGCTTATCGGCGGTACCAGCTTGCGATGCGGGCGGCCGGGGCAGTGGACTTCGACGACTTGTTGCTGTTGACCGAGGAGCTTTTCGACCGCTTTCCCGCTGTGCTGAAGGCCGAAGCAGGCAGATTCGATCACATTCTGGTCGACGAATACCAGGACACCAACGCACCGCAATACCGGATCGTCAAGGCGCTGGCGGCCGGGCATCGCAATCTTTGCGTAGTCGGCGACGACGACCAGTCGATCTACGGCTGGCGCGGCGCCGAGGTCACGCATATCCTCCAGTTCCAGCGCGACTGGCCCGATGCCAAGATCGTCCGCCTGGAAATCAACTACCGCAGCACTCGGGAAATCCTGGACTGGGCCAACCGGCTGATCGCTTTCAACAAACGCCGTTATCCGAAGCAGTTGCGGGCAACCGTTTCGGGCGAGTGTCCGCGGGTGCTGCAACTTCAGGACGAAGAGCAGGAAGCCCAGACCGTCGCCACCGAAATCGCCGAGCGCATCGCCCGGCTGGGCCGCCAGCCCGGCGACTTCGCCATCCTGGCCCGCACCAACGAGCAACTGCGGAGCTTCGAGACCGCTTTGCGTCAGCGGCGGCTGCCGTACGTGTTGGTTGGTGGGATGTCCTTCTTCGACCGCAAGGAGGTGCGCGACATCGTTTCGTACCTGAAGCTGCTGGTCAATCCGCACGACGAAATCGCCCTGCGCCGCATCATCAACACTCCCGCCCGCGGCATCGGACAGGCCACACTCGATCGGCTGCTTGCCGTGGCCGTCGAGCAAGGAAAGAGCCTCTGGGAGGTGTTGACAATGGCAGCCGAAATACCGGGCTTGCCTGCGCAGGCCGTCGAGGGGGCTGCCAGCCTGTGCCGACTGGTGACATGCTACCAGTCGCGCGCAAAAGGCAAACAACTAGCGCAGCACATCCGGGCGCTGATCGACGAGATCGGCTACGCCGAGGAACTTGCCCGGCAGTATCCCGACCCCGACCAGCGGCAAGGGCGATGGCGGGCGGTGGAGGAGATCGTCAACGCGGCGGCAGCGTACGCCGAGCGCCACAAACGGCCCGACCTGGCCGGCTTCCTGGACCAACTGGCCATCGAAAGCAGCGACGAAGGCAAGAACCCGCCCACCGACCGTCAGGCGGTAACCTTGATGACCCTGCACGCCGCAAAAGGGCTGGAGTTCCTGGAAGTTTACATGGTGGGCATGGAAGAAGGCCTCCTGCCGCACAAGCGCACGCTCGACGAGCACCCCGACAGCGTCGACGAAGAACGAAGGCTTTGCTACGTCGGCGCTACCCGGGCGCAGCGCCGGCTGACCTTCACCCTGGCGCTTGCGCGCCGAAAATGGGGCAAGCCGCGGCCGGCACATCCCAGCCGCTTTCTGTACGAGCTGACCGGACAGGCCGACAACCCCAACTATCTGAAGGCCGTGAAACTCGGCCCCCAAGCGGCTTGCCAGACGCCCACCGGCCGCCGCTGAAAATTCAGTCAAGCTGAAAAGCCAATCAAAGCAAAGCAGCACCGTTTGCCCCGGTCTTCCCAGCAGCGGAAGGCAGTCGCCGGCTGAACAGCCAACGGGGCCTACGGCCGCAAGCAAATGGTGTTATGGAGGGACGCGCTGCGGTCGCGTCCGTTAGCGACGCGCACACGGCCACGACGGAGCGTGGCCCTCCAGATCACGTCAAAACACGCGCGGACAAGGCGCACAACTTA
>Ga0209101_1002236_pt1 | contig 12964 bp, 10 predicted proteins | sample ConPoolayeCmetaG_FD_185481 | JGI IMG/M metagenome (GOLD analysis project Ga0209101, IMG submission 185481) | Hot spring microbial mat communities from California, USA to study Microbial Dark Matter (Phase II) - Cone Pool mat layer C metaG... ... | reverse complement strand
GCCCGATGTCCAGATCGTCTACCTCGTGCTCCGCGAGGGGCTGAGTTCCGTGTTCGCGTCGCAGGTGGCGCGGCCATTGGCCCGGCGAGCGCGGGAGGGCTTTCGCGTCCATTTGGGGGTGTTCGCTCCTCTGGGGCAATTGCTGCGTCCTGCCCTGAGACGACGCTGGGACTCGCTCCGCGTTGCCATGCCGCCCGAGCTGGACGGACGACTGACGATCCTGCCCTCGCCGCCAACCCGGCTGGTTTGGGCATGGGACGAGGCGAGGACGCTTCGTTGGTGGCTGCGGTGGAAGTACGGGCGCGGGGCGGGGTTGATCCTCCATTGCCGAAACGCCAAGATGACCGCGGTCGCCCTGCGAGCCAGAAAGCGGTTTCCCAACGCCAAGGTGATCTTCGACTGCCGCGGCGATGAATCGATGGAGTTTGCCGAGGGACACGGCTTGGACCCCGCCGCCATGGCCGACTGGCCGCTTCCGTTGCGCCGACAATACGATCGCCTGGAAAACACTCAGCGCTCGGCGGCGAGCCGGTCGGACGCCGTCTTCTGCGTCTCGCGGGCGATGGCCGAGGAGTTGGGCCGGCGCTACTCGCTGCCGCGCGACCGATTCACCGTCATCCCTTGCTGCACGAATGTCGATGCCTTTCCGGCGGACCCGGCCAGGCGTGCTCGGGTGCGCGAACGTTTAGGGCTGGCCGACCGATTCGTCGTCGCCTATTGCGGGAGCCTGGAATGGTACCAACTGCCCGACCAGGCCATCCGCGTGTTCCGACTGATCCGCGGCCTGGAGCCGAAGACGCATTTTCTGGCGATCACGACCGCGCCGGCGCGGATGCGGGCGGCGCTGGCCGATTCGGGCGTGGCCCCGGAGGAAGCGACCGTTCTCAGCCTCCCCCCGCCCGACGTCCCAGAGCACCTGATCGCCTCCGACGTCGGTCTTTTACTGCGGCGCAGCGACGGGGTGAATCGCGTGGCCGCGCCGATCAAATTCGCCGAGTACCTGGCCAGCGGCACGCCGGTCCTGCTGACCGACGGGATCGGCGACTATTCCGCGGCGGTGCGCGAGCACGGACTGGGCGCGGTCGTCAACCTCGACCAGCCCGACGCCGACCTGGCCGTTGAACTGGAGCGTTTTCTCGCCCGCCAGCGGAGCCGCGCCGAGGAGTTGCGAAACGCCTGCCGCGCGTATGCCGAAGACCACTTCTCCTGGGACCGGCACGCGGAAAAAACCCGGGCGGTGTACGAGTCCCTCAACGCCGGCCCGCGTAGGGCGCCCTGAGAGCGCCATTGCCGATGAAAGCAATCACGCGGTGTTCCCAGATCGCCCTACGACGCCCGACCGGCCGCCGGGAGCGGATCCGCGTGCTGCACGTCATCAGCGGGCGGATGTTCGGGGGCGGTCAGCGCGTGGTGCAGGACCTGCTGCGCACGCTGCCGACCGTGGCCGACCTCGACGTCCGCCTGTGCCTCCTCGGGCAGAAGGGAGATTTCTTTGCCGAGTTCAAGCCGCTGGTGGTCAAATACCGCGGTAGTTATCGGAATCCCCTCACCGCGTGGCGCACTGCCCGGGGGCTTCGCCGCGTCCTCCGCGCGACGGCCCCCGACATCCTCCACACCCATGGCTTCGACGCCGAGCTGATCGGGGCCCTGGCCGTGGCGCCTTTGCCGATCCGGCACATTTCGCACGTTCACGACACGCCCGGCTGGATCGCCTCGCGGCGCCTGAAGCACCGGGTGCGCCGAGCGCTGACACGACTCTTGCTGCGGCGCGCGCGGACAAGCTGCATCGCCTGCTCCGAGGCGACGCGCCAATACGTGTGTACCCACCTCGGCTGGCCGCCGGACGCCGTGCGCACCGTGCGAAACGGCATCGACCTGGAGCGATTTTCGGCAAAGCGGCCCTCACCCGCAGAGGAACCCGATGATGGACTGCCGTTCGTCATTGGAACCGTCGCCCGCCTGACGCGGGGCAAAGGAATCGAGCATCTTCTTCAAACCGCGGGGCTGTTGGCGGCGGAAGGCGTGAGGTTCGAACTCCGCATTGCCGGTGACGGTCCCAGCGCGGCGGAGTACCGGCAATTCGCGGTCGATCTTGGGATCGCTCCTCGAGTGCATTTCCTTGGATTCGTCCAAGATACCCCGGAGTTCTACCGCCGCCTCGACGTGTTCGTGCTCGTGTCCGAACGAGAAGGGCTCCCCCTGACCGTGCTGGAAGCGATGGCGATGGGGCTTCCCGTCGTGGCAACGCCGGTGATGGGAACCGCGGAAGTCATCCGCGACGGCGTGGACGGATTCCTTGTTCCCCCCAAGGATGTGGAGGGCCTGCGCGTCGCTCTAACGCGACTTGCGCAATGCCCCAAACTGCGGTTGACCGTGGGCAAGAACGCGCGCGAGCGCATCCAAGCCGCTTTCGGCCTCGAACGGGTCGCGCGTGAGATAGTCGAATCCTACGCGCACACGCTTTGTTTCCGATGAAGACCGCGATGAGTCTGTCGCCATTCATCAAGTTTCCCTTTTTATGTCGGAGGCTGCCATGAGTCGAAGGCAGAAGATCATTGGTGATAGTTGGTACGCCGATTCGGTCATATGCGAATGTACACATTTAGACACGGTATTAAAGGCGCGCTTCCCAGCGTGGGTGCAGAAGTTGGCGCGCCGCCCGGGTCTAGTTCGAGCGTTCCTCCTCTATTTATTGGGTTGCAAGTATGATCTGATTGTCACCGCACAGCGACTCAAGGGCGCGTGGCTCGTTGTTGTGCTGGAATCGCTATTCGGCGGGGGAAGAAGACGTGTTGTGTATCTTGAGTTTATGCCGAGGGATATCAGGAAATGGTGGTGTCGCGGGCTTCTGCGCAAGATGCAAATGACTTGTGCGAAGCTAGTCCTTCGCAGAGGAATGCGGGTAGCGCATGTGTGTACGATGTGGGAGAAGAACAACTATGCGAGCCGGTATAACCTCCCAGAGGCCCGATTCGAATATATTCCGTGGCCTCAGCGCCGCGAAACTGACTCTGTCCCGAATTTCGACAGGCAAGGCGTGCCGACCGTTCTTTGTTCAGGGAGAGCTGAATGTGACTGGACCACGTTCTTTAAGGCGGCCGAAGGCCAGAATTGGAAAGTGACGGCCGTCTGCGACGCATGGGAACTGGCTTCTGTGAAATCCCTGGGTGAGAAGATTGGCGCAACTGTATTGTGCAATATCTCGCAAGAAGAGCACAACAGATACCTAGAATCGGCGGCAGTGTATGTAATCAGTTTGCACGAACGGTTCATAAGCTGCGGCCAGGTCAGGGTGATGCATGCGATTCGAGCCGGTGTCCCGATTGTGGCGACGAACGTCGTAGGGCTCGACGGGTATCTCTCGAACAATGAGACTGCTCTTCTTGTCGATCCCGGTGACCCTTTGGCGATGCGCGAAGCGGTCGAGCATCTCTTGGCTCACCCGGATGATCGCCGAAGACTGGCAATGAGAGCGTTTGAGTTGGCGAAAGACAGGACGTTTGAACGATATAAACGGGATATTTGTTGTCTCGTGCATCGGCAGTTGGACTCCGCTGTTGTGGGGAACGAGATCTGAGTGCCAGCCGGCTGGGTGGCACTCTACGCCGTTAACCCTTTTTCGTTGAGGCACAAAAATGGTCTTGATGCGTTTGCCGTTTTCGGGCATTGCATGGCTTGACAATCCCATGCACCCGAAAGGAGTCGGCTATGGCGCATCAAGACCGAGGACGAAAAGCAGCCCAAGGCTTCAACGCGGCTGGGTGGCACCGGCGCGTCGCCAGTGCAGTAGGGTGCTCTCTGAGCACCGTTTCGGCAACACCATTTCGGACGGTCACACGGCGGGATCGCTCGCAGCCATGTAGGGTGCTCCGCGAGCACCACTTTGGACCTCGGTTTAGCCGTGGCCGATTACCGTCGCCATTTTGTGCCAGCCAAGGGTGCTCTGTGATCGCCATTTCAGATTTCCCGACGATTTTCCCACTTGTCATTCCACCGGTGGGTTCGCAGCCGAGTCTATGCGTCGAATTGGTGCTGCACACTCGCCGCGGTCCAACGCTGGGCGAGCCTGCACGCGACAACCGGTGAATGAGAGTTCCCCCAGGCATAAGCAATGGTGCTCGCAGGGCACCTACGGTGGCTGTGCCGGCAAGACATCGCGCGGGCATGAGAGCACATGTCCATCATTTGTGTGGAGCGCCTTCGATGAGAGTTCTTCATGTAATTCCCTGGCTGGAGTGGGGCGGGACCGAGCGCGTCATGATCGCCCTGGCGCGGCGTGCGTGGGAACGTGGCCACCAGACGCATATCTGTGTGCTGGGCCGAAAGAACGCTTACGCGCACGAGGTACTTCCGGGAATACAGTTGACCATGCTCGGTTCGGCATTGAGCTATCGGCGGCCGGGCGATTTATTGGCCTGCTGCCGGGGACTTGGCGACCTCATCCGGCGATTCGCTCCCGACGTGCTTCACAGCCATTGTTGGCCTGCGGCACGGATGATCGGCTGGGCCCGCGGCCGGATGCCTATTCCTCATCTGGTCCACGTGCACGACACGATGGCTTGGTTGGAAGCAAGGGATCTCCGTTCGCGGATAATGCGGCTTCTGACTCGCAATTCGCTGGACCGGCCGAACACCCATTTCGTCGCGGTGGCAAACGCCGTGCGGGACTACACGGTAGCGCACCTGCCCTGGGTGGCCGGCAAAGTGGCCGTAGTTTATAACGGCACCGAAATGTCTTTTTTTGATCAGGGTGTCGTGCGCCGGCGAGCGGGATCGCCGAAGAATGGCTTGGGAATCACGCTTGGCGTCGCGTGCCGGCTGAGACCGAACAAGGGTGTCGATGTGCTGCTGCGGGCATTGGCGGCAGCGAAAGCGGGTGGAAAGGTCCGGCTGCTAGTCGCGGGGGATGGCGGGCAACGGCAAGCTTTGGAGGCGTTGGCCGAAGAGTTGCGAATTCGCGGTCAGGTGGTGTTTATTGGCATGGTACAGGCCATGGGGGAGTTCTACGCGCAGCTCGATGCTTTCGTACTGCCGTCCCTTGCGCTCGAAGGGCTACCTATGGCATTGATCGAGGCAATGGCCTGCGGACTTCCGGTGATCGCTACCCAACATGCCGGAGCTACCGAAGTCGTTCGCCATGGGGTAGATGGCCTTTTGGTTCCGCCGAAAGATGTTTCGGCTTTGGCGGGTGCCATCGACGCGCTTGCCATGAGTCCGGAGCTGAGGTCGGCATGTGCGACTAGCGCTGCGAACCGTGCCAAGCGCTTCAGCGCTGAGAGAATGTTCGAGCAGGTAATGGCCATCTATTACAGCGTGGCGACCTCGGGGAAGCTTCCGGAGACTTCCGATGAGTGAGCTTAGTTCAAGTCCTGGAGTGTCGTTCGTAATTGCTACGCGGAATCGCCGCCGGTTGGCCGCTGCGTGCATCCGTTCCTGCCTGGCCCAGCAGCTTGACGTGCCCAGGGAGGTTCTGGTGTTCGACGATGCGTCGGAAGATGGCACTGCGGAGTACTTGATGAAGCTGTTTCCCACGATTACCGTGGTGCGGCTTGATCGTAATCTTGGCCTAGTTCCGGTGAGGACGCTGGGGTTCACACAAGCACGGCACCAGTGGATCGTTTCGATTGACGACGACATGCTCTTGTTCGATGAAGGTGCCGTCCAGCGAGCCCTGAACGCGGCGCGGGCCCACGACCGTACCGGAAGTATTGCGATGCCGTATTACGAGAGATATGTATCTTCTGCTCAACAGTGGTCGGATGAAGCTGTGAACAGGAGCGGAGACATTTCGGAGTATCATGAGGTACGATCGTTTCGCGGCGGTTCGGTCCTTCTCAATCGGCCGGCTGTTCTTGAATGTGGTTGCTATCCCGAGTGGATTTACCGGCAAGGAGAGGAGAAGTTTCTTTCTATTCGTCTGCTGGACCGAGGGTACCACCTTTTGACGGGTGGGCCTCCGGGTAGTATTCACTTATTTAGTCCGATCCGCAATCGCCAGGCAATGAGCTGGTACGGAGTTCGTAATACCATCTTGTTCGACGCGCTTTGCATCCCGCAGCCGTATTGCTTGCCGTATCTAGCGAGGGATGTCTTCAAGCTCCTAAGTTATAAGCTTTCCATGCGGAACTGTGCTGAGAGAGTCGGCGCGATAGGCTGGAGTCTTTTCTCTGTGCTAAGAATGGCGCGGCAGCGGCAGCCTGTGTCGTGGCGCACCTTCAGGAAGCAACTCTCGCTGCCGCGGCATGGCCCCCTGCCCTTGCCGCACGGTTGGACGCCGGAGCCGTTGGTGCAGCGAGGGATCGTCGAGAGCCAGGAGGAATTCGATCGCTACCTGAATGGCGAGGAATGAACGTCCGGGCCAAGGATTTTTGACCTGCTGTTGATTGCCACGTGAAGGTGCTGGTCGTCCCGTAATTGACGTGTGCCCTAAAAGCAAAACATTGCCGGCCTGCTGGGAAAGGCGGGGTTCCACAATCACTTTCGCATGGTCCGCGTTGTGAGACAGGCGGACCTGATCGCCACTGGCTTGGAGTTCAACGGATCCCAAATACAATGTTTGGGAACGGTGCGCGGGGCGGCTGATGGCGGCCTTGATGTCCCGATGAGGCAAGAGATTGTGCTGGTCGATCAGCCAAGCCAAGTTGGGTGTTCTGTACTACAAAGCCCAAGCATTGTGAAAATGTTCACAAAGATATCACGCGGCAAAGGCGTTAAGTTGTTGCAGTGTTGCGTGTCGGGAGCGGCACAAGGCCGTAATGATTTCTCGGCCTTTGGGGGTCACATGGTATCGCCTTTGACGGGGTGATTTGCGGATCAGACCGTGGGCTCGAAGGATGCGAAGGCGATACGAGACCTTGGATGCCGTCTCGCTTGGCGATGTCTCGGGCAAAGTCTTCCTTGCGGGTCTGGGCCGATTCAAGGTATTGGATCGGCCTCGCCGCCTTCTCCGCGGCCGCGAGCGAAGCCTCGATCAGCCGCGTGGTCATCGCCTAGGCGTGCTCGCCGAAGTCTTTGAGCACCCCCCACACGGGCCCGCCAAGTAGGGTGCTTTTTGAGAGCACCATTTCAGATTTCCCTACGAGTGGCCGCACTGGCCATTCCAATGCTGAATCCGCACCGGAGTCTATCCGTCGGATTGGTGCTGCACACTCGCCGCGGTCCAACGCTAGGCGAGCCTGCACGCGACAACCGGTGAATGAGAGTCCCCCAGGCATAAGCAATGGTGCTCGCAGGGCACCCTACAGTGGCTGACGTCACGCCAGTGGCGCCGGACCGTATGATGCGTATCGCGATCTACTTCTCTCCGCTGGGGCGGACGTTCAAGCCGACGGGCGTGGGGCGGCACATTGTGAACATGGCGGGGCAGCTTGGGCGCGCGGACGGGGTGGAGCCGGTGCTCTTGGTCGGCCGAAAGGCCTATGAGGCGGCGCGAGGCAATCTGCCCGCCGAGTTGGCAACGCTGCCCGTGAGTTTTCTGCCCGGGCCCGAAGGACTCATGCGAAAGCTCCTCCTCTATGCGGGATGGTTGCCGGTGGACCGTTGGGCGGGGGCCGATTGGGTCTACTGCCCCAAGGAACAGCCCGTCACGGTGCGGAAAAGCCGGCTCGCCGTGACGATACACGACGTGTTGCCCTTCGAGCGTGACGTCCCCGGCTACACGCGCAGGCCTCGCTTCTGCGACCGCCTGCGGTGGGAGCGGACCATGGCCCGAATCCTCAAGTCCGCCGACTTGATTGCCACGGTGTCGCAGTTCACGAGGCAACGGCTGTTGAGCCTTTTCCCGGTCCGCGACGAGAGCCGGGTGGTGGTGGTGGGCAACGGCGTGGGAGAGGCGTTTTTCCGCGATCCGCGGCCCGGCGACGAGGCGGTGCTCAAGAGTTATGGGGTCGAATCCGGCCGCTACGTGGTGGTCTCCGGCGGGCTCCAGGTCCGCAAGGGTGCCGATGTGATCCTGAAGCTCGCCGAGGAGTGGAAGCGGCGGCACGCCGACCTCGTGATCCTGGTCACCGGAAGGCAGCACGAGCCGGCCTACGTGCCCGTGGTCGAATCGCTCCAGCAGCGGCCCGATAGCCTCCCGCTGCGTCTCTCGGGATACGTCCCGGACGAGGAGTTGGCGGCCCTCTTGAGCCACTCGCTGGCGCTGGCGTTTCCTTCCCGATATGAGGGATTCGGACTTCCCGCCGTTGAGGCCATGGCGGCGGGCACTCCGGTGGTCTTCAGCCCGGTCGGGTCGCTGCCCGAGGTGATCGGCGACGCGGGCATCCCGGTTCCTTCTGGCACGGCCGAGGAATTCGACGCGGTGTTGCGGCAGTTGAGCGACTCGGCGTCAACTCGGCAGAGGTATATCGAGGCAGGCCGCGCGCGGGCCCGGTGCTATACTTGGCAAGAGTGCGCGGCCCGACTGCTGGCGGCAATGCGATCCCGATGAGCCAAGAGCCCCATGGACAAAGCGCCAACTAGCCTGGTCTCCGTCATCATTCCCACGTACAACCGGGCGAAACTGTTGACCGAGACGATTCGATCGTGTCTCGAGCAGACTTACCCGAATGTCGAGGTGATCGTCGTCGATGACGGCTCGACGGACACGACGCCGGAAGTGCTGGCCGCGGTCGCGCAGCGGTTCCCGGCGGATCGATTTCGCTATGCTTCGCAGGCGAACCGGGGGCCTTCGGCCGCGCGGAATCACGGCCTCCGCCTGGCGCGGGGCGAGTTCGTCAAGTTCATGGATGACGACGATACGCTGGAGGAGGACGCGCTGGATCATTATGTGCGGGCGATGAAGGCGACGAATGCCGACCTGGGCATCGGCGGAAAGCGGTATATGAGTCCCGAGGGCACGAAAGGGTCGATCGCATATCGGCCGCCCGCGGGCTTGATTGATCGGCCGTTGCAACGGTTCTTCGATTTGGAGCTCCGGCCGCAGCAAGGGGTCTGGTGTTTTCGCAGGACGGTTTTCGACAGCGGCATCGCCTGGGACGAGACGCTTTTGGCGAGGGAAGACACGGACCTTTTGGGTAAGCTGCTGGCGCGTGGGGCCACGGTGGTGGGCGTGCCGGAGGTTATCCTCAATCAGCGCCACCACAACGGCGAACGCCAGACGAATCGGCAATTCGAGCGCGAGGTTTCCCACCAAATCCACGAATCGAATTGCCGACTTTACGAACTGATGGTCGAGCATGGACGCCTGAAAGAAGCGGGCCGGAGCTTCGCGCGTTCCCTGTGCCGAACCGCGCTCCGGATGTGGGAACACGACCGCGAGGCAGCCAGGCAGTGTTGCCGCTTGGCCAAGAAGGCGTACTGGTGGCCGGAGTTGGTCCTTTTGGACCACTATCCTCGAAGCACAAGGATCGCCGCCTATTTGCTTTGGGCAATGGGCGGACTGAGACTGTGCGGCCCGTTGATGCAATTCCGCGTTCGGGCAAAGCGCAAGGCAAAGGCCTAATACGGTTCGAACGGATTGAAGTTGCTCGAACGTCGGAAGAAGCGAGCACCGAGAAGACGACCGCCGCAGGAAAACCGATCGATGCGTTCCCACGAACTGGCCTCGAATCTGTCGCGCGTGTTGCGCCGCATGGTGAAGGGGGCCGCCTTGGCCACGCTGCCACGCCGTCTGTTGATTGCGGCGGGGCCGAAGAGAGAGCCTTTCGTGTACCTGACGTTCGACGATGGGCCGCACCCGGAGCACACGCCGCGGCTTTTGGACATCCTTGCCGAGCATCACGTGCCGGCGACGTTCTTTTTGATCGGTAGTCTCGCGGAAAAGTACCCGGCCGTTGTTTTGCGAATCGCCAGAGAAGGACACACCGTCGGGAACCACACGTTCCATCACACGAGGATCAAGAAGGTTTCGGTCGGCAAGTTAATGGACGAGATTAGGCGGACCAGTAATGTGCTGGCGGATATCACGGGCCGGCGATCGCGATTTTTCCGGCCTCCCTACGGCGGCCTGACACCGCTTGCGGCGTTGCGTTTGTGGGCCGCTGGGCATACGGTGGTTCTATGGAACTCCGATCCGAGAGACTTCATGTTGACAAGCGCTGAGGGCCTCTCAGATTGGTTTCGAGCCCATCCACCCGATGCAGGGGACATTATCCTCCTACACGACCGCCTTCCGTACGCGGCCGTCGTCTTGCCGCGCCTCGTCGAGGAGACACGCCGGCGCGGCCTCGAGTTCGCCGCTGTCGAAAGACTGCACTCCAGTAATTCAATGCACGCGCCGCTAAATTGGCGATGATCTCCATGAGCTTACTAAGACGTTTTCTTGTCTCGCGGCCGATGCGAATCATACTCAATGTTGGTTTCCTAAGGCAACTTGTGACTCGGCGCCGCAAGGACCGCTTCGAGCGCCAGTTTGCCCAAGGTAGATGGGACTGCCTTCACGACATTACGGAAATCGGGCGGTACAGCATCATAGGCGGCTACGTCCGGCGTTTCGCACCGGGCGGCTCGTTACTTGATCTTGGTTGCGGACAAGGTATCCTTGCTGATCATGTTTGCCCCCCCTGCGTTCTATTGCGGTGTGGATTTTTCGGACAACGCCATCAGTCAGGCGACTGCCAAGTATAATCATAACACAAGCTTCAAGTTTGTGGCCGCGGATATTGATGTTTTCTCCGATAATCGCAAGTACAATGCGATCGTCTTCAACGAATCCCTGTATTACCTACCCCGGCCGCTCGCGACGCTCGAGCGATACGAGGGATTGCTGACCCAAAATGGAGTTTTCGTAATTTCGATACACGCCATACCAGATCATGATCGCCTGTGGGATGCTGTGCATAGACAGTGCAGGTGTATTGATTATACAGTGATTACAATCAAATCGGGGACATCATGGCGATGTGGAGTATTCGTCCCTTAGACTTTAGCGGCCTTTTTAAGAAAGCAGCCTTCGGATAGGAGCGTTCGTCATAGAGGGTCTCAAAATAGGGGAGGATAACCGCGTGGCCCGTCCGTACACTCGAAGCTTTCGCCCGGCCCTCGCCACAATTTATGGAAGGCTGGTGAACAAGTTTCCTGCTTTGGCGCCAGTATACCGGTGGATTGCGCACCGTGAATCGTACCCGCCGTTTCGGCGAAAATTTGCACGACGGGAACTGCACGACGCGATCAAACGCGAGTGCGGGCAGATTCGGGGCGGCGTCTTTTTCGAGGCTGGCGCGAATGACGGCATTTCGTTCTCCAACAAGGCTTACTTGGAGCGGTATTGCGGGTGGACGGGAATTCTGGTCGAGGCGTTGCCGCATAAGTTCGTCGAGTGCGTGAAGAATCGTCCCGGCAACATCGTCGAGCACTGTGCCCTGGTGCCTGCCAGTTTTTCGCGGACCTACGTGGAAATACGCTACACGGGCCTTTCTTCTCAATGTCCGCAACTCTCCGATTTGGATCCTGAGTCGCATGTTGCCAACGAGGCGAGGTACTTGCTCGGATGGGAGAAACGGCTTTTCGGTCAGGTGTTCCTTGCCCCCGCAAGGACGCTGGCCGAGGTGCTCGCCAAACATGGCGTCCGCCACGTCGACTTCATGTCGCTCGATCTGGAAGGGGCCGAAGTCGAGGCGTTGAAGGGAATGGACTTCGAGGCGTGCGTCGTCGATCGCCTCCTCATCGAGACGTTGGGAGAGTCCGATACGGTGGATGACCTGTTGGTGAAGCGTGGATTCCGGCGGTCTGCGCAGTTTACTCATCGTGATTATTTTTATCGGCGCGTGTGATGTCAATGACGGAGATCGCTTTTCGAGGGAACCGTAGTTCGAAAGGTGGGATGGACAGCCCCGCACAGTCAGCACTCCGCAACAAGATCCCTTTGTGGCCGAATGGGAGAATGCGTGAATCCCCGAGTCTCTGGCTCTTGACCAACACGCCCAGTCCGTACCAGGTGGAGTTTTTCTCGGCCATACATCGCTCGGGCGAGATTGCGTTGGACGTGCGGTTCATGGACCTGAAGCATCGGGGCGAGCGGTGGCGGCCGGGGAAGGACAATCGGTTCAACTACCGGGTGTATCGGGCGCTGGGGCGGCGGGGGTCGGGAGAATATGGATTTCATCCCGGGGCAGTGCGAGAGATTCTCGCCGGGCGACACGATTTCTACTTGCTCTCGGGCCATTACACCAGTCCGACGTTTCTCGCGTGCGCGTTGGCTCTTTGCCTGTCGCGCAAGCGTTGGGGCTTGTGGCTGGAACGGCCTTGGCCGGACGACTATCGGCCGGCCTGGGCGTCGCGGGCGTCGGCGCGGCGGCCGCTGGCGCGGTGGGCCCGCAATCGCCTCTTGCGGCGGCTGGTGAAGGCGGCCCCTCGGGTGCTGTGCATCGGCACGGCCGCCAGCGAGGCGTATCGGCGGCTTGGGGCCGCGCCGGAAAAACTCTTCGTGCTCCCCTATCTCTGCGACACAACGCGGTATCAGGCGATCGACGCCGTGGCCGTGGCCGAGTTCCGCCGGCAGCAAGGGTGGGGCGATAAGTTCGTGTATTTGTTTTCGGGCCAGTTCATCGAGCGCAAGGGGGTCGATCTGCTCGTGGCGGCGTTCGCCCGACTCGCCCGAGAGCGGTCCGACGTGGCCTTGGCCCTGTTGGGCGATGGTCCGCTCCGCACGGGGCTGCTCGAAGGGCTGGAGGCGGAACTTCGGCCAACGGTCGCAAGCCCGGGCCACGTGCCGCAAGCCAACCTGCCCATCTGGTTCGCGGCGGCCGACGCGTTCGTTTTTCCCTCGCGCCACGATGGTTGGGGCGTGGTGGTGAACGAGGCCTGCGCGGCGGGCCTGCCGATCGTGACCATGGATTCGGTCGGCGCGGCCCACGACCTGGTAATCGATGGACACAATGGCTTCGTGCTGCCGCGGGACGACGCCGAAGGCCTTTACCAGCGGATGCGCTGGCTGGCGGAGCATCGCGAAGAAGCCCGGGCGTTCGGCCAGCGTTCGCGGGAACTCGTGGGGAGGTTCTCGCTGGAGCGGGGAATCGCGCTGCTC
>Ga0209101_1002235_pt1 | contig 12970 bp, 12 predicted proteins | sample ConPoolayeCmetaG_FD_185481 | JGI IMG/M metagenome (GOLD analysis project Ga0209101, IMG submission 185481) | Hot spring microbial mat communities from California, USA to study Microbial Dark Matter (Phase II) - Cone Pool mat layer C metaG... ... | reverse complement strand
GGCAGGAAGGGCAAGGGCGACAACTGCTTTCAGCCGTACATGAGCATCCTTCGAGATGAGAAGACCGGCCGATTTCGCATCTGGTACGGTGTGCCCGTCAACGAGAGCCGGTCGCGCCTGGGCTATATGGAATCCGACGACGGGATCAACTGGATTCGGCCGCACCGCGTTCTGGACGACCCCGGCCCGATCCAGTTCGGCGTGAGCATCCTGGACGAGGGCCCGAACTTTCCCGACGCGACCAGGCGGTTCAAGTACGCCTACTGGTGGGGCGACGGCATGATGATCGCCGCGTCGCCGGACGGGCTGGCATGGAAACTGATCGCGCCGCACCCCGTGGTCCGGCACAACCACGACATCTGTAACATCTACAAGGACCGCGTGCGGGATCGCTACATGGCGATCTGCAGCACTTACGTCACAGGCCCGCGGTGGTCCGGCAAGCGCCGCGTCACCGTCCAGAGCGTCAGCAAGGACCTGCTTCACTGGGAGCCGGCGTGGCGGGTGCTGACGCCCGACGACAGCCAGGAAGAGGGCGAGACGCAGTTCTACGCCATGTGCGGGTTTCTCCAGCGGGGCGATCTGCTCATCGGCATGGTCAAGGTGTTGCACGACGATTTCGCCGCCGACCCCGGCGGTCCCAAGGCCGGCGTAGGCTGGACCAGTCTGGCCTGGTCCCGCGACGGCGAGCACTGGGTCCGCGACCGCGAGGTCTTCTTCGACCGCCATCCCACCGCCGGCGAGTGGGACCATGCGATGGCCTGGATCGACTGGCAGTTGCCCGTCGGCGACGAGGTCTACCTGTACTACGGCGGATACGCCCGCGGCCACAAGATCAACCGGTTCGAGGAGCGGCAGATCGGACTGGTCCGCATGCTTCAGGATCGCTACGTCGCCCGGCAGGCGGGCGGAACGGAGGGCTTGCTGCGAACGCCTCCGGTCCTTTTGGAAGCCAAAGGCATGACGGTAAACGCCCAGGTCGAAGGGGAACTGCGAGTTCGCCTCGTCGATTCGACGGGGCGGGCGCTGCCGGGCTTCGATTGGACGGACGGCGAACCGATCCGCGGCGATTCGGTCCGTCACGCCGTCCGCTGGAAAGGCGACTTGGCCTCCGTGACAGGCCAGCCCGTCCGTCTGGAGTTTCGCCTTCGCGAGGTCCACCTGTTCGGATTCGACCTGAACCGGTAGCATGGAGGGATGGTCCGGAAGTTCGCACTGACGGCGCGGAGCGCGGTCGATCGCGTCGACTTTGCCGCCGACCTCAACGCCGAGCAGCTCGCGGTGGTTACTGCCCCACCAGGTCCGATGCTCGTCGTGGCCGGTGCGGGCAGCGGCAAGACCCGCGCGCTGACCTACCGACTGGCCTGGTTGGTTCATCGGGGGGTCGATCCCTCGCGGATCCTGCTCATGACCTTCACCAACCGGGCCGCCCGGGACATGTTGCACCGTGTGGCCCTTCTGCTGAAGCGGGAGACCCGTACGATCTGGGGCGGCACGTTTCACCACATCGCCAACCGCCTCCTCCGTAGGTACGGGACGCGCCTGGGCCTCGCCCCCGATTTCACCATCCTCGACCGGGAGGACGCGCGGGACCTGATGGCCTCGTGTGTGACGGCATCGGGTGTGGATCGAAAGGAACGACGGTTTCCTCACAAGGGGCTGCTGGTCTCGATATCCAGCTTTGTACAGAACACCCTCGAACCGCTCCGCACGGTGCTGGCCAAGCGGTACCCGATGTTCGAGGACGATGCCCAGGCCATCGAGACAGTCCTCGACCTGTACGCGCAGCGGAAGCGGGAGCGACAGCTCCTGGACTACGACGACCTGCTGAGCGCCTGGTGGGTGCTGTTGAGCGAGCACGCCGAGGTCCGAGACCTGCTGGCGGGTCAATTCCAGCACATCCTGGTGGACGAGTACCAGGACACGAATGCCATCCAGGGTCGGATCGTGGACCTCCTGGCGGCCAAACACCGGAACGTTTGCGTAGTCGGCGACGATTCGCAGAGCATTTACAGTTTCCGCGGGGCGAGCTTCGAGAACATCCTCCGATTCAAGCAGCGCTACCCGGACGCCCGGGAATACCGTCTGGAGACGAACTACCGGTCCACGCCGGAGATCCTCGCCCTGGCCAATGCGAGCGTCGCCCGGAACACCCGGCGGCTGCCGAAGGAGCTGCGGGCGGTGCGGCCGTCGGGGCTGAAACCCGCGCTCGTTACGTGTCCAGATCACTTCGTCCAGACGCGGTTCGTCGCGGAGTACATCCTGCATCTGTTGGACGAGGGGTGGAAACTCACGGACATCGCCGTCCTGTATCGCAGCCACTGGCACTCGCTGGAAATCCAGCTCGAGTTGCAGCGACGGAACATCCCGTTCCAAGTCCGCGGGGGGTTGCGGTTCTTCGAGCAGGCACACATCAAAGACGTGTTGGCCTGGTTGCGATTGGTCCACAACCCGCGGGACGAGTTGGCCTGGTTTCGCGTGCTGCCCATGCTGCCTCGGGTGGGATCGGCGACCGCCCGGCGGGTGTGGGAGTACGTGTCACGGCACGACAACCCGCTCGAGGCCGCCGGTTCCAAGTCGGTCGAGGAACTGCTCCCCAAGGGCGCCAGACCGGGCTACGACGGGTTCGTCCGGCTCCTGCGGGAGCTGACGGCGCTGGATTCGCCCGCCGAGATGATCGACCGCGTATCGGATCGCTTCTACGACGACTACCTGGTCTCGCACTATGACGGCGCCGGTCTGCGGCGTGAAGACATCAAGGGGTTGACGAACTTCTCCAGCCAGTACAACGCGCTCGGGGCCTTCTTGGCCGACGTGGCGCTGGCGGGCGAGTTCTCCGGCGAGACCGTGGTGACCGGGCCCGACGAGTGGGAATACGTCGTCCTGTCCACCGTTCATCAGGCCAAGGGGTTGGAGTGGCCCGTGGTGTTCATCCCCTGGTTGGCGGACGGGCGGTTTCCGACCGACATGGCCATCAACACGCCGGAAGAGCTGGAGGAGGAACGCCGGGTCTTCCACGTGGCCGCCACCCGGGCCAAGGACGAACTCTACCTCGTCGTCCCTCAGGTGTACCGTAACCGCGCGCGAGGGGTGGTCATGATGAAGCCCAGCCGCTTCCTGACCGAAGTGAGCCAGGACCTGATGGAACGCATGGAACTGACGGAAGGGTTGCCGCAACGGACGGTCGGACCGGAGGCGTTGGATGAATCGGATCACGTCCAGGCCCTACCGCCGGTCGACGAGTATTGACGCCCGCGCGGTCGGGTCAAGAACGCCGTTTCGGTCGGGCTGCCGCTCCCTGACGGTCCCGGCCCCGAGAGGGTATGATTTTCCTGATCGGCGGAGGGGGCGGTCCTGACGGGAAATACAGGTCGCCGCGTCCCCGGCGGTACGGCAGGGGATGGGACACGAGTACTCCAATGTCCAACGTGCTGGACGAGATCGTGCGCGTCAAGCGAGACGAGGTGGCTGCCGCCAAGACCCGCCGTCCGTTGGAAGACGTCCGACGGGCGGCTGCCGACACACCCCGCCCGAGGAACTTCTATGCCGCCGTTGCCGCCGAGCCGCCCCGCGGCGTCCACTTGATCGCGGAGGTCAAGCGGGCCTCGCCGTCGGCCGGTGTGATCCGTCAGGATTTCGATCCCCAGGTCATCGCCCGCACCTACCACGCGGCGGGTGCCTCCGCCATCAGTTGCCTGACGGACGGGCCGTTCTTCCAAGGCCGGTTGGAGTTCATCGAACAGATCAAGCGCGTTGTGCCGTTGCCCGTGCTCCGCAAGGACTTCATCATCGACGAATACCAGATCTACGAGTCGCGGGCCGCCGGGGCCGACGCCATCCTGTTGATCGCGGAACTCCTCACGCCCGGGCAGGTCCTCGACTGGATGATTCTGGCCGCCGGATTGAACTTGACCACGCTGCTGGAAGTCCACGAAGCCGATACGCTGATGCGCGTCCGATCGGTCGTGGGGTTTCCCCATCGGTGCTACAGCCTGCTCGGCATCAACAACCGGAACCTCACGACGCAGACTGTCGATCTGGGGACGACGGCGCGGTTGGCCGACCTTGTGGGGGAGGACGTGATCATCGTCTCCGAGTCCGGGATAAGGACGCGGGACGATGTCCTGCGTCTTCAACGCGCCGGGGCCCGCGCGCTGCTTGTCGGCGAGACGCTGATGCGCTCGGCGGACATGGCGGCGAAGATCGAGGAACTCTTCGGTCCCCTGCCGGCGGACCGGTGAACGGCAGAGATCGCGTCTTCCAATTTGCCCCTTTCGCGGCGCGACCGCTGATCCGCCGATGGAATCCCGGCCAACCCGCATTGCACGCGGCCGGGATGGCCAGCTACGATGCCGTGGTCGCGCGGAGGGGGCGACTCCGATGTCGGGAGCAGTGGGTCATAGGCCTGCGGCTCGCCCGTAAAGGATGAGAAGGGGAGCGGTTCGTAGCACGGCCATCTTGGCCGTGACCCCGGTAGCATGGGCATCTTGCCCATAAATCACGGGCGGGACGCTCGTGCTACGACGATTCACGGGCGGGACGCCCGTGCTACGGCGCATTGTCGAGGTGGAAACGATGGGATCGGTGCCGAAGAAGCTGTCGGGAATCTTCACGCCCAACATGGTCCCCCTGGACGATCGCGACGCCATCAACGAGGCGGAGCTCCGTCGATACACGGAGTGGTTGATCACCAACGGGATCAGCGGTTTGTATCCCAACGGCAGCACGGGGGAGTTCACGCGGTTCCGTTTCGAGGAGCGCAAGCAGATCGTCCGCATCATCGCCGACCAGGCGCGGGGGCGCGTCCCGATCCTCGCGGGGGCGGCGGAGGCCAACGTTCGGACGACCCTGGAAGCCTGCGAATACTACGCCTCGCTCGGCGTCGATGCCGTGGCCATCGTCTCGCCGTACTACTACAAGCTGAGCGAGGAGAGCGTCTACGCGTACTTCGATGAGATCGCCCGCCGCACGCCGGTCGACATCACGCTGTACAACATCCCGCAGTTCGCCAACCCGATCACCCTGAACGTCGTCCGGCGGTTGTGCGAGCACCCGCGGATCATCGGCATCAAGGATTCCAGCCGCGACCTGCCGTTCTTCCTGAACCTGATGAACGAGGTCGCGCCGCGGCGACCCGACTTCGTCTTCCTGCTGGGGTGCGAAGAGATGCTCGTGCCGGCGCTGGTCATGGGCGCCGACGGCGGGACGATCGCCACGAGCGGCATCGTGCCCGAGGTCGTCATGCGGATGTACCATCTGACGATGCGGGGCGAGCTGGCCGAAGCCGTCCAGATCCAGTTCAAGGTGCTGCAACTGATCCGGAATTTGATCTTCGGTGCGGACTTTCCCGAGGGATGCCGGGCGGGGTTGGAGATCCGTGGCTTTCGCATGGGGAGAAGCCGTCAGCCGGCCTCACCTTCCCAGCGGGTCGATCGAGAGGCGCTTCGGTTGCAGCTTCAGTGCCTGCTGAGTGAGCACGGCGTGGTGGACCAACCCCCCGGGGGGTGTCCGCCCGGACGGCCGGCGGCGCTGGAGGTGGATCGCGCGGCGATTGAGGCCATCGTGCGGAACGTCATGGCGCAGTTGGCGCGAGGGGGAACCGGATGAAGGCCTGTGTCGGTGTCCTGGAGGTGATGGGGCTGGGCCCGTCGTTCGTGGTGGCCGACGCGATGGTCAAGGCCGCCGACGTGCGGTTGGTGGGAATCGAGCTGGCCCACCAGGGCGGACTGTTGATGAAGGTCGTCGGACCGATTGACGAAGTCGAGTCCGCCGTTGAGGCCGGTATCCGCGTCGCCAGGCAGCTCCACGCCCACCTGGGCGACGCCGTCCGCCCGCGCTACCCCGGCCCGGCCGAGGAACTGATCTACTCCAAACAGGCCTACGTGCCCATCATCGAAGGCGGCGATCACATGCTGCCGGGCGAGACGGAGGAGGAACGGCACGGGGACCCGGCCAAGAGAAACGTCGACATGTCGAAACGTCAACACGTCGAAACGTCAACACGTCAAGACGTCGGCATGGTTCAAAAACGGGGACTGGCTCCGAGCCAACCCTCGACTACGACCCAGAAAACGGGTTCCGGCGAGGTGCCTGTCCCCGTTTTTGAACCATGCCAAGACGTCGACACATCGACACGTGGAAATGTCAAAACCGAGCCGAGGGGCGCAAGCCCCCGGTCGGATGGAGGGCAGCTTCCACCTACCGCTCGTCCCTCCAACGTCGAACCGCAGGGTTCAGGAGCACCGGACATGGCCGAGGAGGTCGATTTCGCATTGGGTCTGATCGAGACGCAGGGGCTGACGGCGGTCATCGAGGCGGCAGACGCCGCCCTGAAGGCGGCCAACGTGACCTTCGTGGGCAAGGAGAAGATCGGGGCGGCGTACGTGACCATCATGGTCAAGGGCGACGTGGCCGCCGTCAAAGCCGCCGTGGAGGCGGGCAGTCAGGCCGCTCAGCGGGTCGGCAAACTCATCGCCGCCCACGTCATCCCCCGCCCCCACCGCGAACTGACCGCACTGCTGCCGCGCTGACCGCTGCAAAGAAGTAGCAGCTTTGACGGGGGAATCGAATACCTACGGTCAAAGGGAATACCAGGGCCTTACCGGTTCTTCTTCTACAGCTTCGACCATAATGAACCAAGGCACATTCACGTACGTCGCGAACGTCCGGTGTGCAAGTTCTGGCTTGAGCCGGTGACGTTGGCCCGAAACCACGGCTTCCCGGCAAGGGAGCTGAACATTATTCGCGGCTACATCAACGAACACCGGGCAGCGATTCTGGAGGCTTGGGATGAGCACTGTGGTTAGTGCGGACCCGCGGATCAGGGAAGTCGCCGTAACGGACGAGCTGATTACGGCACGTCTGGCCAATGGGCGGATCATCAGCGTGCCGTTGGCATGGTCCTGGAGACTGTCCGAGGCGACACCGGCGCAGCGCAACCACTACGAAATCATCGGCGATGGGCAGGGCGTTCACTGGCCTGAGGTCGACGAAGACATCAGCGCGGAAGGCATGCTCACCGGCGGTCCGGCAAAGCGCCCCAAGAGGAGGTAGGGAGAAGTCCGGTCTTCGTTCTTCATTCTGGAGCGCGCGGCGCACGTCAAAACGGAGCCGTGGTGCGCAAGCACCCGGTCCGACGGCATGTGGGCCGCAGAACTTGTGGTCAGAGCTTCATTCGTACGAGAGCGCCAGATCGTCCCCAACTCGTTGTCTTACACGCTTCCCAGAACCGAGAAACCTGTGACTTGGGGTCGGAATCGCGGATCGGCGGCCGATGCAGCAATGTCGTACGAATGAAGCTTTGACCCGCAATCGGGCAAATCGTGAACGCCAGTGTGGAGGCCGGAGCGGATGAATACGGCGCGTCCCGGGCGGATGAGACGTCGCCTATTGGGTCTGGGTGTTGCGGCCGTCATGTTCGCCTGGTTGTTCTGCCCGCTGCCACAGCCGGCCGGGATCGGCGTGATCGAAGGCAAGGGCGGGGTGCCGGGAAACGCAGCGGTTCACGAGGAACGGTTCGTCTGCAACCGCACCTCAGACCGGATTACGATCTCGGGCGCCGCCCAACTTACCTCGGGAACGGTGGCCATCGATCTCCTCGATGCGGATGGGCGGCACCTTGTGGAGCACCTCCCGCTGAACGGCCATGGCAACCGGTCATGGACCTTCGGCGTGGGGGATGGGTTTCCGGAGGGACGAGCGTACAGGCTGCGATGTACGGAACGCGGCGTCGTTGGACCGTATCGAGTATCCCGATCTCAAGGTCAACCGGTCACACACTCGCAGCGATACCTCGCCCTGTGGGCGGTTGTGGTGGCGGCCTCGGCTTCACGGGTGGTGAGCGGTTTCTCAACGTGAACGTGGATGCCCGCGTCCAGGCAGGTCATCACGGGGTGGTAGTGTGCCCAGTCCGGCGTGGCGACAAACACCGCATCGGGTTTCTCCGCCCCGATCATCTCACGGTAGTCTCGATAGGTGCGCTCCAACTTGAATTCCGCCTTGGCCGCTTCGAGGTTCTCCGAGCTCAAGTTGGCGGCCGCGGTCAGCCGGACCAGCGGATTCCGCACCAAGGCCCGGCAGACGTTCTTGCCCATGATGCCCACGCCGATGACGTTGATCTTGAAGTCCATGTTCTTTCCATCCGCGGCTGTGATATACTTATTGTGGACGAAAGGTGCACCGATGGAAACCTACGCACTGGAAAAGGCACCTGCAGACTTGCGGGCCCTTGTGGACAAGGCGCAAGCCGGGCAAGAGGTGGTCATTACCCGCCAGCGACACCCTGTGGCGAAGATCGTCGGCATACCGCCGGCTCACAAGCCCGAGTGGGCGCGGAACGGCGCGGCGGTCGCCGCGGCCATGAGAAGCCTCGCGGAGTTGGGTGGAATACCGGAGATACCCGACGCCGCGACCTGGCAGAAGGAAATCCGCGAGGACCGCTCGCTGCCGAAGCGCGTCTGACATGCTTTTAGACAGCAACATTATCATCTACGCTGTCCAACCGGAAAACGCCTTTCTTGCAGAGCTCATCGCGGGCAACTCGGTAGCCGTTGCGAGTGTAACCAAGATCGAGGTGCTTGGGTTTCACCTTTGGGCAACCCTTGATCCCGAAAGGCAACGGTGGATTGAGCGCATCATGTCCGCCGTCAGCGTGTTACCTCTGGATGATGCCGTGACGGACCGCACGATCCTGCTGCGCCGACACCATCGGATCAGACTGGGCGATGCCATCGTTGCCGCCACCGCGCTGGTCCATGAACTGCCCCTCGTAACACGCAACACGGACGATTTCGAGTATGTCACCGGGTTACAACTCGTGAACCCGTTTGCCGACAAACGCTAGCCCCCGTGCGGGCGCCGGCTTGTCGGGTACCCAAGCGTCGGTATTGTACAGCCCACCGGATCAACGAGGTCCACTGGGGACGTTCCGGCTTCGGAAAACGCACTCCGGCGAGGTGCCTGTCCCCGTTTTTAACTGGAAAGACTTGCTGGGCCGCGAATACGACTTCATCCTCGATACGTTTGCCAACGAACCGGGTCCGCGCGAGACGATCCTGCCGCGCAATCCGCAGTTGACCAAGGAAATGGGCATCGCGCGCGGCGATACGCTCATCGGTCGGCCGCTCGGGATGTCGTGCGGGTGCCCGATCACCCACTGCGGCGTCGTCATGGACGTCGAACCGAGAACCGGCGTGATCGTCTGGTGTGTGACCGGTCCGCTCGGACCTCGGGCGAGAGGATACAAGGATATCGGCTACTACTCCGCCGAGGCCTACGAAGGCCTGGTGAAGGACACGCAGAAAGATCTGAAGATCGGCATGCGTTACTGGTTCCTACCCCGCCGTTGCATGCTCCAGTGGCGTCACAGCGGTCTGATCAACTTCATCGGCAAGTCGAAGGGCGCCATCCAGGTGAGGATCGAGGGGCTCCTGATCGGATGACCTGCGGAACCGCGCTCCTCCCCGCGGCGATGGGCTGTTCCGCGCGGTGGTCGGCAAGCGCACAAAATTAGGCGCTTGTCTGCGGCGACGTCTGCGACTTCTCGATCTTGGCCCACGAATCGCGGAGCGGGACGGTCCGGTTGAAGACGAGCCTGTCGCCGGATGAGTCCGGGTCGACGCAGAAATAGCCTTGCCTCTCGAATTGGTATCGGGTGAGCGGCGCCGCCCCCGCCAGGCCGGGCTCGACGGGACAGGCCGGCAAGACCACGAGGGAATTGGGGTTCAGATTGCACCGCCAATCCGCCCCTTCGGGCACGTCGTCCGGATCGGGCTTCGAGAACAGGTGATCGTACAGGCGGACCTCGGCCCGGATCGCGTGGGCCGCGGAGACCCAGTGGATCGTCCCCTTGACCTTCCGCCCGTCGGGGGAGTCGCCGCCCCGGGTCTTGGGGTCGTACGTACAATGGACCTCGACCGGTTCGCCGGTCCGCGGGTCCTTCGTGACACCCGTGCAGGTCACGTAGTATCCGTAGCGGAGGCGGACTTCCCGACCGGGGGCGAGGCGATAGTACTTCGGCGGCGGCTCCTCACGGAAATCATCCCGCTCGATGTACAGCACGCGGGAGAACGGCACCTTGCGCGTGCCCATCCCCGGGTCCTCCGGGTTATTCACGGCATCGAGCCACTCGACCTGGCCCTCCGGGTAGTTGTCGATGACAAGCCGAAGCGGGCGCAGGACGGCCATGACCCGCGGCGCCCGCTTATTCAGATCCTCGCGGAGGCAGTGTTCCAACAAGGCGATGTCGACGACCCCGTCGAACTTGGCCACGCCGATGCGCTTGCAGAAGTTTCGGATCGCCTCCGGGGTATAGCCCCGGCGACGCAGCCCGGAAATGGTCGGCATCCGCGGATCGTCCCACCCCCGGACGTGCCCTTCCGTTACGAGCTGGAGGAGCCTCCGCTTGCTCAGCACGGTGTAGGTCAGGTTAAGCCGCGCAAACTCGATCTGCTGCGGGTGGTAGATGCCGAGCTGGTCGAGGAACCAGTCGTACAGCGGGCGGTGGTTCTCGAACTCCAACGTGCAGATCGAGTGGGTGATCTTCTCGATCGAATCGCATTGACCGTGTGCCCAATCGTACATCGGATAGATGCACCACGCGTTTCCGGTCCGATGGTGCTCGGCGCGCAGGATCCGGTACATCACCGGGTCGCGCATGTTCAAGTTCGGATGGGCCATGTCGATCTTGGCCCGAAGCACGCGGGACCCGTCGGGGAACTCCCCGGCGCGCATGCGTTGGAACAGGTCGAGGTTTTCCTCGACCGATCGGTTTCGGTAGGGACTCTCGCGGCCCGGTTCCGTCAGGGTGCCGCGGTACTCGCGGATCTGGTCCGCAGTCAGGTCACAGACGTAGGCCCGACCGGCCCGGATCAACTGAACCGCCCATTCGTACAGTTGCCCGAAGTAGTCCGAGGCGTAGTACTCGCGGTCGCCCCAGTCGAATCCCAACCAGCGGACGTCCTGCTTGATGGACTCGACGTACTCGACTTCTTCCTTGGTCGGATTCGTGTCGTCGTACCGCAGGTTGCACAACCCGCCGTACTCGGCGGCAATGCCGAAGTTCAGACAGATGGACTTGGCGTGTCCGATGTGCAGGTAGCCGTTCGGCTCCGGCGGGAACCGCGTATGCACCCGCCCCTCGAATCGCCCGGTCCGATTGTGCTCGTCGATGATCTCCCGGATGAAATCGGTCGTGCCGGTTGAGTCGTTGGCCGGGCGGTTCTCGGCGCGCCGGGGGCGCGTGTCGTCCGGACCCTGTTTGCCGTCTGCCTTGGCCATCGTTTGCTCACCTCGATCCCGTCGACGGCGCGGCCGATCACCCCTATACCCACAGGTCGATCGGTTTGGTCGCGTCGGTCTTGAACGGCAGCTTGACCTTGCGGCCCGTGCCGGCGGATGCATAGGCGGCGAAGATGGCCTCCAGCACCACCTTGCCGTCCTCGCCCGTCACGAGCGGTGGCTTGTCGTCGCGGACGCACTCGACGAAGTGCGCCATTTCCTGCGGGTACCCGTAGTTCCACTCCTCCTCGTAGATGGTGAACGTCCAGCCCTTCGTGTCGCCGGCCTTCTCGACCGCGTAGCCGTACCCCTTCCGGCTGTAGGTCTCGATCGCGTTGCCGTGGTGCAGATCGGCGTAACACACGCCCTCCGAGCCGTACACCTCCGCCCGATCGTCCATCCCGCCGGGCTTACACCAGCTCTCCTCGGCCACGCCGATCGCGCCGTTCTCGAACTCGATGATCACGAGGGCGTCGTCGTCGCCCCGGGTCTTGTCGTGATGAACCTGCCGGGCCATTTGGGCGTAGACGCTCACGATCTTGGGCCGGCCGAGCATCCACCGACAGAACTCGATGGCGTGGCACCCCATGTCCATCGTCACACCGCCACCGCTCCGCTCGACATCCCAGAAGTGCGCCGCGTGTGGACCGTCGTGCTTCTCGCTCTGCTTGACCAGATAGATCTTGCCCAGTGCCCCTTCATCGACGAGCCTCTTGACGCGGACGTACTTCGGCGTGAACAGGAGGTTCTCGGCGTACATCAGCTTGACCTTGGCCTTCTTGCAGGCCTCGATCATCCGGTCGGCCTCGGCCAGGTTCAGGCAGAGCGGCTTCTCGCAGATGACGTGTTTGCCCGCGGCGGCCGCATCCACCGTTGCCTGACAGTGCAGGTGGTTCGGGATGCCGATCACGACCACGTCGAGTTCCCTCATCTCCAGCATCTTTCGATAGTCCGTGAACGCGTGCGGGATGCCGTGTTTTGCGGCAAAGGCCTCGGCGTGCCCCGGCGTCGGTGACGCGACGCCCAAAATCCGGGCGTCCGGAACGCGCTTGAACGCCTCGACGTGGATCGTGCTGACGAACTGCGACCCCAACAAACCGACGTGAATGACCTTGCCCATCACCGTGCTCCTTCTATCTGAGTTTGGGCTAACAGATTAACGCGGATGGTGTCGTCGTGCGAGAGGCCGGCAAGGACCGAATCTCCACATGACCGCCCGATCCCCATGCCGGATCGCCGCGGTCATGAGGGATCGGGCAAGGTAAACGGGGCTTTCAACCCGCGCTGGGCGAAGATGGCTTCGGACTGGTACTTCAGAAAAGCGCGCGTAAAACCAAGAATATCACTCCCCCAATACCGCCCGTCGGACCGGCTGGAGGGGTAGGGGTCTCGACGGAGGTCCGCGTGCCCGTCGTAGTAAACGACGCTGCCGCGCTCGATCGGCTTGGTGGGGTCGTAATATGCCGACTCCACCACCTTGGGCGCATGGTACCGCCCGAGCTCGTCGTGCGTGCAGAGCATGGGGTCGGCGTCACACCAATGATACTGCATGTCACCTTCGGAGCCGAACAGCGATGGCGGTCTGGCCACATGCCGGTCCCATTGCTCGTCCGCCAATACCGGCAAGGCACTCGGGGCATAGATCGCGCTGACCTGCATGATGGGACCCTTGAAATCACCGAGAGGCATAGGG
>Ga0209101_1002234_pt1 | contig 12970 bp, 10 predicted proteins | sample ConPoolayeCmetaG_FD_185481 | JGI IMG/M metagenome (GOLD analysis project Ga0209101, IMG submission 185481) | Hot spring microbial mat communities from California, USA to study Microbial Dark Matter (Phase II) - Cone Pool mat layer C metaG... ... | reverse complement strand
GTTTGCAAGTTAAAGAAACGTTTTGGTTTCCTGCTGTGCAGTAAAAGATTATCCATTCCAGCCTCATACATCCTTGATGAGAAAGATTAATCAGCTTGGCTGCTTTCCTCCATCTTTCTTGTTTGGGTAAAAGAACAATGGGTTTTCTTTTAAAGACATTGCAATTGTACCCAAAAATTGGTTGAATAATATTAGCAGGCTTGAGATATGTTATTTGCATCGGTGACCTCCTGTGGTAATTGGTTATTAGACTTGATCAATTTTACCATAGTGTTACCGATGTATCTCAGCCTGCGCAAATTATGTATTAGTCCAAAAAATGATGTATGTGGATTTGTTTGTGTTTGAAACTAAGCCTCTGCAGTCTGCAGAGGCTTAGTTTCAATTCTGTCTGTCGATGTGTTCTGACAAAGTATTGATTAAACCTCGATTTTAGGTTAAATTAAGCTTAATGGCGAAATTTATTATTAGGGGCGAAAAAAGACTTGAAGGAAAAGTAAAAATATCCGGGGCAAAAAATGCCGCTTTGCCGATAATGGCGGCAACACTTTTGGTTAAAGGAAAGGTGAGACTTTTAAATGTTCCTGATATTGCTGACATCTGGGTGATGGTTAAAATTTTAAGGGGCTTAGGAGCAAAAATCAAAAAATTAGGACTAGGTAAACTCGAAATTGATACCTCAGGGGTTACTGCTTCCCAGAATCCCGATTATGATTTGGTAAGGCATATGAGAGCCTCGATTTTGCTTGCTGGGCCTTTGCTTGGACGCTTTGGTCGTGTTTCCATCGCTCAGCCGGGTGGTTGTGTCATCGGGTCAAGACCAATAGATACCCATCTAGATGCTTTTCAGAAACTTGGGGCCAAAGTTTTAGAAAGGGGTTCTTTTTATATTATTGAAACGCGGGGCGGAGTCAAGGCGACTAAAGTGGTTTTAGCGGAGCTTTCGGTTACGGCGACAGAAAATATTATGATGGCCACCTCTCTTATTAGAGGGACAACAGAGATAAGGCTGGCAGCGGCGGAGCCGCATGTGGAAGAAGTAGCAAAATTTTTAAATAAATGCGGTGCTAAAATTTCTGGGGGAGGAACCCATAACATTTTTATTGAAGGGGTGAAAGAGCTTAAAGGAGTTGAGTTTGAGATTTCTCCCGATCCTTTGGAGATTGCTACTTTTGCCATTGCCGCGGCGGCGACAAGGGGAGATGTTGTTATTGAGAATATAAACCCTGACCACCTTGATATGTTTTTTAATAAATTTAGCGAAGCTAATGTAAACTTTTCGATAGAAAAAGAAAAAGAAAAGTTTAATCTTCATGTAATGCCATCAACTGTTTTTAAAGCGATAAATATTCGTACCGATATTTATCCCGGATTTCCAACAGACCTTCAGGCGCCAATGGCTGTGCTGTTGACGCAAGCCCAAGGGACAAGTCGGATTTTTGAAACAATGTATGAAGGGCGATTGAATTATTTGAAAGAACTTATAAAAATGGGCGCGAACGCTGTGATTCAAACGCCCCATCAGGCTTTGATTACCGGGCCGACTCCTTTGGTAGGTAAAGAAATTACCTCTTTTGATCTTCGCGCTGGCGCGACTTTAATTATTGCTGCTTTGATTGCTAAAGGCGAATCAACGATTGATCAGATTGAATTGGTTGACAGGGGTTATGAGAAGATTGATGAAAAACTGAGAAGGCTGGGGGCAGAGATAAAAAGAGTTGGATAAGTTAAAATAAATTTTAGGAGAAGAGGAGGCCGGCAGTAGATACTTGGCACTTGCTCCGGTTCAATACAAAATAGGTAATTTTATTAGCAAAGCAATATTAATTATTTAATTAACAAGATGGTAGTGAGGCAATATTAAATTAGTTTTTTAAAAAATAAATTTAGCCAAATATTCACTACCGGGGAGGTATTTATGGACGTGAAAGAAGCGATTTTAAAAAGAAGATCGATTAGATCTTTTTCAAGCAAAGATATTCCCGAAGAAACGCTTCGGGAGATAATTTCACTTGGCGTTAGGGCGCCATCGGCTCATAATGAGCAGCCTTGGCAATTTATTTTGATTAGGGATAATGAAATACAGAGAGAATTAATGCTTGATGGGGAATGGCGAGAGCAATTAGTTAAAGCGCCAGCAGTGGTGGCTGTTTGTTTTGACAAAAAAATAAGTCCTTATGGAGCAGTAGATGCGGGCCTGGCCGCAGAAAATATTTTGCTGGCAGCTTTAAATTTTGGTATTAGCAGCTGTGTTGTCACCAGCTATTTACAGGATGAAGAGGCTCAAAAAGAATATCGGCAGATTAAGAAAATTTTAAATGTTCCTGAGAATATCGAAGTTTTACTTTTAATTGCTCTGGGCTACCCCGCTGAAGAGCCGAGCGAGCGGCGGTTGCGGCCAATAGATGAATTGGTGCATCTTGACCAATATGGAAGATCGCAGTATTTATCTGAAGAGGAGGGATTTAAATACGCCTAGGAAAAGTTTAAAATTCAAAATGAAAAATTAAAATTTACGAAGTTAATAAAATTTTTAAAAGATTTTTTATTAACGATATTTATTTGACTTTTAATTTTTTAGATTTATGTTGATCGGAATCGATGCCTCAAGGGCAAACGTAACTCAAAAAACTGGTACTGAATATTATAGTGCGAGTTTGGTCGAATGGTTGGCAAAAATCGATTGCAAAGCTATTCGCCAAGGGAAAGAAAATAATTACTTGCTCTATGTTCGAAGGCCGCTTGAGGGAGATTTGGCGAATTTGCCTCCTAATTTTCAGGAAAGGCTTTTGTGCTTTCCAAGGCTTTGGACGCAAATTCGGCTTTCCTGGGAAATGCTGGTTCGTCCTCCGGATATTCTTTTTGTTCCTGCTCATGTTTTGCCAATAATCCATCCCAGAAAATCAGTGGTGACAATTCATGATTTGGCTTTTAATTATTTTCCCGAATGTTACGATCAAAATAGTCGGCGCTATTTGGAATGGACCACAAAGTTTGCCTTGCGCCACGCGCGTCATATTATTGCAATTTCAGAAACAACTAAAAATGATTTAATAAAATTTTATAAGGCGGATCCGAAAAAGATTTCTGTTGTCTATCTTGCTTATAATACTTATTACAGCAGCTTCCAGCCAGAGAAGGATTATTTTTTATCTCTGAGAAAAAGATTTGGGATCACCAAGCCCTATCTTTTATCGATAGGCAGAATTGAGCATAGGAAAAATATTTTAAATGTTGTTCGGGCCTTTGGATTATTGATAAAGGAAGGATTAGATTATCAACTAGTGCTTGCCGGTAAACCTGGATTTGGGAGCGAGCAAGTGTTTAAAGAGATTAAGGAATTGAGGCTTGAGGGTGACATTATCATTCCTGGTTATGTTTCAGAGAAAGACAGTCTGTATCTAATGCATAATGCTCGAACCTGCTTGGTAGTTTCGCTTTATGAGGGTTTTGGAATGACGGCGCTTGAGGCAATGGCTTCTGGGGTTCCTACGGTTGTTTCCAATCGGCCAGCGCTTTCTGAGATATCAGGAAACGCGACTCTTCAAGTAGACCCCATAAAGCCCGACGAAATTGCCAAAGCGGTTTTTAGAATCGCAGCTGATAGAAATTTGCGGGAAAAGTTAATTAACGAGGGATACGAACGAATAAAATTATTTTCTTGGGAGAGATGTGCCCGTGAGACTCTCGCGATTCTTGAAGGGATTGGTGAAAAATGAAAAAAGAACCGAAAATCGCTTTAGTTCATGATTTTTTGAATCAATTTGGCGGGGCAGAGCGGGTACTTATTGAACTCTGTAAAATTTATCCCGCCGCGCCTCTTTTTACTTTGATGAGCCAGGAAAAAATTATTAAAAAATTTTTTCCCAATCAAGAAATCAGAACAAGTTTTATAGATCATTTTCCAAATTTTTTACGAAGGAGATCAAAATATCTTTTGCCATTTTTGCCCGCCGCTATTGAAAGTTTTGATCTAAAAGAGTTCGATATTATTATCTCTGATTCTAATTCTTTCGCTCAGGGAATAATTACCAGGCCGGGGAGTGTGCATATTTGCTATTGCCATAGTCCGGCACGTTATCTTTGGGATTGGAATCAGGAATATTTAGAAGAAAACAAAATCCGGGGGTTTAAGAAATTGATTGTTCTTTTAATTCTAAATTGGGTAAGAGTTTGGAATAGTTTTAGCGCCAAAAGGGTAGATAAGTGGTTAGCAAACTCCAAAAATGTTGCCGCTAGAATTAAAAAATATTTTAAGGCGGAGGCAGAAGTAATCTATCCGCCAATTGACACTTCCTGTTTTAAGATAGGCAAACCCAGCGATTATTTTTTAATCGTTTCTCGTCTCGAACCTTATAAAAAGATTGATTTGGCAATTCGAGCTTTTAATGCCCTAAATCTTCCCTTGATAATTATCGGAACAGGATCCGCGGAAAAATATTTAAAGAAAATTGCTCGTTCCAATATTAAGTTTTTGGGATTTTTGGAAGATGAGATGGTCAAAGAATTTCTTTCCGGCTGTCGGGCTTTGGTTTTTCCGGGAGAGGAAGATTTTGGGATTGTTCCTGTGGAGGCCATGGCTTCAGGTCGGCCAGTGATTGGCTATGGCAAGGGGGGATTGTTGGAAACTGTAATTCCGGGGAAAACCGGGATTTTATTTGAAAAACCAAAAGTTAGTTTTATTATTGATGCAATCCGGGATTTTTTGAAAATCGAAGAAAAATTTGATCCCAAATTTATTCGGATTCATGCAGAAAATTTTGATAAGAAAAAATTTATTCAAAAAATGAAAGAAGTTGTGGAGGCGGTAACTTTTGGAAAGCGTTAATATTTTGGGAATAAAAATTGATAAAGTCACTATGCCTCAGGCAGTGCAAATGATTGAGAATTTTGTGAGATCGCGGCGGATTCATTTTATCGCCACTCCAAATCCAGAAATTATTATGACGGCCTTGCGCGATCCCGAATATAAAACAATTCTTAATAATACTGATCTTTCGCTGGCCGATGGTATTGGAATTATTTGGGCAAGCAAAGTGTTGGCAATCAAAAAGCTTAAAGGATTTTCGAGTCTTTTTAATCCCCTAATAATTATTGGAAAAGCTTTAATTTCCTTACTGGCAATTATTTTTTGGCAGAAGTTGCTTTATACCGAGCTCCCGGAAAGAATTACAGGCGTTGACTTGGTTGCTGAATCCTCAAAGCTTGCCAGCGAAAAAGGCTTTCGAGTCTATTTTTTGGGCGGTATGCCGGGTGTGGCAGATAAAGCTAGCAAAAAACTAAAATTTTTGTACCCAGCTTTAAAAATCGCGGGTGTTTATGCAGGTTACCCGGGCGAAAATGGTCTTGCTGACCGTATTAGGGTGGCGCGGCCGGACATTCTTTTTGTGGCTTACGGCAGTCCAAAGCAAGAAAAATTTATTGCCGAAAATCTAATAAAAATGGGAGTACCAGTCGCTATTGGGGTTGGCGGTGCTTTTGATTTCATTTCTGGTAAAATTCCGCGGGCGCCATCTTGGATAAGAAGATTGGGTTTGGAGTGGTTTTACCGTTTTCTTTGCGAGCCGGCCAAAAGGATAAACCGGATTTTAATTGCCTTTCCAAGATTTGCCTGCACCGTAGTTTGGCATAAAATCAAAAACTAATGGAAATTAATTTTCGAAAAGTTAAGAAGCATGATATTTTTTATCGGGTAAAGTGGCTAAACGATAGAGTGGTTACCCGGTTTCTTAGAGATCGAATTTATAAAAAAACAAACATTCAGGGACAAACAAAGTGGTTTAGGGAGAATAAAAAATCTTTTTAAAAAATTTTTTACAATTTGTTCTTATAAAACTTCGATCGGAATAGTTGGTCTTACCCACATAAACAAAGCTAACAAAAATGCCGACCTATTTGTCATGATCGGTGATAGGTTTTTTTGGAGGAGGGGAGTGGGGTTTGGCGATAAAGTATATTTTAGATTATGGATTCCGGAAATTAAGACTTCATAAAATCAGTTTAAGAGTTTTTCCAAAGAATCTGCCAACGATCAGTTTTTATAAAAAGATGGTTTTTGAGATTGAAGGAATTTTAAAAGAAGAAGTTTTTAAAGAGGGCAGATGCCAAAATTTGATTATCATGGCGACATTTAAGAAACAAAAGAAAAAAATCAGGATGGTAATTGTCAACCGATGTTTTATAGAGGCCCCGAAACATAATTTTCATGTCTAAAGACAGCCTAGAAAAGCGCAAGGTATATGTGCAGTTTATCTCAAGATATTGACAGCAAGTAAAGTTTTTCTATATAATAAGGGCGGAGCATAAAGAATATGCTCTTTTTTATTAAATAATTAAGAAAGGTTTTTTATGGACCCACAATTTTTTTCAGCGATTGAGTATTTGTCAGAGGAAAAGGGGATACCCAGGGAGAAAATTTTTGAAGCTGTGGAATTTGCATTGGCGGCGGCTTATCGCAAAGATTATGGTAAAGCGAATCAAACAGTGCGAGTAAAACTAAACCCTGAAAATGCGGCGATGCGAATTTTCATTATTAAGACTGTGGTCGAAGAAGTTACTGATCCGGGAATCGAGATAACGCTTGAGGAGGCTAAAAAAATTGATCCTGAGATTGAACTTGGGGGAACGATTGAAATCGAAGTGCCGGCGCCTGAAAATTATGGTCGAATTGCTGCCCAGACCGCTAAACAAGTTGTTATTCAGCGACTTCGAGAGATTGAACGAGAAATAATTTTTAATGAATTTAAGAATAAAGAGGGGACGCTAGTCAATGGAACGGTCCAGCAAATCGAAGGGAATAATATTATCATTGATTTAGGGCGGACAAACGGAATAATTTTTGCATCCGAAAAACCGGAAAATGAAAAGTATCGTATCGGCCAACGTTTAAAAGTTTTTGTTCTTTCTGTGGATCAAACAACAAAGGGTCCCCAGATTTCTCTTTCAAGATCTCATCCCGATATGATTCGCGCCCTTTTTGCTTTGGAAGTGCCGGAAATAGAAGCTGGGACAGTAGAGATAAAAGCGATTGCTAGAGAAGCGGGATCAAGGTCAAAAGTTGCGGTGGCGGCGAGACAAGAGGGAGTGGATCCAGTAGGTTCTTGCGTTGGGCAGAGGGGAACAAGAGTGCAAGCGGTTCTTTCCGAAATTGGTCAAGAAAAAATTGACATTGTGCTTTGGGACCCTGACCCAATTGTTTTTATAACCAATGCTTTGTCGCCAGCCAAGGTTACCAAGGTCAAAATAAATGAAGAAAATAAAGAAGCAAGAGTTTATGTTGCCCAAGACCAATTGTCTTTAGCAATTGGTCGGGGCGGTCAAAATGTAAGATTGGCGGCAAAACTCACTGGTTGGAAAATAGATATTATTGAAGCTACGGAAGAAACTTTAGCGAAACTTGCCGAAGAAGAAGAAGAAGAAGAAAGAAAAAAAGTAAAGAAGGCGGCTAAAGCCGAGGGCAAAAAAACCGAAGAAGATTTGGTCCTTGATCTTGCTGGCGCCAAAAAAGCGCAGGATTTGATTGCTGCCGGGTTTTCCTCAGTTGAAAAAATCGCTAAGGCGACGGTTGAAGATTTGATGGCAGTAAAAGGGATTGGCAAGGCAACAGCTGAAAAGATTTTGGAAAGAGCTAAAAAGATTGTTGAGTAATTAAGCGATCAGAGCTTGATCTTTTTAATCTTGAGATTGTTGAAGCTCTAAAGTCAGGCTATGTTGAACCTTAATGTTGCAAATGCAAAAATTCAATCAAAAGCTTGATTTTTATTTCGGTTTCTGGTATTATTGCAAATCATCGGTTATAATAAGAACAGAGTAAGTTCTTTCGAGGAGGCTCTTATGATTATTCATTTTAGTGGCGGCGGCCAATTTGATAAATTCACAGATAATGCCAAAAGAGCGTTAATTAATGCTCAAGAAATTGCGGGAGAAATTGGATTGGGTTATATTGGCACCGAACATCTTCTTTTAGGATTGCTTGAAGTCAGAGGCAGTTTGGCGGCAGAAATCCTTTCAGGTTTTGGCATTGATCCGGACAAAATTGAAATTACAATGAGTTTAATGCAAAGCGGTCGTCGGGAATCCGGTTTTGGGCTTTCGGCAAATGCCAAAAGGGCGCTAGAAGAAGCAATGGCAGTGGCTCAGGGATTCAGACATCTTGCTGTAGGATCGGAGCACATTCTTTATGGGCTTCTTTCAAATCGTGAAAATGAGGCTTACAATCTGATCAAAAATCTTGATGTCGATCCGGAAAGAATTAAAGCCCAGATACAATATATTTTAAAACAAAACACTCCCCAGCAAGGCGATCTTGCGGCGGCAGGAGGCGGCAAGCGTGAGGGATCTCGAACACCCGCTTTGGATTATTTTGCGACTGATTTAACAAATCTTGCCAGCCAGGACAAACTTGATCCCGTGATTGGCAGAAATCGTGAAATTGCCAGAGTGATTCAGATTTTGGGTCGCCGGACCAAAAATAATCCTGTGCTTTTGGGCGAACCCGGTGTGGGCAAAACCGCAATTGTTGAAGGGTTGGCGGAAAGAATTTCAAAAGGTGATGTGCCCCAAACTTTAATTGGAAAAAGAATTTTAATGCTTGATCTGACCTTGATAGTGGCAGGCACCAAATATCGAGGCGAATTTGAAGAGAGAATCAAAAAAGTTATTGAAGAAACCGAAGCTAATCCCAATATTATTATTTTTATCGACGAACTTCATACAATCATTGGTGCTGGTTCGGCTGAGGGTTCACTCGATGCGGCCAATATTTTAAAGCCAGCTTTATCACGGGGAAGACTTCGTTGTATTGGCGCCACAACGCTTGAAGAATACCGCAAACATATTGAGAAGGATTCGGCGCTTGAGCGTAGATTCCAGCCAGTGATCGTTGATGAACCAAGCGTCGAGGACACAATTGAAATTTTAAAGGGGATTCAAGAAAGATACGCTGAGCATCATCAAGTAAACTTTGAAGATAAAGCCCTAGAAGCGGCAGCTAGACTCTCAAAACGATATATTCCCGACCGCTTTTTGCCCGACAAAGCGATTGATTTGATTGATGAGGCGGCAAGCATGGTTAGGATTAAAAAAAGCGAGGGGGGGTCCTCAAAAATAAAAGAACTTGAGCGCAAACTCCAGATGACGATTAGTGGCAAAGAAAAAGCTGTGGGGCAAGGTAATTATGAGCTTGCGGCAAGTCTAAGGGATCAGGAAAATTATTTACGAGAGGAGCTCGATCGGGTTCGGGAAGGCAAGATTCAGATTGACAAAAAAGACAGACCCTCGGTTTTGGAGGAAGACATAGCTTTTGTGGTGGCAAACTGGACGGGAATTCCTGTGACGCGGCTTGTTGAAGGGGAAGCAAAAAAGTTTTCAGAACTAGAAGCTGCTTTGAAAAAAAGAATCGTTGGTCAAGATGAGGCAGTGGAAGCAGTGGCAAAAGCGATCCGGAGATCGCGGATGGGAATTTCAAACCCAAAGCGGCCGATTGGTTCTTTTATCTTTTTGGGGCCGACAGGCGTAGGGAAAACTGAGTTAGCCAAAGTTTTAGCATCGGAGATTTTTGAAAAAGAAGATGCAATCGTTAAAATTGATATGTCAGAATTTATGGAACGTCATAATGTTTCTCGTCTTGTAGGCGCTCCCGCTGGCTATATTGGATATGAGGAAGGCGGGCGATTGACTGAGGAGATCAGGCGAAAACCCTATAGCGTTCTTCTGCTTGATGAAATTGAAAAAGCTCATCCTGATGTTTTTAATATGCTGCTTCAGATTCTTGAAGATGGGGTTTTGACGGATGCTAAAGGGAAAAAGGTTGATTTCAAAAATACAGTAATTATTATGACGTCAAATATTGGGATGGATGTGCTTAATCGAGCCGCTGAAATTGGTTTTCGGGCAGAAAATGAGAGAGAAAGAAAAGAGGCATCAAAAAATTATGAAGAGATGAAAGACTATGTTTTAAGGGAGCTTAAAAATAAATTCAAGCCGGAACTTTTAAATCGTTTAGATAAAATTATCGTTTTTAGATCTCTAGAACCTCGGGATATTGAAAAAATCGTTGATATTAATTTAACTGATTTGTCGAAGAGACTTTTTGCCGATCATCAGATTGTATTGAAAGTTTCTAAAAAAGCCAAGGATTGGATTGCTAAAAATGGCTATAGCCCCGAATTTGGAGCGAGGCCCGCAAAAAGGGTAATCCAAACTTCAATCGAAGATCCTTTGGCTGAAGCAATGGTTTTAGACAAGATAAAGACCGGTGATACAATCAGAGTAGAACTTGTAAGCGATAAAATTGTTTTAGAAAAAGTAGAGAAAAAACATGAATTAGCGGGGAAGAAATAGCTTTACTTTAATGGAAATAGATTTTAATTTAAAAAGCCCCGCCGAAGGCGGGGCTTTTATGATAAAATGACTTTTTCGAAACTGATAAAAAAACTTAATAAGTATTTATCAGAAAAAGATGTTGCTGAAATCAATGAAGCTTTTCAATTTGCTAAAGAAGCTCACGCCGGTCAATTTCGCAAAACAGGCGAACCCTACATTGAACATTCTTTAAGTATCGCTTTGACATTAGCCGAAATGGAGCTAGGAAAATCAGCAATCATCGCGGCCTTGCTTCATGATGTCCCCGAGGATACCTTAAAAACAATTGATGATGTTAGAAACCAATTTGGCGACCAAGTTGCCCAACTTGTTGATGGAGTGACAAAATTGGGTCAAGTTCGTTATCGCGGTGGTGAATCTGAGAGAGAAATCGAGACTTTAAGAAAAATGTTTTTGGCGATGGCAAAGGATATGCGAGTGGTTGTGATAAAGCTTGCAGATCGGCTGCATAATATGCAGACTCTCGAAGGATTATTGCCGGAAAAAAGGGAAAGATTCGCCCGGGAAACATTAGAAATTTTTGCGCCATTAGCTGATCGGTTTGGTATCTGGCGGCTTAAGTGGCAACTCGAAGATTTAGCTTTTCAGTGGCTTTATCCTAAGGAGTTTGTATGGGTGTCATCACTGGTAAAAGATGAAGCAAAGTCAAGGGAGCGTTATATCCAAAAAGTAAAAAAGTTTTTAGAGAAATTTTTGGCTAAAAAAGGAATCCATGCCGAAATCAGTGGTCGGGCAAAACATAAATTCAGTTTATATAAAAAACTATTACGCTATGATCGTGATATTTCCAAAATCTATGATCTGCTTGCTTTAAGAGTGGTGGTAGAGACAATCGATGATTGCTACAAAGCTTTAGGTATTATTCATTCAATCTGGTCGCCGCTGGCAAATAGAATTAAAGATTTTATTGCTGTTCCCAAGGCCAATGGTTATCGGAGCCTTCATACGACAGTTTTCTGTCTCGACGGAAAACTGACCGAAATTCAAATTAGAACTTTTGAGATGGATCAGGAGGCCAAATTTGGTGTTGCTGCCCATTGGGCTTATTCAAAAGAGAATGAAAAAGTGGGAACTAAAGAAGATATCGCAGCCTTCGCGCCCCCAAAAATTTTATCTTGGGTGAAACAATTTTCTGAAATTCAGGAAGAACTTAAAAGCTCTAAAGAACTTGAGGAAAACCTTAAAATTGATATTTTTCAGGACCGGATTTTTGTCTTTACTCCTAATGGAGATGCGAAAGATCTCCCAAAAGGAGCGACGCCTGTTGATTTTGCATACGCAGTCCATAGCAACATTGGCGATCATTGTATTGGCGCAAAGGTCAATACTAAAATCGTCCCCTTGAACTACCAGCTTCAGAATAGTGAGGTAGTAGAAATTTTAACCTCAAAGAATGCCACTCCTTCAAGGGATTGGTTAAAATTTGTCAGAACGGCTCATGCGCGAACTAAAATTCGTTCTTTCTTTAAACAAGTTGACCGCGATAAAAATATAATTGCGGGGAAGGAGCTTTTAAACAAGGAACTTTCTAGATTTGGAAAAGGCGGGATTGAAAGCATTGGGGAGAGAAAGATCAAAAAAGCTCTTGAAGCTCTTAGTTATAAAAATCTTGATGATGTTTTTGCTGCTCTCGGCGACGGGTCAATCAGCGCCAGTCAAATTATTAAAAGACTTTTTAGCCAAGATGATATTTTTGGTCCTAGCAGAAAGAAGACTGTTATTCTGAAAGATAAAACAGAAATCGAGGCGAAAATTGCGGGAATGGACGGGATCTTAACAAAATTTGCCAATTGCTGCAAGCCAGAGTACCCCGATGAAATAATTGGTTTTATTACTCGGGGGAAGGGAGTGATTATTCATCGGAAAGAGTGTAGGAATATTCATAGCGCTGACCAAAAAAGATTAATAAAAATGCGTTGGGAGGGGGGACAAAAGGAAGTTTATCCCGTAGAGCTTAAAATTCTTGTTACCGACCGAGTAGGAATGATCGCGGACATTAGCTCGGTGATTGCTGCTGCTAATATTAATATAACAGATTTTAAAATCACTCATCTTCCGGAAGGGCAAGAATTTATCCATAATGTCGTAGTCGATATCTCTAATTTTGAACAGCTTGATAATTTGATTGATGGAATTTTAAAAATAAAAGGTGTAAAATCGGTTAAGAAAGTATAAATGAAAAGCCCCGTTCCAGATCTTTGATCTTTGGAGCGGGGCCGGTTTCGGTTCGGTTTTTATCCCTTGTCGTCGACAACGACAAGGGAGCCGAGCCGGAGAAGGATTTCCTCGATCGATTCTTTTAAAAAGTTCTTGAGATCGTCGTCGAGGATTTTTTCGAGGTTGAGGTGGGGGGCAAAGGGGGTCATTTTTGCGGGATTGAGGTTCTTCCAGGTGAGCTGCCACTTGGGGCCATTGCCTTCTTCGTGGATTCGGACTGCTTGGAATGTGGGATTGCTGTGGGATTTCCAGATCCCCAAGGAAGAAATTTCTCCGCTAATCAAGCCATCGCCTAGGCGCTGGAGCTTGACTGTAAAATAAATTCCGTCCTCGGTCCTGATCTCCACGCTTGATACCAATCTTGAGCCTT
>Ga0209101_1002231_pt1 | contig 12988 bp, 10 predicted proteins | sample ConPoolayeCmetaG_FD_185481 | JGI IMG/M metagenome (GOLD analysis project Ga0209101, IMG submission 185481) | Hot spring microbial mat communities from California, USA to study Microbial Dark Matter (Phase II) - Cone Pool mat layer C metaG... ... | reverse complement strand
TCCATCTACTGGTAGCCGTTGCAATTTGTTCTCGCGCTTGTGAGCGGCGGCATAGGGATGCCGCCGCTACCAGGTTGCCGCCGCTACCAGGTTGCTGCCGCTACCAGGCCGCCGCTACCAGGTTGCAGCCACGTTTGCGCGCGAGAAAAGCGATGGTTTTGCCCAATAAAAATAAAAATCCCCTTCGTCGCAGGGACGAAGGGGACTCCGTGGTACCACCCTGGTTGGCGAAAGGAGAGCATGAATTTGCCTTTCACCCACTCGAATGCCGATAACGGTGGCTACCGTTGCCGCCTCAGCCCCTAAGCCATGCTCAACGGGATTCAGCGGCACAGTTCCCAGGCGAGTTCGGCCTGACGGTCTCCTCGAAAAGACCTGTGCGACGTTTCACCGGCCCGTCGCTCGCTGCGAGGATGGCCTACTACTCCTGTTCATCACCTTTGAAACGATAATCGCCTATGGATCGATTCAACACATAGGCGATTGGAGGTGGAGCTGAGGGGATTCGAACCCCTGACCCTCTCAATGCCATTGAGATGCTCTCCCAGCTGAGCCACAGCCCCATCAAGGTAAAAATCGACAATCGTTTTTGAAACAACATGGAGCTGAGGGGATTCGAACCCCTGACCTCATCAGTGCGATTGACGCGCGCTCCCAGCTGCGCTACAGCCCCATCCACACACGCAGGCTAAGTATAGCGCAAAGTGCTTTTGTTGTCAAATGCCCCGATCGGGTATATACTTGCTGGCTCGGAGTCTATCCGAACAACCGTACAAGCGGTATGCCTATGCCGCTTATACCGACGCATAGGGATGCGTCGGTTACGTTTTTCTGGATAGCCCTTAGTCTGACGTCCAATCTGTGCGTTGACATGCCCGATTCAACCGTTACGATTTCGGTTGCTGCCAATTTGTTGTTGATTGTCCTCGGCTACCTGGTCAAAAGGGTGGGCTTGCTCAGCCGTGACGATGGTCGGACCGTCAATCGGCTGGTGCTTTATCTGACTTTGCCGGCCGTCAATGTGTTGGCGCTGGCCCGTGCACGCCTTTCATGGCATCTCTTGCTTCCTCCTGTTGCGCTTTTGCTTGCGGCGTTGTTGATTTGCTTCGGCGGAGGGTGGGTTGCCCGTCGGCTGGCGCTCACGCGCCAGGATCGCGGCACGTTTCTCGTTTCGCTATGCGGCTTGATGCTCTCGATGGCCTATCCCTTTTTTGAAGCCGGTTATGGTGAGGAGGGTGTGCGTGCGGTTGCGGTGTGTGACCTCGGCAACGCGGTGGTGGTTTTTGCTTTTGCCTATGCCCTTTCTTTTCATTATGCCCGAATGGGGCAATTGAATTTGAAACAAATTATCGTTAAAATTGCTACTTTTCCGCCCATTTATGCCATGCTGGTCGGGCTGGTGCTCAACGTGGCGCGAGTCGAGATCGGCGGGCTGCCGGCGGCGCTGCTGGGAATGTTGGCTCGTGCCAATTCGCCGCTGATGTTGCTCAGTCTGGGCCTGTATCTGGACCTGAACATCTCGTTGCGCGAAGCGCGGGTGCTGATTGTGCATGCACTTTACAAGTATGGGGTCGGGGTGGTGCTTGCTGCGCTGTTGACTTGGCTGTTGCCGGTACACGGCGCGCTGGCGGCGGCAGTCTTTTTGACTCCACTGATGCCATCGACGATGTCGACGTTGCTGTATGCGGCCGAACAGGGACTCAATCCACGTCTGGCGGCGATGTTGGTCTCGTCGAGCATGGTGATCAGTTTGGGGATTATCACCGTGGCCATGCTTTGGCTGCGTTCGTTGTTCTAGTTTGAGCCACTTCTTGGATGGTTGGGACCATGTTGGTTCGGGTGAGACAACGTTTGCGTACCCTGGATTTGTTTGCCGTACGCGGGGTTGATTTGCGCACGCGCAAAGGGATGTGGGCCTTGTGGATGGACAATCTCTTTGCGTCGATTTCGGGCGCTTTTTTGCTGACCTATGTTTCGCTCTTTGCCATTGCATTGGGGGCAACCAACACGCAAATCGGCGCGCTTTCGTCGGTGCCCAACTTGTTGGGCATGTTGGCTCCCTTGCCGGGGGCGCAATTGGCCGAACATTGGGGCAGCCGTCGGCGGGTTGTGGTGGTGGTTTGGGCGTTGGCGCGGGCGTTGTCGGCCGGGTTGGTGGTGTTGCCCTGGTTTCTTGCCGGCGATGCGGCGATCTATGCCGTGATCGCGTTGTGGTCGCTGCGTTCGGGGTTGGCTAACCTGGCCCATCCGGCATGGGTCTCGCTGGCCGGCGAGGTGATCCCCGATGACCGGCGTGGACGCTTTTTTTCTTCGCGCAACATTGCGGCGGCGCTTTGCTCGATGGTCTTTGTTCCGCTGGCCGGGGTGTTGATCGAGTGGATCGGCGAACCGGCGGGCTATCAGTGGGCTTTTGGCCTCTCGGCGGTGTTTGGTTTTGCTGCGCTGTACTATTATGCACAAATCCCCGAGACCATTCCACCGCGTCAGCCTCGCGCCAGGGCAACGCGCACGTTGGCCCTTTTTTGGCGCGCCCTGACCGCCAACCGGGTCTTTTTGTTTTTTACCCTGATCTCGATGGGGTGGAATTTCTCGTTGCAGCTTGCCGGGCCTTTTTTTAATGTTTTTCAGGTCAAACAATTGGGCACTTCGGTGAGCACCATGGGCTGGCTGGGGATGGCACTGGACCTGATGACCGTTGTCGGGCAGTGGTTTTGGGGGCGGGTTGTCGACCGGCGTGGCTCACGTTGGGCATTGGCCGTTTGTTCGTTGTTTATCCCGATACTGCCTTTTATCTGGTTCTTTCTCAGCAAACCCTGGCACGCCGTTCTGGTGCGCATTCCTTCCGGTTTTTTGTGGTCTGGCTTTAATCTGGCCAGTTTTAACCTGCAATTAGAGCTGTCGACACCCCAAGAGCGCACGCAGGCCGCGGCGGCTTATACCACGTTGATCGGCCTGGCCAACATTCTGGGGCCACTGGTCGGCGGCGTCATCGTTGATCGCTGGGGATATTATCTGGATTTTTCGCTGTCTGGGGTCGGGCGGCTGTTGATGGCCGTGATGTTTTTGTGGCTGCTCAAACCCTTTGCATCCCGGCCAAAATAGATTGGCAAACAATTATCCAGGCCATGTTGGTGTAGAACAACATGACACGGATGGGTACAAATGCAACGGATGGACACGGATTTTGATCTGTGTTGATCTGTCCAAGCCGCGTTCGTCCGTGTCCTGGGGCCAGGCTGAGCGTTTACATTTGCAAAAAAGCGAAATTGAGGTATAATTTTCATCAAGTTGGGTTGGGTTTGCTTATGGCACAATCTGGTTGGTTCAGATTTGCCATTTGCTGTTTTGCGTCGCTGAGCAAGCGCGACGCTTTTTGTTTTCTCGTTGAGACAGGTTGTGATATGGCCGAAAAAAAGTTTTTGACCCGTGAAGGGTATGATCGTTTGATGCAAGAATTGGAATATCTGCGTACCGAAAAACGGGCTGAAATTGCCGACAGGATCCGTTCTGCCAAAGAAGAAGGCGATGTCAGCGAAAACGCCGGTTACGAGGATGCCAAACATGAGCAATCCTTCGTAGAGGGTCGCATTCAAGAACTTGAAGCGTTGCTCAAGGTTGCTCAAATCATTGAAGACACCGGTTATCTGGATCGCATCAGCATTGGCGCAACCGTTGTGGTACAGGAACCCGGCTATCTGCCGGAGACTTATCAAATTGTTGGTTCGGCCGAAGCCAACCCCAGTGAGGGGCGGGTTTCCAATGAATCGCCGTTGGGAAAGGCACTGCTTGGACGCAAAGTGGGGGAGAGGGTCAAGGTGAATACTCCTGCCGGAGAGGTCACATTCGAGATATTGGGGATTAAATAAGTCCGGCTTGTGGTGTTTGATGATTGGTGTGAGGTAAAGATGCCAGACCAAGTGACATTTTTGACCGAAGAGGGCTTGAAGAAGCTCCAGGAAGACCTGGATTATTTGCGTTTGGTCAAGCGTCCCCAGGTGATTCGACAACTGCAAGATGCGCTTGAGCAGGCCTCGGCGCTTGAGAACCCCGATTATGAAGTGGCCAAGAATGAGCAGGCGTTTGTTGAGGGGCGCATTTTGCAATTGGAGCAGATTCTCAAAAATGTGGTGATCATTGAGAAAAACGCCCCGGCCAATGTAGTCGGGTTGGGCAGCGAAGTGATCGTGACCGAGGGCGAAGACGGGGAGCCGGAACGGTATGTCATCGTTGGTTCTGCAGAAGCCGATCCTGCGCACGGTTATATCTCGAACGAGTCGCCGTTGGGACGGGTATTGATGGGCAAAAAGGTCGGTGATCGGGTCAGTGTGCTCGCGCCGGCCGGAGAGATCACCTTTCACATCAAGTCGATCAAATAGAGTCGGCATTATCCAGATCGTTCCGGGATAGTTTATGACTGCTCAGCCGGTGCGCTGAGCAGTTGTATTTTGTATCTGTATCGGTGGAGGAAGGAAATGGCATTGAGCGATCAGGAACAACAACGCCTGAACAAGCTGGAGCAGATCGTTGCCCAAGGGATCGATCCCTTTCCGGTTCGTTGCGCACGGACACACACCACACGGCAGGCCATTGCTGCCTTTGAACTGGAGCAAGTCAAGCCGACGCCTGCACCGGTTGAGGTGACCATTGTCGGGAGGCTGCGCAGCCTGCGCGATATGGGCAAGTCGCTTTTTGCGCATGTCGAGGATGGCTATGGTACATTGCAGGTGTATGTGCGTCGAGATATGGTGCAGGAAGCAACCCAATTCGAGCTGTTCAAGCGCTATTCGGACCTGGGGGATTTTTTCCAGTTTTCGGGCACCCTTTTTCGTACCCATACCGGCGAGATCACCGTCAATGTCAGCGCGCTCAAAATTTTGGCCAAAGCGCTGGCCCCGCTGCCGGTGGTCAAAGAAAAGGATGGTCAGCGATTTAGCGCTTTTGCCGATGTTGAAGCGCGCTATCGCCAGCGGTATGCCGATTTGGCGGTCAACCCTCAAGTGCGCGAGGTTTTTCGCGTCCGCGCCCGGGTGATCCAGGCTTTGCGTCGTTTTCTGGATGAGCGTGATTTCCTCGAAGTAGAAACACCGATCTTGCAGCCGATCTACGGTGGTGCAGCGGCGCGGCCTTTTATCACCCATCATAATCAGCTTCACCAAGACCTGTATCTGCGCATTTCGTTCGAGCTTTACCTCAAGCGGTTGCTGGTAGGAATGTATGAGCGTGTTTATGAAATCGGCCGCGATTTTCGCAATGAGGGGGTCAGTTTCAAGCACAACCCCGAATTTACCCAGCTCGAATTTTACGCTGCCTATATGGATTATCGTGATGTGATGGCCCTTGCCGAACAGATGATCGCCTATGTTGCCGAACAGGTGCTCGGCGGCACGCAGATCACCTACCAGGGCCACACGATCGATCTGACGCCGCCATGGCGGCGCGTTTCACTGCGCGAGGCGGTGATCGAGGCCACCGGCATTGACTATACCCTTTATCCGACCGCCGAGGCATTGTATGCGGCAATTCGGGCCAGGGGGCTGCCGGCCAAAGAAGGGGCCACATGGGGCTATCTGGTCGACAAATCGCTGTTGAGCGAAGTTGAACCGTCGTTGATCCAGCCGACCTTTGTCTATGATTACCCGCGTGACATTTCGCCGTTGGCCAAAGCCAAACCCGGCGATCCGACGCACGTGGAGCGGTTCGAGTTTTTCATCGGCGGGATGGAATGTGGCAACGCTTTTAGCGAACTGAACGATCCACTTGACCAGGAGCAACGTTTTCTGGAAATGGGCCGTCTGTATGCGGCCGAAGATGAAGAAGCGCATCCGATGGATGAGGATTACCTGCGCGCTATGCGTTATGGCATGCCGCCCTGTGGCGGTTTTGGCACCGGCGTGGATCGCCTGGTGATGCTGTTGACCGACACCGGTTCGATCCGCGACGTGTTGCTCTTTCCGCACCTGCGCACGCGCGACTGAGAACTCGGCACGTTCAACACCCCCTCTGCAGGTTACTCGCAGAGGGGGTGTTGTTATGGGCGTGGAGTGGGGGTAGGTGCCGGTGTCATCAGCCGGTATGAGGCGCTGACGAAATCGTTATGTTTCCAACCATCTTCGCGCAGGCAAAATATGGTCGCCGTGGGGGAGTGGAGGAGTGGATTGCCGTTGATCGACATCACGGCCATGTTGTCTTGCATTTGAATGTCGTATACCTGAATCGGAGTCAAGGTGATGACGTCGGGTTGCGAACGTGTTTGCTCGAATCGCTTGAGCTGAAGGGATGTCCACGCGCTATCTTGATCGTCTTGGAGCAGCAAAAAAGTATCTGTTCGTCCAACGACGACGGCTTCCTGTTCAATGTTGAGCAATGTTTCAAAATACACCGCAGATTGCGCCGTGACGGGTGGCTTGAGGGCTAACCAGCGGCTTAGAAAGGCGCTTTGGGTGGGAGAACTCTTGAGGTGTGCGAACAAATCGGGCAGAATATCCCGGCCGTGGCGGGCGATCACCCGCCCTAACAACGGCGATTGGGCCAAATCGTGCGTGCTCACCCAGGTGGCATATTCATCGAGGATGGCCCGTTGAAGCGGGGTGAGCGGGCGATTGGAGGTGTCGGACTGGAATTGGGCCTGGGCTACGTTAAAAGCCAGGCTCCACAACAAACCGGGCATCTGCAACTCGCCCCAATCTCCTTCAAGCGGAATGCCGGACACCCAAGGGGAGAGAAGTATGGTGGTGTTTGCCGAAATGTTCTGGCCTGGGTAATAGATGTTGAGCACATTGATCTCGTGCTGGAACTGTGGGGAGCAGCCAACGGTGTAGCAAATGTCGTAAAAGGTCTTGCCCAGCGTTTCGATCAACGGTTCGATATAGGGCCGATCGCGCTTGTGGAAACGCAAGATCAGCTGGTCGCCATAGTGGTATTCGATAGCCTGTCCCCAAAAAGCCGGATCTGGGGCGGTGTGCAGCCAGCCACGCGGGGTTTTGCGGTAAAAACGCATCCGCCGCACCGGGCCAAGTGGGCCTGCTTCATGCGTTTCGACCCAGGCAACGCTTCCCTGAACGTTGACACTTTGCACTTGGGCCTGAACCGGTGTGTTCAGTGCGTAAACCGTGTTTCCGGCTGCTTTGCTCCCGATCCATTGTCGCTGCATGTCGTACCACTGGGGCGCGCCGTCATCTTGCTGGGCCAGGTAGGCGTTGACATCATTGCGCGTCCAGGCTTTGGCTTCCAGATCGATCACCGTTTGGATCTGAAAGGCGATCTGCTCGTTGAGCCGATCCACGCGCTGACGCAACAGCACATAGCCCACGCTGCTAAGGATGAGGATTGTGCCGATCAGCACACTCCATACCCACCACGGCACCCGCCGGGTGGGCTTTGGGGGGCCGACTTGGGCGATGACGTGCCAGTCACCGCCCTCGCCGCCGATCTGCCATTCAAAAGTTGATTTGGGCATAGGAAAGTAAACCGTAATTGCTCAGTCTGTTACCAGGACACGGATGAACACGGATTGGACGGATCAACACGGGGCAAGAAATCCGTGTCCATACCAATATAGGCTGAGTAGGTTCGTTTAGCGCCTGCGTATCACTTTTTTCCATTCCGGTTCGTCGTCGAGTGCGTCCAGTTGCTGCCGCAATTCCAGGATCTGGTCGCGCAGCAGAGCCGCTTTTTCAAATTCAAGTGCCGCTGCGGCCTGGTGCATTTGCGCTTCCAGTTCGGCGATCAGGTGGGACAACTCTTCCGGTGGGACATGCTCCCGTACAGTGTAGACCGCTTTGGACTCGGCAACCTTACCCGCTTCGCCGCGCAGTTCATCGGTCAGGTCACGCACGGCTTTGACGACGCTGGCCGGGATGATGCCATGAGCCTGGTTATACGCGGCCTGCTTGGCCCGACGGCGATTGGTTTCGTCGATGGCCCGGCGCATCGAATCGGTGATGTTGTCGGCGTAAAGGATGGCCTGGCCGTTGATGTGGCGCGCGGCGCGGCCAATGGTCTGGATGAGCGCCGATTCGGAGCGTAAAAAGCCTTCTTTGTCTGCATCGAGAATGGCCACCAGGCTGACTTCGGGCAGGTCAAGCCCTTCACGAAGCAGGTTGATGCCGACGACCACGTCATATACGCCCAGGCGCAGGTCACGCAAAATCTCGACCCGTTCGATGGTTTCGACTTCAGAGTGCAGATAGTGGACGCGGATGCCCAGTTCCATCAGGTAATCGGCCAGGTCTTCGGCCATGCGTTTGGTCAGGGTGGTGACCAGCACCCGTTCGCCCCGTTCGACGCGGGTGTTGATCTCGCCGATCAGGTCGTCGATTTGCCCCTGGGTAGGACGGACGATCACTTCGGGGTCGACCAGGCCGGTAGGGCGGATGATTTGTTCGACAATTTGCTCCGCATGTTCGCGTTCGTAAGGGCCGGGGGTGGCCGAGGTATAGATGACCTGGCCGATCAGGCTTTCGAACTCTTCAAAGTTGAGCGGTCGGTTGTCGAGTGCGCTGGGCAGGCGAAAGCCGTATTCGACCAGCGTTTCCTTGCGGCTGCGGTCACCGCCATACATACCGCGCACCTGGGGGATGGTCATATGGGATTCGTCGATGACCATCAAATAGTCAGGCGGAAAGTAGTCGAGCAAACACCATGGGCGCTCGCCGGGGCCGCGCAAGGCCAGATGGCGCGAATAGTTTTCGATGCCGGAGCAATAGCCGACTTCGCGCAACATTTCGAGGTCGTAGCGGGTGCGTTGTTCGATGCGCTGGGCTTCCAGCAGCTTGTCGTTTTTCTTGAACCAGGCGACGCGCTCTTCCAGCTCGGCCTCGATGCGGCGGATCGCTTCTTCCAGCGATTCTTCGGGGGTGATGAAATGCTTGGCCGGAAAGACTTCCAGTTCGTCGACGGTGGCTACCACTTCACCGGTCAGCGGCACAATGCGGGTGATGCGCTCGATCTCGTCGCCCCACAGCTCGATCCGGTAGGCGGTCTCGTCATAAGCCGGCCAGACTTCCAGCGTGTCGCCACGGGCGCGGAATTTGCCGGGGCCGATTTCGAGGTCATTGCGCTCATAGTGAATGCCGACCAGGTGCTGCAAGATGCGGATGCGTGGGCAAAGCTCACCCTTTTTGAAGACCAGCTTGTTTTCGCTCCATCGCTCCGGCGGGCCGATGTTGTAGATGCATGACACGCTGGCCACCACAATCACGTCTCGGCGGGTCATCAGCGCCTGGGTGGCGGCCAGACGGAGCCGATCGATTTCGTCATTGATCGAGGCGTCTTTTTCGATATACAGGTCATGCCGGGGCACGTAGGCCTCAGGCTGATAATAGTCGTAATAGCTGACAAAGTAAGCCACGGCGTTGTTGGGGAAAAAATCCTTGAACTCGGCGTAAAGTTGTGCCGCCAGCGTTTTGTTGTGGGCCAATATCAGCGTTGGCCTTTGCACCCGTTCGATCACCGAGGCGATGGTAAAGGTTTTGCCGGTACCGGTGGCGCCGAGCAAGGTTTGGTGTTTGTAGCCCTGTTCGAGTCCACGCACCAGGGCCTCGATGGCCTGTGGTTGATCGCCGGTTGGTTTGAACACCGAAACCAGTTTAAATGGCGGCATAAATTTAACTCCTGGCTTGACTCTGGCGAATCTATTTGGGGTTGTGGAGTGGAGGCTTTAGCCGGATTTGAATCACCAATCCAAACCGGCTTAAGCCTCCACTTTCTCCAATGCCGGAGTCCAGTTGATTATACACGCGCTGGACGCTTTTGTCCAAATTGAACGTAGGGCGGGGGTTCGGAGCAGAACAGGCCGGGCAATGGTCGCACCTGGGTGCACAGCACATGGGTGCATTTGACGGCGGCGGGCCAGATGTGTATAATAGTCGATGTACGCGGGAGTGGCGCAACGGTAGCGCAACAGCCTTCCAAGCTGTCTGTTGCGGGTTCAAATCCCGTCTCCCGCTTGAAATTTTGCGGAGACCTTTAGGGCTTTCAAAACCCTAAAGGTCTTTTTTTTACAGCGGCCATTCGAGCGTGCCGGTGGCCAGATAACGTAACGTTCCCATCAGGGTCAGTTCGGCCAGGGCCACAACCAGGCCGGCGAGTAACGGCAACAGGGCGTCGCGGATGCGCTCGGCGCGTCCATCGCGGCCAAACAGGATGAGCAAGATCATTGTGTTGACCAGCGTGAGCATCCACAACACGCCGGCTGTGGTGATCAACGAGAGCGGGTAGAGCAGCCAGTCGGCGCCGGTGAGCACAAGGGCGATGACGCCGGCATCAAGGGCCAGCATGGCCAACAATTCCCCAACCTTTTCCAGCGGGCGTCGGGGGAGGGGATGTTTCCACAGCGTGGTGTTAAAGACCGGCCATACGATCATGCTCAACGCCATGCCGTTGAGGCTACCGGTGACGGCGCGCAGCCAGTTCTGCGGGGTATAAAGGTGAGGCAAATTTTTCCACAACGTCAGATACGAGTTGGCTCCGTCAAAGCCCATAATGACGATAAAGAGAACCATCAACACAATAAAGGGAGGCGAGAGCATCTCACCGGCCCGCAGACGGCCGAGCAGCAAGATCATCACAAACCCCACCGTGATGCCCAGATAGGTGCCGGTGCAGCGGGCGCAGAGCGGCAATTGCCGCCCGGCAATGAAAAAGGATCGTTCTGGGATGCGGTGACAAATGGAATACCCGATCAGATCGGCCTTGTCCAGCGGATGGAGTGGCGGAAACAGGATGTAGGCGGCAAGGATGACGGCGAAAGCGATCAACAGTGCCAGCCGGCTTGGGCGAAAGGTCGGATCGGCGAAATGGGTTTTGAGCGCGTTCCAAAATTTGTTCATCCAAGTCCTATCTGTAGAGGATTAATGGGCACGGACGCGGCCATTACAGCATACCTGGCCTGATGCCGTGTTCGGTCAACTGTCATTACTCATCTACCACCTGGCCGATCATCGACCATGGGCCGCTCCAGGAGATGCGCACGCGGGCCAATCGGCCGCGCCAATCTGTGCCGTTGTCGTCGAAAAAGACCGGCTTGTTGGTGACGGTGCGTCCTTGCCAGCGACCTTTGTGTCGTTCTTCCACCAAAATTTCGACCGTTTGCCCCACAAAGCGGGCATTGATTTCGCCGACAATCTGTGCTTGCAAGTCATCGATGGCCCGCCGCCGACGTTCTTTTTCGACAGGTGGCACATCATCGGGCAGCAGAGCGGCGGGCGTGCCGGGCCGCACCGAGTAAGCGGCGACATGCACGGCGTCAAAGCGCAGTTCTTGTAACAACCGGTAGGTTGCCTCGTACTGGGCCTCACTTTCACCCGGAAAGCCGACGATCACGTCGGTCGCAATGCTACACCCCGGCAGACCGTCGCGTTCGGGAAAGAGGCTGCGAATGCGCGCGATCAAGGCGCGATATTGGGCCACGGTGTAACCCCGTCCCATCCGTTTCAGGATGGTGTCGTCACCGGCCTGGATCGGCAATTCGAAATGCGGGCACACGCGCGGCAGTGACGCCACCGCCTGGATGGTTGAATCGGCCATGTCGGCAGGATGGGAGGTGAGAAAGCGAATGCGGGCCAACCCGGCGATCTCGTGCACGGCATGGAGCAAATCGCCCAATGAGACGGCCGGCGACAAATCGCGTCCATACGAGTCGACATTTTGGCCGAGCAGGGTCACTTCGCGCACCCCGCGTTCGACCAAACCGGTGATTTCGCCGACGATTTCGGCAGGCGGGCGGCTGCGTTCGCGTCCACGCCGAATGCGCACGATGCAATAGGTGCAATGATGGTCGCAGCCATAGCTGATCGGCACGTGCATTGACACGGGAACCTGCGCAGGCAGGGCTGTGCGGTCAACGGGCAACAGGTCGTGGTCGCACAAATAATGGATCAGTTCCATGTACTCGGATGGCCTGATGAACAGATCGACAAAAGGATATGACTTTTGAAGCGCGTCCACGTCGCCGACAAAACAGCCCATCACCGCCAGCATGCGCTCGGGATGACGTTCTTTCCACCCTTTGAGTGAGGTCAATCGACCGATGCATTTGTCTTCGGCATTTTGGCGTACCACGCACGTGTTCAGCACCACCAGGTCTGCTTGTTCGGCCTGGGTTGCCTCAAGATAACCCAATCGTCTCAATTCTTCTTCCAGCCGCCATGAATCGGCAAAATTCATCTGGCAGCCGATGGTCCATACGTAAAAGGTTTGCATGTTCGAGCTTAGCCTTCAGACGGGCAACCGGTTAAAACTCTACTCTTGGTCGGATGCTAAAAGTTCGATATCGAACTCTGGCGTTTGGGGGCATTGAGGTTTCGGCCGGTCTGCCTGGTGGTAAAATCCGGCTCAAGTCTCGACTTCCAGGTGTAGATTAGCCAGAGTCCGGTTTGGCAAAAAGAAGACCTCTGAGCTAACCTCGGAGGCCTTCTGGCAATCGATAAATTTCGGGCCACAGATGGATGTGCCCGGCACATCAAGTGTGCGGCCGTCTGGGTGAAGCTGTTGGTCGCGTAGACTGCCCGGTGGCGAGCAGGCCGGAAAGGCGGTTGAGCATATCGGGATCGACGACGGTTTCGCCACAGACATCGCAAATCAACGCCGTGGTGTTGGGCACAACCAACAGGTCACCCTGAAATGTGCTGGTGAAGGTCATTTTACGATATTTTAGTTTGCCCAAGTGACAATTAGGACACATCAGTTGAGTTGTATCGTTTACCGACATAATTCCTCGCTATTCGGCCGGACATGTGCCGCGGCCATGTGCCGCGGACATGTGCCGCGGACATGTGCCGATGGTCGTTGACGCCGTAGCCTGTCCGGCGCGGCCCTCCCGATGCTTGAATTATAACGCATCTGGAGTTTAAAAGCAACTAAGCGTTGGCGTGGCGGCATAGGGATGCCGCCACTACGGCGTTGGCGTGGCGGCATAGGGATGCCGCCACTACGGCGTTGGCGTGGCGGCATAGGGATGCCGCCACTACGGCGTTGGCGTGGCGGCATA
>Ga0209101_1002230_pt1 | contig 12990 bp, 6 predicted proteins | sample ConPoolayeCmetaG_FD_185481 | JGI IMG/M metagenome (GOLD analysis project Ga0209101, IMG submission 185481) | Hot spring microbial mat communities from California, USA to study Microbial Dark Matter (Phase II) - Cone Pool mat layer C metaG... ... | reverse complement strand
AAAAGCCGCAACAAGCCTTCTTCCAAGTTGTTCTGGCTCTTGTGCAGCGCCCATTCCTCGTAACTGGCCCACGGCAGCGGCACACCCCGTCCGTCCATCACGGCCGCGGCCATCAGCGTGTGGAACGACCGTATTTCCGTCCAGTCGAAGGTGACCAACAAGGGATGGTTCTTCCAGCGTTTGCGGCTGTGGAAAAGCCAGCGGAGCGGGTCCTTGCATGGCGTCACTGATGTGGACCCGTCCGTTGGTCGTGAACCGCCAGACACGCTTGATGCAATGCTTGGTGGTGGCATTATGTTCTTTGGCCCGCAATCGCCCGAGTTCCGATAGGCTGACCCGCCCGACCCGCACCGTGACCGAGACCAAATCGCCAAAGGTTTTGACCTGGCTTTTCCGCGGTCCCACACATATACTGGCAATCCACAGTACGGCTTCCATCGCCTTCATGGCGGTTCCCTCCGCTGATCATGGTTCGGGTCGAAATATTCATCCCGAACCCCATACCACAAAACGCCTTTTAAGGGACCACCAGTTTTTCTGCGCAGCTATCCGAAACTGGGGATAAGTCAGCGCCCGGAAAGGTTGACAAGCGCGTCGCAATATGCGGGATAATATAGCGTGTTGCATGAGACTGGGTTGTTTTGTGGGAACGGTTCGCAGGAAGGCGACCATGACTGATCAGAACATTCCGAAGCTGGTCAAGGAACTCCGTGAGCGGCTCGGCCTGACGCAGGAGCAGTTCGCCCAGAAGGTCGGCGTCACCTAGGGCTCGGTGAACCACTGGGAGAACGACAAACGGAGACCGCAGCCGTTCCTGGTACGTCGTTTCCTTGAGATGAAGGAAGAACTCGAGGGGAGGAAGAAATAGCCCATGGCCCGACTGGAGGAACTCACGCGCGGCGCGTCCGTCAAGGGCATTCTTGCTGACGGCCTTGCCACCATCGTCGACGTCAAGTGGCACGGCTCCGACGTCGTCGAGGTGACCTACAAGGACGCGTCCGGTCGTCCGGCCAATGAGCTTCTCTATCGGGACCGCGAGCCCTCTCTGGAGATCATGACGCAGGGCACGCCGTTCAGCTTCGACGGCAACGGCGCTCAGTTCCGTCTGGCCTCCGAGGCCCGGCGCATCAGCCTCGCACACCTCTTCGACCCTCTGCTGGCCATCCACACCTCCCTCATAGAGCCGTTGCCGCACCAGATCACGGGGGTTTACGAGGCGATGCTGCCCCGGCAGCCGCTGCGGTTCCTGCTCGCCGACGACCCGGGCGCAGGCAAGACCATCATGGCCGGCCTGCTGATCAAGGAACTCATGATACGGGGCGATCTGCACCGGTGCCTCATCTGCTGCCCTGGCAACCTTGCCGAGCAATGGCAGGACGAGATGGATTCCAGGTTCCACCTGCCCTTCGACATCGTCGGCAGGGAAGCGATAGAGGCCTCCCGCACGGGGAATCCGTTCGCCGAGAAGAACCTTGTCATCAGCAGGCTCGACCTGCTGAGTCGTAACGATGACGTCATCGCCAAGCTCGATCAGACCGAGTGGGACCTCGTCGTGGTGGACGAGGCGCACAAGATGCACGCCTCGTTCTTCAGCGGCGAAGTCAAGGAGACGAAGCGTTACAAGCTTGGAAGACACCTTGGCGATGCAAGGCGAACGCGGCATCTGTTGCTTATGACGGCGACGCCGCACAACGGCAAGGAAGAGGAATTCCAGCTCTTCTTGGCCCTCCTGGATGCTGACCGTTTTGAGGGCCGATTCCGGGACGACGTTCACGTCGTGGACACCTCCGACCTCATGCGTCGCGTCACGAAAGAAGGCCTGTTGAAGTTTGACGGGACGCCCCTTTTCCCGGAACGCTGGGCTTACACGGTCACGTACACTCTCTCGGACATGGAGGCCAGACTGTACGCGGAAGTGACGGAATACGTCCGGGAGGAGATGAACCGGGCCGAACGCCTGGCCGCCGAGGGGGAAGGTCGCCGCAAGAGCGTCGTCGGCTTCGCCCTGACGATACTTCAACGCCGTCTTGCCTCTTCCCCCGAGGCCATCTACCAGTCCCTGAGGCGACGCCGGGAGCGGCTTGAGAAACGCCTCCGCGAGGAGAGACTCCTCAAGCGCGGCTCCGCCGTCGCCGTGGACACGACGCAGGAACTCGCCGCCGTCTCGCAGGAGGACATCGAGGACCTTGACGACGCGCCCGATGCGGAAGTCGAGGCTGCCGAAGAGGCGGTCGTGGATCAGGCATCGGCGGCGCAGACCATCGCGGAACTCGAGGCCGAGATCAGGACACTCCAGCGGCTTGAACAACTCGCGCTCCAGGTGCGTCGTAGCGGCAGCGACCGCAAGTGGGAGGAACTCTCCAAGCTCCTCCAGAACAACTCCGAGATGTTCGACGCTCATGGCCACCGCCGCAAGCTTGTTATCTTCACCGAACACCGCGACACGCTAACCTATCTGGCGGATCGGCTCAGGTCGCTCCTCGGCCGGCCCGAGGCCGTGGTCACGATACACGGTGGCATGGGGCGGGAGGAGCGTCGCAAGACGCAGGAGACGTTCACCCAGGACAAGGACGTGCAGATACTGGTTGGCACGGACGCGGCGGGCGAAGGCATCAACCTCCAGCGGGCGCATCTAATGGTCAACTACGACCTGCCCTGGAACCCCAACCGCCTTGAACAACGGTTCGGGCGCATCCACCGCATCGGCCAGACGGAGGTCTGTCACCTCTGGAACCTGGTCGCACACGAGACGCGTGAAGGCGAGGTTTACTATCGCCTGCTCGAGAAGATCGAAGAACAGCGCAAGGCCCTTGGCGGCCGCGTGTTCGACGTGCTCGGGAAACTCTTCCTGGAGAGGCCGCTGCGCGAACTTCTCGTCGAGGCAATCCGTTACGGCGAGCAGCCCGAGGTCCGCCAGCGGCTGTTCCGCGTGGTGGACGCCGCCCTGGACCGCGAGCGCCTCCGGCAGTTGCTTGAGGAACGCGCCCTGGCGCGCGAAAGCCTGGACGCCGCGACGATCCGGCGCATCAAGGAGGACATGGAGCGCGCCGAGGCCCGCAGACTTCAGCCTCACTTCATCGCGTCCTTCTTCATCGAGGCACTCCGCCTTCTGGGCGGCACCATCCGGGAGCGCGAGCCGCGACGTTACGAGATCACTCACGTGCCCGCTGTCATTCGCGACCGCGACAGGCAGATCGGCACCGGACGGCCGGTCCTGGGTCGGTACGAGCGGGTGACCTTCCACAAGGAACTCATCAGCGTGCCGGGCAAGCCCCCGGCCTCGTTCGTCTGCCCCGGTCATCCGCTTCTGGACGCCACGACGGACATCGTCCTCGATCGCTACCGGGACCTGCTGCGGCGCGGAGCCGTCCTCGTCGATCCACGCGAGACGGGCGACGAGAGGGTGCGGATGCTCTTCTACGTCGAACACTCGATACAGGACGGCCGCACCGACCGCCAGGGCAATCGCAGGATTGTCTCTCGCCAGTTGCAGTTCGTGGAGATGGACGCGGACGGCAGCGCCCGGATGGCCGGCTACGCCCCCTATCTTGACTACCGTCCGATTGCCGACGATGAACGCGCCCTCGTCGAGGGCGAGCTTGCCGCGCCGTGGCTCAGGGAGAACGTTGAGGAAAGGGCCGTCTCCTACGCCATCGAGCACCTCGTCCCGAAGCACTTTGGGGAAGTCAAACGGTTCCGGGAGGAACTGGTCGCCAAGACCGCCGCCGCCGTGAAGGACCGACTGACCAAGGAGATCAACCACTGGGACCACCGCGCGGCCGAACTCCAGGCCCAGGAACAGGCCGGGCGCGTCAACGCCAGGCTCAACTCCGCCAAGGCCCGCGAGCGGGCCAACGACTTGGAGGGCCGGCTTCGCAGGCGCATGGAGGAGTTGGAACAGGAACGGCGTCTTTCGCCGCTGCCGCCCGTGGTCGTGGGCGGCGCGCTGATCGTGCCAATCGGCCTCATCCGGCGGCTGAAGGGCGAATCTCGCGGCGAACCCGCCCTGTTCGCCCGCCAGACCCAACACATCGAACGCCTGGCGATGGAGGCCGTTCTGGCGACGGAGCGCGGCCTGGCCCGCGAACCGCGCGACGTAAGCGGTGAAAACCTCGGATACGATGTGGAGTCGAAGAATCCCGGCACGGGCCGCCTGCTGTTCATCGAGGTCAAGGGGCGCGCCGCCGGGGCGACTACGGTCACCGTTACCAAGAATGAGATCCTGACGGCCCTGAACAAGCCGGATGACTTCGTCCTGGCCCTGGTCGAGGTTGACGGCGACGTCGCCAGGCAGCCGGTTTACGTCCGCCGGCCGTTCCAGAAGGAGCCGGACTTCGGCGTCACCAGCGTGAACTACGAGCTGAAGGAACTGCTTCGTCGCGGGGAGGCGCCGTCATGAACGTGCCGACGCCCACCCCCATCTTTCGCTTTCTCCACGTGGACAACCTGGAGACCTGCCTGCGGCGGCGCGGCTTGCACGCCCCCAACCACACGCCCAACGACGGCCTTCCCTACAAGACCATCCACAACGTGGACATCCAGAAGCAGCGAAGAGTCAAACCCATACCTTGCGGACCGCGAGGCGTCATTCACGATTACGTGGCGTTTTATTTCGGCTACTTGTCACCAATGCTGCTTCAACTCAAGACGGGGCAAGTTGAGGGTTACGACCAAGGCCAGGAGCCACTGATATACCTGGTGTCCTGGGCTCAGGCGGTGGCAGAAAACGGCCCGGGGTTCGTTTTCTCGGACGGCCATGGGATTGCGGCGTTCACGAACTGGTACGACGATCTGGGCCGACTGGACCAGGTTGACTGGAACATGGTGTACCAGAGGTACTGGGCTGACACCGTGGACGACATGGACCGCCAGCGGCGCAAGCAGGCGGAGTTCCTTGTCCACCGGCGGTGCGATTGGAGTCTGATCCACGAAATAGGTGTGGTGAACGAATGTACGAAAACGCAGGTCGAGCGGATTCTCGATGGGTTCCCTGCGGCGCTGCGCCGGCCCGTGAACGTTCGGCCGGACTGGTACTACTGAAGGAGGTCCCCGGATGATCACCATAACAAGAGGCAACATCATCGAGGCCGACGCCGAAGCCCTGGTCAACACCGTCAACTGCGAGGGCTTCATGGGCAAGGGCATCGCCCTTCAGTTCAAGAAGGCCTTCCCCGAGAACTTCGCGGCCTACGAGCGTGCCTGCCGTGCGGGCGAAGTCCAGCCCGGCCGCATGTTCGTCTTCTCCACCGGTTCCGTGGTGAACCCGAAGTACATCATCAACTTCCCCACCAAGCGCAAGTGGCGTGAGAAGTCCCGGATGGAGGACATCGAGTCGGGCCTGGCCGCGCTGGTTGAGGAACTTCGCCGGTTGAAGGTCTCGTCCGTGGCCGTGCCGCCGCTGGGCTGCGGGCTCGGCGGACTCAACTGGCAGAAAGTACGGCCGCTCATAGAGCATGCGCTTGCCGCCCTGCCCGACGTCCGAATCATGCTCTTCGAGCCAGTCGGAGCGCCCGAAGCCAAGGCCATGCCCGTCCGCACCAGGCGGCCACGGCTCACGCTGGCCCGCGCCTTGCTCATCCGGCTGATGCGGCAGTATGCCGAAATGGCCTACCGTCTAACCCTGTTGGAGATTCAGAAACTGGCGTACTTCCTTCAGGAGTCCGGCCAGCCGCTCCGGCTGAACTACGTCGGCCACCTCTACGGCCCGTATGCCCACAACCTCAACAAGGTGCTGGAGACGCTGGAAGGCCATTTCATCCGCGGCTACGGCGACAGCCAGAAGCCGGACGTGGAAATCGAACTCCTGCCCGGCGCGGCCGACGAGGCCGACCGGTTCCTGGCCAGCAACAAGGACGCCACCGCCCGCCTCCAGCGCGTCGCCGAGCTGATTGAAGGCTTCGAGACGCCTTACGGCATGGAACTGCTATCCTCGGTCCACTGGGTCGCCTGCCACGGCCAATCGCCGGTCAGCGACGCCGACCAGGCCATCCAGTCGCTTCATCGCTGGAACGAGCGCAAGCGATTGATGTTCAAGCCGGAACACATCCGCATCGCCTGGAACCGCCTGACCGAACAAGGCTGGCTGACGCCGGGAGGAAACGCATAGATGCCCAACCACCCCCGGAAACTCATCGAGGTCGCGTTGCCGCTGGCGGAGATCAACGACGCCTCGGCCTACGACAAGATGCCCGGCATCGGCCCGCACCCCAAGGGCATCCACCAGTGGTGGTCTCGGAAGCCGCTGCCGACGGCCCGGGCCGTGCTCTTCGCCTCCGTCGTGGACGACCCGTCGGCCCACCCGGAGAAGTTCCCCACCGAGGAGGCCCAAAACGCCGAGCGCGAGCGGCTCTTCGACATCATCCGCCGCCTGATGCAGAAGAAACTCCACGAGCACCCGGAGGTCTATGCCCTGGCCCGCGAGGAAATGCTCAAGCACACGGGCGGGCAATTGCCGCCGGTGCTCGACCCGTTCGCCGGCGGCGGGTCCATCCCGCTGGAGGCGGCGCGGCTGGGCTTCGAGGCCCACGCCGCCGACCTCAACCCCGTGGCCGTCCTGCTGAACAAGTGCAACCTGGAACTCGTCCCCCGCTGGCTCGACCAGCCGCCGGTGAACCCGGAAGACAGGAGTCAGGAGACAGGAGGAAGAAGGCTGACGGCGGCCGGATGGCGCGGGGCGGCCGGCCTGGCAGCCGACGTGCGCTACTACGGCCGTGTCGTCCTGGAGCGGGCACGCGAGAAGATCGGCCACCTCTACCCCAAGGTCCACATCGTCCAGGAGAAGGACGGCACGTGGCGGCACGCCACGGAAGAAGAATTGTGGGCGGGACGCCCGCGCTCCCAGGAGGCCAACGTCATCGCCTGGCTCTGGGCGCGGACCGTCGCCAGCCCCAACCCCGCCGCCAAGGGAGCGCACGCGCCGCTGATGAGCACGTTCTGGCTGTCGTCCAAGAAGGGAACGCTTGCGTGGCTCCACCCTGTGGTTGACCGGAAGAACAACACCTGGCGCTTTGAGGTCAGAACGGGCGAACCACCCGACAGGAACGCTGTCAGACAGGGCACGAAACTCGGACGCGGATGCAATTTTCGGTGCATCTTGACGGACACGCCTATGGCCGATGAACACATCCGTCAAGAGGTTATCGGCAAGAGGTGCCGCTTTGCCCTCACGGCTATCGTGGCCGATACAGGTCGAGGACGGGTCTATCTCCCTGCGAACGAAAGCCACGCGTCGATTGCGGCGAAGGCGAACCCGTCGTGGGTTCCCGACGAGGACATGAATGAAAATGACCCGAATCTCATCAGCGGAAGAGGTTACGGAATCAAGAAGTGGGCGGAACTTTTCACCCCGCGCCAGTTGACGGCGCTGGTGACGTTGAGCGACTTGGTGCGGGAAGTGCGGCAGGATGTGCTTAAGGACGCCGGCGACGCCGGCCTCTGGGCCAATGACACGGAGGAATACGCCAAGGCCGTCGTCACGTTTCTGGCGCTGGCAATAGACCGCTGTGCGGATTTCAACAATGCCCTATGCACCTGGAATCCCGCGAACCAGAAGGTGATGCATCTCTTTGGCAAGCAGGCCATCCCGATGGCGTGGGGCTTCGCCGAAGCGAACATCCTTGGCGACTCCGTGGGAGCCTGGAGCACGTGCAACGATTACGTCGCTGACTGCCTCGACGTGATAGGAGCGTCCGCGCACAAATACGGCAAAGGCACGCAGATTGACGCCGCCAGCGCCTGGGACGACCTTCGGGGCGTCCTGGTCAGCACCGACCCGCCATACTACGCCAACATCGGCTACGCGGCGCTCTCCGACTTTTTCTACGTCTGGCTGCGGCGGACCATCGGCGACCTCTACCCGGACCTCTTCAGGACCATCCTGGTGCCGAAGGAACCGGAACTCGTGGCTGCGCCGGAGCGCTTCGACGGCGACGGAGAAAAGGCCAGGGAGCACTTCGAGTCGGGCTTCCGCGAGGCCTTTACCGCCCTGCGCGAGAAGATGGACACGCGTTTTCCGCTGACGGTCTATTACGCCTACAAGCAAGAGGACGAGGAACCTGGGAGCGCGGGCGTCTCGCCCGCAGAAGATGGAGAAGATGAAGGCGGCCAAGATGGCCGCGCTCCCAGGGTGGACCTCACCACCGGCTGGGAAGCCCTACTTGAGGCGCTGCTGGGGAGTGGGTTCCAGATAACCGCAACTTGGCCGATTCGAAGCGAACAGAAATGGCGAATGAACGCCATGGGCTCGAATGCCTTGGCGTCTTGCATTGTCCTTTCCTGCCGCCCCCGGCCGGCGGACGCGCCGCAGTGCAGCCGCCGGGGGTTCATCGCGGAATTGAAGAAGGAACTGCCAACGGCGCTTCGGCACCTACAACAGGGCAACATCGCGCCGGTGGACCTGGCGCAGGCGTCCATCGGGCCGGGCATGGCGGTCTTCTCGCGCTACGCGAAGGTGATGGAGTCTTCGGGAAAGGCCATGACCATGCGGACGGCCCTGGCGCTCATCAACCAGACGCTGGACGAGGTGCTCGCGGAGCAGGAAGCGGAGTTCGACGCCGACACCCGCTGGGCGCTGGCGTGGTTCGAGCAGCACGGCATGGAAGAGGGGCCTTTCGGCGACGCCGAGACCTTGAGCAAGGCCAAGAACACGGCGGTGAACGGCCTGGTGGAAGCGGGCATCGTCTCGGCCCGTGGCGGCAAGGTGCGGCTGGTCCGACGCGACGAGTTGCCGGACGACTGGGACCCGGCGACCGACGCGCGGCTGACGGTTTGGGAGACGGCCCAGCACCTCATCCGCGCGCTGGACAGCGGCGGGGAGAGCGGCGCGGCGGAACTCCTAAGGAAACTTGGCGCGCGGGGCGAGACGGCGCGGGAGTTGTGCTACCGACTTCACAAGATCGCGGAACGGCGGGGCTGGGCGTCCGAGGCGGTGTCCTACAACGCCCTGGCGGTGGCCTGGCCGGAGATTGCGAGGCTGGCTTCCGCTGTGCGGCCGACCGAACGACAGGCTGATTTCTTGAATAAGGAAGGAAGGACGGATTATGGCGAAAACCAATCGTGACCGCGTCGGCGAAGGGCTGGAACTCCTGACGAAGGGGCTCTATCCGTTCATCGAGCGGGAAATGGAGGCCGTCCACGGGGAGAAGTGGAAGACCGCGGCCGAGCAGTCGTTCGGCGACAAGAAGGTGAATTGGTCGGACCCGCAGACGGTCCTGACGGTCATGTGGGACCAGTGGAACGCCGTGTTCAGAAGGGTGCTGGGCCACGCCGAGCGGAGCCTGGTGAGCGAGCTTCGGGAGGTTCGCAACCGGTGGGCGCACATGGAGAACTTCAGCACGGACGACGCCTACCGGGCGCTGGACAGCGTGGGGCGGCTGCTCGCGGCGGTCTCGGCCCCTGAGGCGGAGGAGGTTGAGAAGCGGAAGATGGAACTTCTGCGCCTGCGCTTCGAGGAGCAGCGGCGGACGGAGGCCCGTAAGATGGCCGTCGCGCCCGTGGAGGGCCGGCCCGTGGCGAACCTCAAGCCCTGGCGCGACGTGGTCACGCCGCACCCGGACGTGGCCTCGGGGCGGTATCAGCAGGCGGAGTTCGCGGCGGACCTCTGGCAGGTGTACATGGGCGAAGGGTCGGACGAGTACAGGGATCCGACCGAGTTTTTCCGCAGGACGTTCCTGACGGAGGGGCTGAAGCAACTCCTGACCCGGGCGGTGGAGCGGCTGTCGGGCAGCGGCGGTGACCCGGTGGTGGAACTCCAGACCAACTTCGGCGGCGGCAAGACGCACTCGATGCTGGCCTTGTACCACCTGGTTTCCGGGACGGCGGCGGCCGACCTGCCCGGCGTGGACGACTTGCTGAAGCAGAACGGCTTGGCGCTGCCCAAGGGCGTGCGGCGGGCGGTGTTCGTGGGAACGAAACTCTCGCCGGGACAAACGCACAAGAAGCCCGACGGCACCGTGATCCGCACGCTGTGGGGGGAGATCGCTTGGCAACTGGGCGGCAAGGAAGGCTACAAACTCGTCAAGGAGGCGGACGAGACGGCGACGAACCCCGGCGACGCGATGCGGGAACTGTTCAACAAGTACTCGCCGTGCCTCATCCTGATTGACGAATGGGTGGCCTACGCCCGGCAGTTGCACGATAACGGCGGCCTGCCGGCGGGCACGTTCGACACGCAGTTCACGTTCGCGCAGGCCCTGACGGAGGCGGCCAAGGCGGCCAGGAAGACGCTCCTGGTGGTCAGCATCCCCGCGTCGGAGAGCCCAAGCCCGCGGGACGGCAGGGAGCGGATTTCGGACATCGAGGTGGGCGGCGAACGGGGCCGGATCGCCCTGGCACGCCTGAAGAACGCCATCGGCCGCGTGGAGGCATCCTGGCGGCCGGCCAGCCCAGACGAGGGATTCGAGATCGTCCGACGGCGTCTGTTCCAGCCGATCACCGACCCCGACAAGTTCGTTGACCGCGACCAGGTGGCCAGGGCGTTCGTCGAGATGTACGGCGCGCAGCAGCAGGAGTTTCCGGGCGAATGCCGCGAGGCGAGTTACGAGCGGCGGATCAAGGCGGCGTACCCGATCCATCCCGAACTGTTCGACCGGCTCTACAGCGACTGGTCCACGCTGGAGAAGTTTCAGCGGACGCGGGGCGTGCTGCGACTGATGGCGGCGGTCATCCACTGCCTGTGGGAGCGGCAGGACAGCAACCTCCTCATCGCGCCGGCGAACGTTCCGGTGGATGACCCCCGCGTGCAGTTTGAACTGACCCGGTATCTGGAAGACCAGTGGGTGCCGGTCATCGAGAAGGACGTGGATGGGCCGCATTCCCTGCCGCTGGCGCTGGACCGCGAGAACCCGAACCTGGGGCGGTATTCAGCCTGCCGGCGCGTGGCCAGGACGATCTATCTCGGCTCGGCCCCGACCCAGCGGGCGGCCAACCGCGGCATCGACGACAGGCAGGTGCGACTGGGGTGCGTCCAGCCGGGCGAGAGCGCGGCCGTCTTCGGGGACGCCCTGCGGCGGCTGACGGACCGGGCGACCTACCTTTACGTTGACGGGAACCGGTACTGGTATTCGACCCAGCCCACGGTGACCCGCTTGGCCGAGGACAGGGCCGCGCAATTGCGGGAGGAGGATGTGCTGGAGGAGATCGCCCGACGCCTGCGCCTTCAGGGGCGCACGCGGGGGGATTTCGCCCGCGTTCACGCCTGTGCCTCCGGCGGGGATGTCACCGACGAGCGTGAGGCTCGACTGGTCATCCTCGGGCCCGAACACCCACACGCAGCCCGCGACCAGAGCAGCCCGGCGCGGCAGGAGGCGGCCCGTATTCTCGAATCGCGCGGGACTTCCCCCAGGACGTACAAGAACACGCTGGTGTTTCTGGCCGCCGACCAGACGCGGCTGAGGGACCTGGAGCACGCGACGCGCCAGTACCTGGCGTGGAAGAGCATCTGGGAACAGAAGGAAACGCTGAATCTGGACGCGTTCCAGGCGCGCCAGGCCGAGACCAAGTGCAAAACGGCCGACGAGACGGTGGATGCGCGCGTCCCCGAGGCGTATCAATGGCTGCTCGTGCCGAATCAGCCTGATCCGAAGGGGCCGGTGGGCTGGGAGGAGATGCGGCAACAGGGCCAGGAGGCGCTGGCGATTCGCGCGTCAAAGAAACTCGGGAACAAGGAGATGCTGCTAGCCCAGCTCGGCGGACCGCGACTGCGGCACGAACTGGACAGGGTGCCCCTGTGGCGCGGCGAGCACGTGGGCGTGAAGCAACTGGCCGAGGACTTCGCCACCTACCTCTACCTACCCCGGCTCTGTAACGACTCGGTTCTCCTGGAAGCCATACGCGACGGCCTTTCACGGCTGACCTGGCAGACCGACACATTTGCTTACGCCGACGGATGGGACGAGCAGAGGAAGAAGTACATCGGGCTTCAGGCGGGCCAGAAGGTCCGCGTCCTTATGGACGATCGGTGCGTGCTCGTCAAACCGAACGTCGCCGCCGCGCAGATGCAGGCGGACAGGCCTCCCGCGGGTGTAGGGCAAGCCCCGGCGGGCAATGGCCCCGCCCCGCTCGTGGGACCTACGGGCGCGACAACCAGGCCGGAAACTGGCGTCGAACCGCCCACGGCCGTTGAGCAGCCGCCCCGGCGGTTTCACGGCACCGCCGCTCTTGACGCGACCCGCGTCGGCCGGGACGCGGGCCGGATAGCCGAGGAAGTCGTCCAGCATCTCGCCGGATTGGTCGGGGCCAGGGTGGAGGTGACGCTTGAGATTCACGCGGAAGTCCCCGACGGCGTGCCCGATCAGATCGTCAGGACGGTCACCGAGAACTGCCGGACGTTGAAGTTCAAGAGTCATGGTTTTGAGAAGGAGTAGAGCGTGCTGATTATGCTCTCGACAACGACCAGTGCCCGAAGCCCACGGGGCAGTACGGCAGCCGAACCCGTTTGTCCCGTTCCGTGCGCCCCAGGGGCCTTTTACTACCGGCACTGCAAGCAGACCTTCCAGCGTTGGCGGCAAAGTCCAAAGCGGAGCCGACGGATTCCCGAGCGTCTGTGGCGGATGGCCGCCAAGGCCGCCGCGATTCATGGCCTGTACGCCACCGCGCGAGAGCTGCGGCTGAACGCCACAAGGCTGAAAGAGCAACTGCGCTCGCTCGGCCAAGACGGGGCCTCGTCGCTGAAGAAGCCGGTGGGTCCGCGAGCCTCGGTAAGAGGGGCTTTTGAGGCGGCGGAATCGCGTACACTCGCTCAGGCAAGACCGGCCCGCGGTGAACACGCCGGGTTTTCTGGAGGTGCCCTGGCTGGGAACCCTTCCGTTGGCGGAGTGTGTCCCGCAGGCAGAAAACGGGGATGGCGGTCACCTGCGCATCCAGTTGAAGAACGAAGCCGTCGCGCAAACCGTTTTCCTCAGTCGAATGCTCTGGAATGGGTAAAGGGTGTGCTTTCGGCAAGCGTGCAAAACTTTGGGCGCGCCGGAAGTGACGGTGGGGTGGGGGCCGCTG
>Ga0209101_1002229_pt1 | contig 12991 bp, 8 predicted proteins | sample ConPoolayeCmetaG_FD_185481 | JGI IMG/M metagenome (GOLD analysis project Ga0209101, IMG submission 185481) | Hot spring microbial mat communities from California, USA to study Microbial Dark Matter (Phase II) - Cone Pool mat layer C metaG... ... | reverse complement strand
GGTTTTATATGTGTTAATCAGGCAAAAGGCACCGTTATTGTGCGGACAAAGTGCAAAAAAGGCGAGGAAAAGCTTGCCTTAACCAATGTTGCTTCCCTGGGCATTGTAGGTGCACAGGGAGCTACCGGTCCCCAGGGTCCAGCCGGGGCGCAAGGTGTCACAGGTCCGTCTGGTCCCCAGGGTCCAGCCGGGGCGCAAGGTGTCACAGGTCCGTCTGGTCCCCAGGGTCCAGCCGGGGCGCGAGGTGTCACAGGTCCGTCCGGTCCCCAGGGTCCAGCCGGGGCGCGAGGTGTCACAGGTCCGTCTGGTCCCCAGGGTCCAGCCGGGGCTAGCGCTTTTGAACCAATTCCCTCCGGCCAGACTGTCTATGGCGTGGTTGGCGGGGATTTTGACGCCTATCAAGTCAGCGGAGATTGGTATGGTTTCAGTTCGTTGCCGGCGGAAGCGCCGGTGGCGCTTGATAACACACATGTTGTGGTTGTTGAAACTTCTATCGTTTCGGGGAAATTGGACCCGAGCGAAATGTCTCAACAGTCGCACTGCCCGGGAAGCGCATCTTCCCCCGCCCCCGACCCGGGGTATCTGTGTATCTATCCGACTCAGGCTAGCAATGTGGACCACATTATAGCCCTGGCAATTCCACTAGGCAACTCGACCTCAGGGTTCACAATAGGGTGGAATAATGCGATCTTAGGCGATACATACTTAAGGGCCAGGTGGGCTTATAAGGCCCCTTAGGCTCTTGCTTTGTGCTTACACCTCGTGGAGTGAGGCAAAATCTTCAGGCTTTGAGCTTTTCAAGGAGCACCGTCACCTGCCAGCAAGCATCGTAAGCCATGGTCTGAGAGTAGCGGGCGTCTGGGATATCGCCTGTTGGCAGCTGCCGAGTCAAGGTGTTTTCCTTGTACTCCCAAGTGTCATTATACAGATGGCCGTCTTTTGTGCCCCCGAAGAGCACTATGCCGTTACGAATCAGGTCATAGGCCATGCTGGCCCCAAAACGTGGGCCCTGAGTTGGGCACAGATCTTACTAACCATTAATAGAGTTTGTTCAACAAAAAGTTAGCTTGGATCTTTTCGGCGCCCGCTGCTCAACCTTCTGTATTCTCTAGAGATCTTTTTCACGCGGCCGCATTTTCAATGCGGCTCGAGGAAAGCCTGCGAACCGCCCAGCGGCAGTTTGTTTCCTTTGGACCCACAAGTCCGCTTATTGGAAAATCACGCCCAGCTCCGGTATAAATCCTTACATGACAGCCGAATCAGCTTCCGGAATTCAAGAAAAGCGCGAGCCCTTCTTCTCACTTTATACCGCCGCCTACGTTGTGATTTTTGTGAGTGGGCTTTTGTTGCGTTGGCTGGCCTTGGACATGAGGCCCCTGCACCATGATGAGTCCTTGCACACCATGTATGGTCGATATTTTTTCGACTTCCCGGATCATAACTTCTACCGCTATCAGGCCATGCTGCACGGCCCGGTGCTTTATAACCTTTTGCGGCTCGTATATAACACATTGGGCTCTTCCACCTGGGCGGCCAGAGCATTGCCGGCGCTGCTTGGATCGCTTTTAATGTTTGCGCCGCTGCTTTTTCGCAAGTACTTCTCACCCAACGCTCTTCTCACGCTGACCGCCGCGCTGGCTCTTTCGCCGACTCTTATTTACTGGTCGCGCTTTATCCGCGAAGACATCCCACAACTTACCGCCATGTTTATCACCTTGTACGGCGCGGTCCTGGCGCGCGAGGGAAAGAAGGCTTTCATAACGTTGCTTGGACTGACGGTTCAGTTTTGCATCAAAGAAAACGCCTATGTGACGGCCGCCATACTGCTGGGATATCTCGTATATGAGGCTTTTATCAATCAGGTCGTGCTCGGCGAAAGTAAAGGCCTGGCCGTGAGCGCCTATCGTTATACTAAAAAGCATTGGCTGGAGGCGCTGACCGGGTTGGTTGTCTGTGCCCTGATTTACTGTATTCTTTTTGGGGCTGGATTCAGGCCCGATGCCATCGGGCTTCGCCATCCGCGGGGCATTTTGGACGGGCTCTACCGCGAGAGCATTTTTTATTGGCTGAATCAGCACAATATTGAACGGATTCCAGGGCCCTTCCTTTTTCATTTTTACATGCTTTCTTGGTACGAGCTGCTTTTCGTGGCGGCTTGGCTGGTGCAGCTCTATATTTTTTATAAGCAAGCTGAACGTTTGGTTCAGGCTGCGGGGGCGAGCGTGCTGATTGTAGCTGTTTTCTGCGCGCTTACTTTTGCCAATCGTGAGGTCGTAGGTGTTTTTCCCTGGTCTTTCTTCAAGCTTAAGGATAGCTTCGATGTTTTGGGTCTTTTCATTATTCTCTTCCATCCCATCTTATTAACAACTCAGCACCTTATACGGCGCGAACGGACACTAGCCTTTTGGGGTTATTTCTTTACGGCCAATTTTTTCACCTACAGCTACCTTGGGGAAAAAGTACCTTGGCTCTCCGTCTATCCTTTTGTTCCCGGCATGGTGTATTTGGCGCTCTTTTTTGACGACTATTTCCGGCGGTTTCCCCTCCCGGACGCGACGGAATTTGCTTTTGGCAGACTTATCAGTTTGGGCGGGCTTTTTATCTTTATGTGGGGAACGATTTTTTGCTTACAGGAAGGCTGGAAAGAGAATTGGCCTTTTCTTTTTATCGGAGTGGTGGTTTTCCTTTTCGGCCTAGTCGAGAATTACCTTAAGATGTTCGGTGCGCTAAACTTGTACCGCTGGGGCTTTGTTTTTTTGTTGCTCTTTAATGTGCGCAGCACCGTTTTGACTAATTTCGTCTATGCCGGAGAAGCCAGCGAATTTATCAGCCAGGTCCACACCACACGCGGGTTTCACGATTTTGTGCTGCGTCTACGCCGTGAGATTGAAGCGCCTACTCAGGGTTATAAACCAACTGTGCTGGGGATCGAGGATGTAGTGTGGCCGATTACTTGGTATTTGGTTGATATTCCAGAGTATAAATTCTCCGCCGATGAAAGCGAGAAGAAGAACTTTGATTATATTATTCAAAACTGCAAGGGCAATTGCCCCGACCCGGACTATGTGGAAGCCGCGCCGCCTGGTTTTCGATCGCTTAAGTTGAAATTGCGGGGTTGGTGGGTGCCGGATTACAAGGCTATGACGGTAAAAAAGTTTCTGAATTATGCGATTAACCACCGTCCCTGGAGCCCGACAGGGTTTTCGTATCTTACGGTGTTGGTGAACTCGAAGCGGGTTATAATGTCGGAAGCTGAATGACCCGCAGCCTGCCGCTTTACGGCGGAACCTGATAGATCTGATACCCGCCAAAGGCGCTAAAGAGCTTGAGACAAGCAAATTGTAGTTGATTTATCTCGGGATAACGTGCCTTTTCCAAGGGACCTACCACCAAGTAGTCAATGCGCTCGCTACGCAAATTTTCCATGTTCTTTGCACAATCGGTTTCCCGATAAATGGTATCGGTCATGCTTTCCCGGCGGCGCACTTCGTCGTGCCGGCGCGTAAGTAGTCCCACATGGTTGGCCCAACCTAGGTATGATTCATGGCCGGAAAGCGTAGCCACATGCGAGGTCACATCATAAGGCGGGCCTTGCGCTTCCAGCACCACGCCGGGTTTGGCTTGCGCCAGAGTCTGGATTGTCTTGGCGGCCCCCGGAAAACGCTCTTCCATGTTGCTTAAGCCCTGAGCAAAAGGTTTGACCGTGAGTTTGGACGACTTGCGTAAGTCTATGGTGTGGTAAGTAAACCCCAGCATAAAAACGGCAAAGGCCGCGAGCATTGTCTTAAGCGGCAAGAGGGCTGTTATAGAGGCCGGAAGCTTAATCCAGGCTTCGCGCACCAAATTAAAAGCATATATGTGCAACATGAACCAGGTGGCGCTGTAAATCTTAAAGATGGTGTTCATGCGTTCGTTTTCGCCGCCATAAGGGTCATCGAGATAGCAAATCTCAGGCACAATAATCAAAGCCAATGCCGTAATCCCAAGGCTCTCCAAAAGAACGGTGGCAAGCCGGCTGGAAGAAGAGCGTACCGTAAGATTGCGAACAACGCCGGGCACACGCCAAAGAGCCAGAAAAAGGAGAGCGCTTAAAGGTGCCGGAGCCACGCCGGGAAGAAGTGAGCCGACTATCAGCGCCAACACTATGACCGCCGTCTCCCGGGTGGGCTGTAAGATGAGTTGGCATACGGCGATCAAAGTTAAAGGTATCCCCCAATGCAGCAAAATCTCGTAAAGCTCGGTGCGTGGGACAGCCGGCGGAGACACCAATTTCCAGGGGCTGTCTGGGGGTAAAATGTTGCGCGAAGAAAGATACAGCGAAGCAATGGCCGCAAGCTCTAGACCAAGAATTAAGGCATATACCTCTGGTTTTCTTGGCAAAGTCGAGCGCCAAGAAAGCGGGCCTGAGTGCAGGGTGGTGGTTTCTTCCCCCCGGCGTCCGGCTTGAAGGGCCCTATAGCGGGTATGAATGGCAAGCAAAATAAGTAAGGCCAGATTAACCGCCAGTAATGCTCCCCAAATCGGCACTTCCCAGGCGTTTGAGTTGTAAAGCCAAAGGGTGGCGGCCGCGCACATGCCGAAAATCAGCAGTGCTGCATCGGCGATGCCTTTTTGTTTTTCGAACATGAAAAGCCCAAGGCAGGCAAAGAAAGGGACTAGGCCTAAGTTGAGGTAATGAGGATGCAAATCGCCTAATAAGAATGACCAGGCTGGAAATTCGTTTATTGCCCCGGCAATCACCCGAGACGGTCCCCACCAATGCGAACCTTGGTTAAGGAAGAAAATGACACCTGCAGTATTTGAGCCAAGGGCGACTAAGAGGCTCAAGAGTAACGCCACACCCGGCGAAAAGTTAAGGTAGCGGCTAAGCAGCCTATAAACGCTGCTCATGTAGAAAGCCAGGGCGAAAGCGGCTAGCAGATGATAAACCTCCCACACGGGGAGTTTAAACAGCACGCTTAAAAAATGCCCGAAACGATACCAGTACAAGTAGTAATTTAAGGAGCTCCCTACCATCCAAGGTTCCCTGGCCTCGAGGGGGTGGTTTATGACTGAAGACAGTAGCGCATAATCGCGTAGCCTCTCCCCGATGGCTATAAAATCGGGCCACAGCAAACTAAGTCTATGAAAGAAAAGTAAAGTTAGGCAGAAGAGCACGATAGGAAAAATCTCCCTACGTTCTAAATTGGGAACTCTAAACTTAAAACCGCCGTTCTGGGCGATATAAGCTAAGGCCAGTGCCAGCGCTGCAAGTACTGCCAGATATAGAGAGAGCGAAACAGCGCCTAGTAGGGCTGAGCCCAAAATGAAAGAAAAGACAGGTGTTGCCAGAATTATTAAAAAGACAGATTCAAACAAGACCATGCCGGTGCTTGAAGCCAGAGCCGTTAGTATGACGATGAGGAGAACTAACCCCATAAACACAGTGGGAGAAAAGCGGGTTTCGACTTAGTGCGATGTTATGTCGTCGGCCTCAATATCTCAAGCACCGGCCGCTTAGTTAATCTCGTTGGGCCAGCGGCCGGTTTAGACTGCACTTGCGCGTAGTCCACAGCGTATCTGATAGGAATTGACCTAAGTTGCCTAAAATCGGATAAAAATCAGGGAAGTTTTGTAACTTTGCCTGCGCCGCATATAGGCGCAAACTTTGTACATGAAGCGATTTTTGCTATTGGCTCCCCCTGTCTTTGTGCTTACTTGGGCTTTTGTTTATGCCCTTGCTTATTTGCGGGTGGTGAACTCGCCGCATCCTTATGAAGCAGCTTCGCGGTGGATTTATGCCAATATAGCGCCGGGCTCACGTCTGTTGAGTGTGCACTGGGACGATAAGTTGCCTTTGTCTCTCCCCGGGTTTAGCCCGCAAGACTATCACTATCAGTGGTTCAGCGAGCAGTGGGAACTTCCGGTATATGAGCGGGATAGCGAGGAGAAGTTAAATCAAATGGCTGAGCGCTTAAGCCAGGCCGATTATTTGATCTTTCCCACTCCCCGCATTCCAGGCTCTATCCCGCGTTTACCGGAGGAGTTCCCCCATACCACGGCTTTTTTGCGGCTTTTGTATGCTGATCGCTTGGGCTATGAGCTTGTAAGAACATTCAAGACCAGACCGGCTTTTGGTCCTATTTCTTTTAACGACGATTTGGCCGATGAAAGCATCTCGGTTTACGATCACCCGAAAGTCGCTGTTTTTAAAAATGTGCGGCGTTTGAGCCCGGAGGAAATTAAAGCGCGCATACTTTATCCCTCCGCTCCATTGCCCAGCCGTGAGCAGATTTTGTTGCGCGATCTGACATCTACTCACGAGGAAAACGGCACGCTCACGCCTTCAGACGATAAAAACCCAGCCTTGGTTCAACTTGTCATTTGGCTGGTGGTGCTTCAGCTTTTGGCCTGGATTATAAGCCCTTTTTTTGCTTACGCCTTGCCGGCCTTTCCCGATAACGGCTATGGCCTGGCTAGAGCATTAAGCTTTCTGCTGGTCGCTTATGTGGCTTGGTTTTTGCAGGCAAGCGGAATTATAGAAGGAACGCCGCAAGCCGGCTGGTTTGTGGTGGTTCTTTTGGGGTTAGCGTCTTTTGTTTTTGTAAGATCAGAGCGTTTGAGGTTTGTGCCCTTTTTTCAGAACTGGCGCCGGGAGGGTTGTTTTGTAGAAGCGGTGTTTCTTTTTTGCTTTTTGCTGATCTTGTTGTGGCGGGCTTTTCAACCGGAAATTTTCTGGGGGGAGAAGCCCATGAATTTCACCTTCTTGAATTATTTTATTCGCTTGCGCGACTTGCCGCCCGATGATCCCTGGGCGGCCGGGCAGCCGATGCACTATTATTACTTGGGCTCTTTTATATATGCCTTCTTGCACAAGTTGACAGGTGTCGATGCGCACCTTGGTTATAACCTTAGTATCGCCACTATCGGTGCCACCCTGTTTTGCGCGTTGTATTCGCTGCTTTATTACTTCAGCCGCAGGCGCTGGATGGCTGCCTGCGGGGCCGCGGGGGTTGTCTTTTTAAGCAACTTGGAATGGATACGCCTCTTGTGTTGCAGCACCATGAAGAGCTTTGATTTTTTTTGGGCCACCACCAGGCTCTTTACCAGCCCTGCTTTTGCGGAGTATCCGATCTGGTCTTATCTCTTTGGCGATTTACATGCGCATGTAATGGCTTTGCCGCTTGTTGCTGGCGCCATAGGGCTTGTTGTTGCTTTAGCCTCCTCATTCTTTAGCGATAACGGGGAAGAAAATGTCCCTGCTTTGTCACTTAGGTCGGGATCGACATTAGTGGCGGCGGGTTTACTGGCTTTGGTGTGGGGGGCTTTAATTGCGGTTAACAGCTGGGATTTTGTCAGTTTGGCGGTCATAATGGGCGTTTTGGCGGCCCTGGCGGCGCTTAAGCTTTTTTGCCACCCGGGCTGCGGGCGCCGGCCGCGTCTGGGCGGCGTGATTTTGCTTGCTGTGTTTACGGCCTTGCTGGCTTTGTTATCAGCCTGGCCGTATCTTTCTTCTTCCTCGCCGGCTATATCTCAGGCCCGCTTGGGGTGGGTGTACGCCGATGAGTTTAATTCGCTCGGCCAGATTTTTAGACATTTTGGAGTCTTTTTGGTGTTACTGGGGCTTGTTTGGGTGGGATTTGTAAGCTGGGGTAAGGAGATGTCTGCCGGCCGGTTGGCGCCTTCGCTTATTATTTCGCTCTTTTGGTCCGCTTTGCCTGCTGCTTTGGGATTGGCGAGCCGCTTTAAGGGTGTGACCTCTCAGCCTTGGCTGATAATCGGTCTTGCTTGCAGTTTGGTTTTTATCGGCGCCTTCGTTTTCTTAATGGCGGATCAGAAAAAAACTTGGGCTCTTACAGGGGCGTTAGTGGTGGCGGCTGGGTTTGGAATTGCGTTCACGGAGCTCATGTTTTTTATGGATCGCATGAACACCATATTTAAGTTTTTTAATATAATTTGGTTGCTGTTGGGTATAAGCGCGGCGGCTTGGGTAACAGGCCCCGGGAGTCTGTTTACTCAAGCAGCCGGTTCCAGTATCTGGAGACGAATTCTTAAAGCGCTGGCAATCGGGCTGGGCGGGTTAGTGTGCCTGTTAGGTCTAATCGGCGCAGCCATTGATATAAGAATCATGACAACTTTCCGCCGGGTTTCAGGGCCGCGCCCGACTTTGGATGGCGGCGCTTATTTGGCTCGTTATTCACCGGCTGAGGCTGCGCTTTTTGCCTGGATTAACCGCCATATTTCCGGCACGCCGGTGGTCTTGGAAGCCCATGGGCCGTCTTATGGGTCTTTTACGCGCGTAGCGATGCACACTGGGTTGCCGGTGGTGCTCGGCTGGGACTATCACGTTTTTCAGCGCGGAACGCCGCGCAGCGAGATTGAGGCCAGGAAGAAGGATATTTTTATGATCTATGCTGCAGCGGAACCAAAAACGGCGCTCGCTTTGTTGTTGAAATACCGCGTGCAGTATGTAGTGGTAGGCAGTTTGGAAGAAGCTCTCTATCCGCGGGAGGGTTTAAAGAAATTTGAAGACAACCCGGCGCTTTTTACTTTGCTTTTCAAGTCTGGAAACGCCCGCCTTTATCAGGTGCGTTACGGTGAGCAATTATGAAGCACAAATAAAATCGGCTGGCACGTCCCGGAACGGACTTGCAAAATCGGCGCCAGCCGTTTAGCAGATGGTTTGCAGGCTTGCTTCGCCGATCCTTGTCCCCGTTATAGCGCCAGGGGCCGCAAATCTTTTACTACATCCTGCCAAAACCCTAAACTTGGTCGGCCGGTCAAGTGTTCGAATTCGGCGGGGGTATACACTAGGATGTCAAGATCGGGGTAGATATCCAGCAAATCCAGAAGCTCAAAAGCCCGCCGTACCAATGGCTCGCTGGTTTCTTTGACCAGAATCAAATCGATATCGCTGTCCAAATGTAAGTCACCTCGGGCAAAGCTTCCAAAGGTGTACGCTTTTGCCACGCGGCCTCTGAGGGCGGCCGCGATTTGCTTCTCCAAGTACTTTGGATCATGTCCGCCGCACCGGCCGGCTGGAGGAAATATGATTTCAACTTCATCTGTCATTTAACCTCTTTCTGTACGGCATGCAGGATAATTTCCGCCAGCTTTAGGGCCTGCAAAGAATCGCTGTCCGAAAGGAATTCGCTGGGCCGCCCGGCAGGGAAAGCATCCGGATAACAGCCGGCTACGTAATAGATGTCCAGTTTTTTCCCTGCCGAGGTTATCTTATCGTTAACTCCAAGTTTTTGAGCTATCTTTGTAATCGAATGTCATCGCACCGCTTGGGCTCCGCGCGAAAAGGCCAAGGCTTTTAGCGCTTTCTCCCCCACCTGTTGGCAAACAAAGCAGCTTTGGGCATGATGCCCGGATTTGCGCGAATCCACCGCCCAGCGCAAATCATCTTCGGCCTGCGAGAGCCAATCTAAAGCCCGGTTTTTAGGTGCCATACGGCGTTTATAGTACAGTTAGGACCGTGCTTACTACAAGTTATCTCATAAACATCGGACAATACGGCGCTGGTTGCTGTGTTTAAGGATCAGCCGTTATAAACCGTCTCTTAATACGGGGAGGATTGTGGCACTTGGCTGATAAGGATATATCAATACCAGCATGGACGAAAAAAAGAGAACGTGTAAGCTCTTTCTGCTCAGAGTGTTGGCGCTTCTTGGGGCTGCGCTCAGCGTTCTTGCTCTTTATGAGCACGTGAGTATTTTGGGCGGCGGTGGGGCTACGGCCTTTTGCAGTATCAGCAGCACCATTAATTGCGAAGGGGCGATTCGCAGTCCCTGGTCGTCTTTTTGGGGTGTGCCGCTAGGGAGTTATGGTTTGCTGTTTTATTTGGTTGTTTTCGCCTTGGCGCTGGCGGCTAAAGAGACTTCCTTTTTGGCGTCAGCAGCAATAGGAGCTGTTTTACAGCTTTTCGCCTTTGCCGCCGCTCTGGGATCAATTGGCTTGTTCGCGGTGCTGAAGTTTGCTGTTGGCACTTACTGTCCAATCTGTCTGACGATTTATGTTGTGAATTTTTTACTCTTGGCCATAAGCTCAAATTTAAGCGGCGAGAGCACTTGGCGGCAAAGCCTATGGTCAGGGTTCAAGAACTTGATAGGGTTTTTCACCTTCCTTTTGGGCTTAAAGACAGGGGGCGGTCTGGCTCAGGTTACGCTGGCGCGGCTGGCATTCTTGGCTTTTGTTTGTGCCGCCGGCTTGTGCTTTATACTGCCCGAATACTGGAGCTTACGCCTGGTCCAGAGGGCGATGGATGAGGGAGCATCAACGGCCGGGGATCTTAAAGCGTTGGCAGAGTGGAAGAGCACCAAGCCGGTTCAAATCGACCCGCCCGTTCTCCAGGGCCTTTTAGCCGACCATATTAAAGGCCCGGAGCAAGCCCCGATTCAAGTACTGGAGTTTTCAGATTTTGAGTGTCCGGCCTGCCGCGCCATGTGGTTCATCCTGGAAGGTCTCATAGCGGAGTATGGAGACCAGGTGCGGCTTGTCTTTCGTCATTACCCTTTGGACAGTGAATGCAATCCGCAAATCAAGGGTCCTTTCCATAAAAACGCCTGTTTTGCAGCTGAGTTTGCGCGTTGTGCAGAGGAGCAGGGACGTTTTTGGGATGTGGCGGGTTATTTAGCCGCCTCGCCGCTTTTCGATCAGAAAGAGGATCGAACTAAGGTACGGGAAGGTATTTTACAAGCTGCTGATTATCTGAAATTGGATAAGGAAGCCATGGTCGAGTGCTTATCGAGCCGCAGGCAACTCCAAAAGATTAAAATTGACATGCTGCAGGCGGAAAAACTGGGTGTATCCGCCACGCCCGCCGTTTGGATTAACGGCCGGCCGCTTAGAGTTCTCAGTGCTGGAGCTCTGCGCTTGATCTTTGATCGGATTCTTGGAAAGTAAACATGCGCTGCTGCTGCTTGGCGCCTGACGCAGTGTTGGGGTTAATCGTGAACCATCGCGTACTTCAGCTCTTACGAGGCCTCATGCTGAAGTTTTGAAGGGTTATAAAGTTTTTGTCGAACGCCATGCCCTCCCTTCTGGCACATATTGTCACCTGGAACAGCCCGTCTTGCACCGCGCGTTGTATTGAGGCCCTTCTTGCGCAGAAGGGTTTTGTGGATGGTCAAATTAAGATCGTCTTAACCGATAATGCCTCCTCGAACGAAGTGCCGGAAAAGCTGGTCAAAGAGTTCGCCGGGCGCTTGCAGATCTTTAGAAACAATCAAAATCTCGGATTTTGCGCGGCGCATAACCGGGGGGCGCAGTTGTTTTTAAACGGTCCCTGGGATTACTTTTTAATTATAAACCCGGATTTGCGTTTGGAAAAAAACGCCCTCTTTCAATTAATGCAGGCGCTGGAACGCCGCCCAGAAGCCGGCAGCGCCTGTCCTAAGCTGTACCGCGCCGATGATAACCTCGAACCGATTGAGCCTCGTACCCTTGATGCTGCTGGAATATATATGACTCCAACCTTGCGGCATTTCGATCGCGGCTCCGGTGAAATAGAAAATGGCGCTTATGATGAAGAATGTTTTGTTTTCGGGGGAAGCGGTGCATGTCTTTTGATGCGCCGGAGATTTGTGGAAGACATGCTGTTTGAGGCCGGATCCGCCGAGAAAGTTGTGGAACGTATCTATCCGCAGTTGGCTGGGGATAGAGAATTGCGGGCGCCTTTGTTTGATGAAGCATTTTTTGCCTATCGTGAGGATGCCGATCTAGCCTGGCGGGCGCAGCTTTTGGGATGGAAATGTATTTTTGTGCCTTCGGCTGTCGGTTACCATAAGCGGGTGGTTTTGCCTGAGCGGCGAAAACATTTACCGGCTGAACTTAATCTTTATGGAGTACGCAACAGGTTTCTTCTCCAGCTGAATAATTTCTCCTGGCAATTGTGGCGGGCCGTCGTTCCAGGCCTGATCTGGAGAAATATGCTGGTGGTGTTAGGGGCGGTGTTCAAAGAGCGGTCGTCTTTGCCGGCCTTGCGGCAGGTGGTGATGCTTGGTCCGCGGGCCTTAAGACGCCGCCGTCTGGTTTTTGAGCGCCGCAGGGAACGGTTGAGGGGACGAGCCGATGGGCCGTCAATCGGCCGCTGGTTTAACAGCCGGCCTTGGAGTGAACCACTGGAGTGAGGGTATGCAGCAGGTGCTTATTAGCGGGGCTTCCAGTGGAATAGGAGCTGAATTTGCGCGCCAATTTCACGCCCGTAAGGCAGGTGTAATTTTAGTGGCGCGGCGGGCGGAACTTTTGCAGCAGCTGGTGGATTCATTTAATGCCGCCAGGCCCGGGTCGGCTCGCTTTATTGCCGCCGATCTTAGCTCTTTGCAGGGCCTGTCCAGGGTCGAAAAATTTCTGCGGACTGAACGGGTTGATATCCTGGTCAACAATGCCGGACGTGGCTCCTTCGGCTTTTTTGACGGCTTATCCCTTCAAGAAGAGTTGCAAATGGTTGAGCTTAATGTAGTTGCATATTTACGGCTGGCACATGCGGTTATCCCGCAAATGAAGGCTAGGCGGGCGGGTGTTATAATCAACATTGCATCAGTAGCGGCCTTTCAGCCGCTTCCTTTTATGGCGACTTATGCCGCCAGTAAGGCCTTTAATTTCATGCATTCGTTAGCTTTACGCAATGAACTTGACCGCTTCGGCATAAGAGTCTTAACTGTCTGTCCCGGGCCGACTGATACTGAGTTTGGAGGCGTTGCGCGGGTGCCTGGCAAGTTGACGGGTGTCAGGCGCGACCGGGCTGCTGATGTGGTGCGCAGCGCTCTGCGTGCCATGGATTGCAACCGGGCCTGGGTAGTACCGGGACTTCGTTCTAAACTGATTTCGTTTATGCCGCGCTTTTTGCCGAAGAGTTTATCAACCTGGTTGGCAGGGAAGATTTTGTACTCGACGCTTAAGGAGGTCTCATGAAGGAATTGGTAGCCCTGGAAATCGCCAAGCGTGTACAGGACGGGGAAATACTGGGAATTGGGACGGGGAGCACCGTGGATCTGGCGCTCGATAG
>Ga0209101_1002228_pt1 | contig 12998 bp, 10 predicted proteins | sample ConPoolayeCmetaG_FD_185481 | JGI IMG/M metagenome (GOLD analysis project Ga0209101, IMG submission 185481) | Hot spring microbial mat communities from California, USA to study Microbial Dark Matter (Phase II) - Cone Pool mat layer C metaG... ... | reverse complement strand
ATCGGAGGACAACAACCCGTGCCTGATTCCCCCCAGTTCCAACGTCACGTCTCAACTTTGGCGCTCATCCCTGCCATCCTCGTGGCCGCAGGGGCGGTGGCGCTTGCTGCGCACCCCGCCGCCCCTCCCCCGCCAGCCGGCGAGGCGGGCGCGCCACCCGAGCCTGGCAGCACCAGCCCACCGCCTTCGAAAGGTTCTTCGCCGACTGCCACCGCCGCCCAAAAAGAGGGTACGCCACCGGCCCTGCCACCGGAGGTGAAGATCGGTGGCACGTGGTACCTCTCCTACCAGGGGCTCGACGCCAACCCTGAAGCCTTCCTCATCAAACGCGGTTACATCAACATCGAGACCCAGGTTCTGCCCTACATGACGGCGCGCATCACCCCCGACGTGACGCTGGATGCCACGGGCGATCTCAAGGTGCGCCTGAAGTACGCGTACGCCAAGTTTCACGCGCCGGACCTGGGGTTTGTGACGCGGCCGGAGGTCGAGGTCGGCGTTACTCACATGCCGTGGCTCGACTTCGAGGAGCGCATCAACCTGTACCGCATGCAGGACACCATGTTCATGGAGCGCAACGGTCTGTTCAACTCGGCCGATCTCGGCGTCACCTTCACGGCGCTTTTCGGCGGGACGCTCTCGGACGACTACCAGCAAAGTGTCAGCACGTACCACCCCGGCCGATGGGGCTCCTTATCCTTTGGCGTGTACAACGGCGGCGGGTACTACGCCGCCGAGAAGAACGACAACAAGGTTCTTGAGGGACGCCTCACCTTGCGACCTCTTCCCGACGACCTGCCCGGCCTTTAGGTCTCACTGTTCGCTCTCAACGGCAAGGGCAACACTGCCGCCGAGCCGGACTGGAAGGTGAACGCGGTGATGGCCAGCTACCAAACCCGTCGCGCCGTGCTCACTGCCCAGTGGACGGACGCCACCGGCAACCAGAAGGGCACAGCCGTTTCGCCGCTCGGGCGATCTTTGCAGCGCGACGGCTGGTCGGTTTTCGTCGAAGGGCGGCTCTCGCCACGCTGGAGCGTCATTGGACGACACGACCGGTTTGATCCCGACACCGCCACGCCCGGCAACGAAAACGATCGCACCATCGGCGGGGTCGCCTACCATCTGGGCAAAGGCAACACCGTGCTGGTCGACCTGGACCGCCTGTCCTGGGACGACCCCACCCGCACGACAACTAACCGCCTGCAAGTGACCCTGCAGGTCAAGTACTGAAGCCGGGAATACGCCTCCCCCCTCCGCCGTTGGCGGCGGGTGGAGGGTGACACCTCCACCACGCGCGATGCGTGGTCAAGGGGCCGCTGACGGGGGGAAGCGGCCCCTTTCTTTCTTCTCGGGGACCCGGCCCGGTGATCCGGTCGCCCCCGGGGGGCAGGCAAGCTGCTCCCCTGCGCTTTATCGGCACCCGGGGTAGGGGCGGAGCTTGCCGCCGCCCACCGTGTCCGTGATTGTGTCCGCGTCCGTGTCCGTGACCGTGCCCGGGACCGTGACCGTGACCGTGGCCGTGGCGTGCCCGTGACCGTCCGTGGCCGACTGCGCTCGAGGGGCGGGCCTCGAGGCCCGCGCTCCCAGGGTCCGTGCCCTTGTCCGTGTCCGTGTCGGTGTCCGTGGCCGTGCCCGGGTCCGGGTCAGTGTCAGTGACCGTACCGGTGTCCGGGTCGGCGACCGTGGCCGCGCCCGCAGTAGGGTCGGTGTCCCTGCCCGCGTCAAGGGTCGCCTGTGGCGTGCGGGGCGTCAGCGCCCGCGGGTGCGTTCCAGCCGCCGGCGCTGGCGTTTCTCCGGGCGCCCGGCACCCCGAGGCGGCGCCGCCGGCTGGGCGAGGCGGTCCATGAGGCGGCGCTGGCGCTCCTCTTCGCTTTCCGGCGGCGTCACGTCTTCGTAAAGCTGGCGCGCCTTGGCCTTGGCAACATGGACCGACGCCAGTTGACGCACGATCAGTTGGCGGCGCCGCCCGCCCGGCCAGGTCAGCTCCAGGCGGTCCCCCACCCGTACGAGTCGATGGGCTTTGGCCGGCTGGCCGTTGACCTCCACCTTGCCCCCTTCGCACAGCTGTTTGGCCTGGGAGCGGGTGCGCGCCAGGCACGCCACGTCCAGGAAAACGTCGAGTCGCACGCCGTCGCTCACGGCTGGAAGTCTACCGCGGGTACGCCCCTTCGTCGCACCTCGCCCTTGACAGTTCTGCTATGAATGGCCCAGGAGGCGTATGATGCCAGGCTCCATGGCGACCGCCCTTGCATTACTGGCGGCGGTGGTAGCCGCAACGATTCTGGGCGGGGCATTGCCGCTGCGATTCGAGAGGCACTCGCGGCTGTTTTTGTCCTTTTCGGCGGGCACGCTGGTGGCGCTGGCGCTGCTGGAGCTCATCCCCGAGGGTCTGCACGGGGCGGAGGACCCCCACACGCGGCTACTGTGGGTGCTGGCCGCTTTTCTCATCACCATGCTGGCCGACAAGCTGCATGTCCTCCACCCCCACCAGCACGGTATGGACGCGGCTTGTCCCGAGGTGGAGCACGTCCGCTCGCCGCTGGCCATGCACGGCGCCATCGGGCTGCTGATCCACTCGGCGGTGGACGGCTTCGCCCTGGCGGCGGCGCAGCGGGAGTCGCTGGCCGCCGCGCTGGCGGTGGGTCTGGCGTTGGCGGCGCACAAGTTGACCGACGGCCTGACCACCGTCTCACTGGTTCTGTCCCACCATCATCGCCGCCCTCAAGCGATTGCCATGCTCGCCGGCAACGCCCTGCTGCTGGTGGTGGGATTCGGGTTGGGAATGGCCCTACCGCTTCAAGAACACCACCTGGCCACCCTGCTGCTGCTCATGGCCGGGTTCTTCCTCTACCTCGGGGCGAGCGACTTGCTACCCGCCGTGTCGCACCCCCGTTGCCGCAAGCGCGACGTGCTGGCCACCGCCCTGGGCATGGCGGCAGTGGCGGCGGTGTCACTCCTCGCCCATCCCTGACCCGCCGTCAACCTTTGTAAATCTGCTGGGTGCGCAGCTCCTTCAAGCGGTCGCGCAGCTGCGCCGCTTCCTCGAACTCCAGGCGCCGCGCCGCCTCCTTCATGCGCCGCTCCAGCTCGGCGATGAGCTTGGCGAGGGAGATGGGGTCGCTGATATCCGCTTCCGCCACTCGGGGATGCTGAGCGGAAATCTCATGGTAGTCCAAGTTGGAAAGCTGCAGCAGCGGGCTAGAGATGTCCTTGATAATCGAGCGCGGTTCTATACCGTGCTCCTGGTTGTAGCGCTCCTGCACGGCGCGCCGCCGGCGGGTTTCATCGATGGCGCGCTGCATGGAGTCGGTGATGCGATCGGCGTACAGGATCACCGTGCCGTTGACGTGCCGCGCGGCGCGGCCCATGGTCTGGATGAGGGCGGTGGTGGAGCGAAGGTACCCTTCCTTGTCGGCATCGAGGATTGCTACCAAGGATACCTCGGGTAAATCCAACCCTTCCCGCAGCAAGTTGATCCCCACCAGCACATCGAACACCCCCCGGCGCAGGTCGGCGAGGATAGCCGTGCGCTCCAGGGTGTCGATTTCGGAGTGCAAGTAGCGCACTCGCACCCCCACCTCGGCAAAGTACGTGGTGAGATCCTCGGCCATGCGCTTGGTCAAGGTGGTGACCAGCACCCGCTCGCCCCGCGCCACCCGCTCGCGAATACGGGCCAGGAGGTCGTCCACCTGGCCTTGGGCCGGGCGCACCTCCACCACCGGGTCGAGCAGGCCGGTGGGGCGCACCAGCTGTTCCACCACTTCGTCCCCGCTCTGCTGCAGCTCGTACTCTGCCGGGGTGGCGGAGACGTACAACACCTGGTTGATCCGTTGCTCGAACTCCTCGAAGGTGAGCGGCCGGTTGTCCAGCGCCGAGGGCAGGCGGAAGCCAAACTCCACCAGCGTCTCCTTGCGCGAGCGGTCACCAAAGTACATGCCGCGCACCTGGGGTACGGTGACGTGGGATTCGTCCACCACCAGCAACCAGTCAGGGGGGAAGTAGTCCAGCAGCGTGGGCGGCGGCTCGCCCGGCCGCCGGCGGGTGAGGTGCCGGGAGTAATTCTCGATCCCCGGGCAGTACCCCAACTCCTGGAGCATGTCCAGGTCGAACAGCGTACGCTGGGAAAGGCGCTGCGCCTCCACGAGCTTGTTGGCCGCTTTCAGCTGCGCCAGGCGTTCGTCCAGCTCGGCGCGGATGTCCCTGATCGCCTCATCCAGGATTGGTCGCGACACCACATAGTGGGAAGACGGGTAAATGGGCAGCCGGTCATCCACCACCTCAAGGACAATGCCGCGCAGCGGATCGATGCGGCTGATCCTCTCCACCGTGCTCCCCCAGAACTCGACACGCACCGCGTGATCGTCGTAGGGCGGGTAGATCTCCAGCACGTCGCCGCGCACCCGAAAGGCCGCCGGGACCAAGTCGAGCTGGGTGCGCTCGTACTGCATGGCCACCAGTTGCCGCAGCACCGCGTCCATACCTAGTTCCGAGCCGGGCTCCAGAAGCAGCAGCATGCCGTAGTAGGCCGCCGGGTCGCCGAGGCCGTAGATGCAAGAGACAGAGGCGATGATGATGATGTCGCGGCGTTCAAACAGGGAGCGGGTGGCGGACAGGCGCAGGCGGTCGATCTCCTCGTTAATGGAGGTCTCCTTCTCGATGTAGGTGTCCGAGGAGGGTACATAGGCCTCGGGCTGGTAGTAGTCGTAGTAGGAGACAAAGTACTCCACGGCGTTATCGGGAAAAAACGTCTTGAACTCCTGGAATAACTGCGCTGCCAGGGTCTTGTTGTGGGAAAGCACGAGGGTGGGGCGGTTGAGCTCGGCTATAGCGCGAGCCACGGTGTAGGTCTTGCCCGAACCGGTGACACCCAGCAAGGTCTGCGCCGCCAGGCCCGCCCGAAAGCCGGAAACGATACGCTCCACCGCCTGGTTCTGATCCCCGGCCGGCGGAAAAGGTGCCGCCAGTCGAAAGGGTTTGCTCACCGCGCTCGTGCTCTCCCCCACATGGGGGACAGCTTACTGCACGCGTGCCAAGGTGTCGTCCCCGGGGTGGCCAATCAAGAGGCGCGGTCAAGCTCTGCTTTCCTCTTCTTCTTTCGCCCCGTGAACGTACTTTCCGGTTTGGTCACCCAGCCGCTGGCCACCCCTTGCTCCGCCTTGCGTTGCAGCCGCCCGCCGCGCTAGCGTACGCCCGATGGGGCGGTACCTTTCGCGTTGGTTGGCGGTAGGAACGCTGTTGGGGGTTACATGCGGTGCCCTCATCGGCCTTGGCTTGTCCCGTTTCATGAACCTCCCGGCCGTGGAGGCGCTGACCACCTACCGCCCCGCCGCTGCCACCCAAATCCGCGCCCGCGACGGTTCTCTGCTGGCCACGCTGGCCCTGCAGCGCCGCCTGCCGCTGCCTCCCGATCAAATCCCGGAAGTGTTCCGCAACGCTGTGGTGGCGGCCGAAGACGCGCGTTTTTTCGCCCACACCGGATTCGACCCCAAGGGTATCGTCCGCGCCGTCCTGCGCAACGTGTTCTCCAGGCGCTTCAGTCAGGGGGCGTCGACGCTGACCCAGCAGCTGGCCCGCACGCTCTTTCTCACGCCCGAGCGCACCCTCGAGCGCAAGATCAAGGAGGCGTTGCTGGCCATCGAGATCGAACAGAAGTTCTCCAAGGACCAGATCCTGGCGATGTACGCCAACCAGATGTATTTCGGGCACGGCCGCTACGGCGTGGAGGCGGCGTCGCGGTTCTTCTTTGGCAAGCCGGCGGCGGAGCTGACCGTGCCGGAGGCCGCCCTGCTCGCCGGCATCGTGCAGCTCAACGACCGCCAGTCGCCCATCCGCTTCCCCGAACGCGCCCTGGCGCGCCGCAACTACGCCCTCACGCGCATGCGCGATGAGGGTTTCATCTCCGAGGACGAGTACCGCGCCGCCCTGGCCGCCCCCCTGGGTGCTGCCCCTCACTGGGATCGCAACGCCGCCGCCGACTACTTCGTTGAAGTGGTCCGCCGCACGGTGGAAGACCAGTTCGGCACGCGAGTGATGCTGGAAGGCGGTCTGGTGGTGGAGACAACGGTGGACCCCACTCTGCAGGTGCTGGCCGAGCGGTCCTTGCGCAACGGCCTGGTGGCGCTGCAACGCCGCTTGGGCTGGCCCGGCGCCCGCCGTAACGTACTCAGCGAAGGGGTCGAGGACCTGGAGAGCTGGCGCGACCCGTCATGGGCGTTCCTGCACTGGCGTGAGGGCGAGCTGGCCTACGCGGTGGTCACCGAGGTGTCGGCCCAGCAGGCTCACCTGCGCATCGCCGGGCGCACTGCCACGCTGGCTCTCGCCGACGCCCGCTGGACCAACCGCGACTCCCTCACCCGCCTGTGCCGGCGGGGTGATGTGCTGCTGGTACGCCTGGGCAAGGTACCTCCGGACGCGCCCGTCCAGGTTATCCTGGAGGGCGAACCCAGCGTGGAGGGAGCGCTGCTCGCCCTTGACAACCGCACTGGCGCGGTGTTGGCCCACGTGGGCGGGTTCGACTTTGAGCGTTCCCAGTTCGACCGCGTGACCCAGGCCAAGCGCCAGTGCGGTTCGGCGTTCAAACCGTTTGTCTACCTGGCCGCCTTCGAGCGCGGCTTTGCGCCCAACGAGCTGATTTTTGACGGACCCGCCCTCTACCCCGACGAGCGCGGCGAGATGACCTACGTCCCGTTGAACTATTACCGCCGCTTCGAAGGGTTGGTGACGCTTCGCCACGCCCTGGAGCACTCCCTCAACGCCTCGGCGGTCAAGCTGCAGCAACTGGTGACCGGCGAGGCGATCATCGACGTGGCGCGCCGCCTTGGAATCACCGAGAAGCTGGTCCCCTACCCGACCATGGCGCTGGGTTCCTTCGAACTCACCCTTTGGGAGCTCACCGGCGCCTTCGCCGGCATCGCCAACGGCGGCCAGCGAGTACGGCCGTACTTCATCGCTCGCGTGCTGGACGGGGGGGGGCAGCCGCTGCACACGCACCGGCTGGAGCCGTTCCAGGCGGTGCGCGAGGACGTGGCGTACCTGGCCAACCACGTGCTGCGGGGCGTGGTGCAACGGGGCACAGCAGCCAAAGCCGCCAACCTGCCCGGCTACCTGGCTGGTAAAACCGGCACCACCGACGCCTACACCGACGCCTGGTTCATCGGCTACTCGCCGCGCATCACCGTCGGCGTGTGGGTCGGCCGCGACCTCAAAGAGCGCATCGGCCGCAACATGACCGGCGCCGAAGCGGCGCTGCCCATCTGGATCGAGTTCATGAAGGCGTACCTGGCGTCGCAGCCGGAGCACGTCCTCCAGGAGGAACCGCCGGTCCCGGCTGGCGTGGTTCTGGTGCCGGTCGACCCCTTGACTGGCCTGCGCGCCAACCCCGGCTGCGGCGAGCGAGTGATCCTCGAAGCGGTGCCGGCCGGCCGTGAGCCCACCCCCTGTTCGGACGAGTGGCACCACGTGGTCGCCCTGCCCTGGCCGCAGCAACTCCCCTACTACACCTACCGACCCGGTGAACCCGTGACCACGCCGGAGGCCATGGCGGCGGCGCAGGCCAAGATCGCTGCCAAAGGGGGCGAAGTGGAACGAGGCCGCTTCCGCTAAAGGGCGAGCACCACCACCAGCTGGTAGGTGGCGGCCGCCACCAGCGCCGACGCCGGCAGGGTCAGCACCCATGCCCACACGATGCGCGTTGCCAGCCCCCAGCGTACGGCGGAGAGCCGCTGGGTCGAACCCACACCAGCTATGGCCCCGGCAATGGTGTGCGTGGTGGACACCGGGATGCCCAACGCCGATACGAAGAACAGCGACAGCGCACCCGCCGATTCGGCGCAAAAGCCGTGGACCGGCCGCAGCTTGGTAAGCCGTATCCCCATCGTCTTCACCACCCGCCAGCCGCCCGTGAGAGTCCCCAGCGCAATGACCGCATGGCAGGTGAGGATGACCCAGACGGGTACGTGGAACTCCTTCAAGTAACCGGCCGAGAACAGCAAAGCGGTGATGATCCCCATGGTCTTCTGGGCGTCGTTGAGGCCGTGCCCCAAGGAGTAGGCGCCGGAGGAAACCAGCTGCCCCAACCTGAAGGCATGATCCAGCCGATGCACGTTGAAGCTCTGGAAGAGCCAATACACCGTTACCATCAGGACAAACCCCAGCGCCAGGCCGAGCAAGGGCGATAGCACGATGAACGCCGCCACCTTGGCGATACCCGAAAACACCAGGGCCTCAAGCCCCGCCTTGGCCAGGCCGGCCCCTGCGAGGCCACCGATGATCGCGTGCGAGACGGAAATGGGCAGGCCCAGCTGCGTGCAGGTAAACGTCCACACAATGGCGCCGACCAGCGCCGCGAGAATCACCCACTGATCGGTCACAGTCACGTCCACGATCCCCTTCCCCACCGTCTTCGCCACCTTGACTTCAAAGCCGAAGGCGGCCACGAAGTTGAAGAACGCCGCCCAGAGCACCGCCAGCTTGGGCGGCAGTACGCCCGTAGCCACCACCGTGGCGACGGAGTTGGCGGCATCGTTCATGCCGTTGAGGAAGTCGAAGATGAGCGCGAGGATGACGAGTCCGACGATCAGGGTCAGCACGGTTCACTCTCCGTCGTGCTCTTTTCGTGGCAGCTCTGGCAGAGTTTCATGAGCTCTTGATGATGATGCTCTCGATGACGTTGGCCACATCCTCGCAGCGATCCGTGGCCTCCTCGATGAGCTGGTACAGCTCCTTGAGCTTGATGATCTCCACGGCGTCCGTGCACTCGGCGAACAGCTGCGCCAAGGCGCGCCGGTGCACGGCATCGGCCTCGTTCTCGAGGCGGTTGATTTCGACGCAGTGGGCGCGGGCGTCGGCGTGGTAGCGTGGGTCGTGGAGCGCTAACACGGCTTTTTGCACCTCCTTGGCGGAGGCGACGAGGACCTCGCTCATACTCTTGAGCGCCTCGGGCATCTCAGTAATGCGATACAGCACCAGGCGCTGGCTAGCGGCGTCCACCGCATCGAGGATATCGTCGAGGTGAGTAATGAGCGCGTGGATGTCCTCGCGGTCGAAGGGGGTGATGAAAGCTCGGTTGAGCCGGTCGAGGGTGCTGTGGGTCAGGCGGTCGCCGGCGTGCTCTAACTCCTTAAGCCGGTCCACCTTTGTTTTGAGATCGCGGGGATCGGCGAGGAGGTCGCGAAACAACACCACGCCGTCCACGATGTTCGCCGAGGCACGGATGAAAAGATCGAGAAAACCCCGGTCCTTGGGCAGGAACCATCGCATCGCACTCTCCTCCGGGCCGGGCAGCCCGAGGGATAGTAGCGCACATGACGGCCAGCGGAAAGCGCGAGGGTTTCGCCGGGTCAGTGCTTCCAGAATTGCCGCGAAAAGAGCACCAGGATCGTGAAGATCTCCAAGCGCCCCAGGAGCATGCACGCCGACAACACGAGCTTCACGAACGCCGGGAAGTGGGCAAAATTGTCCAGCGCCCCAACCGCCCCCAGGCCCGGTCCCACGTTGCCAATGGCGGTGAGAGCGGCGGCCACGGCGGTGGCGAAGTCGTAGCCGGCGGCGGCGACGACGGCCGCCGCGGCGCCCGCGAGCAGTGCGTACGCGGTCAGGAACGCCGCCACCCCGGACAACACTCCGTCGCTCACCACCTGACCATGGTACTTCACCGGCACCACCGCGTGGGGATGGATAAAGCGGTGTACCGTGGCCCGCAGAGAGCGCAGCGCCAGCACGATGCGCAGGCTCTTGGGGCCACCACCGGTGGAACCCGACATACCGCCGATGAGCATCAACGCCACCAGCAAGAACTGGGCAACGTGCGGCCACAGCTCAAAGTCGGTTGAAACGTAACCGGTGGTGGTGATCATCGAAACCGCCTGGAACAGGGCCGTGCGCACCGTCCCAAGTCCGCCCGCCACGCCGTCCCACAGCACAACGCACAGCAGCGCCGCAGCCGCGCTAACCACCGCCAGGAAGTAGCGCAGCTCCACATCCCGCAGCACCTCCCGCCAGCGGCCGGTAAGCAGCTTGTAGTGCAGCACGAAGTTGATCCCGGCAACCAGCATGAAGACGATGATCACCCACTCCACGGCCGGGGAAGCGAACTCCCCCACCGAGCCGTTGCGCGTGGAAAACCCCCCGGTGGCCAGGGTGGTAAAGGCGTGGCAGAGTGCCTCGAACCAATTGAGTCCACAAAGCATGAGCAACATCCACTGGACAGCGGTAAAGCCCACGTACAGGCCCCACAACGTCCGCGCCGTCGCCGCCAACCGCGGGCGCATTTTGTCCGCCACCGGCCCCGGCACCTCCGCCTTGAACAACTGCATGCCGCCGATTCCCAAAAGGGGCAAGATGGCGATAGTGAACAAGATGATCCCCATCCCCCCCAACCACTGCGTCATGGCCCGCCACAGCAGCAACGAGCGCGGAAGCACAGTGACGTCAGCGATCACCGTGGAACCAGTGGTGGTGAATCCGGACACCGACTCGAACAGGGCGTCCACCGGCGCCAGCACGCCGGCAAGCAGGTACGGCAGCGCTCCCACCGCCGAGGTGACCAACCAGGCACCGCTCACCACCAGAAACCCGTCCCTGGCTCGCAGGTTGCGTTCGCTGGTGCGAGTCAAAAACGCCAAGGCGCCGCCTGCCAGTGCCGCCAGCAGCAAGGCGCCCAGGAATGGACCCGGTGCGTCCCGGAACGCGATCGCGGCGGCCAAGGGCACCAGTAGGAAGGCCGAAGTGAGAAGCAGCAGCCATCCCAACACGTGAAGGTCGAAACGGCGGTTCATTGCCCGCCTACGAAAGCGTCCAGCTCCGCGGCGCGCGATGTGGAGGTGATCAACAGGGCCCTATCTCCCACCAGGATACGGTCTTCCCCGGCCGGGACGAGCACGGACTTGTCGCGCAGCAGCGCCGCCACCAGCGTACCACGGGGCAGCCCCAGCTCGGCCAGCGGTGGTCCCACAAGGCGGCTGCCCGATTCCACCTCGATCTCCACCAACTCCACCAGGTCCTCCATCAGGGCCGCCGCCGCCCGCACGCGGCCGCGACGCACAAACTGCACCGCCAAGCCGACGGTCAGGAGGCGCGGCGAGACCACCGCGTCGATTCCCAAATCCCCCACGATGCGCGCCAGCGCTGGATTGTCCACCAATGTAAAGGCCCGGGCCGCGCCCAAGCGCCGCGCCAGCAAACTCGCCATGACGTTCAAGGAGCTGTCCTCGGTGCAGGCGACGAAGGCCGAGGCGCGCTCGATCCCCTCCTCTTCCAGCACGTCGCGATCGGTGGCCAGGGCGCGCACGACCACCGTACGCTTGAGCTGCGCCGCGGCATCCTCCGCCACGCCGAGATCCTCTTCGAACAGGGTCACAGCGACGTTGGCCGCTTCCAGCCGGTGGGCGACCTCCAGACCGATACGGGTGGCGCCGGCGATCATCACCCGCTCCTCCCTGCCGCGCCGCACCCCCAACAACTTCAGCACGTTGTCCAACTCCTGCGGATCCACTGCGAAGTACGCCAAATCGCCGGCGCGGAATTCGTCCTCACCATGGGGAACGAACGACTGCTCGCCGCGCCGGATGGCCACCGCCAGCACCCTCGGCGAGGGGAAGAGCAACCGCAAGTGCGACAGCAACAACCCCTCGAAGTCGCTGCCGGCCGGAATCGGGAAACCGGCGATGATCAAACGACCGTCCAGGAAGGTGACCACGTCGGTGGCGCCCGGCACTGGCAGCAGCGACATGATCTTTTCCACCGCCGCCTGATCTGGGTTGATACAGACGTGTTCGCCGGGCAGGCCCTCGGCGATGGCGCGGAAGCTCGCCTCGTGGTCGCGGTGGCGCAGCCGCGCCACCACCCGCGGCACCTTGAACAACGCCGAGGCGACCAGCGCTACCACCATATTGGCCTCGTCCGAGGAGGTGCACGCGAACAGCACATCGCACTCCCCTATGCCGGCGCGGCGCAGCACCTCCACCGAGGTACCGTTGCCCGACACCACCTGCACGTCCAGGTCCTCGGCGAGGCCTTGCAAGCGTTCGCGGTCGTTCTCCACGATCACCACGTCGTGCTGATCCCGCGCCAACCTTGCCGCGAGGGTCGAGCCCACCAATCCGCCGCCGACCACCAGCGCTCGCACCACCGTAGCTTACCCCTATTGGCTCCCGCGATACATACACCGACCCGGGGCGCGCCGAAAGGCCCCACGATTGATGAACGTACAACGGGGAAATCGCGCCTGGTCCGTGCCGGCCACCGTGACAGTGACCGGGACCGTGACCGTGACCGTGGCCGTGACCCTGGCCGTGACCGTGACCGTGACCCTGGCCGTGACCTTGGCCGTGACCTTGGCCGTGACCTTGGCCGTGACCGTGACCCACCGCGCTTGAGGGGCGGGCCTCGAGGCCCGCGCTCCCAGGGTCCGTGCCCGTGACCGTGCCCCTGACCGCCGTGACCGTGTCGGTGTCGGTGTCGGTGTCGGTGTCCGTGCCTGCCGAGGTCGGCGGCGCGGCGTGGCCCTCGTGGTGTTGGAGGGCACGGGGTAGCTCCCGGGGCGGGCGCCGTCAAGGGCTTTTGGAAGCCGCCCTGCGGGCGGTCGCTTTCGCGACCCTGTGACGGCACCCGCCCCGGGAGCTTGAGGAAAGCTCATGAACACCACGAGGACCACGCCGCTTCCACCGCCGCCTCCCGGCACCCTCACCGCCCAGCGCCTGGCGCTTGAGGCCACCCAGATCGCCATTGCGGTGGCCCGCACGGCGCCGCCTTCCCTGCGCAGCGTCGCCGAGCAACTCATCCGCGCCGCCGCCTCGGTGCCCGCCAACCTGGCCGAAGGCGCCGGACGCACCGGGCGAGACCGCCGGCACCACTGGCGCATCGCCTACGCTTCAGCCCTGGAGGCCGACACCCACCTGCGGCTTTTGGCCGGCACCACCGCTGACGCTCTGGTGGTCGAGGCACTGCACCTGCTCGACCGGGTTCGGGCCATGACGTGGCGGCTCCTGCACCCGCGCCCG
>Ga0209101_1002226_pt1 | contig 13006 bp, 12 predicted proteins | sample ConPoolayeCmetaG_FD_185481 | JGI IMG/M metagenome (GOLD analysis project Ga0209101, IMG submission 185481) | Hot spring microbial mat communities from California, USA to study Microbial Dark Matter (Phase II) - Cone Pool mat layer C metaG... ... | reverse complement strand
GGTCTTTCAGCCGAAAGGGGATCTCCCCCCTGTGCGGCGGCCCATTCAGGGGGTGACGAAGGCTGACCTGATGGGAGAGGCGGTGCCTCTGGTATCGGGGCCGTATCAGCTTTCGTTTCCCCTGACCGTCCCCGCCTGGCGGGAGTGGGTCCTGGCCGAGGCCTGGAGAGGCACGATTTTTGAGACCCTAACCCGGCACGATTTTATGGGATTCAACACTCCCTTTCGCCCTTGTATAGAGCTGAAGCAAGGCTATCCCAGGTTTGCTTCGTCCGGTGTCACCAGGATCTTCACGTGTTCCGCCTTGTTTGCAATCAACTCCTCGAGCCCCTTTTCCACAATATCATCCAGCCCGATCCGCCCTGTTATCAGTGGCTCGGCATTGACCCGCCCGTCTCCGAGCAGTGCAACAGCCGCTGCAAAGTCCTCGTCATAGATGTGCGAGAAAGATCCGATCAACTGTATTTCATTGCCGACTACCGGGAAAAAGTTGATGGGGACAGGCTCATTATGCAAGGTCAACAGGACTACCCGTCCCCTCTTACGAACCAACTTTGGAGCCAGGGCAATCGTCTCAGCGTTGCCGCCTGCTTCAAGGACGACGTCAACTCCCTGCCCACCTGTCTGATCCTTGATCGCTTCAACGGGATCAGCCACCCGTGGATCGAACACCTTGGTGGCTCCCATCCGGGAGGCCAACTCCTGCCGCCTGCTCTCTACCTCCAGAACGTACACCTGGGATGCACCAGAAAGAAGCGCTGTCTGTAAGCATAAGAGTCCAATGGTGCCGGCACCAATAACCGCAACGGTGTCCCCAAAAGACGTACGCGCCAACCGATTGGCTCGAATTGCGACCGAGGTTGGCTCGGCCAGTGCTCCTACTTCCTGAGGAACGCCAGGAGGCAGTCTGAAGCACATATAGGTTGGCGCGTTGACATACTCAGCGAAGCCGCCATCGGTCATCAGTCCGAGAATAGCCAGCTTCTCACAATGGTGCACCTGGTGGCGGCGGCACCAGTAACACTCACCGCAATGGATCAACGTATCAGGCGTGACCACGTCGCCCACCTTGAATTCCTTGACGCCGGGGCCGACTTCAACCACCGTACCAACGAACTCATGCCCCAAAATCATTGGCGCCTTACGTCCAGTGAGTGGGTTCGGCTCCGCCACCGGAATGTAGAGCGGGCCATACAGATATTCCTCCAGGTCCGTCCCGCAGATGCCACACCATGTGATCCTGATCTTGACCTCATTCTCGCGCGGCGGCGGTGGGTCTGGAAATTCCTCTATTCGGATGTCGCGTCGGCCATACCAGACAGCGGCTTTCATAATCCTCACATCACTCAAGAGAACGCAATCCGAGAGCCTTATCCGCCTCCTAAGATCATGAGGAGCAATATCTCCTGCTGGTCCGACAGAGGCAGGGCGTCGTCATAAACGTCAGCGTCTTGGGTCATAATTAACACCGGCCCTCGGAAACGCTTCGCCTCAGCGTCCCAGAACTGAGGTGGCAGTTTATCCCCCCAGTGGGCATCAACATAGTCCAACAGGTCGCGTAACTTTGCACCATCCGGCAACTCAATCTCAAGGCATGCACTGCCGAAATACTTTTCCAGTGATCCAAATATCCTGAGACGGAGCATCATCCATACAGGTCCCGTGCCACATCAGCCAGGCCCAGCTCGATCAAACTATCGCGACGCGGTTTGCCATCGGGTTCCCAGCGGCGTATTTCATAGTATTCCGCGAGCTGATACTCAAGGTCCGGCACCTTACCGGCAGCACCCCCTTCAGCAAGGGGGGTCAATGAGCGCAAAGGAAGCCTGTCATCTTTGCGACGTATGCCGCAGCGGTAGTTGTAGGCTCGATAGAGGGCATTGATGCGATCGCCAATAATAAGCAAGTCCTGTGGTGTCAATTCACTGCCTGTTGCGAGATTCAGCAAAGCAGCCAGCTCCGACGGTTTCAGCGTAAACCCGGCAAAATAACAGATGACCATTGAATCAATGATGTGTGCCCAATTCTGGGCCAGGCGGGCGATCTTTGCTTTACCTTCATTGCTGTGCCGCGGATAGAAACCGGTCAGACCCCATTCGGACAGGTCGGATAGCGGGTTGGCCGTGTTTTCATAGAGGTCCGACATGCCATGCAGATGGCAACCGCCACGCGGGCTGGTGGAATAAGTCGTCGCCCAGGCGAAGAAAGCGCGTGGATCATGCATGGGCAGTTCCAGGCCCTTCACCTGCACAGCGAAATCCATTGCTCCATGACCCAACTGTTCAGCCACTCTACGCGTGCCTTGCCCAAGAAGCTGGCCGATCCCTTCGCCGAAAGCGATCTGTTCGATGACCCTGATCAACGCTTCTTTGTTGCCCCAAGTCAGCTCAATGCCACCTGTGTCTTCTCTGGTAATCAGTCCCTTCTCATAGCACTCCATGGCAAAGGCGATGGTTGAGCCACAGGAGATGGTGTCCATACCATAGATGTTGCATAGGTGAGCAGCGTATGACACAGCCTTTAGGTCGTCAACCATACACATCGAACCAAGTGCCCCGAGGGACTCGTATTCAGGACCTGGACCGTCCATCTTGTATGGGCCTTCTTCGATCTTGACCCAGCGCGAGCAGCCAATGGTACACAAGTAGCAGGCCACGTGTGGTACCAGGATGGTGTCTCTCATTTTCCTACCACCCAGGCTCACACATAGTTCCTCATAAGAACCGAGCGACCAATTTTTGACGGGGATATCGCTAAGTGGCCAACGGTTGTCCATCACTTCCGCTGTTCCAAACTCGCGCAGATCGGCAATCCTGGGATCTGTTGCGTTGCGCCTGTTAATCGCCAACGCGAGCTCCCTGTAACCTTCCGGGTTGGCTAACTCTACCTGTCGTGTGCCCCGCACAACAATAGCTTTCAGGTTTTTGCGTCCCATCACTGCGCCGTTGCCACCGCGTCCGGGCGCTCGTCCGGCATCGTTGATCATACAAGAGAAGAGTACCCCTCGTTCTCCAGCCGGGCCGATAGAAACCACCCGCGCTTTGGGCTCCCCGACCTCCTCACGCAGCACGTCTTGGACCTCATAGGTGTTCATCCCCCACAAATGAGAGGCATCCCGGATTTCCACCTGACCATCGTTGATGTACAGGTACACAGGGTCAGTAGATGCCCCTTCCAGGATCAACCCGTCATAGCCAGCCCGCTTGAATTCAGCACCCCAATGTCCGGCAGAGCTGGAATCACACAAAATACCGGTCAATGGTGCTTTGCAGATAACCTCGTAGCGACCAGCAGTGCCCAGGGAGGTAGCGGTAACCGGCCCGGTCATAATAATCAGCTTTGCATCCTGGCTGAGGGGATCGGTTTCGGGCGGGATTTCATTGTAGGCTATACGCACACCCAGCCCTGCACCCCCAATGTAATCGCGTGCCAGCTCTGGACTAAGAGGCTCCTCAAGCACCTGACCTGTGGTGAGATTGATGCGAAGCAGTTTTCCCATGTACCCTTTCACTGTTAACCTCCTCGTATAACAGTTTGGTGTAGGAGCGCCAGCCCGCCGCCCACTCGACAAAATCGGGAATCTCCGGCATCCCTTCAGGCTGAGCCCTCGGGGCGAAGCCTGGAGGCTGGTCCAGGTAGGGAAGCGCTGCGTCTACTCTTCCTTGACTTCTAAAGCCCCCTCAGTTATGTCTGTCTTGGCCGGGGTCCCACTCTTTTGCAAGATCTGCGCTCGATCAGCATCGTGCTTAAGGCATACGTACGCGGCTTCTCAGGAGGATGTCCTTCGCGAATACAACGCAGGAGCAACTGGACAGCGAGCATCCCCATCTCTTCTACCGCAATATCTACAGTAGTGATGGGTGGCTGCCAGAAGGTAAGCCACTCCGAGTCATCGAAGGCGACGACCGAAATATCATCAGGTACCCGAATTTTGTGTTCCACCAAAACGGTCATGGTTCCCATCAGAAGGCGGTTACTTGTGGCGAAAATGGCCGTAGGCCTTGGTGAAACTTCAAGAAGTTCCTGCGTCGCCCGGATACCGTACTCCTTGGAAAAAACGCCGATCTTCAGCAGTGCCGGATCAATCTCCAGTCCCGCGTCCATCATCGCGCGCCGGAATGCATTGAGGCGATCCTTGCCTGTGGTGATTTCGGGGGAACCAACAATTAGGGCAATTCTTTCATGGCCAAGGTTGATCAGATACTCGGTCGCTTGATAGGCACCTTGAAAGTTGTCAGCTACTACGCCATCCAGGAGATCAACTTCCCGCCGCCTGTTCAACTCCACCATAGGCATCCCCTGAGCCACCAGCCTCCGTGTATGAGCAGAGTATCCATCGCTTGCTGGCGGTACGTAGATGATGCCATCCACCCTTCTTTCCCAGAAAGAGCGCAGATATTCCTGGTAAGAGACTGCAGAATCTCCGGTGACGCCTAATAGCATGGTATAACCATGCTGTTTGAGATTCTCCTCAATCGCTTTCGCAACGCTGGTGTAAAAAACATTCAGGATATCAGGGATAATCAGCGCCACAAGGTTAGAAGGTTTGCCTCTCAAGCTACGAGCACGTGCATCAGGTTGATAGCCTAGCTCAGCGATGGCCTTTTCTATACGACGGCGGGTTTCTTCACTGACATACCCACTGTTGTTCAACACGCGGGAAACCGTCGCTGGAGAAACATTCGCGTGTCGAGCAAGATCCTTGATTGTGACCACTGGCCGTTCCTGCTCAGAGCAAGTCGAAGAGAATAGCTGCGACCGGCACTTTCTGATAACGTTTCCACAAATTATTGTACCATAAATCGCAAATTTTGTCAATATTCAGTTTTTGGTGTGGTAACGTTTTCACATTGAGTTTCATACTCTAAGCGCCTATCCGAAAAGCGTAACCGACGCATCCCCATGCGTCGGTATAACGGCATAGGGATGCCGCCTGTACGGTTTTTCGGATAGGCTCTAAGGTGTACGAGTGAGGCGCGCCTCGCCCGTGCAGTCACCGTTGAATATTTACGAAAAATGTTATCGGACACGGTTAGATTGCAGAATATGGGGCGTGCGGAGGTCCTGCTAAGAGCCTGTCTCAAGAAAGTTGTAGGACACCCTGGAAATGAACAGCCTGAAAGGCTGTCCTGCAATAAAACACCGCCCCACCAGCAGGGTGGGGCGGTGCGTCGTCTCCGAGTGGCAGATTACGGCGTACCCCGCTTACCGGCCGAGACGGGCCGGCATACGCTGCCCCTTCTTTGCCTCGAGCGTCCGACGGATGCTCTCCATCAGCTTCTCAAAAGCGAAGGGCTTGGTGATATGCTCGACCGCTTCCTGACCGGCTTCACCTGTCTGCTCCGGAAGCAATACCGAGACGATAATCACCGGAATCTCCGCTGTGGCAGGATCGCCCTTCAGGCGATGGAGTACCTCAATGCCGCTGATGTCAGGCAGCATCATATCGAGTGTGATCAGGTCCACATTCTGTGAATGCGCCAGTGAGACAGCCTCCTCCCCATAGGGAGTCGTGAGCACCTGGAATCCCTCGCGGCGCAGTTGCAAAGCGATGAGCTGAGCGATATCCTCATCATCCTCGACCACCAGGATGGTGTACTGGCGCCCGGAGGAATTGGCCTTTTTATAGATGATCTCACCCGGGACCTCCACACAGCGCGGGAGGACAAACGCTATCGTATTGCCGCCGTCCTGTCCCTCAGAGGCCCAGATGCGTCCGCCATGCATCTCGATCAGCACTCTGGCGACCGGCAGTTCCAGCCCGGTGCTGCGAATATCGCGGACAAGTGTGTCCTCGGGGCGGTAGAAGGGCTGGAAGATTCTGTTCCTGTCCTGAGGAGATAAGCGCGGTGCGGTATCGCTGACGGATACCTGGACCCCATCATCGGAGCTGGAGAGCGCCAGAATAATGTGCCCCCCCTTGGGTGTGCGATGACAGGCGTAGTTGACCAGGTTGGAGATGGCCTGACTCAGCCGGCTGCGGTCGCCGAGCACCGGCCCGGCGTTCGGCTCCACGTCCACTGTCAGGCGCAGCCCTTTCTGATCGCACTGCGGCTTCACCGTATCCACCACATCGCGGATCACCGTCTCCAACTGAACCGGCTGGACCTCCAGGTCCAGGCGGTAACTCTCGACCCGGCTGATGTCCATAAGATCGTTGATCAGTGCGACCAGATGATCGGCGTTGCTCTGGACGATGCGCATGTAACGAAGGTGTTCTTCGTCCAGTTGGTCTGCGATATCATGTAACAGCAGGTCGCAGTAGCCCTTGATGGCGGTCAAAGGTAGCCTGAGCTCGTGAGAGACGTTGGAGACAAAATCGCTCCTGGAACGTTCCGCCTCGACCTCACGGGTGATGTCGCGCAGGACGATGACCACCCCCATGAACTCTCCGACCTCAGAAAGGATGGGCGAGAGGTTGGCCTGGATGAATCTGACGCCGATCTCAAAGATGAGCTCGGCCGGCTTTCCGGCCTGGCCATACGAGTACGGGTCAGCATAGAGGCGCCTCATCGCCTCAGTGATCGTGAGCCGCCCGCGAGCAGAGAACGGTTCGAAGAGGGCAGCTATCGGGCTGCCCACCACCGTATCCGGGTCCACGCGCAGCAGGCGGACGGCTGCCCGGTTAAGCATGAGCAACCGGCCCTCAGTGTCACCGATGATCACGCCGTCACTGATCGAGACCAGAGCTGCGCTCTCGATATTCAATAAAGGCTGATTTGAATCTCTATTCGTCATTCTGCCACTCCTATACGACTATCCTGAGCGACCAGAGCCGCGATGGGATTTATGACATCCATCGAAATATTTCAACACCGAAGCGATCTTGTCCGGCGACATAACACGATCCACCACCCCTCTTTCGATGGCGGCCCTGGGCATTCCGAAGACGACACAACTGGCCTCGTCCTGAGCAATCACATGGCCGCCGGCCCGATGCAGGGCTTCCAGGCCATCAGCGCCGTCCTCTCCCATCCCGGTCAGCACGATGCCTACCGAGGCCGGCCCATAAGTACGTGCCACCGAGTCGAAGAGAAGTGTGGCTGAGGGGCGTTGATTCCTGATCGGCGCGGAGTGATCCAGTCGCGCCACCCCTCCCGGTGCCACGGTCAGGTGGGTATCGTCCGGGGCGATCAGCACACGCCCAGGCTCCAGCCTTTCTCCATCTCTGGCGACCGAGACTTTCAACTCCGTCTCGCCGTCAAGCCAGCGGGCAAAGCCCTGAGCGAAGCCCGGAGTGATATGCTGGACGACTACGATCGGTATAGACAGGTCACCCGGCAGTGCGGAAAAGATCTGGCGCAACACCCCTGGCCCTCCGGTGGATGCGGCGATAGCGATGATCTCGGCATCAATGGGCAGCCCAACCGCTACCGGCTCCTCTATCTGCCGTGCGCGCAACTGAGCGAGACGGCGCCGATCGGAGCGAATCGTGACCACCTGCACATCAGCCATCAGCCTGATAGTGGTGACAAGCTGGCTGCGGGCGGCCTCGTACGCCTCGCGTGTGATGCCGTGCGGCTTCTCGACGACCGTCAACGCCCCGGCCTCTATAGCCGCAAAGGCAATGTTCAGCTCCGAATCGTAAATGCTGGCGGCCACCACGACGATCGGTGTGGGCGTTGTGCTCATAATGTGCCGGATCGCATCCAGGCCGTTCATCCGGGGCATGCGAATGTCCATAGTGATAACGTCAGGCCGCAGGCTCGCAGTCAGCCGCACGGCTTCTTCACCATCCTGCGCCTGACCCACCACCTGGAAGCCCGGTTCCGTCTCCAGCATGGCTACCAGAATCTGCCGGACGACCGGTGAGTCATCCACGACCAGAATACGAACGGAATCCTTTGTTTTCAACATGACCGGCCCGAATTATTCGCTAGCGAATCAGCTTCATCTGGCGCAGGGTCTCAAGCAGAACGGCATCGGCGAAAGCATCCTTGGGGATATAGTCCACCGCGCCCGTCTGTAGCCCCAGCACGACCGCTTCTTGCTCATCATGTCGGGTGAACATGATGATCGGAATCTCGGCAGTAGCAGCGGTCCTCTTAAGCTGTTGACACACCTGGAAGCCGTTCATTCCGGGCATTTGCACATCAAGCACTACCAGGTCTGGCTGCCAACTGCGCGCCATCTCCAGGCCAGTCTGGCCGTCATAAGCCACCAACACTTCAAGTCCAACCTGTTCCAACAGGGCCTGAAGATGCAAGGCCTGGGTCGGGCTGTCCTCGACAATCAGGATCCGCTTCCTCTCCGGGCTGTCCGCCACCACTTCAGACATGCCGCCTCCTCGTAATCTCAAACCATCCATTTGACCAGAGTAACCTGCAGCTCGTTCGACGGGAGCTCCTCAACCAGCAGCTCGTCAACCAACCATTTAACATCAGCCAGGGTACGCGAACTGAACTCAAAATCGTCCACAGAGAAAACTTTACAAGATACCTGGACACCCGAGCGGCCTTCGGACTGCAAGCCGTTTACCAGAAAGTAGCCGCGATATGTATCGCCCAGCCTGAGAGCACGGGCCAGCGACGAGGTGGCCAGAGCGACACGAGCCTGACTTGTGATGTCAAAACCGATCGCGCGGGCCAGATTGCGCACCTGCATGCGTGCCATGAAAACATCGAACTCCGTGTTTACTTCTATTTTTTGGGCTTCACTCATCAGGCCACCACCTCAAAGTTCTTGTCTGCTGCCTGGTCCAGCATGGGCGGTTAACCACTCTGCTCCGGGCCTGTCGTGGCCCGGCCGGGCAATCCAGCGTCCCCCGCTTTATCCCTGGGTTTCTGTGGTATCGCGTCAGGCACGCCGGGAGCCTCGGGAAGGATGTGCAGTTGACGGAGTGTCTCCAGAAGCACAGTGTTAGAGAAAGCATCTTTGGGGATAAAGTCCACTGCCCCCAGGTCAATCCCCCGCAATGCGGTCATGGCATCGTCACGGATGGTGAACATCACTACAGGGATGTCGGCAGTACGCGCATCCTCCTTAAGAAGACGACATGCCTCAAAGCCGCCCATACGCGGCATCTCGATGTCGAGCACGATGGCATCAGGCATGTGCTCACGCGCCAGCGCAACTCCAGCCTGGCCGTCAGCAGCCCAGAGCACCTTCAGGCCGTGGTCCTCCAGGAGTTGTTCCAGGGCTAATGCCTGGGCAGGGCTGTCTTCCACGATCAGAACTGTCTTGATATCTTCCTTCATCACCTCACCTTTTATATCAGTTGTGCGATCGTTCCCAGCAGGTTATCCTGGTCAAAGCCGCTCTTGGTGATATAGGCGTCGGCGCCGACTTCGATCCCACGCGCTTTATCCTCAGCCGATTCAAGCGAAGTGACCAGGATCACCGGGACTTTGGCCGTGCGCGGGTCCTCTCTCAGGCGTTTGGTGAGAGCGAACCCGTCCAGGCGCGGCATTACCACGTCGGACACGATCAGGTCCGGCACGCCACTGACGGCAATGATGCCCAGTGCCTCCTGGCCATCGGTCGCCAGCTCGACGGTGTAGCCAGCGGCCTCCAGAATGTTCTTCTCGAGTGTGCGGGTAGTGATCGAATCGTCCACGACCAGGATGCGCTTCCTGGCGCGCTTTTCCGGTTTCCGCTCCGCCGGGGCCGGCCTGGCGGTGACAGGGGAGCGCCCGGTGCGCAGGCCCAGTTTGATAAGATCGGCTGCGTTCAGGATCAGCACCACCTCTCCACTGCCCATCACCGTGGCGCCGGCAATGCCCCCCACTCGCGAGAGCTGCCTGCCCAGGCTTTTGATGACCACTTCTTGCTCACCGGCCAGCTCGTCCACAGCGAAGGCCATCAAACGCTCGGCAGCTCTCAGGATCACCACCGGCAGAGAGGGATGCTCCCGGGCGCCATTTGTGCGCGGCAGTTCCAGGACATCGGCAAGCCGCACGAGAGCAAGGGGACGGCCGTTATAGAGTATCGCATCGCGCCCCTCAAGGGAGATGATCTCCTCTGGCCTGACCATGGTGATACGCTCAATGGAACTGTGTGGGATTGCAAAAAGCTCGTTCTCCACCCGTACCAGCAGTCCATGCGAGCTGGTCAGAGTGAGAGGAAGGATCAGTGTAAACGTTGTGCCTTTGCCGGGCTGCGAGTCCACCTCCACCCGCCCGTGCAGCGCTTCAACGTTGCGCCGCACTACGTCCAGACCCACACCCCGCCCTGAGAGATCGGTAATGATAGGGCTGGTCGAGATGCCAACCTTGAAGATGGCCTCCTTGAGATCATCCTCGCTCAGTGACCGGACGTCAATATCTTCGCCATGCCGCAATACAGCTTCCCGGATTGCCTCCATGTCCAGGCCACGCCCGTCATCTGAGACACGGATGACCACGTCCTTACCTGTCTGCTCAGCAGCCAGTTTTATGGTGCCCACCTGGGGCTTGCCTGCTTCCAGACGGCGCTGGGGGAGTTCTATGCCATGATCCACAGCATTGCGCAGCAGATGGATCAGCGGGTCTTTGATCTGTTCCAGAACTCGCTTGTCCAGCTCGGTCTCCCCGCCCGAGACCTGCAGGACAATCTCTTTGCCTGAGGCCTGGGCCAGGTCGCGCACCATACGCGCGAAGGGGCCGGTGATCGTGGAGAGAGGAAGCATGCGCACTCGTTTGATCTCCTGTTCCAGCTCGCCGATCACCAGCGCGAGATGCGTGGCGTCGTTTGCATACTCGCGGGAGAGGTTGTTAATCAGTGCGTTCACTTCACGCAGGTGGTCCTGGTCGGCGGTAAGATAGTCCAGCAGGTGAGATACATCCTTCCCCACCTTGCCGTCAATTATGACGGGTGCCACATCTCTGTCCTGTGCTCCTGACTTCCTGCCGGACGGGCTTTCGACCGGGTCCAGGCGCTGTGTGCCGAGCGCACCGCTTGCCTCGTAACGCAACAGGCGGTTGTAAGCGCTGCGCACGGCAAGCCACTCCTTCTGCCACGCTGCGAGGGATTCCTGCAGACGGAGGACCTGGGCAAGCCGCTGCTCGGCACGGATTTTGGCGACCAGCAGTTCGCTCAGGTGGGCCATCAGAGCATCCAGCTTGCTCACGCTGACGCGGATGGTTTCATCGGTAGCCGGTGAAGCGACAGCAGGCCCCGGTTCCGGTTCCGCTTTCGGAGCGCCTCCCGCTGGCTGCTCCATCTTACCTCTGGAAAGGGAGCGGGAGTGAGCCTCCTGCAGATCGGCCAGAGCCTGCAATGCCTGAAGCGGAGGGGTTGTCTCACCGGCTTCGTAGGAGACCTGCACGGAGAGGATGGCATCCACAGCCCGATAGCATGCTGTGAAGAGGGCCGCGTCTGGCTCAAATGCACCCTTCTGTATCCCTTCCAGGACATTTTCCAGAGCATGTGCCAGTTGCTCGATCATGGTAACGCCCATCGCACGAGCCGCCCCTTTGAGGCTATGCGCTGCGCGAAAGACGTTCTCCAGTATACTACGGCGCTCATCGCCGCCCGCCACTCCCTGCTCAAGCGCCAGCAAGCCATTATTGATGGTCTGGACATGCTCATTCAACTCGGCGCGGAAGGAATTGAGAAGCTGTTCCCTCACTTGAGCGGCAAGAGACACTCTTGTCCTCCTTGTGCAATGTAACCACCTGTGACGGCGACGCGATCCGCCCGGGTTCCAGAGCCAATAGCGCCGGATTTTCCACCTGAAGGCTCGACCCAGGCACTTTTCAGGACACGGATCACCGGCTATGCAGCAAAGCTGGTGAGACGCGGCGTCCGCAGGACCGCGCTCCAGAAAGCTTAAAGGGCAGGCAGTTACGATACAATCTCATTATAAATCCATACCTCACCGGTAACGTTACAGGCAGGTTACAGTTAAGTTGCGGTAAAACTGTCCGTGCGGTGCGCATAAGGGCCGGCCCAATCTCCAGCGACCGGCTGGTCTCCGGCTCTGACAAGTGTGATACCCAGGCTGCTCAGCGCGGCGACCAATCCCATCTGCAGGTCACGCAGTGTCTCGATCTCCCGCCAGTCAATGCCGAGTTCCACGATCGTCTCCGCCACAGCGTCGGAAATGCCGGTGACGATAACCCGCGCCCCCTTTAAGCGCGCTGCCTGGATGCTTCTGTTCAGGTACCCGGCCACGCCGCTGTCCACAATGGGCACACCGGTGATGTCCAGGAGCACTACGGCAGCGTTATAATCGCTGATTCCCTCCAACACCCGGCGCGTGATGTCCCTGGCACGGGCAGAATCTATGGCTCCGATAAGTGGTACAACGATGATGCTGCCCACTCCGGGCGTCTCTATCAGAGGGATAACAGGCGTGGAAAGTTCATAGATGGCTCTTTGCTGCGCCTCAATAACCTCCCGTTGCGCCCGCTCGCTCTCAACCGCACTTTGCAGACTGGCCGTGATTCTGTTCAGGCACAGCCCCAGGGCAAGCAAGGGTTCTTCCGCTGTCTCAACTTCGCCACTCACAGGCAGGCGTGCAGATAGATTCCCCTGCTCTACCTCCCGCATGTGCGCCACATACTCACGCACAACGGCTTGCAGGCGGCTGTTTTGCCGTTCCAGCTCGTCGCGAACCCCTGCCAGCTCAAGGTTGCTGGCACGGAGTGCTTCTTCCGTACGTCGCAATGCGGCGTTCCTGCTCATCAGTCCCCACACCGCGAGCAACGCGATGGCCACGATCACCCCTAACAGGATCGTCTCCCTGTTTTGCTCAGCAAGTGAGCTGACCACGACATCGCTTCCGCACGCTCTCTCCAGCGCGTAGGCTCTGGTAACAAGGACAAATGCCGTCAGGAACACAGCGACGGGCAGATTAAGCCTGCCTGGTCCATGATATTTTTTCGTCATCCGCCTTATTCTCCTCACTGCTCCATAATCTCAGCGAAGCTGCGGGCGAGTTCGTTGAGGTTACGCGCTGCCTGCTCGACCTGACGGGTGCTCTCCAACCCCTGCAGCGTGGCCTGGTGAATTGACTGCATCGCCAACGCCACCTGCTCCACACCCGTCGCCTGCTGCCGCCCCCCGGCCACCAACTGCATCGCCG
>Ga0209101_1002225_pt1 | contig 13008 bp, 9 predicted proteins | sample ConPoolayeCmetaG_FD_185481 | JGI IMG/M metagenome (GOLD analysis project Ga0209101, IMG submission 185481) | Hot spring microbial mat communities from California, USA to study Microbial Dark Matter (Phase II) - Cone Pool mat layer C metaG... ... | reverse complement strand
GGCGGGAGCGGGCAATGGGCTCCATTTTCTGGGCCACATCAAAGACGTGGAAGAACTCGCACCGCTCAAAGTCTTTCAGGGACAGGATGTCCCGACCAGCAAAACTGCGCATTCTAACCTCCTGCAACAGATTTGGGAATTGCATTCAACTTCACTGCAAAAAGGTCTTTTTACCGCAGAGACCGCAGAGTACGCAGAGCAATATTTATGAATGACTCCACTGCAAAAAGATCCCTCATCGCAGAGAACGCAGAGTACGCAGAGCAATATTTAATGAATACCTTTGCGTCCTTTGCGTTCTTTGCGGTGAGTTTTTGCAGTGAACTCGTTCAATGTAAGCCCAAAGGGTTCCCTCGGGCAAATTCAGCAAGCCCTGTAGCATGGGATTTATCCTGTGCTGTGGATGGAGGATAAATCCTGCGCCACGCTACAAATTCAGCAAACGCAGGACAAATGATCCGCCTGGCCACCTGACACTTTGTACAAACACCTGCAAGTGTCAGGTGGCCGGATCATCCGCTATCGGATTTGTCTCATGCGGGCAGAGCGGAGGAGATTATAACCGGAAGATGGGGATTGTCAAGATGAGGAGCCCGATGGCTCCATCGCGGGCAGCAGGAAGGTGAACGTGGAGCCCTCGCCGGGCCGACTCTCCACCCAGACTCGTCCGCCATGTTTCTCAATAATGGACTTTACGATGGAAAGGCCCAGGCCGGTGCCCTCAATGTCTTCCGTCTCCGGGCGCTGGACGCGGTAAAAGCGGTCAAAGATATGGGGAAGGTCTTCGGGGGGAATGCCGATTCCGCTATCCGCGACCCGAACGACGATGTACCCTTCCCGGCACTCCGCGCTGACCGCGATCCATCCGCCTTCCCGATTGTACTTCACCGCGTTGCTGAGGAGGTTCTCCACGACCCGGCGCAGCCGGTGGGGGTTTCCCCGGATGAGGGGGAGCGGGGTGAATTCCCACTTCAAGGTCAGCCCCTTCTCTGCGACGATCTGACGGTAACCGTCCACCACCGCGTCTATGATGCTCTCCAGATGGAACGGTTCCATCTCCATTTCTACGCTGGCTTCAATGCGGCCCAGTTCCACCAGGTCGCTGACCAACGCGGTGAGATGTACGATGCTCCGGCGAATCTTTTCCAGGAACTCCCGTTGCTGGTCTGTCACCGGCCCCACTTTTTCCAGCAGGTCCACGTATCCCCGGATGGTGGCCAGGGGACTTCTCAGGTCGTGGGAGACCGTGGCCAGGAACTCCGCTCGGACCCGATCCAGTTCTTTGATCTGGGTGACGTCGTGCATCATCAGGACGTACCCAACCCCCTCCACCGGGGTCAACTGGGCGCTGTAGGTACGACCGCCCGGAATCCAGACCTCCGCGTGGTAGGACTTTTGTGCGCGGGTGGCCTTCCAGAACATGTCCAATAACGTATTGTGGGAAACGAGTTGTTGAATCTTTTGCCCGGTGACATCCCCGGCGGGCAGTTGCAAGGTTGCAATGGCTGCGGGATTGCAGAGGAGGACACGCATTTCGGGGTTCAGAATGATGACCGCTTCCTCGGTGGCCTGCAGGACGCCCTCCAGTTTGCGTCGTTCGGTCTCCGTCTCCTCGTAGAGGCGGGCATTTTCCAGCGCAATCGCGGCATAGTCGGCCAGGGCACAGAGGAGACGGACATCGTGGGGAGTAAACGAACGGACTTTCTCCCGGTTCATCACGCCCAGGAGTCCAAAGATGCCTCGCTCCGGTGTCCGGAGGGGAGCGTAGATCAGGGAGCGCACCAGGTATCCGGTCACCACCTTGGGCTGTCCCTCGGTGATGAGCAGGGGTTCTCCCGTGCGAAAGACCTGTCCGGCGAGGGGGTCCTGCACGGGCACCCGGAGTTGACGGGCCTGCTTCTCGTCCACGTTCTTCGCCGCCCGCAGCATCAGGTGGCCACTCTCCGGGTCCAGCAGGAGCAGCAGCCCCTCTTCTGCCCGGGTCAGGAAGACCGCCGCCTCCACGACGCGGGTCAGCACGACCTCCAGGTCCAGCCGGGAGGTCACCGAACGACCGATGGAATAGAGGGTGTTCAGTTCCTGGACCTGCTGCTGGAGCCGCCGGTTCGCTTCCTCCAGTTGGGCGACCAGTTGGTCCCGCTCCCGGCGCAGGCGGATTTCCATCAGGGCCCGGTCTATGGCCCGGGCCATTTCCTGGGGCTCAAAGGGCTTGATGACGTAATCGCGCACGCCCAGCCGGAAAGCCTGGACGGCCAGGTCCTCGGAGCCGAACGCGGTCATAAAGATGACAGGGATCTGGATGCTCTGATCCCGCATCGCCCGGAGGACCTGGATGCCGGTCATCCCGGGCATCTGTTCGTCCAGGATTACCAGGTCTGGCTGTTCCTCCCGCACCATCCGAAAGCCATCAGAGCCGTTGTTGGCGGTCAATACCCGGTATCCGGCGGGTTCCAGGATGAGGTTCGCGATGATGTCTCGCACCTCGTCACTGTCGTCTATAATGAGTACCCGTTCTCCAGCCAAGGGACTCCCTTTACCGTGTGGAGGTTAAGACTGCGCTCTGAGCCGACGCAACAGCAGGCGTGGATGGGCCCATGACCCGACCGTTCCACCAGAGCCAGAGGCCGACATCGCCGTCCAGGTCTCCGTCGTTGCGGGGGGCAAAGACCAGCGCGGTGGGGCGTCCCTCCGCTCCGGCATCCTGGAGGCGGAGGACGATCTGTCGGACACTGTAGCGGGCCAGTGGGTACTGAGGCCCCAGAACCGTCAGGCCGGTGCGGGCCCGGGGGTCCACGGCGGCCAGGGTCGCCACCCAGGGGCCTTCGGCGGGAAGGCCCGTCCGGACCGCCACGGCCCGCGCGTAGTGGAGAAGGGTCTCTTCGGCGTAGCGGCGGGGTCCGGGGAACTGAATCTGCTCCCAGCCGCCGTTATAGGCTGCCAGCGCCAGGTAGAGGTCCCCCCGGGCCTGGCGGATGACGATGGAGAGGGTACGGGTCCCCCAGAAGACGTTCAGGGCGGGGTCCTCCAGTTCCCGGGCGGTGGGGCGCCAGGAGAAGCCGGCCTCTTTGGGCATCACGCCCATCAGGCCGACGGCCCCCGCCGGGCTGTGCAGGTACGGCCGTCCCAGCGATTCGGTCCAGATGACCGCGGCGATGAAGTCCGGGTCTATTCCCCGCCGCTGCGCCTCCTCCAGGATGATGGGCTCCCAGCGGGCAACGGCGGGATGCCAGTAGGGAGAGAGGACCGAAGGGCCCTGCTTCGGTTCCCCCTCAGCGGTCACCTGGGCGGGCGCGGGGGGCTCCGGAGGGTCGGCCAGGACCGGCCGGGAGAGAAGGGCAAATAGCCCGATCAGGGCCAGAATGCTGATCCCGGCCTGGATACGGCGATGTTTTTGATCAGGGGCGGTGTCCATCTTCTCTCCGCGTTTTGAAGGGTCAGAGTGACTGTCACCTTAGGTCAGGAGCGCGCGGTCGCTACGTTTCCAGCGCCTCCCAGAAACAGCGCGGGATGGTAAACAGGGCCCGGTGGATGGAGCCGTCGTAGTAGCGGAGTTTCTCCCGCGCGCATCGCTGCGAGAGGCGGGCCTCCACCTCCTCCGGCGTCAGGTCGCGCGGGTCATGGACATCGGAAGCCACAATGAACCCCCAGGGCTCCGCAAAGGAGGTAATCTGGATGGAGCAGGGCGCCAGTCGCCGGAAAACAGTGCCCATTATCTGGTAGAGGCAGGCGAACGTTCCGATGAAGGTGCCGGTGCCTCCCGACTGGTTTACCAGAATCCCCCCAGGTTTGAGGCGCCGATGCATCGCCTGGAACATCTCCTGACTGAGCAGCGGTTCAGATGGGGCACCCGGTTCCGGTTCTGTCAGGTCGGAAATGATCACATCAAACCGGTCTCCCGTCTCCTGAAGGTAGTGAACGGCGTCCTCTATCCGAATCTCTGCCCGGGGGTCATCAAATGCACCGTCGCTCCACTCCGGGAGGTAGCGACGGCTGATCTCTATGACCTGAGGGTCAATCTCCACCATCACCGCCCGCTCCACGGTCCGGTGGCGCAGGACTTCGCGGAGGGTGGCGCCCTCCCCACCGCCGAGAATCAGTACCTGGCGCGGGTCGGGGTGGGTGACCATTGCCGGATGGACCAACGCTTCGTGGTAGATGAACTCGTCCGCTTCCGCCGATTGGATGCGGCCATCCAGGATGAGACAGCGGCCGAAGGCCTCCGTCTCCAGGACGTCTATTTGCTGGTAGGCCGAACGGGACGAGTGGAGAACGGACTTCACCCGCAGCAGCGTCGCCGCGCTGGGGTTGACGTAGTCCACAAAGAGCCAATCCGTGGGGGGCTGCAGCCCCCAGCGGGCCGGTATGAAGGGACTCGGAGGTTCCGATTCGTCGCTCATCACGGGGTGTTCTCCTCTGCCGATGATCATACAGTATACGCTTTTGGCCTGCAGGGCTTCTACGATGTAGAAGGCGGCCCGCATCGGGTCCGTGTGGCCGCAGGTGTAGATGTCCGCAGAGGCATACCCGTATTCGGGCCAGGTGTGGATGGAGAGGTGGGACTCTCCCACAACGACCACACCGCTGACTCCCTGAGGGGAGAACTGGTGGAAGCGAGCATCTAAAACGGTGGCCTTCGCCTGTTTTGCCGCTTCTATCAGAATCCGTCTGACCTCGGGGAGGTCATTAATTACTGTGGGGTTACACCCCCGCAATTCCAGCAAGTAATGCACCCCGAGGGGTTGCACCATCTCTCACCTCCTTATGTAATTGAATTTCAGGTTGGAGTCTGGAGGATGGTCCCCATCCTCTTTTTCACCTCCCCATAGATTCCAGCAAGTCGTTGATTTCTTCCCTGCTGATGCCAGCCTGTCTCAGAATTTCTAACAGTGTACCTTTGGGCAAGTCCTTTTTGTGGAACGGGACAACCACTCTTCGCCTGGTCTCAGGATGATAGTAGATACGGTGACTTCCCTTAACCCTGTCTAAAACGAACCCCCTTCGTTCCAGCAGTCTGGCAATTTCACGAGGAGTGAGAGCGGGAAGTTTCGGCATAAGCCCCCACCGTTAGAGTGTATTCAAACGTATGCTCCTCGGTAGGAATTTCCTCCCCGTGGGCCATCAGACTTTCCAGATAGCCGTCAATGGCTTCTCTGGCCATCTCTATCGCTTCCTCCACCGTCTCCCCGTATGTCACACAGCCGGGGAGGGAGGGAACGATGACCGTATAGCCCCCTTCCGGCTCTCTCCTCAGCAGGATTCGGTAAATCACCGGTTTCATCTACTCCCCCTCCAAACCCACCAGACGGGCCCAGGGGCCGTGGATGCCGTCTTCGGTGACGCCGTAATAAATGCGCACCCGACCATCCTCCCGCTGGGCCAGGTCGTAGCGCACCTGGCCGCCCCGTTCCCGCTTCCGGATCAGGGCGATGTCTCCCTCCCAGCGGAGTTGCTCCGGGTCTATGGGATGGTCCTCGGCCTGGGTGATGGCGTAGTGCCAGAGCCGCCGCGCCGACTGGCGGGTGACGTTGGTGACCATGTTGCCGTTGCGCAGGTCGCGCATGGTGTGGTAGCGAACGCCCTCCCGCTCCTCGGTGGCGATGATCTCCACTCCCGTGCGCGGGGGCTCAATCCGACCAGCGGGCACTTCGGCGACCTCCTTCGGCGGGGCCACGGTCCGCCGGACCAGGCTGACAATCTCATCCCGCACCGCCAGCCCCGTCTCCGACTCGCTGCGGACGTAGATTTTGTTGTCGTCAATGGCATACGGGGGGTCGGCCCCGCGGGGCACCAGCAACCGCACCACTTTCTTGCCCTGCGTCTCCTGGATGTCGGCGGTGATCTCCAGCGGGGGGGTGATGCGGCGGGCCACCTCGGCCTGGATGGCCTCTATGGCCTGGCGCGGGTTGCCCACGCCCACCGGGGGCTGTTTGGGATCGGCGCTCACGCCGATGTAGAGGGTGCCCCCGTTGGTGTTGGCGAACGCGCAGATGTCGCAGAGAATGGCGTAGAGATACCCGCCCCGGCGGCTGAACCGCTCGTGAAAGTCCTGGACGATGGTAGGGCCCTCCTCCCGCGCGGCCTGGATGTAGTCAAAGGGCGCTTTCGCCGCCGGACGGAACGGGCGGGTGAGGGTGAAATCGTTCCCCAGAAAGACCTCCCGCAGGGCCTGAAAACTGACCTGGGGGAGCAGGATTTCCGTGACCCGGTCGCCGATGCCCAGGTTGCGGGGGTCGTTGGGGTCCCGGACCAGCCGGTGGGCGTCCGAGCCCTGGATGCAGCGCATGCGGCGCGGGTATTCGGGCTTGGAGCCGTCAAAGAAACTGGCCGTGGTCCGGGGCCCCTTCTTATCCAGGTCGGTCACTTCCAGCGCGTGGAGGTTGGGGTCCTGGGTGTAGGCGATGCGGGTCTGCCCGCCGAAGTCAAAGCCCCGCATGGCGACCCCGTTGGCCGAGTTGGCGTGGGCGGCGATGACGATGCCCCCCGCCTCGGCGATGGCCCGGTAGGCGGTCAGGACGTCCGTCGTGGCGCCGACCTCAACGCTCCCCTGATCCAGTTTCTCCAGCGGGATGTTCAGGCGGCGCAGGAGAAACTCCAGTTCCCGCAAGTCGGTCTGGGGGCTGAAGATGCCCAGGATGTGAAAGCCGAAGGTGGCGGTGAACTCAAAACCGGGCAGGACCAGGATTTTCGCCAGCAGACGGCGATACTCATTCAGTTGTTCTTTCTCTTCCTTCCGCAGGCGGCCCAGTTGCTCCAGCAACTCCAGGTGGTGGATTTCCTCCTGCATCCGCCGGTATCCCGCCACCGTGTTGTGGTCGGTAAAGGCGATAATGTCCAGCCCCTTGTTCTCCGCCTGCCGGAGGATGTCCAGGAACGAGACGCCCGGTTCCTGGTAGTCGGCGGAGGCGGGGGTGTGGAGGTGCAGGTCCATGCGTCGCCACTGGGCCTGGCTTTTGGGTTTTCGTTTTCGGGCCATAGGGCAATTGTTCTCAGTGAACGGTCACCGGATGGATGATTCGGCTGGCTTCAGCAGCGTGCCGATGGTCTGCACCATCTCGTCCGGGATAAAAGGTTTCATCAGGAAGCAGTTGGCCCCCGCTTCCAGGCACTGTCTCCGGTAGTCAATGCCGGAGGTCATCACCACCGGGATGTCCGTGAGCACCGGCTCCTGGCGCATCTGGCGGACCAGGTCCAGTGTCTCTCGCCCCTGGACGCGCACGTCCATCAGGACGGCATCCGGTCGGGCCTGCTGGATGGTGGGCAGGATGTCCTGGTAGCGCTGGGCGACGACGACCTCAAAGCCCTCCAGTTCAAAGAGGACACGCAGCAGGCGGCTCATCTGGGGGTCATCGTCCACGATGACGATTTTGCTCATTCCGACTCCTCCTCGGGCGCGTCGGACGGTTCGGAGGCGTCCGGCGCGGTGTCCGGGTGGCGATCGGGCTCCAGGGCGGCTTCAAAGACCTCGTCCACCCGACTGACCAGGACGAACCGGAGCGCTTTGCGGACTTCTTCGGGAACGTCCTCCAGGTTCTGCTCGTTCTGTTTGGGCAGGATGACGGTTTTCAGACCGGCGCGGTGGGCCGCCAGCACCTTCTCCTTGACCCCGCCGACAGGGAGAACCTGTCCCCGGAGGGTGATCTCGCCGGTCATCCCCACATCAGAGCGGACTTTGCGGCCGGTGAGCAGGGAGACCAGGGCGGTGGCGATGGTGACGCCCGCCGAGGGGCCGTCTTTGGGGATGGCGCCCGCCGGGACGTGGAGATGGATGTCCATTTCGTCAAAGAAGTGCTCGGGGATGCCCAGGTTTTTGGCATTGGCGCGCACGTAACTGAGGGCGGCATAGGCCGATTCCTTCATCACTTCGCCCAACTGACCGGTAATCTGGAACCCCTTCTTGCCCGGCATGCGGGTGGCCTCAAAGAACATCACGTCGCCGCCGGTGGGGGTCCAGCCCAGGCCGGTCGCCACGCCGGGGATTTCGGTGCGCAGTTTGGTCTCGGAGAAGAAGCGGGGGCGGCCCAGGTACTTGGGGATGCTGCGCGCGGTGATCCGCACGGGGGTCCGCCCGTCCCCCTGGGCGATGGCGGTGGCGACCTTCCGGCAGACGCGGCCGATCTGGCGCTCCAGGTTGCGGACCCCGGCCTCCCGGGTGTACTCCCGGATGATGCGGAGGATGGCCCCGTCGGTGAACGTAATCTCGTCCTGCTGGAGGCCGTTCTCCCGCCGCTGGCGCGGGATGAGATACCCCTGCGCGATGCGGACCTTCTCCATCTCGGTGTAGCCGGAGAGTTCCAGAATCTCCATCCGGTCCCGCAGCGGCGCCGGGATGGGGTCCAGCAGGTTGGCCGTGGCGATGAACATCACTTTGGAAAGGTCAAAGGGCACGTCCAGGTAGTGGTCCCGGAACTCCCGGTTCTGTTCGGGGTCCAGCACCTCCAGCAGGGCCGCCGCCGGGTCGCCCCGGAAGTCCATCCCGATTTTGTCCACCTCGTCCAGCATAAAGACGGGGTTCTTGGTGCCGACCCGCCGCAGGGCCTGGATGATGCGGCCGGGGAGCGCGCCGATGTAGGTGCGGCGGTGGCCGCGAATCTCGGCCTCGTCCCGCATGCCGCCCAGGGACTGGCGGACGAATTTGCGCCCCAGCGCGCGGGCAATGGACTGCCCCAGACTGGTCTTGCCCGTCCCCGGCGGCCCGACGAAGCAGAGGATGACGCCTTCCCGCTCCTTGCGAATCTGGTCCGTTGGCTCTTCCTCCTCCACACCGGCCTTCCTGCGCTCCTCCTTCAGTTTGCGGACGGCCAGGTACTCCAGGATGCGCTCCTTGATCTCCTCCAGGTCGTAGTGGTCCTCGTCCAGCACCTGGCGGGCGTGGGCGATGTCCAGGTTGTCCTCCGTCTCCACGTTCCAGGGGAGGCTGGTCAGCCAGTCCAGGTAGGTGCGGATGACGCCGTACTCGGCGGCGGCGGTGGGGAGTTTGCTGAGCCGGTCCAGTTCCCGGAGGGCCTCTTTCTTCGCCTCTTCCGGCATTCCCGCTTCTTCTATCTTGCGGCGGAACTCCTCCACCTCCATCTGCTGCTCGCTGGCCTCGCCCAGTTCCCGCTGGATGGCCTTCAGTTGCTCCCGCAGGAAGTACTCCCGCTGGGCCTTCTCCACTTCGGACTGGGCCTCACTCTGAATCTTGCGCCCCAGTTCCACCACTTCCAGTTCTTTGGTCAGCAGGGCCAGCAGGAAGTGGAGTTTCTCCCGGGTGGAATCCAGTTCCAGCAGCCGCTGGGCGTCCTCCAGGTTCATCCGGATGTGGGTGGCGATAGCGTAGGCCAGTTGCAGCGGGTTTTCGGCGTTGATGGCCATCAGCATCAGTTCTTCCGGCACGGCAGGCAGGAGTTCCGCCAGGCGACGGAAGGTGTCCACAATCGTCCGCTGGAGGGCCTCAATCTCTATCCCTTCCTCAATCTGTTCGGGAATCTCGCGCACCCGGGCGATGAGGTACGGTTCGGTGGCGACAAATTCTTCTATGCGGACGCGCCGCAGGCCCTGCATGATGAGAGTGATGGTCTCATCGGGGGCCTTGAAGAGGCGATGGACAATGGCAATCGTACCCACCCGGTAGACGTCATCGGGGCCGGGTTCGGGAATTTCGGGGTCCTTGGCGGCGACCAGACCGATGACCCGCTTGCCCACCACCGCGTCGTCCACCAGCCGGATGGAGCGGGGCTGGCCCACGCGGATGGGGACGGCGGTCATCGGATAGACCACCAGGCCGCGCAGGGGGAGGATGGCGACCTCCTCCGGAATGAAAGGGGCATCCGGCCGGCCTGGGCCGCCCGGTTCCTCCCGGCCCGGCCGGGGAATAGCAGGGATATTGAACGAACGAAAGATGTCTTCCAGAGGTCCCATTGTTATCCTGACTCCTCACGGTTTCCCGGTATCACTAAGTTCCATCAGGAACATGAACCGTGGCACGGACCCGACAGGCGGGGGGCCGGGGAAGGAACACCCGGAGAAAGCCATTCTCGTAAGTGGCCTCCACGCAATCGGGGTCCACGATCCAGGGCAGATACACCTCCACATGGAATTCGCCGTAGCCAATTTCCATCTGGTAGTACGTTTGTTTGGGCTCCGGGTCCTGACGCACACCCTCAATGACCAGGCGGCGCTCGTCCAGGGTGATGGAGAAATCCTCAGCGGCCATCCCGGCGATTTCCAGCCGGACCACGACGCCCTCTTCGTTCTCATAGACGTCGGTGGGGGGCTGCCAGGGGCGCGCCGGGCGCGGGGCTGTCCACCCTACCGCCCTCCAGACCTCCGTTCGGGTTTGCAGCCAGTCCGGAACACCGGTTCTGCTTTTCACGACCATTTCTGACTACTCCGACGGGATGAGCAGATTGCAGATTGCAGATTGCAGATTGCAGATTGTTATCATACCCCGTTTGTATTGGATTTGCGAAAGAAAAGCGTTAGATTTGTGATAGAAACTCTGGTATCGGCGGGGATTATTTTACCACAACGGGGGGAATTTTCAAAATGCGGGGGGATGATCAGGGTTTATCAATGCTCTGATACCGCTGTGTTTGTTACGGTCGCTCTTCTTGACAAAAATGTCCCCTCATAGTATAACTGGCGTAGTTATTAGGCTAATCACTAAAGGCGGCGGCAGAGGGAGAGCGCCTGATGGAGAACGACCCCATAGAAAAACTGATGGCATTGGGCTTCTCAGAGTACGAGGCCAAAGCCTACGTCGCCCTGCTGCGGGAAAACCCGGTCACCGGCTACCAACTCTCCAAACTCTCCGGTGTCCCCCGCTCCATGATCTACGAAGTGGTCGGCAAACTCATCGCGCGAGGGGCGGCAATGAGTCTCCGGCAGGAGGGAGTGGTCCGCTACGCGCCCGTCCCGCCGGAGGAGTTCCTGGACCAACTCCACCGGGAGCATGAGGCCCTCATCACGGCCCTTCAGCACGACCTGTCTTCCTTATCCGCCCCTCCCGACCTGGAATACGTCTGGAACATAGAGGGGCGGGAAAACATCATCGCCAAAGCGGAGGAGATGATTCGCCAGGCCGAGCGGGAAATTTACCTCTCCCTCACGCCCGCGACCTTCCCCCAACTGCGCCCCGCGCTGCTGGAGGCAATCCGCAAAGGGGTCCGGGTGGTGGTCTACTCCCCCGGGCCGCTGAACCTGCCCGGCGGTCAGGTGGTCATCGTTCCGGTATCCGAAGAGGCCCAGGAGCGGGTGGAGGGCCTCTGGCTGATCCTGGTGATTGACCAGAAAGAGGTCCTCATCGGGGAGCAATTGGGAGACCTCAGGGCACGGGCGTCCTGGACGAGCAGTCCGCTCCTGGTCTTCATCGCCGAACATCACCTCCGCACCGACCCGTATCTCCCGCAGGTTCTGGCCTGTCTGGGGGACCGGGCGGGGGAAATCATCCGCGAGGAGGACCGGGAACTCTTCGCGCGGGCGATGGAGAGTCATATAGCGGAGTAGGGAGTACGGAGTACGAAGTAGGGAGTATGGAGTAGGGAGTAGGGGGATGGTGCTGCGGAATTTGTTCCGGCGCAGAGGGCGGACTTTCCTCACCCTGTTCGGGATTGCCATCGGGGTGGCGGCGATTATCGCGCTGGGAGCGATGGCGGGGGCGCTGCGGGAGGGCTTCGCATCCATGACGCGCGGCTCGGAGGCTGACTTCGTCGTCACCCAGGCGGGGGCCCTCACCGCGATTCTGGGGAGCATAGACCAAGCCATTGCCGACGACCTGCGGGCCATGCCGGAGGTCGCCGCAGTGGACGGCATGGTCTTCGCCAACTCCATTCTGGACGACGGCTCTTATCTCTTCTGCTTCGGCTACGACCCCAGCGGCTTCTCCATCCGCCGATTTCGCATCGTGGCGGGGGAGCGGCTGGACCAGGCCTCCGCGCGGCGGGGGCGGCCCCTCCTGCTGGGCCGTCAGGCCGCCGAACGGCTCCACCGCAAAGTGGGCGACGTGCTCTACATCGGTCAGGTCCCCTTCCGCGTCGTCGGCCTCTACGAGACGGGGAGCAGCCTGGAAGATAGCGCATCCGTCGTCTCTCTGGAGGACGCCCAGACGCTGACGCTCCAGCCGCGCCGGGTCACCGTCCTGTACGTCAAACTGCGCGACCCTGCGATGGCGGACGCGTTCCGCGCGCGGATGGCCCGCCGCTTCCCCGACCTGACGGCCATCGCTTCGGAGGACTTTGCCGACCAGGAGTACATGGTGCGCGTTGTGGACGCGATGGCGATGGCGGTCGCCGGGCTGGCGGTCGTCATCGGCGGGGTGGGGATGACCAACACGCTCTTCATGTCCGTCTTTGAACGGACGACGGAAATCGGGGTCCTGCGCGCGCTGGGCTGGCGGCGCCGCCGGGTGCTGGCGCTCATCCTGCAGGAGTCGCTGGTCCTCTCCCTTCTGGGAGGACTGGCGGGTATGGTCCTCGGCGTGGGGCTGGCCCTGCTGGCCCGCCGGGCCGGTTCCTGGATCGGCGCATGGAGTGTCCATTTTTCCCCCGGCATCTTCGTCCGGGCGCTGGTAACGGTCGTGGTGCTGGGCCTGGTGGGGGGCGCGTATCCGGCATGGTGGGCCAGCCGCCTCGTGCCCGTGGAGGCGATGCGCTACGAGGGGGGCGCAGGCGGCCATCTCTCCCGCCCGCTGCCCGGCGGGATGCCGCTCCGGAATCTCCTGCGGCGCCGGACGCGCACCGCGCTGACCACGCTGGGCATCGCTATCGGCATCGCGGCGGTGGTCGCGTTGGGCGGCATGGCCGATGGGATGTACGCGATGTTCTCCCAAATCTGGCGGGATAGCCAGGTGGACCTGATCGCCATGCAGGCCAACGTGGATAGCGACTTCAGCGCGATAGACGAGCGGGTGGGCTCCCGCATCGCGGCCATGCCCGAAGTGGAGGCGGTGGCGGGGGTCATCTTCACCGCGATCAGCACGGAGAAGACGCCCATGCTTATCCTCTCCGGCTACCACCCGCGCAGTTTCGTCAT
>Ga0209101_1002223_pt1 | contig 13014 bp, 13 predicted proteins | sample ConPoolayeCmetaG_FD_185481 | JGI IMG/M metagenome (GOLD analysis project Ga0209101, IMG submission 185481) | Hot spring microbial mat communities from California, USA to study Microbial Dark Matter (Phase II) - Cone Pool mat layer C metaG... ... | reverse complement strand
CGTTTGGGGCGGTGCGGGAAGGGCTTGGGGGAGCAACGCTGGCGGGCGCGGTGGCGCTGGCGCTGGGGATCGGTATTCAGAATTTTCCGGAAGGCACGGCCGTGGCAGTGCCGTTGCGGCGCGAAGGCATGTCGCGATTAAAAAGTTTTTGGTATGGGCAGGTTTCGGCAGTGGTCGAGCCAGTAGCCGGTGTGCTGGGCGCGCTGACGGTGATGCATATGACAACCTTGCTGCCGTATGCGCTGGCGTTTGCGGCGGGGGCGATGATCTATGTGGTTGTGGAAGAATTGATTCCCGAGTCGCAACTATCAGGCAACAGCGACATTGGCACCAGCGGGGCCTTGTTGGGATTTGCACTGATGATGACGCTGGACGTCGCGCTGGGATAGTGAGCGCGCGGAGAAGGGAGGGCAGGCCGTGACAAAATGGGGTGAATGAGGGGATTTGAACCCCCGGCCTTCTGAGCCACAGTCAGACGCTCTAACCAGCTGAGCTACATCCACCATCCATTGGTCGTGCTGTGAGGCACCTATACATGATAGAAAATTGTGCGTTGTTTGTCAAACGATGCGGCGCTTTTGGTCATCAGCGAGGGCTGTACACTTGAGTATCATCGGCGCACAGGTCGCGCGGCGTGCAGGAGGAATATGATTAAAGGAGCTGCGATCAGAGGTTCGGGAATGTATTCATAGCAGCCGATGTCCACGGCGCCAAAGTGGATGCGCGGATTGCCGGCCAAGTCCGTGGCGGCGCTCATCCACGGCAGATTGGTGCCCGCGTTGAGGCAGGGCGAGTCGGACTGCAGGCGATAGTCGCCGGCCAGTGCGTCAACGAAGAGCGGATCGGCGTTGAGATAGCCGTCGCCGGGCAGATTGGTAGCGCTGCAACAATAGCCTGCGCGGGCCATGTGGATGTTGCCGGCGTCGTACGGGGCATTGCCGTAGATGATGCAGTTGTTCATGCAGCCGCCGATGCCAGTGTCACGCTCGTCGAAATAGACGCCGCCACCGAGTGGCGACGAATTGGCGGTGATCGTACAACTCTCGGCCATACCGAGCATGGTGAGATTGTGGCTGTAGAAGAGGATGCCGCCGCCTTTTTCGTTGGGGGCGCTGTTATAGGCAATCAGGCAGTTTTGCACTACGCCGGTGCGTGAGAAGAAGACACCGCCGCCGCGGCCGTCGGTGCGGTTGCCGATAATGCGTGAGCGGCGGCACAGGCCGCCATAATAGAAACGCACGCCGGCGCCGTCTCACAGCGTATAGTTGTTGGTGATCAGGCAGTCCTCGGCAATGCCGCCGGACATTAATTAGATGCCGCCGGCGGCATAGGCGCTGTTGTTGCTGACTACACAAGCGCGAATCGTGCGCCATAAAACGTGGACCGCACCGCCGCCGCTTGAATCGTAACCAGTGGTGCGGTTGTTGGCAATGGCGCAGCCGGCCACCGTGCCTCCGCGCTCACAGATGACGCCGCCACCCAGACTAGTGGCGGTATTATGGGCGATGAAACAGTTTGTGAGTAAACCACCGTACCACAACAGCGCACCTCCTGCATTATGGGTTCCTCTATTGTGCATGATGACACAATCCATAATCACCCCGCCGTTGCTACACACGATACCACCGCCAATGCCATAAGCGGTATTTTTCACGATGATGCAGTTGCTGACAAGGCCGTCGCCGTTGATGACGACACCGGTTGCATAGCCGGGGAGGCGCGAAAAGAGGATACTTTTGGTGGGACTAGTATTGTTGCTTACGATACAATTAAGCACGCTGCCGCCTTGGAACAGGGCCACGCCGCCGGCGAGATTCGGATAGGTGATGCCGCTTTGCGCGGTGGCCAGGCCGTTGATGAGTTGAAAGCCGTCGAGCGTGCTGCCTTTGGCAACGGCGGCGCAGCGGCGCGTGTTTTGGCCATCAATGATTGCGCCGTAGCGGTTGACACTCTGGACATAACGGCGATTGGTGACGAGCACGGTGGTGTCACCATACGGGCCGCGCACGTTACGGTGTAGACGCCGTTGGTGACGAGGATGGTATTGAAAGGCGCGGCGGCGGTGAGAGCAACCTGCAAAGAATGTTCGGCGGTAATCCATGAGGTATAGGGGAACGTTGGCGACGGGGAACTGGGCCAGATGTAGTTGGTGGCAGTGGGGAGGGGAAGGGAGAGGCAAAAGAGGAGCAGTAAAGAGTGGCACGGCTGTGCCGTCGCAAGGAGGCCACGGCTGTGCCGAGGTTATTTGCAGAGCCGCTGGCGGAGCCAGCGGGAACAAGCGACGGCGGAGCTGTTGCCTCGAGTTTGGACATTTTGTGCGTCGTAGTGTGTCACAGTGGCGCGGCACGCGGGCGCTTCCGCTCTTTTTTTGTGCGGTGGAAAGGTAGGTATGTCACTTATTTTAACATGCAGACTTTAATATGCCATACTAGTCGCAACCACCTATGCAGCATAGCGATGAACGATACGATCACAGCAGTGCGTGAAGCCGTACTGGATGCCATCTAAGCCTCGCTGGCGCACCAGCTCAATCCCGTGCGCGCGCTGCTCAAAGGCAGCCGCACCGGTGAATGCCATCGCGCCACCCATCCGTTCCAGCCCGACTTGGCCTCCGCCGTCCTCAAACACGCCCGCCGCCCGCTGCATGTCAACGAGATCATTGCCCGCGTCAAGGCGACGCACGGCGTCACGCTCGCGCGCGAGTCGCTGGTCTCGTCCTTGACCAAGAAAGTGCTGCAGCATGACCGCTTTATCCGCACTGCTCGCAATACCTTCGGCCTGATGGAGGGGGCATGACACTGTGAGAAACCTTCATCAAGCTGACAGGGGAATGGCACAGCGTGTGTGCCCAAGCGCGCACGGCTCTGCGCGCGCAGCGCCACGCGGTGTGTACGTTGTGTACGCTGGGGCGGCGCACGATCAGCCGCTGCATCATGAGCGCTCAAGAACAATGGCGCGACTGGAGCAGCGACTACCTGCTGTACTCACGCAGCAGATGGGAGCCCGCGCAGTTGTTTGCTCCGGCATGGCGCTATACGGCGGCACACAGCTATCCGCGCCACATCGCCGTGGCATGTGACGACACGCGGCTTAAGAAAACCGGACGGACGATTCCTGGCGCGCACTGGCAGCGCGATCCGCGCTCACCGCCGTTTCATGTCAACCTGGTCTTTGGCCTGCGCCGGCTGCAGGCGGCGGCCTTGGTACCCTTGCATCGTATCGCCGGTGTGGCGGCACGCGGCATACCGGTGGCGTTTGACGATGCCCCGCTAGTGAAAAAGCCTGGCAAGCGTGCCACGTCCGAAGCATGGGCTGTCTATCATACCCAGCGGCACGTGGAGAATCTCCCTTTGCAGCTCATCGCGCAGGTGCAGCGTTTGCGCGCAGCGTATGATCAACTGGGGGCGTGGAGCAAGCTGCTGGTGGCCGTGGTGGATGGCAGCTTCTGCAACCGTGCGGTGTTCCACGCGATGCTGGAGCGCGAGGAGCCAGGATGGCTCCTCTACGGTAGAGTCGGCATCTTGCCGCCTGAGAAGCCAGGATGGCTCCTCTACGGTAGAGGCTGGATCTTGCCGCCTGAGGGGCCAGGATGACTCCTCTACGGTAGCAGCGGCACTATGAAATGCGGAAGCTCTTGCGGGAGCGTTGAATCAGGCCTTCGCGCTGGAGAGCGGCGAGGATAGGGGCGAGACGTTCGCGGCCAGTGGCGCAGAGTTTGCAAAGTGCAGGAAGCGTACGCGGTGCGGAGGTGAGTGCGCGCAGGATGGCGCCGCGCAGTTGACGGTCTGACCCCTCGAATTGCGTCTGTGGGCGGTGGCGCACGCTGCGCCGGCTAGGGTTGCCGTAGCGGGCTTTCAGCAGCGTTCCAAAATCCATCAAGGCATTATACCAGCGGCGCGGATTTTTTCTGTCGAGGGTTAGCGCCACCAACGGCAGCAGCTCATTGTCATGCACTTTTGTGCGGCGGGGAAAGAAATAATGAATGAAGACGGTGCGGATGTTGGTTTCGAGAAAGACGACGGGGGAGTTGAACGCGAAGGCAGCGATTGATGCAGCCGTGGCAGGACCGATGCCAGGCAGGCGTTGTAAGAGATCGGGCGAGCGGGGGAGATGGCCATCATATTCAGAGACAATGGTTTGGGCGATGCGTTTGAGGGCGAGGGCGCGGCGGTTGTAGCCCATGCCGTGCCAGACACCGAGGACGTTGCGCAGAGGCGCGCGCGCCAAGGCGGCAAAATCCGGGAACGCCTCAATAAAACGCGGAAAGATGCGGGCAACGCGCTCGACTTGGGTTTGTTGCAGCATTATTTCCGCGACGACGACATGATAGGGGAGCGCCGCCGGCCGCCACGGCAATTCACGTCCGGCGCGGGTGTAGAACGCAGTGATGAGCCGCCGGAATTGTGTGGCGTGGGCGGGGGAAAACGGACGCGCGGCGCAGAGCGTGCGCAGAGCCGCATCGGTCTTTTCGAACATCTCGTGCGGTGATGCAGCAAGCGACACCACGCCCCTCATGTAATCTGTATCATGCGATTAACAGCGTTGAAGGCACGCTGGCGCAGGGTTTCGTCGAGTTTAATTTCATACGCCATGTCTTCGAGGCACCACATGATCTTTTCAAGCGTGGTCAATTTCATATTGGAGCAGGTGGCCAGCGGCGAGAGGTGATAGAAATGCTTGCCGGGATTGCGCTTACGCAAGGGGTGAAGGATGCCTTCCTCGGTGCCGATGATAAATTCAGTGGCGGGGGAGTTGGAACAGAAGTTGATAATCTGGGAGGTGCTGCCAGTGAAGTCAGCGCGTTCGATAATCTCGCGTGTGCATTCGGGATGCACGCATAACAGCGCGCCGGGATGGGCGGCGCGCATGTCATCTATGTCGCGCACAAGGAAACGATGATGCGTGGGGCAGAAGCCCGGCCAGAGCACCATCGAGTACCCGTAGGTGCGGTTGATGTAATCACCCAAACTTTGGTCAGGGACAAAAAGAATTTCGCGGTCTTTGGGGAGCGATGCGACAACTTTGGCGGCGTTTGCGGAGGTACAACAGATATCCACTTCAGCTTTAATGGCGGCCGAGCAATTGACATAGGCTACGGTGAGGGCGCCGGGATGCCGGGCTTTGAACTCGCGCAACTCGCGCGGGGTGAGCATATTGGCCATCGGGCAGCCCGCATGTTCATCGGGCATGAGGACTGTTTTATGCGGAGAAAGAATTTTGGCCGTTTCAGCCATAAAATGGACACCGCAGAAGACGATCACATCGGCTTCGGTAGCGGCAGCTTTGCGGGACAAATCGAGAGAATCACCCACAAAATCGGCGATGTCCTGAACTTCGGGACGTTGATAATAGTGAGCAAGTAAGACCGCGTTGCGCTTGGTGCGCAGTGCGTTGATACGCGAGATTATGGCATCAGTAGACACGGGGTCATCTCCTTTTTTTGAATAGTATACAACAAGTGAGGCTGGTGAGGCAAGTAGTGGAAAAAAGGAAAGGCAGAGGCAGGGTTACAGCAAGGTCAAAATGACACGACAGGGAGGGAAATAAATTCACAGTAGGAGGCTATGTTGGTACGTTGAGTTACGCATATGAATGCAAAAAAAATTCGTAAGTATCATTAAATTAAAATCATAAAGATATTGGCACGCCAAATGCTTAAGTACAATTGTCGCTCAACGTGAGAGCGACACACCGTTAGTGTTTCATGGTGCCCTCCGTGGATGTGGCCAGGTTCGCCTGGCCACATTCATTTTAAGAGAGGGCAGAAAGCAGAACTCGCCCCGCAGCAGCGAGGTGAAGAAGTACAAAGGAAGGGGTTACGCTTACATTCGGCAAGCCATAATGGGACGTAATAGAATAGCCGAAGGCCGTGCCTTGGAGAACAATTTGGGAGTGCCGCAGCAATGACGCGTGCAGAATGAGCAATGACAAATGAGGTATGGAGACGGATTGTGATTGCGCTTGCGATAGCGACCCCGATAGCGATAAGTTGGGAATATCTTAGACCCGCAAACTAGGGAGGGCCGCCGGCCTCGGGGACCTGATGCGTGCAGGGTAAAAGGGCAGCGAGGTCGGCACCCCTCCCATGATTGGTATGGAAATCATTACGGAAGGCCGCCGGCCCCGGCGGCCTTGTGCGCGCGGGGCACAAGGGCAGCGAGGCCGCCGCCCCTCCAAGCCTGTGTCGCTAATCGCCGGATCTACTAGATGCGGCGACTAGCGAGGGGCGCTGGCCTCGGCGGCGTGATGGCTGCAGGGCTCAAGGGCAACGAGGCCGTTGCCCCTCCACGCCTAAGGTGGTATTCGCCGAAACTAGCGGATCCTAGATGCGGCGACTAGGGAGGGCCGCCGGCCCCGGCGGCCTTGTGCGCGCGGGGCACAAGGGTAGCGATGCCGCTGCCCCTCCACGCCTGAGTCGCTAGTCGCCGGATTTAGGGCGGATTACGGATTGTTGACACCGGCGCGTGGTTTTACTACAATAAGTTTCTACTGTCATGTTGCTAACAGCATAATGAGGAGCGCTTGAAAACGCAACCAGTACAACGAGCGGCGGCGCCCGTAGCGCCGAACGTAGCAACCACAACAGTCACGGCACCGCAGCCCTCACTGTGGGCATGGTTTCATCCGGTAAACTGGCTGGCTGGGTTTATAGCATTCGCGGCGTCATTTGCAACGTACATTTTTACGCTGCAGCCGACGGTGGGGCTTGAAGATTCGGGAGAATTGATTTGTGCGGCGTACCGGCTGGGAGTGCCGCATCCGCCGGGCTATCCGGTGTGGACAATTTTAGGCAAATTGTTCACGTTCATACCGCTGGGCGACGTGGCGTACCGGGTGAACATGTTGTCGGCCATCAGCGGCGCGCTGGCCGCGGGAATAGTGGCGTTGGTGCTGGCGAAAACGGGCGACATTTTCTTCGGGGACCAAGAGGAAGAACTGGGACGGCATCATCTGCTGCCGGTGTTCGAGCGGTTTGGCATCACGACCCCGCGGGTGGTGAATTCATTAATTGCGATCGTGGCAGGGGTGTTGTTTGCCTTTACACCGGGGACGTGGTCGCAATCGACAATTGCCGAAGTATATGCGCTGAACTGTTTTTTCATGGCGATGGTGGTGTTGCTGTCGCTGGTGTTGATGTTCAATCCGCAGCGGCGGGAAGTGTGGTACTGGCTGGCGTTTGTGTTTGGGCTGGGGATCGTTACGCACCAAACGATCGTGGTGATGGCTGTTGCTCTTGGCTGGCTTGTGTACTGCACCTCGAAGACGTTTGATCATTTCGTACAGTGGGCGGTCAATGCCGTTGTACTGTTGATATTCACGCTCGGAATGTTTCATTTTCAGCGTTATTTCGGTCCGCATGTGTGGGATTTAAAGATGCTGCCGTTTGGCTTCGATTTTAGCGGCGGCTACATTCATGGCTTTTTTAAGAATTTCTTTGTAAGTTTCTGCGGGCCGTTCTTGTTGTACTTGGTGGCGGCGTATTACATCAACAAACGCTTCTACAACTCAGCGGACTGGGTGAAGACGGTCGGTGCGTTTTTTGCGGGGCTGGCGACGTATTTCTACATGCCGCTGGCGTCGGCAACAAATCCGCAGATGAACTGGGGGCGGCCGCGCACAGTGGAGGGCTTCTGGCATTCGATTCTGCGCGGGCAGTATGAGAAGCCCTCGTTCAAGCGTGATCCGTTCTACTTTTTGCAGCAGGTGATTTTGTATTTGAAGGACACGTGGGATCAGTATCCGATGGTGTTGATATTTGCGTTGATCAGCGTCATCGCGCTGGTGGTGATGTGGCAGCGCACGCGGATTAGAAACTGGTTGGTATACACGATACTTGTCTGGTTTGGTTGCGGCATTGGGATGGTGTTCTTGATGAACCCCAAACTGGACATTACCTCGCAGTATATCAACCGGGTGTTTTTCATCATGGGGCATGCGGGGCTGGGCTTGCTGGTGGGGTATGGCATGTTGATGACGGCAGTGGGATTGTTTTCACTGGCGCGGAGAAAAGAGCCGGAATGGAAAGTGCTGGCGCTGGCGGTTGGCGTGATAATCGCAATATACGGCGCGGTATTCGTGCTATGTTCGGTGATTAAGCCAGAGAATGTGACGGGTGTGCTGGCGACAATTGCCAACAGTATTTCTGTGCCAGGCACACTGCGCATACCTTTTTACGTTGGCTTTGGCAGTGTGTTTTTGTTCATCGGCGTGTTGGTGATTCTTGGTGTGCTGCAAGTGGTCAAGAGTTACGCAGCGAGTGTTGCAATTGCCGTGTTGCTGCTCGCCACGCCGTTCATTCCGGCGATTGAGAATTGGGCCGAGATGAATCTGCGCACGAAGTATTTCGGCTACGTGTTTGGGATTGAGATGCTGAAGGTGTGCGAACCAAATACGATTTTCTTTGGTGGCACCGACCCGGGCCGGTTTGTGCCAGAATATTTGATCGGCTGCAATCAATTTCGCGGCGATATTTGGCTGATTACGCAAAATGGCTTGGCCGACAACACGTATATGAGCGTGTTGCGCGACCGGTACTGCAAGGTGCGAAGTGTGTGGCCCGCCGTGCGCACGTTCTTGCGGTGGATTAACGCGGAACGGGAAGACCCGCTGCGGGCAGACCAGAAGTCGCGTGATCCGAAGCTTGGGACGATCTACATCCCGTCGCAGCAGGATTTTGAGAGGGCGTTTCAAATCTACATCCAAGATGTCGAAGCGCGCAGGAAGCGCGGCGAGCCTATCGAAGAGGACGTGCAGATCGTCGGGGGCAAAATTAGTGTAGGTGGCGTCAGCGGGGTGATGAAACTAAATGGGATTTTGTGTGACTTCATCTGGAGAGAAAACAAGTCCACACACAATTTCTACGTTGAAGAGAGCTATGTGATTCCCTGGATGTATCCCTATTTGGAACCGGCCGGGTTGATCATGAGATTGAATAAAGACCCGGTGCAGATGACCCCCGAAATTGTAGCGCGCGACTTCGCATACTGGAATAATCTGACGAGCGTGTTTTCGCAGGGCGGGGTGATTGATTATGACGACATTGTCGCACTGTACTGGCAGGAGCTGAAGGCGGTTTATGACGCGCAGCCAGGCACGCCGAGGGATGTGGTTGTCTCGCAAGCGTGGGAGCGTGCGGTGGCACAATCCGTTTCGGTGCCGAACATGAAGCTGAACACGCTGCTGTCATTGAAATATCTGAATGAATTGTACGAAATCCACAAAGCCGGACGTGCAGTGGAATTCGCGCAGACGCGCGGGCGGATTGTCGTGAAACCGGGTGAGTTTGCGGATGACGAACCGGCGCAAAAGTCGTTCTCGAAAGCGCGCTCGGCCAGCGCGGGTGTGTATGAGTATCACGGCATGTGGCGCGAAGCGGAGATGGCGTATAAGCAGGCCTTGTGGCTGTATCCCAAGTCAGCCGAGGCGTACATGCGCCTGGCCAGCATGTTCCTCAAAATCGGGCGGGCCGACGATGCCCTGGAACTGGCCAAGGATTACAAACTCAAGGACCCGCTTAATGACCGTGTGGACGGCATGATTAAGGCGATCGAGAGCGAGCGGGCGCGGCTGATGGAGTTTAACGACTTGCAGAACCGCGTGCTGAGCGGCACGAATGTCGTTGCGCTTGACTATGTACGCCTGATTGATGCGTATCGTGTGCGCGGCAACGATGCGGCCATGCGCCAGATTACAGAATTGTTCCTGGCCAATACGAATGCGGTGACGAATTCCGAAGCGTATCAATCCCTGTTGCAGATATACGGACAGCGCAACGATTTGGGGCAGGTGACACGCCTGCTCGAACGGGTTACGGAAGTAACGCCAAATGACTGGACACCGTGGCTTGATCTGGCAGTGATACGCATGGCAAGTGGGAACTTTGAAGAAGGCTTCGCGTGCATAGACCGGGCAGTTGCGATCAACAGGAAGGACACAGTGCGTCGTCTAGCGCAAGACCCGCGGTTTCAGCCGTTGCGCAATTACCCCGATCCTGCTGTTAAAGAGCGGTTCTTGTCGTACCTTAAGTAGGGGACGTGGACGAGCTTGACTGGACACGCGAGCTGGACGAGGCAGTTGCTGGGCTAGCGCGACAGGCGCTGGCCGAAGATCATGCTGCACAGGACATCACGACGTCGTTGTGCATACCACGTGGCCAAATGTGCCGCGCGTTACTTGCAGCGCGTCACGACGCCGTGCTGGCGGGCTGCCGCGTGGCGGAGATTGTCCTGCGGTGCTTTGGCGCGGATGTCCAAGTGGTCTATAGGCACAGCGACGGCGCCAACGTGGCGGCAGGGCAGCAATGTGTTGAAGTGCAGGGGGATGCGGCGGCGCTATTGAGTTGCGAGCGCACGATATTGAATATTATGCAGCGGCTAAGCGGTATAGCCACGCTGACACGGCGGTTTGTGCAAGCAGTTGAAGGCTGCAACGTACAGATTGTTGACACCCGCAAAACCACGCCTGGCTGGCGCATTTTGGAAAAATACGCCGTGCGATGTGGCGGTGGAGTCAATCATCGCATGCACTTGGCAGACATGATCATGGTCAAAGACAATCATATTGCGTTGAGCGGCAGCTCTTTACAAGAGATTGTGCAGCATGCGCGGGAGATGTATCCACATATGCCAATTGCGTGTGAAGCTGACACACTGGAGCAGGTGCGCATGCTGAAAGAGTTGCCGGTTGACTTAATTATGCTTGACAATATGTCGCCCGGGGAAGTGCGGCATGCGACAGCAATGTGTGGTGGCAGCGTGTGCTTGGAAGTGACTGGCGGGGTAACGCTGGCTAATGTACGGGAATACGCAGAGACGGGTGTAAACAGAATTTCGATCGGCGCACTGACACACAGTGCACCAGCCGTTGACATTGGTATGGAAATCATGCCGTTATGAACATGCAACGATACCAATTGAAGGCTGGGGTGACGTGGCATGTTGAATGGCATGACAAAGTGACATCAACCAACGATGTCGCGCGTCAGACTGGAAGTGAGGGTTCTCACCGGATTGTGATAGCAGACTATCAGACGCATGGTCGTGGGCAGCATGGGCGCCGCTGGCATTCAAAACCAAATGAGAACATTTTGGCAAGTTTCGTGATACCATCTCCTTACGGCCTGCACGGTGGAATTCGTTCTATGGCAGCGGCGTTGTGCATACATAATGTGCTGCAATGCAACACAATACAATCATTTTTTAAATGGCCTAATGACGTGCTTGTCAACGGTGCAAAGATTGCTGGCGTCTTGATCGAAGCAGCTCCACACCGCTTGATTATTGGCATCGGCATCAATGTCCATTGGCCCGCCACTCGTTGTGAAACTGAAAACGGGCACGTGTGGACAAGTATGAAGGCTGAAACTGGCCGCGATTTTGACCGTAGGAGTCTTGTCTGCGGGCTGGCAGCTAATATCGCACAATGGTATGGCCTCAGTGCGGAAAAAATTTTGGATGCGTATCGCCAGCGCTGGGTCATGCGTAACAAGCCAGTGCATATACGCATTGATAACGGCTGGTTGGCGGGCATCGCCGAAGAAATCAACCATGATGCGAGTATGCGCGTAATCACGCACGATGGCTTTACGCGGAATGTACATAGTAGCGCAGATATACGGCAGGTGGCACTATGAACATTCGATATGAGCGGGCACGGTTGAGTTACACACGTGATATACACCGCTTGATTTGTGCGGCGGCAGATGCCGGCCAGATGTTGCCTCGTGCGCTGAGCGATCTGTATGAATGCGTGCGTGATTTTGTTGTCGCGATTGACGCAGATACAGGTCGTATAATCGGCTGCTGTGGATTGCACGTGATCTGGGAGGATTTGGCCGAAGTGCGCTCGCTGGCGGTTGACGAGGCTTGGCGCGGGCACGGCATCGGCCGCCACCTTGTAGAAATGTGCATGGCGGATGCGGCCGAACTGGCCATTCCACGGGTGTTTGCGTTGACCTACGTGCCCGGCTTTTTCAAGAAACTGGGCTTTTACGACATCAGTAAAGACCAGCTGCCACACAAAGTATGGAGCGATTGCATCAAGTGTCACAAGTTCCCAGATTGCGATGAGCACGCCGTTGCGCGCGCCATCGCAGTCCCGGTACGTTAACTAACTAATGAGGAGATGACCATGGCAGAAACGAACCAGCAGGATTCGAAAAGCGGGCTCGTGCGCGTGATGGGGCTGTGGGAAAACAGCGACCGGCGCGGTAACAAGTATTTGAGCGGCAACCTGACCCAGAGCGTGCGGGTGATGGTTTTCCGCAACAACTATAAGCAGGAAGGCGGCCGCGACCCTGATTACATCGTGTACATCTCGCAACGCACGCCCGATGAACGCGGCGGCGCACCTGCTGATGCTGCTTCGCAGACACAGCAACCACAGGCCGGTCATCAGCAAATCCCCGAGGATGATATCCCGTTCTAACCGTGCGTGAACACCGCCTTTTATACCGCGTGCCATACGCGGACGTCGACCGCATGGGTGTGGTGTACTATGCGAATTACCTTGTGTATTTCGAGCGCGGGCGCACCGAATTTCTGCGATCGTGCGGCGTGCCGTATCGCGCTATGGAAGAACGCGGCGTGCTCTTGCCCGTGATTGAAGCAGCCTGCCGCTATATACGGCCAGCGCGGTACGACGACGAATTGACGATTTTAACCCGCATGCCCGAAGCTGAAGGTGCGCGCATCATGATGCAGTGTGACGTGTGGCGTGATGGCGAAAAGCTGGCTGAAGGCCACACGTGGCACGCTGCAATGACACCTGAGGGCAAGCCCTGCCGCTTGCCGCCAGAACTGCTTGCGATCCTCAGTGAGCAGAAGTGAGGGTGCGGAAGCCAGAGTGCAGTGAGCAACAAAGGAGCCAGATACGTCGGTGCGAAGCTCCTTCATCGGAGGGACGCCGGCCCCGGCGTCCGCATGCCGCGCAGCACCGGCCACGGCGGAATCGCCGCGCGGAGGCTCTCCCACATTGTGGAGGGACGCCGGCCGGCGTCCGCATGCCGCGCGGCAC
>Ga0209101_1002218_pt1 | contig 13034 bp, 12 predicted proteins | sample ConPoolayeCmetaG_FD_185481 | JGI IMG/M metagenome (GOLD analysis project Ga0209101, IMG submission 185481) | Hot spring microbial mat communities from California, USA to study Microbial Dark Matter (Phase II) - Cone Pool mat layer C metaG... ... | reverse complement strand
CCCACCGCTCGCCTTTCAGTATCCGCAATCGGATCGAATTGTCTGCAACTCAAAAAGTGGTCAAAATTTGGCGGAGACAAGAGCGCTTTCAGTATCCGCAATCGGATCGAATTGTCTGCAACTCTGCATTGCTGGCGCTATGCTTGAGCAAGTATCGCTCTTTCAGTATCCGCAATCGGATCGAATTGTCTGCAACATCCGAAGACGACCCATCAACCCCCCCCTTATCAGCTTTCAGTATCCGCAATCGGATCGAATTGTCTGCAACTGATTTAGTCGCGGTAAAGTGATTGCTTTGGGTAACTTTCAGTATCCGCAATCGGATCGAATTGTCTGCAACCTGGTTATAATAATCGTGATGTTTCGTTGCCTTGCAACTTTCAGTATCCGCAATCGGATCGAATTGTCTGCAACGATCCTTCGTTCTGTCCACCCGCTCCTCGGTTTAGCTTTCAGTATCCGCAATCGGATCGAATTGTCTGCAACTTTCTGTTTCTCCTGTTTCTCCACCAGCTTACTTGTCTTTCAGTATCCGCAATCGGATCGAATTGTCTGCAACCTGCGTACGACCATCGCTTCTTGATGCGTACAGATGCCTTTCAGTATCCGCAATCGGATCGAATTGTCTGCAACCGTTTTCGCTCCTACCCAAGAATCCGGTTGTGGTTCTTTCAGTATCCGCAATCGGATCGAATTGTCTGCAACCGCTGCTCATTGTAATCTCTGGTGCGTTCGGTTTCCTCTTTCAGTATCCGCAATCGGATCGAATTGTCTGCAACTGATTGAGCCTGACCATCAGACCACCAATAAAGCGGCTTTCAGTATCCGCAATCGGATCGAATTGTCTGCAACTGGACACGCGGCAGTTGACGGTAGCACAAGCTCCACTTTCAGTATCCGCAATCGGATCGAATTGTCTGCAACTTGACCACATTTTGACCGTGCTTTGACCTTGATGTCGTCTTTCAGTATCCGCAATCGGATCGAATTGTCTGCAACCGCTCCGCGCAAGGATTACAAAGTGAGGTATATGAGCTTTCAGTATCCGCAATCGGATCGAATTGTCTGCAACCCGCAGATTTCGGTTGTCGTGTAGTCGCGCCGCTAACTTTCAGTATCCGCAATCGGATCGAATTGTCTGCAACGGAAATTACTGCTAATGTTCGTTTTGTGTATGGTGTCTTTCAGTATCCGCAATCGGATCGAATTGTCTGCAACCTCTTCGTTCGCTGGTTGGTCGTCGTTAGTTCGTTCTTTCAGTATCCGCAATCGGATCGAATTGTCTGCAACAAGTATAACACACGCACCCCTGAATTGGGGAGCAGGTCTTTCAGTATCCGCAATCGGATCGAATTGTCTGCAACGTAAACGTTTAGCGTCTGGTCGTCTGGTTGACGATGCTTTCAGTATCCGCAATCGGATCGAATTGTCTGCAACTCATCGTACTTGCGTGTCTGCACAATACGCCCGCACAACTTTCAGTATCCGCAATCGGATCGAATTGTCTGCAACTTATAGGACACAGTCCAATCCGCAACCGCAGGTCGATACTTTCAGTATCCGCAATCGGATCGAATTGTCTGCAACTCAATCTTGATGCCCCAGAGACGCTCTATACAAATCTTTCAGTATCCGCAATCGGATCGAATTGTCTGCAACTCCTCCCAACCCCCTATTTTATGCCTCTCTATAACAACTTTTCTCCCATCTGACACCTCCTTCTAACTCTTTCTCCCTCTTTTTTCCCCATTTCCCAACCACCCTCCCCGCAAATCGTTTTTTGCCGCAAAACCCACCCCATTTGCGAAACGATTGCACTATCCAACTATCGCACGATCCAACTAGACCACATCATTGCAAAATCGCCGAAACTCACACGTCAGACACTTGTTACGATTCTTGACCGGCGCCGGCATCACCTCGCGCTCCGCAATCTGCCGCATTGCCTCCACCGCACGCCCCGCCTTGACGCGCAACCGCTTGTCAATCGGCACCTCCACCGCCCGCCGTAACGGAATCTCGTACAAAAACCCCCGCGCCACCGCGACCCCGCGCGCCTCCTCCAACATCATCCCATACACCGCCACCTGCAGCTGAAAATGCTCCCCTGCCAGCCGCGTCAACTTGTAATCCACCGGAATCACCTCCCCCGTCCCCGCCACCGTAATCACCATATCCACCTCGCCACGCAAACCCAGCCGCGCCGAGCAGAGCGGCACATCGAACTCACGCTCCCCCTCCGCAATCCCATACACCCGCAACGAACGCCGCTCCTCGCGTCCCACCTCACTCCGCCCCGCCTCACGCCCCGCGTACATCTTGTACGTCGTCGGACGCACATCCGGCACACAGTGCAAAAAGTAAAACACCCGCGGACAATACGCCCACTGCTTCAAATCACTCACCCGCACCGGATAATCCAGATCATCATCCAGCATCGTCTTTTTCCTCTTGCTCGATCACGCGCCGCGCGTTCCAATCCTTTTCGCACACCGGCACCAACTGCACCTTGCCCGGCCGCTTGCCCAAAATCGCCTGAATCTTGAGCATCAATTCATCTTGATGCGTCGGCGCCAAATCCCCCGCAAACGCCGAATATTGAATCCGATCCATCCCGTAATCCTGACACACATCGGCAATCTTGTTCCGCTTGTTATCATCCACAATGTCATACACTACCAAACATTGCATATCCTCTCCCCAATCACCTAATCACCCAATCACCTAATCACCCAATCACCTAATCACCCAATCACCCAATCCTCTACCATTCCATCACAAACGCGCGATACGTCTCCCGCTCGCCGCGCAAAAACGTCGCCAGATGCCGCACCTGCGATTGGATGATCACTCGCAGCGGCACATTTTTCTTCTCATACGTCTCCGGCGACTCCAGCCGATTCAACACCTTTTCCGCCAACATCTTGCGCGTCTCCTCCATCAAATAGCCCCGTTCATCCTGCCCGATCTTGACCCCCTTGTTCACCAGCCCCAAAATCGTCCGATCCACGACCGGCTGCCGAAACTCTTCGATCGCATCCAGCGTCATACTCGGCTTGCCGGGGCGATCCACATGGATGAACCCGGCGTACGGATCGAGTCCCGCCAGAACGAGCGCGCGTTCGATTTGTCCGTACAGGATGCCATAGCCATAGTTGAGCGCGCTATTGACCGCATCGCGCGCGCCGCGTCCGATGCGCCCCTCCCACGCGACCTCCGCCGGCAAGACCCAGCCGATCGCGTCCCAGTACACCCGCGCCGCGTTTCCTTCAATACCCATCACCTGTTCGCGCCACGCCTCGATGGTTGCCGTCGGCGCGGCATCTCGTTCGATGCGCTCGATCTCGGCGAGTTGCGTTTCGATCTGCTCCGCCGCGCCGCGCAACCGCTCGTGCAATTCAGGATCGGTCTCTTTGCGATACTTGGCAATGTACTTGAGCAGGTTCGCCTGATTCTGAAGCTTGCCGCGCGCCAACGCCAGCGCGACGAGCAAACCGCGCCGCGTGCCAAACGCCTCCAACTGCGCGCGCCGCGTCAGAATCGTGCCGGTCAGTCCCGCGCTGTAGAGCGAGGCGTACGGATTTCCCGTCCCGCTGACGAAATGAATCGGGATGCCGCGTTCGGCGCACTCTTTCACCGCATCCGCGCTGATGCTCACCCCGTTCCCGGTAATCAGCACCGATTCCAGATGCAGCAGCGGCGCCTGCGCGATCTTTTCATCCCCTTTGGTCACGATCAACCGCTCGCTATGCTTCCCGATGAACGCGCCAAACTCTTCGACGATGAGATGTTGGATGATGCTCATAGTCGTTCCATTTCAGATTTGGAATCTTCCCAATCTCGCAGACAAATCTTAAATCTGAAATCATCAATCTGAAATTACGATCACTCCATTCCCCTTGACCGCGCTCTTGCCCACCTGCACCAGTTGCCCCCACAACAGCCAAGGCAACAGCGCGCGCCACACCTCCCGCTCCGCCGCGTACACCGCGCGTCCCACGATGCCGCCCAATGGTGAACGCGTACCGCGGCGTTGCGACCCGCTCCACACCTCCACCCAGCGTATCTGCGCTTCCACCAGACGCACGCGCGCCGCAAGCTGCTCCAGCGCGATGATTTCCTCACGCGGACGACCGTTGCCGCCGCTATATTCCTCTGCCAGATCGTCCACGCGCTTGAGCAGACGCGCGAACAACACCTCGAACGCAGGCGCTTTGGCAAGGTCGCCCTCCTCGATCAAACGCGTCGGCGTAACAAATTCGATCGGCACGCGCGCGTCGCGCGCATCGAGCACGCCTAGCAGCTGCTCCGCGCGCGCGACGACATCGGCGTGCGTCAACGTCAGCGTTGGCGTGTGAACCAGATTGTCCCCTTCCGCCAGCAAGCACTCGCGCGCGCGCGTGAACGGATTTTCCGCCCATACGCTTTTCAACGCAAACTTGCCGCGCCCCACACCGACCCCGATGCGTCCCATCTCTGGCACCGCAAGGACAAAGTACGGCAAGAATTTCAGCGCCGCGCCAAACAACGTGATGCCAAATTCGAATCGTTCACCCGGCTTGAATCCCGACGCAGGTTCGTTCATCGGCGGCAGCAGCGTGTACCCGCGCCGTTCTTGCCCTGGCTTTTCGTTTGCGGCGAGGAGCCAATGCACCGGGCAGGTTGCCACGTGCGCCGGGTCATTGGCATCGCCGGCGCAGTAGGCGCGCAGCATCACGGCGCCCAGCGCGCCGCGCAGATTCTGCCCCGCGCGATAGGTTTCGCTTTCAAGGCGCAAGGGTGTGAGCGCCTCGCAGACAAAGCGGAGATGGGTGGTGGTCAAAGGAAACATAGGTTACATCCACACATTTTCTTTCAAATCGGTTTTCTGCCATTCCTCCGCGACGATTTCGCCGATGGGCGACAAACGCACCGTACCCTCCACGATGTCCGCCAAACACGGCACGCGATTCTTGATGCAAATCGTGACAAAGTACAACCCCGCCGACGCGTAATCCCACCCACGCAAACGCGCGGACGGGATGCGATACTTGTTGCGAAAGAGAGGGGAGGATTCGGTGGTGGACATTAACGTTGTTCCCACTCGTAGTAACTGAATCCGCGACTCGACCGCGTGAGGCGATAAGGAAAAATCACGCTACGGCGCACACGGTCTTTGGGGATTCGGATGTTCGCGTCCGAATAGATATTCACCTTATCGAGCGTCAAATCCTCGCCCCAATCATCCATCAGTTGAATCACGCCCAGCGGGAACGCACCAGACGAACCGTACGTCACTTGGCCGTTCTCAAAACCCAAGCCCTCGTCCAGGCGCGTGAATTCGCCGGGCAGTGCTTCGACGTGGTGCGGCAGACTCGCCAACTGGAAAAAACTGCCGCGCTTGCCGAAATAGTTCACCTGTGGCGCGAGCGCTCCGATAATGTTCAGCGCGGTTGCCTCGCCGGCAAACGCCAACGTCAGCGTGCCGTCGAGATGCGCATACTCGCGGAACGCGATTGATTTTTGCATCGCGCCTGTGCTTTCGGCTTCGTCGCCATCCTCGGCCCCTTCGCCTTTCTTTGTATCGCTGCGTTTCGGTTTGAGCACTTTGGCAAAGAGATTGGTCACAACGACGCGCTCGGGTGGGCGCGCGGCGAGGCGCAGGGATTTGATGGCGTCGAAAATCCCCGCGCCTGCCTCTATGCCGCGCGTACGAATTGCCGCGTCCAAAAATGCAGTGCGTATGGCAAACGGTGTTGGCAGAAACAAGGTCTTGGCACCTGTCGAAGTCGCCACGCCAATTTTCAGCGAAAAGAGGGCGGCGGGACGATACTCTGCAATCAGCCACATAGTTTTTCTCCTCGTTCGCCGAGCGATGGATCGCACCGCTCAAACAGGTAAGCCCAATTTCATCGGGCTGAATCGGCTTGGAGCCGATTTGAACCTTGTTGAGCCGTCGGTTTTCAACCGATGGCGAAATCACGCCACCTTCATCGTGAACGGCGTGCTATCGGCGATCAGTTTTTGCATGATTTCGGCGAACGCCCCCATCGAAGCGAATTCGTGAACGGTAATCGCGTTGGGATGAAGCGCGTTGAGCGCGGACGCTACGCGCTTGACCTCTTCGCGATAGCCATCATCGAGCGCGCTCAACAACGGCGCAGGCACAACCTGGGTGCTGACCGTCACCGCGCCTTCAAAGCCAAGGATGTGCGGATTCTGCGTCCCGCGCATCGCGCCATTCGGCTCGACAAAGGTGTACAGAATACTTTCGGCGAATGCTTTGTAGCGCCGCGCGCGCTCGTCTTCTTTCACCGCATACTGTTGGGTAATGTCGTTGTAGCCAATGCGCGCTATCTCGAACGATGCGACAATCGCGTACACGCCCGAACTCGCGGGACGATGAAAGATGGCTTGCTGCTGCGTCTCCAAGTCCTTGCCATGCTCAGTCGCATAGCGCACGTGAAAATAACTTTCGGTGCGCGTTACATCGGGCAAACCAACGACCCAGCCAAATTCCGCAACCGACTTGCGCGGCACCGAGCGATTGCCTTTTGCAATCAGGTTTCCCTCGAGATCGTCCAGCGCGCAGTGTTGTAACAACGCATCAATCACCTCCGCGCTAGTATCGGGGAGTTTCTTCATAAAATCAGCATCATCCAGCACGCGACTCGCGCTGAATTTTTCGCACCCCGCACATAACTTTAGATTGCCCTTTGCCAAGCGGTAGAGATGTTCTGCCTGAATGTGCTTGAACATATCGCCGCTGATAGCGTTGACAGTTGCCAACTTGGGTTTTCCTTCGGACTTGTGGACAATCGTCACCATTCGTGTCATCGTCTGATTGCTCTCGCCCCCCTCGTTGTTGAGCGAGTGCAAATCCAGAATCGCGCGCCCGCAAATCGCCAGTGAGTAAACGGTTTGAGTTGTCATTGGAGATTCTCCTTTGCAGATGATAGATGCTTACGGTTTCGGTTCGTCGTCTTTGGATTCGGTGGCGTACCCGTACGCGACCAACAGATTGCCGACAACTTCGGAGCCGAAATTGTCCACGAGGCGAACAATCTCATCGAGATCGCCTTCGCGCACATTCTTGCGGCGTTGTTGCCCCTTGCTCTCTGCCTTTTGCGCATTCTCCCGATTGTACTCGTGGACAAAGTCGCTCAGCGCGACGAGAAAATCTTTCGGATACGCCGCCTTGCGCTTGAGTTCCATTCCCAGACCATAGCGCACCTCGTAAAGACCTTCCTTGTCCTTGAGATACTGGGGAATCACCGTGCTGTGCCGAATGGCATAGGCAATCCGTCGAAAACCTTCGTTCTCGACAATCTCCTTGAATTGGGATTCTGTGCCCATAAACAACCTCCATAGATTTTTTGTCGTGAACGGTCGCACCCAAAAGTGCCGTTGTTCCAGTTCGTGGGTGAGATACTGACTGTAGCCAACCACAAAATCAAAGAACGCATCGAGTTGCTGACCCGATAGAAAATCGCGATAGCGCACGAGCAGGTTGTAGCCATCGCTGCGTTCTTCGTCAATGTTGCGAATCACGTCCAAATGTTCCTCAATCACCTCCTTGAGTTCTTGCGCGCGCTGGCGCGTTTTCACTTCGCCGGTCCAGCGCGGCAAGCCGACAAAACTGAGATTCATCATCGTGTACGCATTGCGGCTGAGAAGTTTGTACGTCGCCACGTGCAAACCAGCAACCACATCTTCGGGACCACGCCCCTCAAGATCCAGTTCATCTTGCTGACCAGCTTCGCTGTACTCCAGCAAGGTCTGCGTGTAGAGCAAGGCAGCAGTAATATCCATTTTTACTGACGTATCGTTCCATAATCGTTCAGCAAACTTGCGGAAGATTCGATCGTGCGCGTCCAGCGTCAGTGCAATTGGGGCAAGCACGTACGTCTTGCGATCGTCACCGTTCCGCACTGTGCGCGGTACCATACATTGCCACAAGCCAACCGCCTTGAGAAATTCGACCAGCCAGAACGAATCCAGGTTCCCCATCGCTAATGCGTCCGCTTTGGCGCGGTTTTGTCCCTTGCCTTGAATCGGATTAAAAAGTTGCGATGCAGTGAACTTGACCTTCAGCCCATCTTTCGGAACAGTTTCTGCCCATTCCTTGGCAATTGCCTCCACATCCGCGTCAGGCGTGGCCGCCAGTTTCAGAATCGTCTTGAGGTTCTCGATGAAATATTTGCGGGTGGTGTGCCATTGCACAATGGCTGCGTTGTAAATCTGGATGGCTTGCATCTTGCGTTCGCCCACAAACGCCATCGTCCAGAATTCAGGCGTCGGTCTTAGATCGTCCAACCGTGCCTGGAGTTCGTTGTTCTCCTGTCCTTCCCGCTTGGCGGTCTTTTTCAACGCCTCTTGCGCTTTTTGAAAGGCGCGAAAGCGTTCCCAGCCTTCGTCCAGGTCTAGGGCGTCCTTGACTTCCTTCACGGGTTGGCTGCGCGTGCGAATCGGCTTAGCCAGTGAAAAGAATTCGCACCGGTCCACCCATTCTTCGCGCAATTCCGTCGGCAATTCGATGGTGTAGTACGGTCCCGCGTCCCGAATCCAGACCTTCTGTCCTGACCATCGCTTGCCCGCGCATTTGACAATCTCATCCAACACCACCGCGAGTCCGTACGCGGCGAGCGTATCGGCAAACGTACCTGTGGACTTGGGCATAAAATAAGTTTTCTGAAACATCGCCTACGTTTCCTCCTGTGATTCCCCATCGGACATTCGCAATGCCCGAATGATCAAAAAGTACGCCAGCCACCATTCCCTCGCATCATCATCACGAAGGATTTGCTTTTCCAAATTCGTTTGTGGCGCGGGTGAAATCAATTCCCTCATCGCTTCTCGATGGATCGCGATGCCCGCGCTTTGCAGCGCGGCGTACAGCGCCTCTCGCGCCGCTTCTTCAAGCCGATATTCTTCAAACGAATTCGTTTGTGCGCTGTGATGCCGCGCAATCGCCGCAAGTGTGATTTTGCGTAACGCTTCGCGCGCGTTCGGCGCATCGCTAAAAAATGTGTTGACGATTTTGGCGACGGCGATGGCGCTTTCACCGGCGTGGTGCGGTCGCCTGGGCTTGATTGTCTTGGCGATCGCGCGGTGTTGATCGGTTTCGCGGTGCGTGTGAACAATCATCCAATTCGGATCTGCGACAGGTTCGCCGATGGCTTTCTGATATTTACGCGCCCACTTTTGCCAGCGCACGTCCAGTTTCCCCAGGTCGTGGCACGCGATTGCCATTCGGGCGGCACGTTCGATGCTGCCACCTGGCCAACCCTGCACCTGCTCTAGGCGCGCCGCTGCGAATCGCAGACGGTCACGCCATCTCGATTCAAACACGCGCGCCATTCTGCCGATATGCGTCGGGTAATCCTCCAGCTGATAGTTGTACTCTTTCTCTCGTTTTGGACGCGGCACGCGTTCGTTCAAATCGTTGCGCGTTGGGTCGCCGCGCACGCTAAAACGAAAACCAACCTCCGCATCGTACTCGACGAAGGCAGGATGCACGACCAGCAGCGGTGAGCACGTGAAATGTTCTTCTGTCCACGCGCAAGGCCAGTCGTATTCAATCACGGTGCGCGAATCTTCTTCACGGGTACCTGGTTTCTCGACAGGATATTTGAACACCCAATCCAGTCCCTTTTCCTTTTGCCATTCCTGCAGTTGCTCGAACTTGCCCAGCAATGAGCCAATGAACAGCGAAAAGCCGCGATAACGGAAAGGATGGTCGAGTTTTTCTGGCTCACTGTGGACCAGAATCGTACGCGAATCGTTTGACTGGCGAATCAGATCACATCGTGTCGTCACATCCCCCAGAATCATGGCGCGGTGAATCTTGTCCCAGATCTCCCGCTCTCCCTCGCGCATCGAACGCAACAACTCACGATCTGCTTCGGTATGTACCCTGTCAATCACCTCTTGCTCGCCGTAAAAATCGAGTGCCGCACCATCGCGCTCGAGAAATGCCTCCCACGCCGATTCGCACAATGTGGCTTCAACGCCTGTGTAAGGCATAAAATCGCGTGCCCCTTTTTTGGGGACGTCGTAGATGAACACATTGCCCTGCTCGTCCTTGAAGCGCGCGCAACGCCCCGCGCGTTGCAAGATCGCATTCGCTGGCGCGATTTCCGTGTGCAGATTCTCGCACGTAATATCCAAGCCAACTTCGATGACCTGAGTGGCGACCAGAATCAAGTTGGGCGCTGTCCGCTGGCTTGCGTTTTTGCCGAATTGCTCGCGAATCAAATCTTCTTTCTTTTTGCGGTCCGAGGCAGTAAAGCGCGCGTGAAGCAGGATGACCTGGGCGTTGCCTCGATCAGGATGAGCGCGCAGGGCTTGAAACAACTCTTGCGCGCGTTCGACCGTGTTGCAGATGGCTATCGAGCGCGTGCGATGGTGTTGTAACACGGCATCGGCAGTCAACAAATCCCTGACAACGTGATAGCGACGAGTCTTGTTTTGTTGTGATGGAATCTCCCTCAGTTCCTCCTGCGGTACCGTCACAATCTCGGCACCCAGTTCCTTTTTCAAATCGTCGAGCATCGCGGACGAAAAGGTCGCCGTCATCAGCACGAATGGCGTGATGCCCTGCAATAACTTCAAGATTTGCAGAGTCGTCTTGAGCGCGCCGTCGGGCGGGTAAAGGTGAAATTCGTCAAAGACGAGATACGAACCAATCACCGCGCCAGCGTTCAGATTCGCGCGTCCGCTGCCAAATGCGTACGGTACACCCAGCACGTTGCTCAGCGTTTGGTCAATCGTCGTGAAAACCAAGTCGCCGTGCAGTTCAGGATCATCGGGACGCTCGCCGGTATGAATCTCGACTCGGAGCCGATCCTTCAAACCCGAACGCCGTGCCAGTTTTTCGTACTCGGCTTTGAATTGATTCGCCAGCACACGCACTGGCACCGAGTAAATGCACTGGCGCGGAAATTGACTTGGCGGCAAATATTGAATGGCATGGATGAAGGGTAGTAACGCCGCTGCCGTTTTGCCTGCGCCCGTTGGTGCTTGCAAGATCACACTTTGCCCAGCCAATAAGGCATCCGCGACGCGAGTCTGGTAAGCGTATGGATTGATTTCGTCAGACATTGTCTTCATCCTCCGAAGAAATCTCGAAAAGTTTGCTTGACGCTTGGCGTTTGCGTATCGCTCGAGTCTGCACCGCGATGAACCGACCACCCATACCTCTCCGCCATCGCCTTGGCTTCGCCCATCAACTCCTCGCGCAACTCCTTTGGCTCCACCACCTCGCACGCCGCGCCCCATTGCCTCACCCAGGGAACAATCTCTTGCCACTCGTCAATTTCCGCGCGCCAAATCAAATCGCCCGTCCTCGCGTCTTCTTCCACCTTTTCCGATGGATGCCATCTGCTCTCGCGCACGCGCCGCGCCACATTCCGACTAAAACGCAAAACGACCGGCGTGGGCTGATCCTCTTCATCGAACCAGATGCCCCACGCGCCCGCCAGCAATTTCACCGGGTCGAAATCAGCAGGAATCTCGAACGATTCATTTAACAGAGTGATGCTTTCGATGCGCTCGACCTTGCGCGTGCGCAACTTGCCCGGCGGTTCCGCCAGACCAATCGCGTACGTCCCGTAGCCAATTGCCGATGGCTCTAAAAAGTACGGCGCAAACGTATGCTCGAACGGACGCTTGCCGCGCAGCGAACGATACACCAGGCGGACTTTATAGTTCGACGACCATGCCCGCGTGAGCGTTTCGATGGTGCGCAGGTAGGTGTGTTGCAGAGCGACATTGCGCTCACGTAACGCTTCCGATGTGCGCGTGATGTGCTTGCCAATCTGCGGCGCGATCCCTTGCTCCAACGCCAGTCCCAGTTTCAAGAGCGCCTCGACCGTGTGTGGATTCGGTTTGTCGCTATAGCGCGCCAACAGACGTGCTGCCAGAAACATCGCCATACTCTCGTCGAGCGTCAAGCGAATATTCGTCAGGTACGCGTCGCGATTGATTGCGACACTTCCCTTATCATCCTGATAAATCGGTACACCCAGATCTTGCAAATCCGCCAACATTCGATTGATGGTGGAACGATTGACGCCACACACGCGCGCGACCTCCGCTTGCGCGACCGGTTCGCGTTGCGCGAGCAAAAATCGTTCCACCTGTAACATCCGCGCCGATTTCCCTTGCGTCCGTTTCATCCGTTGCCTCCTTGTGCAACGAGTATATCACAGATTGTTGTAAAAAATGGCAACGCGGTTAAGGTCATCCAAACAGTCGCCGAAACAGCGACAGCCGCCCGCGCGAATCTTCTGCCAACAGCACCCCGCGTTTCTCCAGCGCCACCAAGTCCCGATGCACCGTCGAACGCGGCACCCCTAATTTTTGAGCCAGTTCCGTCGGCGCCAGACCCGCCGGATGATTCTGCAGCAACCCGACCATCTGCTCCAACCGTTGCTGTTTTCCCTTCTTGCTTCCAAACATCGCGCAACTCCGTGGATTGTTTTTGACAACAATCTATCAGAGGTGCGTTGCAACTACAGCAACACAAACTACCCAAACACCAAAAAACATACCCGCCCAGATGCTCGATCTGAGCGGGCAACGTCAACCATAGTCCCTCCCAGTGGCACCTAGAGTTGATCGTATGAGTCAAAGCGAACGCCAAGCACAATGTTGCACATCGCGCAAACAAGAACGTCCCTCGTCAGCGCGCCAAAATCGCTTGACGAAGGACGTTGTGATGGAGACAATAATGCAGTCTCCGTCGCGCGAGTGGAACAATTTGGCCTTGCCGAGTTAGGTTGATCCGCACCCCGCGGGACAAAGAGAAACGTACAACTGTAGTATAACACAACAGTTCAAGAACGCTAAAACAGCAGTCGCCTCTGAGACACCTCATTCTACACGGTTTGAGCAATTTCACCAACCAGTGAACGTTCACGGTGGACAGACAATTTAAGATAAGCCCTGTAGCCGTTTCTGAGCGGCGTATATTTCTGCCACTGCAGCCGCCGAATCGAATTCGGCGGCTCAAGGATGCAAAAATCGGTTGATGGGTTTTAAGAAATTATTCC
>Ga0209101_1002217_pt1 | contig 13035 bp, 12 predicted proteins | sample ConPoolayeCmetaG_FD_185481 | JGI IMG/M metagenome (GOLD analysis project Ga0209101, IMG submission 185481) | Hot spring microbial mat communities from California, USA to study Microbial Dark Matter (Phase II) - Cone Pool mat layer C metaG... ... | reverse complement strand
GAACTTGAACGGATCATGTGCGCGGGCGGCAGCGACGATGGTCGACTCGTCCTCTTTGGTCAGGGCGCGGCCATCGGCCAAGGCGACCTCGGCGCGGATCAGCCGGCCCGCGTCGTGCTGCGCGGTGACGATCACCGGCGTGCCCAGCGCGGCGCTGAGGGCCTCGGCCAGCGCCTCAACGTTGATGCGCCCAGCGGGCACGTCGGCGGGGGAAAGGGAGAGGGTGGTGGGCATGGTATGACTCCAGTAGTCGGTGAACAGTGAACAGCGTCTCAGCACTTCAGCAGGTCAGCACTTCAGCGTCTCAGCAGTTGAGTTGCTGCTGAGATGCTGACTAGCTGACATGCTGCCTACGACCGCGTGTACTCGACGATCAGGAACGGCATCCCGGCGCTGAACGTGCCGAAGCTGGTGGTGATCTTCAGGCCCACGTAGTCGCCTGCCGCCAGGCTGCTCAGCAGCCCCAGGCCAGAAAGGTCCCACACCTTCAGGATGCCGCTGGTGACGCCCAGCGAGACACCAGACGCGGCCCCGCTGTGCTGGTTGTACGCCTCGCCCTCCGCGCCATAGTCGGAGTTCAGGCTCAGGCCGGTGATCGTGCCCGTGCCGTTGGGGATCACCAGCGCCTTCAGCGCACTCAACGCAGCAAAGTCGGCGGGGGCGCGGAAGCGGAAAGACGCCGTGCCGTTGCCGGTGAACTCGCGGGCCTGCCAGTCGCCGAGGGTGAAGTTGTAGGTATCCGGCGGGATCAGGAGCTGCGTGGGCCGGTCGTGGAGGAACTTTGAGTTATCCACCACGTCCTGGTTCCAGATGGCAGCGGTGATCAGGTCGCCGGTGCTGCGGTTGGTCGGAGTAGTCCAGGGCATAGAGATGCCTCCTTGTGCCCCTCCCCCCTGACCCTGTGCGGAGGGCCTGATGGCCCTTCGCACAGGGGTAACGGGCGAGGGTTTACACCTTGTGCGCGTCCTCGTAGGCGATGGCGCCGACGAGCAGCGAGCCGATCAGGGTGAAGACAGCCAGCAACTCGACGCGCACCGGCTCCAGCGCCGGGGCGTAGGTGATCAGCACGTCCACGATCAGGGTCATCAGCGCCACCATGAACTTGCGCGAGCGCAGCAGCCCCAGGATCGGGCCGAGGATCGGGGTGGGGTCGAATGGATCAGGCATGGTGTTCCTCCAAGTGAACAGTTGACAGTGAACAGAGACAGCATGTCAGCCAGTCAGCCAACGGCTGATCGGCGCCTGCTGAGATGCTGAAGTGCTGACATGCTAGTACCCCAGCCGGGTCGCCAAACCCAGCTCGCCGTAGCGGCTCTGGCCGAGCAGCCACCCGGCGAACAGGTCGGCGGGGCTGGTCCGCCACATGACGCGGTGACGCGCGCCCGCGCGGGTGACCTCATGCCGCACCGACTCGACGAAGCACGGGAAAGCATTCAGCGCCAGCGTGCTGTCGGTCACGTGCAGCCGATCCCCCACATCGCGGGCCAACGCCTCAGCCAGCAACGAGGCGCTCGCCGTCGCCTCTACCTCGACCGTGAGCCACGGGTGCGGGTCTTTGCGCTGGGTGAGCAGCGCCGCCGCCATGTCGCCTGCGACCGCCGCCTCCTCCTGCAGGGGCATATCGAGAGTCAGCGGCAGGTCGCCGTAGGTCAGGCGGCTGGCGTCGTCGCTGAGCGCCACGCTGGTCGGCTGGAAGGAGCGCAGCGGTGTGCCGCGCAGCCGGAGATTTTCGACGAAGGTCGCGCCGTTCTCGTCCGGCCAGCGCGAGAGCAGCGTCAGCCGCGCTGAGGTGGCCCCCGGCTCGACGGTCACGTCCACATAGTCGGTCACGTCGGTGCGGATCGTCTTGAATTCGTGGGCCGCCGTGAAGTCGGTGACGCGCTCCGGCGGGATCACCGCCAGCGCGCCGATGCGGGCGACCTGCTGGTCGGGATCGACATAAGGGCAGGTGATGGTCCGCGGCTGGCCCGGCGCGAGCCGGATGCGTGCCGCCGACTGCCACAGGGTCGTGCCCTCGGCCCCCACCTCGCGGGGGTGGACGATCACCTCGACGGTGTTCGCCACCTGACCGCGCTCGCGGCGGGCCGATAGCCCGCGCAGGCCCGCGCTGAGGGTCGCATCGGCGGCGACCTGCTTTTGCCGCCGGTGACGATCCGCGAAGACAGGCGTGCCGTCAGCCCGCAGGTAGAAGAAGCCGCCCTCGCTGGCAACGGCGTCCAGCAGCGCGGCGTAGGCCGATTGTCCGGTGGGCCAGGTATCGCCGACCCAGGGGAAGACGCTCTGCCCGGCGTCGAGGTCCTTGCCGGTCAACGGGCCGGGCAGGAGAGTCGTCTGGCCCAACAGGCTGGCCTGAGGGTGGCCCAGCCGCCAAGTGCCGAACACGCCCGGCGGCGCAAAGGCGGCATCCACCAGCCGGTTGATCACCTCCTGCGGGGAGACATCCAGCAGCAGCGGGAACCCGTCCAGCGGGACGCGGCCCAGCGCGGCCATGTCGTCCTCGACCGCGATCAGGGCCGCCTCGCGCTCTGGGCGGGGGTCGCGGCGGGGGACGATCTCCGCCAGCCGCCCGTAGAACAGGGTGTAGGTATTCACCCCATCCGAGGCGCGCAGCCGCACCCCGATCCCCGCCTCGAAGCCGGCGCGGGCGTTGGCGTGGCCGGGTGTGTAGCGGCCATCGGGGTTGTGCAGGGCCAGGGTCATGCGGCCCACCCGCGCCACGCGCTCCCCCGGCTCGATGCCGCGCTCGATCACCAGGGGGGTGTCGGCCCGCCAGTCGGCGGCCAGGTCGGTCCAGGTGTTGTAGGAGAGTTCGAATTCGAGGTAGTAAGTGGCTTTCATAGCCTCACCCCCCGTCCCCCTCTCCGCACAGCGGAGAGGGGGAGTCGGTTGAGAGCGTATCAACGACAAACCGGGCACGCGGTCGCTTCCGCTGTGCCCGGTCAGTGCCAGGTCTGATAGCTGTAAGGTGGGGTCTGGGTACTATCTCCTACAGCCCCAGCAATTCTCTCAGGATATTCTCGATTTCCCGCAACTTGTCTTGCTCGAGTCTTCCCCGCCTTTGGAGGATTCTTCGTCGGTCAAGCGCACGCAATTGAAACACGAGCACCACGGTGGGCACTGTCAGGCCGTTCTCCGACGACGGATCAACTCTCAGGGTATGCGGCAATCGCAGGGCTTCCATCTGGGACGTACAAGGGATGACCACGCACAGGCGATTACCGGGATCAGGCTCCACATTGGCTATGACCGCCGGGCGTATCCCTGCTTGTTCATGGCCCGCGCCACCAGGTGGCGGGGGCAGTTGTACATCCCATATCTCGCCGCGCTTCATCCCTGATCTTGGTTCTCTTCGTAGTGGTTTTGCTCTAGCTTCCAGAAGTCCTCATCACTGGCAGCTTCCCACAGCATGAATTCTTCGAGTAGCTCCGGGTTGTCCACCAGTTCATCAAGACCTGGCCCTGGGCCTTCCTCGCCAGGATGATCGGTAGGCTGCGGCTGATCCTTTGGCTTCGGCTTCGGAACCGTCATGGTGCGTTTCCTTAACAACCAGCTCACGATTGCCGTATTATAGCACAGTTCGGGTCAGCGCCGGGCTGCGCCAGACGCACTACGCACAGACGCTTGCAGCGCCAGCACTTGACCTGCACGGCGATGCCCTGCCCCGGCAGCCGGGCGGGCTTGCCGTCGGTATCGAACAGGCGGGCGTGGCAGTGCTCGCAGCGAACCTGCGTGTACGGGCGATCCATTCCGGTCCTGGACTCCTTGACGTTTTTCCGTGCAGCGATAGAATTGGGGCCAATCAACTCCCCGCTGTTGTTCTTCCAACGACGGGTTTATCACCTCCAAGGGGTTGTCATCCGGCAACCCCTTGTTCGTTTCCTGTGCCGAGGAATGAATTCCCCGGCTACGGCTCGCTGCGCTCGCACCAAGTCCCCGGCGATGCTGCGCATCGCTTGGGGACTCACCATCGGCTTCCAGCCGACTTCGTGGCCGCAGGCCCGTAGTCCGGCCATGGATTGCCGGGATCGCATCATCCGATCACCCTTCGCCACAGGTGTCGGAAGCGCACGCCGTAGAACTTCGCCCCGGCGTACTCCACCACCCCCGGCAGCACCGCCACGATCTCCAGCTCCGAGCTAAGCGCGCCGCCCAGCGTGCCAGCCGCGCTGACCGCCTCCAGGTACGCATCGACCGCGTCCACCAGCGCCGGGAGGACGGTGTTCAGCCCCGCCTCCGACCACGCCGGAGTCCAGTACAGCACGTGATCCACCGTCAGCGCCGCCGACCACGCCCCGCCGTCGTAGGTCAGGGTGGCGAGGCCCTCCTCCGCCTCGCCGATCAGGCCCATCCCCGGCGGGAAGGCCGGGGCCAGCGCGGGCAGGTCGGCGGCGGGCAGGGCGTTGGGCAGCTCGTCCAGGTCGTAGCTCGTCGTGACGCCGCTCACCGCCAGCGCGGCCAGGTTGGTAAAGGCAGTTCTCCAGGTCATGAAAGCACCTCAGCAGTTCAGCAGTTCAGCATGTCAGCGGTTCAGCAGTTCAGCACCTCAGCATTTCAGCGGTTCCGCCTATACCTTTGCACTTTTCTTGCCGGGCGACCCTTCGGTTCGCCTCAAAATCCCCGGCGATGTTGCGCATCGCTGTGGGGACTGGGCACAGTCGGCTTCCAGCCAACTTGGACGCACGCGCAGCGTGCGCCTAGCCCGGCAATTCATTGCCGGGCAAGCAGGCAGCAAGACAGCCGTTCCCGTTCCGTTCGCTGACATGCTGACATGCTGACATGCTGACATGCTGACCGGCTGACATGCTGACATGCTGACATGCTATCTGATCCGCAGCCGGATGTACGGCGCGAGCATCTGAGTCACGTCGAGGGGCAGGCGCGGGGGAGCAATCGCCACCCCGCGATCCGTCACCTCGACCTGCGTGCCCTCGCCACCGGTATCGCGCTGGCGATATAGCCACGCCGCCAGCCGCATCGTCGCCTGGGTGATCACCTCGGGAACCGTCTCGCTGTAGCCCCATGACCCCGTGATGTGGATCGCGCCCTCCGGGTCGCCGGTGTACGTCCAGCGCACGCCGCTGCTCTGCTTGAGCGCGATGCCGAAGTAGGGCGGCCAGTTGAGGGGCCGCAGCAGGTAATCCGAGGCGCTGATGGTCGTCCCGTCGCCGTTGACCACGCTGGTGACGGACAGCAGGTCGGCATCGAGCAGCAGCAACCGCCCGGAGATGTGCGGGCCGACGGCGTCGAAGGAACGGGTCTCGGCCCGAGGCACGAACCAGCGCCCGCAGTGGTCGTCGATCAGGCGGCTGGCGCGCGTCACCAGGTCGGCCAGCAGCGAGTCGTGTGCGCTGCCGGTGATGTGCAGATAGGTCTTCATCGCGCTGACGGTGGTGTAATCGGCCATGCTTTCATCCTTTCGGCTGTGCTCAGGGGAACCATTGCAATACTTTTGTTATATTTTTGCGGGCGATTGTTAGGCCGTCTGCAATGTTCCCCTGCTATCATGAGGATGCACTCTCTCCCATAAGCACTCCCCTCACCCGAGAGCGCGGCCTGGGAGGGAGTGCACCCAACGCAACGGGGGGGCCGGCTGGCGGACCTTCATCTTGAAGGTCCGCCGTTTGTCTAGACCTCACCCCTACGGGTTCACGTTGCTAGGGTCTGACCCCCTTCAGCACCTCGAACGATCCGGCGTGCCGGACGTTGCAGTCCACCCGCATGATGGCGCGGATGAACACCTGGTCGTATTCGAAGGCATTGCCCGCCGCATCGGAGGCGCGCAGCTCCAGCGCCTTGCGCTGCCCGACCACGAACTCCGGCCACGCGCCGAGGTAGATGGTTGAGCAATCGCTACTGGTGCCCTTGACCTCGTTGATCGGGATGCTGGTGGTGGTAAACACCGGGTAGCCCCACAGCGACGGCGGGTCGCCGGGCGCGGCGGGGTCGGCCCACAGATACTTGTTCTGGCTATCCTTCACCTTGCGCAACGAGTTGATGGTGCGTGGGTGGACGATCCAAGCGCGGCCCTCAGCGGGCACGTTATCGGCGTCCAGCGCGTACAGCATGTTCACCAGGATGTCGAAGGTTGGTGAGCCGCCGTTCGCGCCCAACGTGGTCGTATCCACGTTCACGCCGTTGATGTGCTCCAGCCCGGTTGGGGTGTTGCCCGTGCCATCGCCGCGCAGGTACTTGAGGTCCTCCTCGATAGCGAGCACGCGCGCCAGGTCGGCCATCACCAGCGCCTCGACCTGCGGGTCGGAGTCCTCGAACAGCTCGGCGGAGAGCTTGGTCAGCGCGGCCAGCTTCTTGGCCTGGAGCTGCACCTGCCCCCACGTCTGATCCGAGGCGGTGATCTGCGCGTTCTCGGCCACCCAGTAGGCGGTCGCGCCGCCCGTCTGGGAGGGGATTTGCAGGGTGTCGCTGCCCATCGGGATGATGGTCGCGCCTGCCGCGCGGACGGCGGTGCGCGCCCGCAGCATCTCGATTAGCTTGGTGCTGTGCTCGACGGGCACGAGGTAGCCGCCCGCCGAGTCGGTCCCCTCGCCCAGCGCCTTGCCGGAAAGCTGGAAGCGCACCACGTCGAAGCGCCCCTGGCGCATAGCCTTGATGGCGTCCACAAAGGGCGTGCCGTTGGCGGTCAGGGCGGCCTCGCCGCGCTCGCGGATCAGCGCCGGGGCCTGCCGGGTCAGGAACATGGCGTGGGAGTGTCCATCGCCGGCGGCCATATCTTCGAGCGCGGTGGTGATCTCCTGCCGCATGATGGTGCGGAGAGTCTGCTCATCTAGGGTCATATCGGTGTCCTCCGTCTTCTTGATGAGGTCGGTCGGGGTGGCCCCTGCAGGGAGCCTCACCCCCGTCGCGGCGACCTCCGGTCGCCTGCGACTCCCCCTCTCCACGAGTGGTTCAGACTCCGACACTTTGAGTACAAGTTGAGGACAAGGTGAGGACAGGAGAGGGGGGTGGGATAAGACAAAACGGATGCGACGTAAAGCGCTATGGAAGGGCAGAGAATCGATGAGGCGCAAGCCCAGGCGAAAGAGCGAAAAGGGAGTACGGGATCGGCTCCGTTTGGCCACGGGGTACTGGTCGGGATGAGCCAAGGCCAATGAGCCAGCTACGAGGGAGAGGGTATAGGCTAAAGTCATCACTAACAACAGACGGTCGGCATGGTCGGGGGTGAAGATGCGAGACGCCTGCCACTGCCAGCCATCGCTCTTGAGGTCGCGGAAACTGGCCTCCTGCCAGAAGCGCATGGCGTAAAGCGAGCCATCGCCCAGAGCGGGGTCATTGGTAATCAAGCACCACAGGTCATCATAACCTGCCTGCCAGATGAGATGAACCCACACGCGCGTCCAGCCAGACTTCTTGAACACCCGACCATGCCCCGACCACGTCTCGCCAGGCTTGACCAGGTCGCGCAAGGCATGTTCCTGACCTGAGAACAGCCGCACACGGGTCGACTTCTGAACGCGGAAGAGAAAATGCCACTGCAAGTCCCGGATCACTTTCACCAGGGCAGGCGAACAGCCAATGCCTCGGTCGGCTTGAACCAGGGGAACCTGTCCAGGGGGTACGCCTTTGGCAACCCGTTCCAGCAACGTTCGGATCAACTCGACCTGTCCCATGGGCCAGACCTGCGGCTGATAACACCACCAGGCCAGGGGAATACAGCAGCCATGGTACGCGACCCCTACCACCATCACACTCAGGTGTTGACCCAGTTTCGTCTCATCCACCAGCAGCACAATCCGTTGCCCTTGCCAGTGACTGAGCAGCCATCTCGCCCAGGCTTCACAACACGCCCCGACCTCAATCCGCCGGTTGTCCAGATAACGCTCCAGGCGTCGCTGGACGGTCATCGGTTTCCCTGCGCACCTCAACTTCTCACTTACCCGGCTTGGCGCACCATGCCGCGCCGCCACGATCCCCAGACTGTACAGGGCGATGACCAGCGCCTGCCAATGCCCCACATGAACCATCGCTTGCGCAATCTCGCGCGACCAGCTATTAATCTGTTTCAGACTCATAGGACTCACCTCCCTCGATGGGGTGTTTTCCTTATGAGTCTCCTCTTTTCTCCCCCTTCCTCCAAAAAGTGTCGGAGCCTGAACCACCAGTGGAGAGGGGGCCGGAGGGTGAGGCTCCGTGAGGAGGCAAAGGAATTATGACCAGTCCTCGGTCAATTCCCCTGCGTGGGGGAGAGTCAGGGAGAGGGCCTCAGCCAACCGCCAACTGCTGAAGTGCTGCCTACCCCAGCGCCAGGGGGTAGCGAGCGTAGAAGGTCGTCCCGGCTTCCTCGGAAGAGACGAACCATACCTGCCCCCCCAGATAGCGCTCAGTGAGCAGGCGGATGCTGTACGTGCCCAAGCCGCGCCCCGCCCCCTTGGTGGAAAAGGATCGCTGGAACACCTGGAGCTGCACCTCGCGCGGCATCGCCCCTGGATTGTGCACCCAGAACACCACTCCATCACCGTCGAGGCGACACCCCAGGGTGACCGCCCCACCAGGCGGGGTGGCTTCCAATGCGTTTTTGACCATGTTACGGATCACGCGGGTCAACAACGTCATGTCCGTTGTCAGCCTGACCGGTTCCGCTGCCGGGTCAAGGACAATGTGGCGATTGTCGTAGGTTTCGTGCGCGCGGTACAGCTCTGCCACGTCGTTCAAGAGACGGGTTGACACCACCGGCAGGAGGGTCAGGGATAGCTCGCTGCTCTCGGCCATGACCAGCTCCTGCTGGGCCGCGATCTCGCTGACCAACTGGTTCGCCAGGCTGATGATCCGGTCGATGAAGAACTGGCGATCCTTCTCGTCCCGGGCTTCGTTGAGCATGTGGGCAAAGCCATACAAGCTGCCCACCACGTTCAGCAGATCGTGCAGGAAGATGCGCTCCAGCGCGTAACGGCGCTTCTCGTGGCCGATGTCGGCGGCAACGAACACCGAATAGCGCCGACCATCCACCTCCAGGGGTGAAGCCCACACCCGCAGATCGAGCGCGCCGCCGCCCTCCAGCAGAATGCGGCACTCCTGCACATTCTCCTCACCACGCAGGCCGGAGAGAATGGCCCGCGCAGCTCCGCAGTTGGAGCAGAAATGAGTTGTGCCACAGCCGGTGGTCAACTCCGGGGCGTGCACGCAGCCCAGAATCTCACCCGGACGCTGCCCACGAGGGTCCCGCCCCGCCGTGAGATCGCGCAGCGCCCGGTTGGCAAACACCACCTGCCGGTGCTCGTTGAGCACCATCACAAAGTCGGGAACGGTGTCGAGCACCACCATCAGATGCCAGGGCAACTGGAATACCTGCGCCTGATCGGCGATCTCGTCCGGCGTCGAGCGCTCGGCAGGGGCAAATCGGGTGGGGAGCTTCGGGCGGCGGTGATGCTGAGGGGCCAATCTTGTCTTCCTTGGTAAGAGATGAGTCGCAGCGGTGCAATGACGGCGACAAAGCTATTGTAGGGTCATCCTGGGGCGCGGAGAATCGGGTGATCTGCTTATCGCCGGGCATCCTAAACACAAAGGGGGCGTTGGGTGGCGCCCCCTTGCTATGCCCGCCGAGGCAAAACCTGGCCTACAATAGGCCCTTCTTCCGCAGCAGCGGGCGCGGATCGACCAGGTTCTTGTGCAGCGCGGCGGCCTTCTCCGGCAGGCCCAGCGCCAGCGCCATGATCTGGGTGAAGTACAGCACCGGCATTGGCTTGTCCAGCTTCATCTGGAACTGACGCGCGTCGAGGTTGGTGTGGCACAGGGGGCAGGCCACAGCGATGGCGTCGGCCCCGGCGGCGCGGGCGTGTTCGATCAGGCTTCCCGATAGCTTCAGCACGATATCGGGCCGAGTCAGCGAGTGGGCCGCGCCACAGCAGGTCGTCTTGTATGACCAGTCGATCACCTCCGCGCCGAGCGCGGCGAGCAGGTCATCCATGTCGGTAGGGTTCTCCGGGTGCGGTGCGCCGGTCACCTGCGGGGGACGGGTCAAGAGGCAGCCGTAGTAGCAGACCACCTTCAGCCCGGCCAGCGGTTTGCTGACCTTCGCCGCGACCCCCTCCGCGCCGACGTGCCTGAGGATCGCTTCAATCAGGGTGGTGACCTCCACTGTATCGTGGTAGGGCCTGCCGAGGGCCTTTTCGGCCTGCGCCCGGCGCTCGCCGTCGTGGCGAATCTCATACAGCGCCGCCTTGTGCCGGTTGAAGCACGCCGCGCACGGCATGGTGACCTCGGTGAAGCCGCCCCCCTCGATCAAGGCCAGGTTCACCAGCGGCAGGCGCAACGCCGCCTCCGGATCGGCGCGGTGGGCAGCGCTGCTGCCGCAACACACCCACCCCGGCGGTTCGATCAACGTCATGCCCAGCGCCTTGCACACCGCCTCCGCCGAGGTGTTGAACTCGGCAGCAGTGGAGTGCAGCGAGCAGCCGGGGTAATAGGCCACCGCACTGGCCGCCCCCTCGACCGGCTTGACCCGGCGCGGCGGGCGAGACGGGCTGGGCAGAAAGTTGAGCTTATTGCGGGCGATCATCTTCGCGCCCAGGTCGAGGTCGCTGAAGAGGTCGCCGGTGCGGAGCTTCATCTCGGCCATCAGCCCCAGCTCGTAGGCGCGGCCCCACAGCCGCACCTCGCGCAGAAACGCCTCGTTGAAGGTATTGACCTGGGAGACCGGGGGCTTGATGCCGCGCGCCTTGGCCTCGCGGGTCAGGAACTCCATAATGGCGGTGATATCGAGGCCCTGGGGGCAGCGCGTGGTGCAGGTCTGGCAGGAGGCGCACAGCCAGGGCGTCTGCGATTCCAGGGCAATGTCCTCCTGGCCCAACTGAAGGGCGCGCATGATCTGGTTCGGCTGCCAGTCGAAGAACTCGGCCACCGGGCAGCCGCTGGAGCACTTGACGCACTGGTAGCACAGGTAGACGTTCTGCCCCAGCTCCTCCTGCACCCGGCGGGCGAGGTCGGCTTTGATGGGGGTGGTTTCGGGCGATGCTTGCTGCGTTTTAGCCATGCCTGTCCCTCCTACGCCGGAACCTGAGGACGGGGCAGCAACCCCGCCCCTTCGACAATCGGGTGGACGGCCTCTTCCCACTCAATCGCCATGATGTGCACCCCGGCCACGCCTTCGATCTCGCGGAGCTGCTGGATCAGCTCAATACAGATCTGGATGCCCTCCTGCTTCCAGGCAGCGGCACGGGCGGCCTTGTCTTCCTTGGTCAACTCATCCTTGGATTTGCCCGCCCAGGGCGCTCCGGCAGCCTCCATGCGGCGGATGATGTCGTCGGAGACCAGGATGCCGGGCACGGAGTCCTTCATGTAGCGGGCCATCGCCGGACTCTTCAGCGGCCCGACGCCCGCCAGGATATAGACCTTCTCATGCAGGCCCAGCTCCCGCACCTTCTCCATGAAGCGGGCGAAGGCGGGCACATCATACACAAGCTGGGTCTGGATGAAGTTCGCGCCAGCGGCGACCTTCTTGGCGAGGCGGTACGGGCGGAACTCGACCGGCCCAGCGAAGGGGGCCGCCGCCGCGCCGACGAAGAAGCGCGGCTCCTGACCCTTGAACTCCTCGCCGCACTGGAACTGGCGCAGGTCGCGCATGGCGGTGACCATTTGGAGCAATTGGATGGAGTCCATATCGAAGACGTTCTTGGCGTCGGGGTGGTTGCCGAACGTCTGGTGGTCGCCGGAGAGGCACAGCAGGTTGCGCATCCCCAGGGCATACGCGCCGAGCAGGTCGGACTGGATCGCCAGCCGGTTGCGGTCGCGGCAGGTCATCTGGATAACCGGCTCCAGCCCCTCCTGGACGACGATGGTTCCCGCGCCGATGCTCGACATGCGGACGATGGCCGTCTGGTTATCGGTGATGTTGACCGCGTCGGCGTTGCCGCGCAGCAACTTGGCCTTCTCGCGGATCACATTGCCGTCGGCGCTCTGGGGCGGGCCAAGCTCAGCGGTCACGGCGAAGTGCCCAGCACGCAGCACGCGCTCCAGGTTGGAACCGGACAGGTAGCCATTCGTGCTGTGAGATGAGGTGGTGGCAGGTGCGGTCATAGCTTATTCCTCCTCCGCCAACAGGCGCAGGTCTTCACGCACGATGCGGCGCGGGCCGCCATCGCGGGAAGTGCGCCAGTTCTTGGGCGGCTGAATCTCTAGCAGCGCATCGAGCTTGCCCATCGCCATCAAGCGGTCGTAGATCAACTGCCAGGCGCAGGGCACCTCGGGGTCGATCTCGCAGTGGCCGTTCTCCGACCCGCCGCACGGCCCGTTGAGCAGCGACTTGGAGCAGCGGGCGATGGGGCAGATGCCGCCGGTCAGGCCGAGGATGCAGTTGCCGCAGGCGGCGCACCGTTCGGCCCACACGCCCTGTTCGGTAGGCAGGCCCAGGAAGGCGGTGTTCAGCCCCGGCACGACCCACTTGTCCGGGAAGTGCTCGGCGATGGCCTGCACGCCGATCCCACAGCCCAGTGAGAGGATGATATCGGCCTCTTTGACCTGCTCGGCCACCGTATCGAGGTACTCCCACTCGCACTGGCGCTGCACGGTCAGGTCGGTGACCTCCTTGGGCTTGCCGTCGAGCTTGGTCGCCATACGAAGGGAGGAGGCGACGATGGCCGCCTCGCGCGCACCACCCGCGAAGCACACCGTGACGCACGTCCCACAGCCCAGCACCAGCACCTTCTGAGCATCGCCGATCAGATTCTTGATTTCATCCAGGGGTTTTTGTTGTGCAACGATCATGGTGTTGTCTCCTGACCCTCATCCTCCGCCCCTCTCCCTCCACGCCGGAGAGGAGGAAGCAGCGCCGAGGTTTTCAATGGGCTAGGCCCCAGTGTCCTAACTCGTTCCGCCATTTGCTGCGCGGCGGCGGCAAACTCAGCGGCCATCGCCGACGATAAATTGAACATCTCCGCTCGCTCCGGCTCCAATCCGATCTGCCGGAGCAAGTCTTTCAGCCGCTCGACCCGGCGTCTGGCGTTGGCATTACCTTCCAGGTAATGGCAGTCACCGGGCAGTCAACCCGCCGCCATGATGGCGTCCGCACCATCCTCAAAAGCGTGC
>Ga0209101_1002216_pt1 | contig 13039 bp, 14 predicted proteins | sample ConPoolayeCmetaG_FD_185481 | JGI IMG/M metagenome (GOLD analysis project Ga0209101, IMG submission 185481) | Hot spring microbial mat communities from California, USA to study Microbial Dark Matter (Phase II) - Cone Pool mat layer C metaG... ... | reverse complement strand
TTAAACCATCCCCGTTTTTTTATCCTATAGATAGAAGAAAAATTTGTGTCACAAAAATTTTAAGAGGTTTTGGTTGTTTTAATAATCTAAAGTATTATTTTCTTACCATACTTTATGACATAGAACCACCTCTAACTTGACTATATTTAATAACAGAATAACCGTTACAATTTGGACATTTTTATTCATAGAAATAAAAATTTATAATAAAAGATTATTATAACAAGATAAAATATAGTTTTTACCAATACATTTTTTTAATTATGCCTAAAAATATAAAGCAAAAGGTATAGTTTTTTAAAATTAAAAAAATTAAACCAATTTTTTATTGATTTAGTTTATTAAATTAAGCTAAATATAATTTGCTTATAAATAATTACTCGCTAAAGTAACAGTAAATTGTTTGGAGTTTTATTCCTTAGATTTGTTTGGACTAGGGTTTCAAACTTTCCAAAAAATACGCTTACAAAGTTTTTAAAAAATAATTTGAAAAAACTTTGGATTTTTTATCACATGTTTAAATAATTTAAATCTTGTAATAAGTTTTTATATAAGAAATGTTGTTTCTTATAATCAATTTTTATTTATTAATAAAAATATTGTTATGAAACGCTAAAGTTAAACAACACAAAAAATAAAAATACCCCTTGACAAATCTTATAGGATATGTTATTGTGAAATTAATGGCCAGATTAAAAGTTAAAGAATCAAAAAAATATGAGAAAAAGATTAAAAAAACTTGAAAAAGAAAATTTACCTCAAGGAATGTGGGCGGGCTAAATTAAGATAAAAAATTTTTTCCAAGCGCCGCGGGGTTGGCGACGTGAGGTCAAAGGCTCCGCGCGCTTTTTTGTTAGAGAAATTATATCATAAAAAATTTAAATAACAACCTAAAAAAACAACCTAAAAAGTTATTATCAAAGAATAAGACCAAGAATTATAGGAATTAAGATAATTATTAACCATTTGTAAGGAGGAGTTCCTGATTGAGGAACGGTTGTTGTTTTAGCCTCGGTTTTTATTTGTTTACTTGATGTTTCGCGCACAAGAATAATTTCAGTTGGAGTAGGAGTGTTGGTAGGACTTTCTTCTATCTGAGATTGGGTTGGAGTATTTGTTGAGGCTGGTGTTTCAGTAGGAGTGGGTGTTTTTGTTGGTGTTTCTGTTGGTGTTTCAGTAGGAGTGGGTGTTTTTGTTGGTGTTTCTGTTGGTGTTTCAGTAAGGGTTGCGGTTGGAGTAAGAGTCTTGGTTGGGGTTGGTGTGAGGGTTGTTAGAGTCTGTATACAGGTTTTATAATCAATATCAGTGTCATCCATTGTCCAGCCAACAGTTTTGTTATTGCTTTGCCAGTCTATTTGATAAGCAAAACAACGACATTCGTATTTTTTTCCATCAACGGTAAGATATCGTTTCCCATCAATTGGATCGGTTGGGATAACACTACAGGCATCGGTGACTTTACCGGCCTTTTCCACCACATGGATTTTATTTGAATTGTCACAACGTTTAGCTAAGACATTGTCCTGACAGGTACAACTTAGGTGTTTACAAAAGAAAACATAACTTTTGTTAATTGAACTACTTCCTGGATTGTGGTAAAACTCTTCTACACAAGTTTGATTTTCGCAGTTACCGGTACTACTCGGAACGCAGGCTGAGCCATTATCTTTTGTTCCGGCCGGACATTTACACGATCCGCCATCACAAGTTTTATAACCACAGTCAGTAATAAATCTAGGAAAGACGGTTGTTCGTTCCGGATTGTTGGTATTACAAGGGCTTGTTTTGCAGCAGAGCCCAGCACATTTTAAACAATTGCCATGGCAAACACAACTTAGTCGATCATTATTATCGGCATAAGGAAAATCAGCCGGACAACTTGTTATTGTTCCACAATTACTCGCCTTTATTTTAGTTGGTTTTTCTTTAGGGCTTAATTTTTTGAAGATAAAAATAGCGATAAGGCTAAAGATTATTAAAAAAAAAGAAAGAAACACAATAATTAAATTTTTCTTTTTAGGGTTTTTGAAATTTTTTGAGAAAAAATTTTTATTAAGTGGTGAAAAATTTTCCGACATAAATTTAATATAATTATTTATGATTTTTTATAATTTATTGTTTACTAACGCTACATTATTAGATGTATTGCGTAATTATTTGTTAAACAGTCATTTTGGTTTGTTAAAAATTGCTAAATTGAAATGGTTTATTTCTGATACTTTAAACCAAAGTTTTAGCCTATCAAAATAATCTAAGTTATAGTTAGTTTTCTAATTATGCAATAAGTCTAATGATAAAACACCAAATAATTTTTTTAATCTTAAAATTACTTAATTTGGTTGATTTAACAAACATTTTAATTAGTATAACAGATGTTATTCTAGTCTAGTGCCTAATAAATTATGGCAGAGGAAGCTCAAGGCGCTATTATTCCATCACCCACTGATTTATCACAACCTGAATCACGATCTTTTACTGATCTAGCCGAGTTAGCACTCACAGTTTCCTATGGTCTGCGAAAACAAATTAGCCAAAGAAGAGAACCACTACCCGGTATAAGGGTTAACACTTCTGTTGGTGAGTTATACTTCGTGCCAATCGACAACGAAGCACCACCACAAATAACGCAAACTCCCATTCTTAAAAAAATTCAACAAGCTCTTGGCTTGGGCACTTTGGGACCTTCTGAAGATAAAGAACAATTATTGGTTGGATTAGCATTACCCGATGGCTTAAGAGCTTTTGCTTTTTGTGAAAGATCGCTATTAAATGTTACAGCAGCAGAAAATAGAGAAACAGGCATAGCTTCGGCCACAGATGATGGGGCTTTATCAACAATGAGACTTTTTGTGGAAGGTGAAATGTCTGATATCCAATCTTATCAAGAGGCTTTAGGAAAAGCTTTAGAAGAAGCTTTGGCTCAAACTAAATCACGCCAATCCTCTGCTTCTCAAAACCCAAGACCAATGCCTCTTGATGTTGACCACATAAGAGCATTACTTTCGTCTCCTCCATCACAAGGAGAAGAACAGTTGGTAGAAATTCTTCCCCAAGGTACCCAACCGCCCCAACGACCATTCCTTGTAGAACTTGAAGATGGTAAAACGTGGCAAATTTATTTTTTTGAGATTGTTAGAAAATTTGTTAAAGTATTACCTCATCATCATGAAGTTTTTCAAGCATTAAAAGAAGATCGAGCTATTGCTTTTCCTATTATGGAAATCGACAGAGACCAAAATGCAGTTGTGTTATTAACCCACCACTTACCTTTAGATAAAAGACAATTACCACCAGAAATTATGCTATACTATTATCAAATCGGTAATAATATCCCAACGAAATAGCTCCAATACTACTTCAAGATGAATATACAATAAAACCACTGCTTATTATTGAAATTCCTACAAGCGAAGAACTTTCTGCTGAAAATGTACGAGAAGTTCAATATGCCAAACAACCTTTACCATTAGAAACAAAAAACTCAATTGCAAGAAAGCTATTAAGAAGATTTAACCAAGCCATCGTTATAATTATTTATCGTCAATCAGACGATAAACAAATAAAAACAGTCGCTATAGATTTAAAAGAAGATAAAACAACCTAGGTAAAAAATAGTTTCTAACTTTATATTTTTAATTATAATTTCTGACACAATTAAAAAAATTAAAAAAAACTTATAAAAGTGGAGCCCCAAGGGTAAAACCCGTGGCTTTATGGTTCTTGGCTTTAATCTTTTTTATAAAAAATTCCCCTTATTTACCCTCAGTAATTTTGCCTGAGGAAAACGGTTTTTAAAGGCTTTACTTAGTTTTTTTTGATGAGTTTTTATCTCTACTCCGATCAATATCTCATCTTTTTCCAAAATTAAATCAACCTCTGCTCCATGCTTTGTTCGCCAAAAATAGAGATTAAACCCTAAACCGCCATAATAATTCTCTTTTAAAACTTCAGCGATAATAAAATTTTCAAATAATGCGCCTTCATCAACGCGAAGATTTACTGGTTTAAAATTATCAATTAAACTGTTACGAAGTCCTAAATCATAAAAATAAACTTTTCGCATCTTAGCAATCTCGTCACGTTTTTTTCCCAAATATGGTGGCAAAGTAAAGATGATAAAGCTTTGTTCAAAAATCTGAAGATAACGTTTTACTGTTCGTTCATCAACTCTTAATTTAGTTGCCAATTCTGAATAATTAACCAAATTTCCTGTTTGATAGGCTAAAAGCACTAATAAGTCTTTAGCTACTTTGATATTCTCAATTAAAGAAAGATCTAAAAGATCTTTAAAAACCACGCTATCAGCTAAATTTTTAAGATATAAACTATCATTCGGTTGATTGACTAAAACGGGGTATAAACCAAAAACTAATACGTTATCTAAAACACCTTCAAGATCAAAGGAATAATATTTTTTTTCTTCTAAGTTTTCTTTTTTGATAATATTTTCTAAAATCTGAAATTTTTCTGTGAGTAAAATACCTTTCTGATTTAAATACTCAATAAAAGTTAATGGATAAAGATAATACTCTATTTTCCTACCGGCTAAACTTTCTGATGTTTTGTTTTTTATCCAAAAAGAAGAGGAACCAGTAAGAATAAGCTTTTTATTTGGAATTTGATCAAAAAAAATCTTAGCCACTCTTCCAGGATTATCTAAAAGATGAGCTTCATCAATAACAATTAATTCTTTATCTACCGGAATCATCTGCCTAGATACAGCGACATCAAAAAGATTTAAGTTTCTTCTTACTGGTTCGTTATCAACCGAAAGATAAAAAGCGTAAGGAAAAATTTTCTTCAAAATAGTGGTTTTACCGACTTGTCTTGCTCCCAAAAGCACCAAAACTTCTTTTCTTTTTTTAAAATGATTTTTTAAAACCCCATCAAGATGACGAAAATACATATAATGTAATAATAGTCTATACTTTTACCGCTGTCAATGGGTAAAAAGTGTATAAAATTAAAATTAATAAACACTGTTTATCAATCAAATTTAAAATTAGTCCAAAACCTCTTCCAAATCAATCATCTCAAAATCTAAATCTTTGGTACTAATAAAGCGGGTTTGATAATTTCTTACCGGATTTTTTTCAAAAAAGGAAAAGATTTTTTCTTTAAACACTTCTTCTATCCTTCTTTTGCTTTCTTTTACTCTTTCTGTTCCAGTCATCTTCACCACAAACTTAACCAACTTTTTTTTATTGATCTGAAAATAAAAAGTAAAAAGATAGCCATCAAAATTAGGCGCTTCTTCTTCATCCATTCTTAAATAGTTAATGTTTTCTTTACTGGGAAAAAAATCCTCAAAAAAATCAAGAAGATTAATATCGGAAGGATTAATCAATAAAATTTGAAGTTGTTTTTTAAGCAAGAGTAATCTTTTTTTCTCACGGTTAAACTTCATCTTTACTTTTTCCACTAAAGAAGGCGTGGAATGAAGACTGTTTTTCTGGATAAAATCCCAATCAAGTTTGGCGCCATTGATTAATAACCAAATAATATCATATAAATCCCTTGCCAACGTTTCTTTTCGGTTAATATACGCAAAAAGTTTTTGAACTAAAATTTTATCTAAAGAAAGAGTCACTACTTTTGACAAAACTCCATATCTTTCCAAAACAATAATTTCTGGCGTCAATCCCTGCCAATAGCTCTCAAAGTCTAACTTAATAACAAGTTTTTGATCCATATTAGAAGAAAGACCTAAAGAGGATAAAATCTTTGGAAATTTTAACTCAAAATACGAACGTTTTTTTGTTTGATTAATATATTCTTCTACCTCAATATTTTCTTTTCGCAGTAGAAAAACAACTTTTTTATAAAGAGTTACTATTTCTTTTTTGTCTATTGATTGATTAACATCAAAGTCCAAATCTTCGGAAAATCGATTAAGATGATAAAGCAATCGAAGAGCAGTACCGCCAACAAAATAAATGTTTTTTGAGATCTTTTGCTGATAAATTTTTTCTAAAATTTTTGTCTGAATAAACTCTCTTAAAATACTTTCCTTTTTAAAAAAAGGAAGATTGTATTCTTTGCCAAACTTCAATATCCGATTAAATTGGTCTAAAATCAAATTGGCCATATGATTTTTTTTATCCAAAAAGGATAACTTTTAAGGTAGTTCTTGAATAAATCGATGTTGATTTTTCTCCACTCAATCCGCAAATCTTTAATCTCTTTTATCTTGTTTAGATAAATAAAGTCAAGAAGGGCTTTTTCTTTGGTGGCGATTCGCACATAGTTTTCTTTAACTTTTATGGTTTCAAAACCAAAGTATAACTCGTTTTTAATTTTAAAATAAATAAAATCACCTAAATAAAGGTGAAAAATTTTTTTAGTAACTGTTGTTACTGAAACAGTTATTTGAGGAATATCAGGCACCAAACCATAGAAAAAAAGAGCGGTGATGCCACTGATATAGGAAGGTTGATAAAGAAGATTGGCTAAAAAAAGAGGATCAACTTTTTCAATATCAAAACAGTATAACCCTTTTTTTATGGGGAAAATTAGTTTACTCTTAATAAAGCGTGATAGTTGTTGTTTTATGGTTGTTTCGTTCTCTAAAGCAAAATATTTAACCACATCCTCAAAGGTAAAAAGATTGTCCCCAATTTTATTTCTTAACTCCAAGAATTTCATTAATAGAAAGTATACATTTTTGTAGACTTTTTGTCAATAGAAAGTTATGCATCACGTAGAAAGACTAACGACGTTGAGACGCTTAATGAACGTAAACGGTATTTTAATCTTTCTTCACTAAAATCGGTAATCTTGGTTTTCCTTTTCCCTCAACCAAAACCATCTCTGTTGCCACATATAAACCTAGACTTAAAACAGTTGTTAAATTTTCATCCCAATCAAATTGTTTACCTATTTCTTTAACCAACCATAAATCTAAATTAAATGCCTGATGATCTTGATTATTATCAACGTCTAAAGTTGTCTGAGGAACTAAATTGACAATTGCGGCTGTTTCTCTATGTTCTCCGTCTAAAACCTGTTTTACTGCTTCTAAATTTTCTCCTTGATTAACTAATTGTTCACCCGTTGGTAGTTTGTCTAAATCGACTTTTTCTAACTGTTCCTTAATTCTTTGCCAAATCTCATCGGAAAAATTTACTCCAACTTGATTAATAACCCCTCTTATTTCCTTAAAACGATCTCTAAAAGTTCTCAAAATATTACCTAAATTATCCGCAAAACCACAGTCTGATTTTCCTTCATGGGCATGAGTTGAAGTATGAACACCCAAAGGATAACCTTGATCTTTTAATTTCTGAAAAACTTCTGGTAAAACTTTTACTAAATCATCGCTTGGACGATTAATCAACCACTCCAAAACAACCGGCATCAAACTCCCCCCAAGCATTTGCGGATAAGGACCTATGATTTGTTCATTAACCTTACCGGCTCGACCATCAACACAAAAAGGAGAAGTTTTTTGATCATCAACCTCAACAAAAGGAAACATTTCAACTGTTATTTCTGAAGGACGATGATTTTCTGACATAATTAAAAAATTAAAAAACTTATAAAAATAATCAAAAATTATACCAAAATTATACCAAATTTTTCTAAATTTAAAGGCAATTCAACCAATAATCAAAGTTTTTATAAAAAATATTAAAAATAAAAAAACTTTAATTCTATCTTTGACAACTGTCGTGGTTAAGATAGAACCTCAAGTTAAAATCAATTTAAAATTTAAATTTATTCAAATTTATTTATAATACTCCTTCACCTGAAAAAGCACATACCAGGAAATCAAAGCGCTAACAATCATCCCTATCCAATCACCGCCAAAAAATCCAGACAAAACATTAACTAAAGAAGCATAAAATAAAAACCGCCAAGCTTTCCTGTCCCTTTTAAAAAGCCCAGGAACTGCCAATGCTTCAAAAACAATCACTACCGCCAAAGCAATCATCGATAAAACATAATTGAAACCGTATGATAGAGCATATCGCGGTCCCAAAAACGCAGTAAACGGTGAAACCAAAACCCCCAATCCCAAAACCGCCAAAACCGCCGGCACACTGACAATAATTCCTAAAATCGTCAAATACGGCGCAAATTTAACAATCAACTCCTTCCAGTTTTCTGGAATTGAAAACGGGGCTTTTTTTACTAAATAAACTTCTAAAGTTTCCTCAAGCTGCCCCAGGGCCTGTTTGAAATCAGCATTTTTTTGAGTCATAGGATTTTTAAAAAATTTTTAACTAAGAAAAGTATAGTAAAAAAATAAATAAAAATCACTCGAATTTAAAAGTTGATAATCTCTCGTAAAAGAAATCGCTTATCTTTATCTTTTTCTTTTCTATATCTATAGAATGACCATCTTTAAAAATTACAATCATCTTGTTGCTTTTTGGAAATAATAAATAAGTCACCCCAAAAGATCCCTCACATTCGCTGGTATAAAGTAAGCCTTTATTGCTTCCCAAATAAACATCGGCATAATATCGTGGATATAAAGAAGTATCGCAATTTTCCCAAAGATTAAAATTCCTCGCCAGCCAATCGCGTCTTGATCCGCCATTATAATTATAATAAATTTTAACACCATATTCCAAGCTGCAAGTTTCTTTACCAACCGCCGGACCCTCAGGTGGCGTAAAACAAGAAAAAACATCAACATATTCCCCTTCTTTAAAGTTTTTTATCTTTTCATAAAATTTAGCCGCTCCTGAAGGATTATTTTGATACTCAAATGAAAAACCATCTTTTGAATCAACATAACTTGCCCAGTCTTTTTTGTTCTTATAGGGAATTCTAATAACTGGTAAGTCTGATTGATTGTTTTCAAACGGGGTTGACGAAATTGTAGCTGAAGGAGATAAAGTAATTGAAGCAGAAATCAAAATTGGCGTTGGGGTTAAAGAATGAGTTATCTTCACCGATAAAGAATCTCTCCTGTTTTTAACCGAAAAAAAATAAAAACCAAGAACGATTCCTAAAATAAAACCAAAAATAAAAATCATCAAAAACAAAAAAAATTTTTTCATTACTAAATTTAATTATATCAAATCCCTCTCAATCATCTTCCTTATCCACGAAAAAAATTTTTCCATCACAAAAAGATTATGATAGGTTGCTAAAGTATAAGCTAAAAGCTCACGATTTTTAAAAAGATGATGAAGGTAGCTTTTGGTAAAGTTTTGACAAACATAGCAATCACAATTCTCATCAACCTTTGACAAATCATTTCGACAAACCCCTTTTAAAATATCAATTTTTTTAATTTTTAATTTTTCATTGTCACCCTCCGATTCGGAGGGTAAATTTTTATTTTTTATTTTTTCATTTTTATATATTATTCCCATCCTTGCCAACCTTGTCGGCTCAACACAGTCAAAAGTATCAATTCCATGCTTTACCAAGTCCAAAATATCATCAAACTCACCAACTCCCAAAAGATGAACCGTCCTGTCTTTTGGTAAAAACGGACTAACCCATCGCACCTGATCTCTCATTTCCTTTTTACTCTCTCCAACCGACACTCCACCAATTGCCACGCCTGGCATACTTTGAGAAACCACAAACTTAGCTGATTTTTTTCTTAGATCCTCAAACATCCCGCCTTGAATTACCCCGTATAAATACTGATTAGTTTTATAGTTTTGAGTTTTAGTTTTGACATTTGAGTTTTGAGTTTTGAGTTTTCTTACGCATCTTTCAAGCCATCGATGAGTCCTTTCCGTTGCTTCTTTGGTATACTGATAACTCACTCCATAAGGAATACACTCATCAAAAGCCATCATTATATCGGCGCCAATCTTTTGTTGATATTCAATTGATTTTTCCGGAGTAAACTCCAAAATCGTCCCATCAAAAACCGACCGAAACTTCACCCCATCATCAGAAATTTTAACAAATTTTACTGTTAATTTATCAAATTGTTTAGAATTTAGAATTTTAAAATTAGAATTTGTTTGGGATTTGGAATTTAGAATTTCGGATTTATTTTTTCGCATAAGCGAAAAAACTTGAAACCCACCTGAATCACTCATAAGTGGTATATTTAAATTAGTATAGCGATGTACCCCCCCTGCCTTCTCAATCACCTCTACTCCCGGATGAGTTACCAAATGATAAGTATTAACAAAAGCCACTTGTGTTCCAATCTCTTTAAGAAGCGAAGGCAAAAGACTTTTTACTGTCCCTTTTGTTCCAACCGCCACAAACGAAGGGGTTTTTATCACCCCATGCGCTGTTTTAATCTCCCCTAACCGAGCCTTTGATCCTTTCTTTTTTGATTGGTATAAAACTTTAAAAAAATTTGAATTTTGCATTGTCACCTTGCCTGCCGGCAGGCAGGTTTTTATTTTTTTCATTTTTCATTTTTATATTATTAACATCGCATCGCCAAACGAATAAAACCGAAAATCATTCTTTATGGCAATATTATACAACTCTACTAAATGTTTTTTTGCTCCTTTAAACTGCAAAAATGCCTCAACCAACATCATTAAAGATGACTTAGGTAGGTGGAAATTAGTTAACAAAATATCAACCATTTGAAAGTTAAAAGGCGGAAAAATAAAAAGATCGGTTTCAAAAAAACTTTTTTCATTTTTCTTTATCATTTTTATTTTTTCATTTTTATTTTTTAATTTTAGAGACTCCAACGTCCTCACCACCGTTGTTCCCACCGCCACCAATTTTTTACCGCTATTTTTTTCCTCCAAAATATTTTGCCAAACTTTTTCTTCAACCTGATAGTATTCTTGATGCAGTTTTTTTGTTTTTAAGTTTTCTTCGGTTATTGGGGTAAAAGTTCCCATCCCAACATAAAGATTAACAAAGTATCTTTTTATTCTCTTTTGTTCAAGTTTTTTAAACACACGTTTTGTGAAATGAAGAGAGGCGGTTGGTGCTGCTATTGAGGCTAAATCTTCTTTTTTATTTTTAAAGAATATCGTTTGGTATTTTTGTTTTAGTTTTTCGTTTGGAAGCGGGGTATCTTTTAAATACAATGGTATCGGCATCGCTCCTTGTTTTTCCAAAAGAAAAAAAAGTTTATCTTTGGAAAAATTAAACCGAACTAAAAAAATATTTTTTTCCTGAGAAACAACATCAACAAAATCACTTTCTTTAAAAAACAATTTATCACCCACTTTAATTTTTCGATCAACAATAATCTTTACTTTATTATCTTCCTCCATCTCATTGACCAAAAACAAAACAACAACTTTTCCTCCACTTTCCTTTCTTAAAATCACTCTTGCTGGAACTACTTTTGTCTCATTTAAAACTAAAAATGATTGCTTTGGTAAGTATCTATCTAAATAATAAAATCGATCAAAAAAAATTTTTTCATTTTTGATATCGTAAACAAAAAGTTTTGAGGAATCACGAGGTAAAGCCGGAACCTTAGCTAAGTTTTTAGCCGGCAGAAGATAGTTATATAAAGAACTATTCATTTCAATGCCTTTAAATTAAAATAACCATCATTGTCAAAAACTACTTCGAATAACGGCAAATCAAAAGCTAAACGATTAACTGTTTCCAAAAGATGATTTTCAACCTCTTCTGATAAAATTTCATATAAATACTCTTCATCTAAACCAGGAAAAAGTTTTACCGCCTGATCATCAACCAGCTGTTTTGCCAAAGCCCGGTGACGGCGATCAACCAAGGTCTGCTGATAAACAAAAACTGACGTTTCTTTTTTATCGGTATCGGACTCAATAACAAAGCGGGGATAGATTCCAAACTTTCCTTTAACTATTAAAATCGCTCCCTCATTATGAACTCCTTCTAAAATTGTCGGTTTTACTCCTTTTTTTTCTAACTCTTCCAATTTTTTATTAATAAAATCCAAGTCGTTTTTTTGTAGATTATAGGCAGCAAGATTTTTAGTTATTTGATCAAAATAATCGCATCCTAAAGCTAAACCACCATAATAGGAATCGGTATGATAGGAAAAATTTTTCAAACCACCAACCACCTCAACCAAAGTCTGAAAAACTTTTTCGTAATCAACTTCAAAACCAAAATCATTAGCACAAGCCAAAATTAGCGCCAACTCACCCAAGTCTGCTCCTGGTATTGAAAGTGCTGGTAAGTTATTAATTTTGAGATTTGCCCTCCAATTCGGAGAGTGAGATTTGAGATTTTTTTCATACCTCCCATCAATACAACGGCTAAGAAAAACGGTCTTTTTATCAACCGGATAGCGATTTTCCGCCACCAATGACCAAACCTGGTCCTTGTTAAGAATAACTTTACTCATTGAAAGATATATGAAAAATCAAAAACAATCGAGTCATTCGGTTGTCACCCCATCAAACTCTGCCTCCTGCTCCATCGCCTCTTTTCTTGTCTGGCGAACAATACCATCTTTGTGATGAGGGGGTGAATAAATCGTGTAAAAACGCAAGGGCTGGCTACCAGTATTGATAACATTGTGTTTAGCGCCGGCTGGCACCAAAACCGCATCGCCATCTTTTACGGCGTACTCGTTTCCATTAATAATCACCTTTCCCTCACCTTGATCAAAACGGAAAAACTGATCGTTCTCCGTGTGAATCTCTTCACCAATCTCCTCACCCGGTAACAAACTCATTAGCACTAACTGGCTATGATGACCGGTGTATAAAACCTTTCTAAAGTTAGCGTTTTGTTTAACATCCTCCTCTAAATGTCCAAAGTAGCCTTTCATAGATTATTAAAAAAAACTTATAACTTATTTCATTTTAATCCTTATTTTTTATTTTGACAAGAAGAAGTTCAAATCTAAGACACTTTAAAGTTTTTTTGATCTCATATTGCCATTTTTAACTAATTTTTTTTATTTTTAATTTTAGATTGTCTTATTTTTTAATTTTTATTTTTTAACTATCCCATCCCCTCCATTTTTTAAATAAAGATCAAAATAAAAGTTCGCCTGATTAATATCTTTTTGGCTCTCGACTAGAAAATTTATAATATCTTTTTCTTTTTCAATAAAACTATAAGCTCATTGTATAGTTGTTCTTTACTTTTTTTATATCTCCACTCACATTCTTTAAGATGTAAAGGGAAATTTTTC
>Ga0209101_1002213_pt1 | contig 13048 bp, 7 predicted proteins | sample ConPoolayeCmetaG_FD_185481 | JGI IMG/M metagenome (GOLD analysis project Ga0209101, IMG submission 185481) | Hot spring microbial mat communities from California, USA to study Microbial Dark Matter (Phase II) - Cone Pool mat layer C metaG... ... | reverse complement strand
TGTCGAGGGTGATGGTCTTTTCCGGCAGAGGCACCCGGTCGCGCCTGCCGGAAAAGACCATCACCCTCGACATCGCCAACCGGCTGGTCAAGACCCTCGCCTCCATGGGGGCCACGGTCTACCCGACCCGCACCGGCGACACCTACCCCTCTCTGAACGACCGGGTGGCCCTGGCCGAGCGGGTCAAGGCCGACCTCTTCGTATCCATCCACGCCGACTCCGCGCGCAACCCCGACGCCTCCGGCGTGGGCATCTTCATCTACAACCAGGCCTCTACCGCCAGCCAGCGGGCGGCCATGCGCATGGCCGCGGCCATCGAGGCCGCCGGCCTGGAATGCCGCGGCGTCCAGCGCGCGAACTTCCACGTGCTCCGCGAACACAACCGCCCCGCCATGCTCATCGAATGCGGCTTCCTGACCAACGCCGGCGATGCCGCCCGCCTCAATGATCCCGACCATCGGGCCCGGCTGGCCGCCGCCATCGCCGACGGCATCGTGCGCTTCTTCGCAAAGTAGTTCCCGCGCCCCCCCTCCACCGGCTGCCTGCCTCCGCCTGGGCGCAGCCGGCCGTGACCGCACTCCCTCCATGCTCCATTCGTGGCCTCATGACGCGAGGCGACGGCACACCGCCCTCGGCGGCCGGCAGGGGCGCCGGCCGCCACGGCGCTGCGCGGCGCCAATGTGCGCCCATGTTCGGCAGCCGCAGGGGCGCCGGGCGCTACGGTGCTCGCATGACTCACGCGCGGCCGGCGATCGGATTGACGACCGGCACAGGGGCCGGGCGCTGCGGCGCCGGGCGGCGAGTCACTGCGGCGCGTGCGGACGGTCGGAGGCGAGCAGCTCGATCAGCGTAATCGAGTGGGCCTCGAGGACCAGGTCAAACTGCGCCCGCGGACCGCTGAGCCGGCCGGAGGCGGTCTGCTCGAGTTCCGCGCGGTCGCGGCTGTGCCAGACATTGCTGTGCGCGGCGTCGATGACATATCGCCGCCAGGCGCCGTCCTGGAGGCTGTCGGGCAGGGCGGCGACCGTCAGGCGCACCTTGCGCCGCAGGGCGTAGCGGTCGCGGAAGTTGACCAGCACCACCGCCAGGCGCCCGCGTCCGGCGTCCCAGGCGGCCAGTCCGCAGACGTCGTCGTCTCCGCCGGCCAGGGCAAGGTAGCGGCCGGACAGGCCGTTGAAGACCTTGGCCATGTTGTAGGCGGCCTTGGGCACGTTGCCGGCCATCAACAGGCTATAGTCGCCGCGGAAGTTCATGTCGTTCTGCTTGACGTAGAAGAAGCACGGCCGGTCGATGCCGTGGGGCACGAAGGCCCGCACCACGCAGTCGGCGCACCAGGCGGCTCCGATCTCGTGGTCCTGCGGACGGTTGGGCCACCAGGCCTCGTTCCACTCGGTGAGCATGAAGGAGCGCACGGTGCGCTTGAGGGCGGGGAAGTCCTCGAGGTACGCGCGGAACGCGTCGGCCTCCCGGGCGATGATCGCGGCCGGGTGGAAATACTCGTGCCAGCTCACGAAATCCAGCGGCAGGTTCTCCTGCTGGCACCAGGCCATCAGCCCGCGGGCGAATCCGCGGCCATTGGTGCAGAAGCCGTACTCGTGCTGCTCGAAGGGCCCGCTGGCCAGGGCCGGACCGCCGATCCGGGCGTCGGGGTCGGCGCGTTTCACGCCGCGGGCGGTGGCCCGGTAGAGCTTGCAGTAGGCCTCGAACCGCCGGACGGTCTCGGGGTCGACGTCCTCGCGGCCGACGGCCTGGCGATAGAGTGAAAGCCAGGGCTCGCCGCCGGTGTCCTGCGGACCGGGCTTGAGCCAGCCGGCGTTGACCTCGTTCCAGACCTCCCACCAGGGCACGCGCACCCCCCGCTCCAGGGCCCGCCGGGCGGCCCGGTAGCAGAGTTCCTCCCACGCGCCGTAGTCGGCCGGGGCGCTCTGGCGCTCGTGGTTCTCGACCGCGTCGAGCACGATCGGCATGTAGGAGGCCGCCAGGATCGGCTCGGCCTTCATCTTGCGGACGATGAAGTCCAGCCGCCGGTCGAAATCCGTCCAGTCGTAGACGTCCGCGCCGGCCTGGTCGCGCGTCAGTACGCCGGTCAGCACGTTGTCCATGCGGAACCAGCGGAAGCCGGCTTCGACCAGCCTGGCGGCGGTGGCCTCCTCGTAGTCGGCCAGTCCGCCGCCCTGGCTGAGTCCGATGAGCCCCGCCGGCACCTGGCTGCCGGGCGACGCGGCATCGATGGAGAGCTGCAGCGCCGCAGTCGCGCGGGCCCGGTCGATCACCGTCCATTCCGCCTGGCCGAATCGGTCGCCGCCCTGCACATAGCCGTAGACCTGGACGGCCAGCCGCACCGGCGTTCCGGGGACCGCGTCCTCGGCCACCAGCACCAGCCCGGGATGATCGTTGTCGTAGCGGGTCTGAAGACGGCCGTTCACGTAGATTTCTCCGCCGTCGCCGCAGTCGAACCGCATCCCGACCGGTTCGCCGCGGGTCGGAACGGTCCGCCCGTCGACGTCGATCGTCTCGGGGACCGTGGTCTGGCAGAGCATCCAGCGGAACTGCCGGTCCTGGGGCCAGGGGTCGCCCGGCGCGGCGTCGCGGGCCTCGGGCGGGATCTGCCCGGGCAGCGCGGTTCGCTCGTCGGTGGGCGGCAGAACCTTCCATCCGGTGATCGTGGCGGCCTGAAGAACCGAGCTGCACAGCAGCGCGGCAACCGGCAATCTCGAGTCGATCATCGAAGCCCTCTCCGTCACCGGCCGGCAACGCGGGGTCATCATTGCGTCACCAGAAGCGCCGCCCCGGGCCTTGCACGACCGGCGTTGTCCAGCATAGCCGTGCGGCGACGGACGGCAAGGCCGGGCGCTCGTCCGGCTGCGGTTTTCGCCGCGATCCCGCCGGTTTCCGGATGCGGCCGGCGCGGGGATTCGCAAGAGGGGCGATCCATTCAATCGAGCCAACGCCCGACGGGCCATCCGGCAGCCGGAGGCCGTGGGACTGGCAGCGCAAGTCGCGGCTTCCGCATGCGGCGACCGTTAATTCGAGCTAACGCTCACGCAATGCGGTTCGATCGCCGGCGGTGGACATTCACGGCAGCGGGCCGCAGCGTCGCGCCGGCTCGATGCGCGCATCGAAGGCGAGGATTTCGGCCGTTTTTCGGACCAATTCGCGGGATGGACCTTGACAGCCGAAAGCGTCGCAGGCTACCATAGCGATACAAGCGAGGACCCATCCGGGGTGGACGGACGACCATCGATCAAGACTGATCACGACAGATGTGACATCAAAATGTCGCTAACGGGCACGAGGGGCAGCAAGGGCAACCGGACATGGCGTTGAGGTCGCGGGCTTGCGGCGTCATGCCGCCGGGGGTGAGGAAGTGCGCCGGGCCCGGAGCCCGGGGAGAGGGAGAGCGGCGGGTGATCGAGAAGACGAGCGGGTGTGCCGCTCGTCGGCGGCATATCCGAGAGGAGGAAAAAACATGATCAGGACCATGGCAGTGATGATTGGCGTTGTGGCGGCCGTCGGCCCGGCGCTGGCGGGAGTTGGAGACAGCTGGATTCTGCCCATCGCCCGGCTGGACGGCAGCTTCACCACGTTGCCGGGGGCCGGCTACAACGGCAGCGACGCCGTGCAGGGGACCGGCATCGACGGCGTCCGCCGGGTCTGGTGGGACATGGGCAACCAGGCGGGCATGCCGGCGACCAAGGAACTGTTCACGATCGAGTTCTTCGTCCCGCTGCAGGGTCCCCTGAACTGGCAGCCGATCGAGACCGCCAACGTCGGGGAGCAGGAAGGCGTGATGAACGCCATGATCCCCTGGGCCGGCCAGTGGGGCACCAACCACCAGTGGCTCGGTTCGGAGAACGGCACGCGCGGCACCTGGAAGGCCACCGGACCGGGGCCCCAGGCTCCGGCCAGCGCCGCCTACAACGCGCCCGGCAACGGCATCTACGTCTGGCTCGACAAGGATGCCAGCCTGTATGCCAAGTGGAACTTCGGGTGGGATATCGACCGGGCCTGGAGTGCCCTGCGCGTGACCCAGATCACCCCGGAGCCGGCCAGCGCCCTGCTGCTGCTGCTGGGGGCGCCGCTGCTGCGCCGCCGGTCGCGCTGAAACCTTGATCGCCCGGCGGCCGGGATTCGCCGGCGGATGCTCGCACGACCAGGGCAGAGCGGGGCGCGGTCGCGTTCCGTTCTGCCCTGTTTTCAGGTCCCGGACCGGGTACCGGAACGGAAAGGAGGGTTGACGATGTCCCGTTGCGGCCTGAGGATTCTGGCGGCCTGGGCGGCGCTGGCCGGGGGAGCGGGGGCACTCCGCGCCGAGACCACAGCCCTGCCGTTTTATGAGAATTTCGAGCCTCCGTGGGATTTCCGGGATGAATGGCACGCGTTCGATTATCCCGGCAACCGCAATGCCCACTGTCCGTGGCCCTACAGCCTTCCGCGGCAAAGCTACTGCCCGGACGACCCCAGCAACGGCCGGCACATTCCCGCGCCGTCGCCCAACGACAGCTGGACCTGGGGCCCCTACAAGTTCGAGACCTGGCCGGACCGGGACAACGGCGGGCATGTCTTCAGCGGCCAGCGATCCGGACGCCAGGTGACCGCGGATCCCTACTGGTATGCCATCTACCACATCTTCGATCCGCCGGCTCCCGGCAAGGACCTGCGGCTGAAGGTCCAGTTCTACGACAACGCCGAGATCCTGTGCGACTGCGACCCCTGGGGTCCGCCGTCGCGCCCGAATTTCGACGTCAACGCCGGCATCGAGCTGGGGGCGCCTTATCGCCGGTTCTCCTATGCCGGTCCGGATAAGGAGTACTACTTCCTGGGCATCAACAGCCACCACAGCTGGGACCACTACGCCTGGGCCACGCCGACCGACGGCTGGGTGGTCAGCACCGTGCCGCGCACCAGGGGGTGGCACCGTTTCGAGATCGTGGTCCGTCCCTACACCGGCGGACCGGATGTGGATTTCCTCATCGACGGCGCGCTCATCGCCCAGGGGCACCGGGCGCCGGGGCCGGCAAACAACGGCGCGGACGTGGTCTATCTGCACCTGGGCGGCGATCCGGCACTGATCACCGAGAGCAATCTGGCCAACACCTTCGAGGACGCCTGGTACGACGAAGTGGCCCTGACGGAGTGTCACAACCCCCGCCCGGACGTCAACGGCGACGGGGCCGTGGACATGCTGGACTTCGCCAGACTGCAGACGTGCATCACCGGGCCGGCCGACCCGTTCATGGCGGTCAATCCGCTGTTCGACCGGGCGAACTGCCAGTGCCTGGACCTGGACGGCGATCAGGATGTCGATATCGCGGACCTCGATGGGTTCCTGAACTGTGCCGCTGGCCCGGGCGTGCTGGCGAACCCCGACTGCGACTGACTGCGGCCGGCAGGGCGGCCGGCGGCCCAGTTAACCGAGTTAACGCCCCGGAGAACGGCTTGGCGACAAGTGCAAACGGCGACGCGATCAGAGGTTATGACCTCTATCGATCGGATCGAGGTTGCTTTTGACGCGTTTGGCGCATTAAACTGACCGATGAGACCTTCAGGGGCCTGTTCCGTTCAGCGGCCCCGGTCGGCTCCGGTTTGGGGCTCTCCGGTGCGACGTGCGGTCCGGCGCCGCGGAAGTTGAGCGTTCGCCCGGTGGAGTTCATACATGTCCCGGAGCGGTGGGGAGGAGTTGTATGCGGAACCGTTTTTACCCGTCGGTTTGTCTTCTCCTGCTGTGCACGCTTCCGGCGGCGGCCCAGCGGCAGTGGCTGGTCTTTCCCAGCCGTTTCGACGGCGACAGCAGCGCCCCGTTCATCGACGTGCCGGCCGGGGACTTCGACGGCCGCGGATACAAGTACTCCTCCGGCGGCGCAGGCAACATCCAGCGGGCCTGGTGGGAGCTGAGCGTCGAGAACTGCATCCCCGTGGGGCACTCGGACCTGTTCCCGGTCAAGCCGGCCCTTTACCACGTGTTCCAGTGGTCGCCGTCGGTGATGCCCGAAGGGATCACTTCCTGGGACTGGCTGCCGATCGAGTGCAACATCAACGGGCGTGAAGCCAACGAGCAGGGTCCGGGCCTGTGGAACATCCCCTTCATTCCATGGTCGGGGGCGTACGGCCAGAACCACCAGTGGATCGGCATGGATTTTCCGTACGGCGTGGGGGGCGTCTGGATCCAGGCCGGTCCGGGCCCGCAGGCCCCGGCCAACCCCACCTGCGCGGCCCCGGGCAACGGCCTGCACATGTGGATGAAGCGCAACAGCGCCCTGTGGACCAAGTGGGATTTCGGCTTCTGTTTCCCCTGCACCCACCCGATCACGGCGATCCTGCTGCAGGAGGCCTATCCGGTCGTCCGGGAGTGCGACGCCCCGACGGCCGGCGGACCGCTGGACCTGCGGTGCATCGGCAACGCCGACCCGCTGTACGGCCCGGGCGAGGTCTTCGCCAACAACCCCGACAAGCCGCAGCAGACCGTGACCATCGACGGGCAGCAGGCTCTGGCGGCCAACAACTACGCCGCCCTGACCTGCGTGGATCCCGGCTACCCGATGAACGTCCCGCTGTCGCCGGGGCTGCCGGCCAACGGCCTGTACACCGTTCACCTGGCGGATCGGGACGTGCTGTTCCGTCTGCGGTATGACGGCTTCAACGCGATCAAGTGGCGCAGCGGCGATACGCTGGAGTTTCCGCCCGACCGCGTCTTCCGGCTGAACGACTCGGCGGCCACGGAGTTTGTTCCCGGGAACTACCGGGAGCTGTTCCTGCTGACCGCCTCCTCCGGGGGGCGGGGGCACAGCCTGAACATCGAGCTGGTCTATGACGACCAGACCAGCCACGTGGTGCCGATCAACCTCTACGACTGGTCCGGCCAGGACGGCGACGCCGCCAACGTGGCCGTCGGCGTGGGCGGCAACCGCCGCACCCAGGGGGCCGCGGGCTTCCGGACCGTCGGCAAGGAGGGCGATTCCGTCGAGCACGGCATGGGGGGCACCACCGACGGGCAGTTCCTGATCACCCACCGGGTGCCGGTCGATCCCTGCCGGACGCTGGAGCGGATCAGCATCAGCACCGACTTCCGCTCGGCGCCGACCGAAGTGGTGGAAAGCCGGCCCGGCGGGGTTCACTACGAGCGTTTCGCCGCCGCGGGCAACTGGACGGCCGAGACGGCCAAGTCGACGGCCCACCTGACCACGCCCGGCATCGGCAGTCTCTCGGCGCCGTCCGGCGCGTCGGGGACCACGGCGGTGTTCTCCTTCACGCCGACGGTCACGGGCTATTACCGGGTCCAGGCGACCTGGGCTCAGAACCTGGACGCCGCCCGGCAGGCCGCGTTTGTCATTACCCACGACGGCCCGCCGGTCACGGTCTATCGCAACCAGCGCAACGACGGCAACGGCTGGCAGCACCTGGAGGAGTCCGTCTATCGCGGGCAGTACCATCTGACCGCCGGCAGCACCTATACGGTGACGCTGAACGCCGGACTGTCCGGCGACGGCCCGCGGGTCTTCGCCGACGCCGTGCGCTGGGAGATGCCCGGCATCAACACCAGCCTGCTGGCCGCGACGCTGGAAACCGGCCGGTGCTGCCACACGCCGTGGGCGGACGCCGACGGCGATGGCGACGTCGATGGCGACGACTTCGCGTTTCTGCAGCGCTGCCTGACGCTCGGCGGCGGCGTGCCGTCGCCGGGACTGTGCGCATGCCTGGATTCCGACAACAATCAGGCGATCGACGCGACCGACCTGCAGAACTTCGCAGCCTGCGCGATGGGCCCCGGCGTCGTGTACGAGTACAGCGTATCGCCGCCCCACTGGCCCAACTGGCCGGCCGGCTGCCCGAACCAGCCGGCCCCGTAGCCCGGCCGGGCAGGCCGGTGCGAGGACGGCGGTTTCCTTCGCCCGCCGGACCGGAGAGGATGAAGCCGGCGTCGGCCCGGCCGACGAGACAGGAGACGCTTCGATGAACCGCCAGACAACGCTTCGACCCCGGGCCGACCGGAACGGCGGCTTCACGCTGATCGAGGTCCTCGTGGTGGTCGCGATCATCGCCCTGCTGGTGGCGATCCTGATGCCGGCCCTGCGGCAGGCCCGCGAGTCGTCCCGGGCCACGGTCTGCGGCACGAACATCAAGCAGTCCCTCCACGGCATCGCCCTGGCGATGGCCGAGCAGCAGATGCGCCGCGAGCAGTGGTCGACCAATTTCGGCTGGGCCACGCACTCGCTGCGTCAGAACAAGGGGCAGTTCGACCTGGTGACCTGCCCGAGCGATCCGGCCCCGCGGCCGGTTCCCGCTGTGCTCGCCCGGCTCTACAGCAGCGGTCGCTACCGCGGCACGACCGCCGGCGACGCGATCTTCAACCGCCTGCGCCGGGTCGCCAGCCTCGGGGGCAACCGCTGGCAGCTGGACATCCAGGACCAGCTGGACAGCAACCTGTTCGGGGGCGACGCGGCCTCGCCCGGCGAGAAGGACGACCTGCTTCTGGAGTACGACGCGGTGCGCGGCATCCGGTCGGTGATGGCCAAGAACGTCCATAACGAGCGAAGCTGGGCCTACCAGGTGCTGGACTACAACGGCAACACGCTGTATGCCGAAAACCCGATGGGCGGGGGCTCCATCACCCAGGACTGGACGATCCAGGCCCCGCTGATGTGGCTGAGCTACGGCGTCAACGCCGAGGCCGGCCTGCGGAACACCCGGGGGCTGCCGGCGCTGGTGGTCGAATCCGGCAAGCTGGGACTGTTCCCCGCCGACCTCGGCCAGCATCCCCGCGACTACCTTCCCTGGGCCCTGCGGTTCCGCCATGGCGGGCGGGCGTCCACCGCGCTGCTGACCGGCGTGGACTACAACCTGACGTTCCAGCTCCCGGCGCTGAACGCCCCCCCGAGCAGTGATCAGATCGAGTCGACCTACGTCCCGGGCAACCAGATGAACGTGGGGTATCTCGACGGGCACGTGGACCGGCTCAACTGGTGGCAGCTGCTGGATCCCAACGCAGCGCCGCAATACGGTCACGACCGGCTGGTTCCCAAGCCCAACGTGTGGTTCGGCATCCAGTCGGGCTGGCGGACGTACTGACCGCCGCTGGCGCCGGGCCGGCGGCCTTCGGGGGGGTATCCATGCGTTCGGCAAGGTGGCATGACGGGTGGTTTGCGGCCGGGGCGCCGGCCGCGGTCCTGGCCTGTGTCGCGATGCTGCGGGCCGAGACCGTCGCACCGGGCGTGACCTTCACGACCTACAACGCCCCGGGGCCCAACCGCGTGCACGTCGTCGCCGCCGACGCACTCCGGGCGGAGTACAAGCTCCAGGTCGGCTGGGCCCAGGGCAAGCGATACTACACCGCCCGCGAACGCACCAGCCAGATCTTTGCCCGCTACGATCATCCGCCCGGGGAGGATGTCCTGGCCGCGATCAACGGCTCGTTCTTCGATGCCGCCAACCCTCCGCGGCTGGTGGGCATCGGCCAGACCGACGGCCAGATGCTCGATACCCCCACGTTCAACCCCTCCTACACCTACCACACGGTGATGGTCGGCCCCTCCCGGCGCCCGGTGGTGCGGACGAACTTCGCCCACGCCTACGGCACCATCCGCTTCGCCGACGGGTACCAGATGCCGCTCAACCAGTACAACTTCACCATGAGCGGCCCCCTCGTGCCCATCAACGGCACCACGGTGTTCACCCCGCATTTCGACACCTCGACGCGAACCAGCTTCATCAACCCCTCGCTGGCCGTGGAAGTCGCCGTCGGCGACGTCAGCTATCCCATGCGGGGCGACAAGGAGATCTCCGGCGTCATCACCGCCATCCACGCCCCGACCGCGGGCAACAACCCGATTCCCGCCGGCGGGCTGGTGCTGTCGGCCTGGGGCAGCACTGCACCGGAGATCCTGGCCCACGCCCAGGTGGGAGCGAGGCTGGGCGTGCGGATCGCCAGCGGAGCCCCCGAGTACAACAACTCCGACAACGCTCTCACCGGCATGGGCTGGATCATCCGCGACGGCGCCGCCTACCCGGCGGGCTGGACCAACCTGGAGTCCGGAGCCGCCCCCTACAGCCGCAACCCGCGGACGGTGCTGGCCTGGAACGCCCAGCAGTGGTTCCTCGTGGTCTGCGACGGCCGCAGCGCCCCCAGTGTGGGCATGACCTTCCAGGAGATGGCCGACTTCCTGACCGGCACCCTCGGGGCGACCGACGCCGTCAATTACGACGGCGGGGGAAGCTCCACGATCGTGGTCGACGGCACGGTGCGCAACGTCCCCTCCGACGGCAGCGAACGGTACGTGGCCAATGCCATCCTGCTGGTCCGGCGCGACACGGCCACGGCGTTTCCGCTGGCCGACGGGTTCCCTCCGGCCGGCCGCGGCCCCGGCTGGGACGACAAGTTCAGCTACAACGGGGTGATCCCCTTTACGCCGCCGGCGCCCGGCGGCGACGGATACGTTCTGCAGGTCATGAATCCCGCCGGCGGTGTCGAGACCGTGCGCCGCGGCGATTTCGGCGACGCCGATTACGTCGTCGAGTGCGACATCTACTGCGAATACCGCCCCGGGGATGCCCCCGACGGCTACGAACGCTACGCCCTGTTCGCCCGCGACGACGGCACCGGCTCCCTGGACCTGGCCGCCGGCGGCTACGGAAAGGGCAACTGCTACGCCCTGACGTTCGACTCGCACGACGGGCGGGTGCGGGCCGGAAAGTACGTCCAGGGGCTGCTGGCCGACTTCCTGGCCGAGCCGCTGTTTCTGCCCTCGACCGCCTGGCGGCGTTTTCGCATCGCCTGCGCGGGCTCCCAGATCACCTTCAGCCTGGACGGCGCGACCATCGCGTCCGTGACCGACACGACGTTCCCGCGCGGATACTTCGGTCTGGGATACGCCGAGTTCTTCGCCACCGATGCCCTGATGCACGGCACCCGGGCGGACCGGTTCGAGGCCTACGTCGCCGGAACGCTCCCGCTGGCGGCCTCGGCTCCGGTTCCGGCCCAGGCGGCTTCCTGCGTGCCGATGGACAGCGACCTGGCCTGGACCGCCGGCGCCGGCGCCGACTCGCACGACGTCTACTTCGGCACCGCCCCGCCGGGCGTCTTCCGGGGCAACCAGACGGCCACGACCTTTGATCCCGGCGCGCTGGAGCCGGACACCACCTATTACTGGCGCATCGACGAGGTCAACGAGAACGGCACCACCCCCGGCGTGGTCTGGAGCTTCACCACCCGGCACTACCGCGGCGACCTGGACCGCGACCGCGACGTGGATCAGGCCGATTTCGGCCTCCTGCAGGCCTGCCTGACCGGCGTGAGCGTGCCCTCGACCGATCCGGCCTGCGGACGGGCCCGCCAGGATGCGGACACGGACGTGGATTTCGAGGACGTCGCCGCGTTTCTCCAGTGCCTCGGGGCGCCCGGACAGACGCCGGCCCCGGCGTGCCTGTGCGTTCCCTGAGATTGCGGTTCGTCCCCGGCCCCGGGCTCAGAACCGGCACTCGAGGATGCCCTCCCGGTCCACCACCGGGCAGGTGCCGCCGAAACGCACCTCCGGCGGCAGGGCGATGTTCGCAAAACGCGACTCCTCGCCGTGCTCCAGCTCCACCATCTTGCGCACGGCCAGCTCGCCGACCTTGTACCAGGACACGTCCACGCAGGTGATGGCCGGGTAGCCCGGCGTCCGCCACAGGGCGGCGTCGCTGCCGACGAACGCGGTCTCCTGCGGCACCTTCAGTCCGGCCGCCAGGCAGGCGTTCAGCGTTTCCAGACCCGTCAGGCTCGAAGCGGTATAGATCCCGTCGGGGCGGTGGTGCCGGAGCTGCTCCGTGAGCCATTCCTCGGCGGCCGCGGAGGTGGTGCCGGCCGGCACGGCCAGGACCGTGACCTCCCCCCCCGCTTCCTTCCAGGCGGCCAGGAAGCCCTCGTGACGCATGCGGATCGCCTCCCACGCCGCCTCGTCCTGAATGAGCAGCACCCGCCTGCGGCCGGCCTGGATGAGCAGCCTGGCGGCCAGACGCCCCGCGGCGATGTTGTCCACGTCGATGGCGTTGGACGGGCAGGCCGAGGGGTTCTCCGGGAAGACGACCACGACCGGCATGCCCCGCTCGATCTGACGCCGCAGGTGGGTATCCAGCACCGGGTGGGGCGTGCGCAGAATCGCGCCGCACACGCCCCCTTCCAGCACGCCCCGCACCCGCTGCAGGGCCGCTTCGGGAAACGGCGAGTGCTGCGTGACCAGCACCGGGTAAAGCCCCAGCACCCGCGAGGCCTCCAGGGCCCCGGCCAGGAACTGCCCTTCGAACGCCTGATGGTGCCAGGAGGCCGCGTCGGTGATTCCCGGCCCGCGGAGCACCAGGCCGTAGAAGGACGGGTGCGGCGCCCGCAGGCTCAAGGCCATGATGTTGGCCTGGTAGCCCATCTGCTCGGCGATCGCCCGCACCCGTGCGACGGTCTCGGGCTTGAATCGCCCGACGACCTCCGGACGGCCGGTGAGGATCAGCGAGACCGTGGCCCGCGAGACGCCGGCCCGGTCGGCGATCGCCCGCATCGTCGGACGGTCGTAGCGGTGTTTCTTCTCCTGGGCCATGCACGCCTTCCAGGCCGGCCCGATCGCTTCGACCGGCCGTCCCCGCTGAGTCAAACGCGCCTGGTCAAGGACAGACCTGAATCAAGGACCGCCCTGAATCAGGCGCCGGCGGTCCGCGGGACTGCCCACGGCGGCGGTCCGGCTTCGCCTCCGACCGCCTCGGACCTGTGGTATACCCCAGGAACGCCCCGCCGGGCAACCGACGCCCGGCCGCTTCCGCCGGGCCCGCGGGCCGGCGTGGGCCTCATCGCCACCTGCCGGCCGGACGCATCGGTCCGCGGCCTGGGTACCGGCTGGACTGCCCGGCGTCTCTGCCGGCCGTTTCATCAGGCCGAAGACCCCGACGGTGGGCGTTGCAGTTGAACGAGACTCGCGCGTTTCATCAGGCCGAAGACCCCGAGGCTGGGCGTTGCAGTTGAACGAGACTCGCGCGTTTCATCAGGCCGAAGGCCTGGAAGGCCATAGCCGCAGGCAGAGGTCGACGCAGT
>Ga0209101_1002211_pt1 | contig 13051 bp, 10 predicted proteins | sample ConPoolayeCmetaG_FD_185481 | JGI IMG/M metagenome (GOLD analysis project Ga0209101, IMG submission 185481) | Hot spring microbial mat communities from California, USA to study Microbial Dark Matter (Phase II) - Cone Pool mat layer C metaG... ... | reverse complement strand
GTTGGCTGAACCGCTTCCGGCGCATCCTGATTCGTTGGGAGAAGAAGGCCGAGAACTACATCGCTTTTCTGCATTTTGCCTGTGCCCTCATTGCCCTGCGGGCGGCAGGGTTATTCGGATAGGCTCTTATTGGGATGCAAACCACCTGTGCGGGCTTCCGGCGACCGTTTCCGCAGTGCCAGTCACGTTCAGGGTACTGCGTAACTCCTGTGAAGGTACGCCGCATTTGCCTGCATCAGTTCATCCAGCATTGGCGCGGCCGTCGCCGGATCGCGCACGAGCGGATCGGTGGCCAGAGCAGCCAGTGCGGGCGCCCGCTCGCCGCTGAGCGCTGCCTCGACAATCAACTCCTGTCGCGCTACATGAGGAGCGACGATCGCGTACGCCGCGGGCGGCAGCGCGCCCACGGCCAGTGGACGCACCCCGAGCGCGTCTATTTCCGCAACGCACTCGACCACTGCATCACGCGGTAGATTATCCACCTGGCCCCGGTTGGGCACGTTGACGATAAAACGTCCTGAGGGGCCACCCGACAGGGCGGCCATTACCGGCGCTAACTGTTCCGCCGACTTTTCCAGCTTCTGGTAACCCCCACCCGCCAGGTATTCGACCTGTGCACGGCGCACGCGCGCCATCTCTGCACGCTGTTCCACCGTTGTCAGCAGAATACCGTACCTGAGGCCCCATCCGGTCTGCTCCGTCAGGACGTTGGGGAAGAACTCAGCCACGTGGCGATCGCCCGCGCCAAACAGTACGCCCAGTTGCTCGAACAGGGTCAGCTTGAGCGCCAGCCGGTCAACGAATACGTCGAAAACATTGTTGAGTTCTACTTCCCGGGCGAACTCAAACGGGTCGTGTGCGACCAGCCACTCGCGCAGCAATATCATTCCATCGCGCCCACCCGCATCGCAGCGCAGGATCACCGGCAGATGGTTGATGCCGGCAACCTCAAAGGTGATAGCCTCGGTAGGGACGCCAAGCAAGGAGGCCAGGTGATACTGTAAGCCGGTGACCTCGTGGCAAAGGCCAATGGTGCGTATGCTTGTGGCACGGGTGACACTTCGACAGATCGTCGTCATCGGGTTGGTCAGGTTCAAGAGCCAGGCATCCGGGCAGAGCCGTTCCATCTCACGGGCGACCTGGACAGCGAAGGGCATGTGACGCAGGCCCCGCGCCAACCCGCCGGGACCGACTGTGTCCCCTACCGACTGACGAATGCCGTAACGCTCGGGGATCTCCAGGTCGTTGCGCATGGCCGGAAGCCCCCCAATCGCCACACACAGGATCACGAAGTCAGCACCCTCCAGTGCCTCTGCCCGGTCGAGGGAGGTTGAAATACGCAGGGTGCCACCCGCCTGCGTGACAATGTGCTGGCTGGCGCGGGCCAGCAGGTCGAGCGCATCTGCATCAATGTCGTGCAGCACCAGCTCCGCGCCTGCCAGCGTCTCGTTCAAAGCCATATCGGTCACCAGCACCGGTGTCCACTGTACGCTACCACCGCCGATGAATGCGATTTTGGTCATTTATGCGCTCCTTATGGCTGTGATGGATTGAGTGTAACTGTTCAGGCGGTGACTGAAGTCGCCCTTTTGGGCCGCAGGCCTTCGGTCGGCCTTCGCCGATCGGCGTGCGTCGGCGTCGGCCTACGCCCGGCGCAGAGTGCCCAAGGAGGCCTATTTCAATCGGGCTGAATAGTTGTAAATATAAGTGAAATGCCAGCTTTGTCAAGGTGACCGATAGTCATAGTAGGGCAACTGCGAGCAGTTGCCCTACTTATGTCTGCAATTTTTGGTATCCAGGGCGACCTGTGGTAAAATATCCACCGCTGCCAGCAAACTGGCCTGTCGCAAGATGAGCATTTCAGAGGGTGGTCGAACCCTGCTTTGAGAAGGAGGTGGCGAAATGACTGTGCCTGTGTCTGTACTGGCGTGGAGACGCTGGTCTGTTCTGCTGCCGCTTATGCTCATTCTTACGCTGTTATGGACACGCGAGCCTGTCTATGCGGCTCCGTACAGCGCTCAGGGTAAATGGTGGGGGGATTACTTCAACAACCCCGACCTGGCCGGTGCGCCGGTGTTGAGCCGCTACGACGAGGCAATTAACTTCGGCTGGGGGCGGGGCGGCCCTGGTCCGGGCATTCCAAATGACAATTTCTCCGTCCGTTGGGTGCGTGACGAGTGGTTCGCTGGCGGCACGTACCGCTTCACAATCCTCTCTGACGACGGCGTGCGCCTTTGGGTAGGTGACACGCTGGTGGTGGACGAATGGCGCGACAGACAGGCCACACCGCTGTACATTGACCGTTATATACCGGCAGGGACGCACAAGGTGCGGGTTGAATACTATGAACGCACAGGCGATGCCACCATCAGCATAAGCTGGAGCAAAGTGGTAGGTGGGGCGACCTGGCGCGGAGAGTATTTTGCCAACCGCACCCTCAGTGGCAGCCCTGCTCTGGTGCGGGACGATAAGGCGATTGATTTCGACTGGGGTGGTGGGAGTCCCGATCCGGTCATACCACCTGATGATTTCTCGGTGCGCTGGACACGCGCACTCGGGTTCAACGCCGGCACTTACCGCTTCCTCTCGAGCACCGATGACGGTGTGCGTATATGGGTGGATGGCCGACTGATAGTGGACTCCTGGAAAGATATGAGCCTGCCCAACACCAGGAGCGGTGAGCTTTATCTTGCTGCCGGGCAGCATACCATCGTCGTCGAGTACTACGAACACGGGGGCGAGGCAAGCGCCCACGTCTGGTGGCAGTTGCGGGATTCGTTCGCTGCCTGGCACGGCGAGTATTTCGACAACCTCAACCTTGTCGGTGGGCCGGCCCTGGAGCGAGATGATGCCGAGATCAATTTCGACTGGGGCGTGGGCGCTCCGGCGGAATGGATGCCGGACGACAACTTCTCGGTCCGCTGGACACGCACGTTCGACTTTACCCCAGGCTACTATCGCTTTGTTGTCCAGGCCGACGATGGTGTGCGGCTGTGGCTGGACAATTCCATCATCATAGATCAGTGGCACGACATGGATTACGAGCTGCATTACTTAGACGGCACCTATCTGCAGGGGAAGCACACCATCCGGCTGGAGTACTATGAGCGTAACGGCTCTGCCCGCGTCCGCTTCTGGATAGAGAAGGGGACAAACGACAATAACCCACCCTCGTTTGTATCCTCGCCTGCTCCTGCTGCCACGCAGGCTGCCGATCCTCCGTGGGCGGCCACCTACTTCGCAAATACCGACCTGAGTGGCGAGCCTGTGCTGACACGCCAGGAGGAGACGCTGGATCACAGTTGGGGACTCGGATCGCCGGGTGAAGGTGTGCCAGCAGATTATTTCTCTGCCCGCTGGGTGCAGGCGCGCTATTTCGAGGGCGGCCTTTACCGCTTCACAACCTGGACGGACGACGGGGTGCGTCTGTGGGTGGATGGCAAGTTGCTGGTTGACTCGTGGCGACCTATGCGTGGCTACCGCAGTGCCAGTGTGCGCCTGACGCCAGGAACCCACGAGATCCGAATGGAATATTACGAGCAAACGGGTGCAGCGCTGGCGCGGCTCATCTGGCGACGTTTAAGATGACAGGCCTTGCTTAGAACCTATCCGAAAAACCGTACAAGCGGCATCCCTATGCCGCCTATAGGCTCTTACACAACTGCGGCTTGTGGGGAGAGTGTGAAGGGAGTCAGATGCGATGAAATCCTTGCTTTCCGGCAATGAAGCCATTGCGTTGGGGGCGTGGGAGGCGGGTGTAAGCTACGCTGCTGCCTACCCGGGCACTCCCAGTACAGAGATTTTGCCTGCTCTGGCAAAATACGAGGGGGTGCGGGCGGAATGGGCAGCCAACGAAAAAGTGGCCCTCGATGCTGTCGCAGGCGCCTCTTTTGCAGGGGCGCGCGCGCTGGCAGCGATGAAACATGTCGGCGTCAACGTTGCCTCCGATAGCCTGATGTCGCTTTCTTACACAGGCGTCGGGGGTGGGCTGGTGCTGGTCAGCGCCGACGACCCGGCCCTTTTCAGCTCACAGAACGAGCAGGATAACCGTCAGTTTGCCCGCTTTGCCAAAATCCCCTGTCTGGAGCCATCCGACAGCGAAGAGGCCCGCCTTTTCACCCGGCTCGCCTTCGACTTGAGTGAGCAGTTCGATACGCCGGTGTTGCTCCGCTCCACCACACGTCTGTCCCACTCAAAGAGCGCGGTCGAGGTAAGCACACCGCCCGTGCGCCACCGCGAGCCCGTGCCGCTCAGGTCCTTTGAACGCAGGCCGCATAAATACGTGGTGCTCCCCGCCCGTGCCCGGCTGCGTCACCCGGTCGTGGAGGCTCGCCTGCGCGAACTGGCCGCTCATGCTGCAGATTGCCCCTTCAACCGCATCATCTGGGGCGACAGGCGCGTCGGCATCATCACCGCGGGGGTGGCCTATCAGTATGCCAGGGAAGTCTTCGCCGGCTTTTCGTTTCTCAAGCTGGGGATGACTTATCCGCTGCCACTCAGAACGATCCGCGAGTTCTCCGCTGCCGTGGAGAGGCTGGTCATCGTGGAAGAGCTGGATCCTTTCATTGAGGAGCAGGTACGGGCACTTGGGATCGAGGCCATCGGCAAGGAGTTCTTCCCTGTCACCGGGGAGCTAAGCACAGCCATCGTGCGCGAGAGCGCCGTAAAGGCAGGGTTGCCCGTAGCGCCACCTGAGCCTGAGGCATCTTTGCCCTCCATAGCACTGCCTCCTCGTCCACCGGTCCTGTGCCCGGGCTGTCCTCACCGCTCCGTCTACTTCGCTCTGCGCAAACTGCGTTTGCTGGTGTCGGGGGACATCGGCTGCTATAGCATCGGAGCCTTACCCCCGTTCGAGGAGATGGACATGTTGATCTCGATGGGTGCCAGCATCGGCATGGCTCACGGGGCAAAAAAGGCCGGATGCCCGGACAAAATCGTCGCCACCATCGGCGACTCCACTTTCTTCCATGCAGGTCTCCCGGCCCTCGCCAACGTTGTTTATAATCGCGGTGCGTTCTGTACGGTGATCCTGAATAACGGCACCACGGCAATGACCGGCGGGCAGGGCAACCCCGCCACGGGGGTCACGCTCCAGGAAGAGCCAGGCCAGGCGATTGACATACCCTCAGTAGTGCGCGCACTTGGGGTCAGGCATGTGTGGGAAGTAGATGCGCTGGACGTTAAAGGCGTTGAGATGGCACTCCGCGCGGCGACCGCTGTAGAGGAGCAGCCTGCTGTGATCGTAGTCAACGGCTCCTGTGTCTTCAATCCGCAGTTTCGGCGGCAACCGGCCGTCGCGGTGGACCCTCAGGTGTGCAACGGCTGCGGCTTCTGTTTCCGTGTGGGATGCCCGGCTATCCTGAAGTCGGAGGAACTGGGCGAGAAGACAAAGCGGCCTAAAGCTCGCATTGACCCTCTGCTGTGCACCGGCTGCACGGTGTGCCTGCAGGTGTGTCCGCGCAAGGCGATTGTCGCTGGTTAATGTCCAAGGTGACAGTCACCTCTGACCCTTCAGGCTACCAAAAACTCAAGGAGGCAATCAGACACAAATGAGCATTCTGGTTACCGGCGGGGCCGGTTACATCGGCAGCATCGTGACCGAGGAGTTGGTTAAGGAGGGCGAGCACGTTATAGTTTTCGACAATCTGTATTGCGGTCACCGCAGCGCGGTCCATCACCAGGCTGTTTTTATCCAGGGTGACCTCGCCGACAGGCAGGCCGTGCGGGCTGTGTTTGAGACCTACCCAACGATAGATGCAGTGATGCACTTCGCCTCCTACACTTTGGTGGGTGAGTCTATGGAACAGCCTTTCAAGTATCTGGATTGCAACGTGACCAACGGCCTGAATCTGTTACAAGAGGCCGTGGCCCATGGCGTCCGTCGTTTCATTCTCTCTTCCACCGCCAATCTGTTCGATCGGCCTGAGCGCATGCCGATTGACGAGGACGAACGTATCGTGCCGGGCAGCCCTTACGGCGAGTCCAAGCACATCCTGGAACGGATACTGCACTGGCTGGACCGCATTTACGGGTTCCGCTATGCCACCTTACGCTACTTCAATGCGGCTGGCGCATCGCCCACCGGAGAGCGGGGGGAGGATCATAACCCTGAGACTCATCTGATCCCACTGACCCTTCAGGTGGCGCTGGGCCTGCGCGACAGGATCACCATCTTCGGTGATGACTATCCCACCCGCGATGGCACCTGCGTGCGCGACTATATCCACGTCACCGACCTGGCACAGGCTCATATCCTGGCTTTGCGGGCACTCGATAAGGGCAGCCGTATCTACAACCTGGGCAACGGGCAGGGCTTCACCGTCAAAGAGGTGATCGAGACCTGTCGGGAGGTCACCGGTCACCCCATCCCGGCCGAGGTCGGCCCACGGCGACCGGGCGACCCGGCCGTGCTTGTCGCCAGCAGCGAGAGGATACAGCGCGAGCTGGGTTGGCGGCCGCGTTATCCCGAATTGCGCACCATCATAGAACACGCCTGGGAATGGCATCGGACTCACCCGCACGGATACGGGGACTGATGCGTATCGCCATCAATGCCTGGTTCTGGGATAGCCCTACCACCGGCAGTGGACAATATGTGCGGCGGCTGGTCGAGCAGCTCTCTGCAATGGAGGGAGTGGAGGCTGTCCTGGTCAGAGCAGAGCGCAGGTCGCAGAAGGCGGATGCGGGTCTGCGCTCCCAATTCCACAAGCTCTGGTTCGAGCAGTTCTGCTTTCCCATCGCCTGCATGCGCCTGGGCGCGGATATTGCCCACGTGCCTTACTGGGCGTCTCCGCTGGTAACACCCCTCCCGACCATCGTCACCATCCACGATCTGATACCACTGCTGCTGCGAGACTACCGGGGCAGCCTGCCGGTGCGGCTGTACACTGCTCTGGTCAGCCTCACTGCCCGCCGGGCAGCGCTGATACTCACTGATTCGCAGGCTTCCAGGAAGGACATCATTACTCGACTCAGACTACCGCCAGAAAGGGTGCGCACCATCTATCTGGGTATCAGCGAGCAATATACCCCGGTACCGGCTCCCGACGATCAGGCCATCCGGGCGCGTTATGGACTGCCAGAGCGGTATTTGCTTTACCTGGGCGGCTTCGATGTGCGTAAAAATATCACCACATTGCTCAGAGCATACCGTCTGGCCGCACCAGTGGTGGGCAGAAGCTGTCCGCTCCTCATCGTCGGGCGGCTGCCGGCGCGGGACACCCCTTTCGCACCCGACCCGCGTCGGCTGGCGAGAGAGGAGGAAGTGGATACCCGGCTGGTTTGTTTTGTTGACTTCGCCGACGAGCTGGCCAAGCCGGCTATCTACCGGGGGGCAATCGCTTTCGTTTTCCCCAGCCGCTACGAAGGCTTTGGCCTGCCGCCGCTGGAAGCCTTAGCCTGTGGTGTCCCGGTCGTGGGAAGCAATACCAGCTCCATCCCGGAGATCGTGGGTGATGCCGGGGTGCTTCTTCCCCCAGATGATGCTGAGGGTATGGCAAGGGCGATGATTCAATTGGTCACAGATTACGATCTCCGTGCTGAACTGAGCCGCCGTGCCCTGATTCAGGCAGCTCGCTTCTCCTGGGTACGCACTGCCCGAGAGACGCTGGCAGCATATCGGGAGGTCTGCGCCTGACTTCCGCTCTGGCCGCAATGTGCTAAAATCATAAGCGAAGCCTCCCGTGCCGTAGTGAGGGTCTCTGACAGGTCGCTGGAGTGACGGAGGGTATCACATGCCCAACATTATAGTAGAACAACTCAAAAAAATCCCCCTGTTTGCAGGGTTGAGGAAAGAAGAACTCAGGGATATTGCCAGGCTTGTTAAGAGAAAGACTTACCGCGCCGGCGATCCGGTGTGTCGCCAGGGAGATGAAGGGCACTCGCTTTACTTCATAGAGAGCGGGGAGCTGCGCGTATTGCACGTAGATTCCCAGGGGATCGAGCGCGAAATTAAAAGACTGGGGCCGGATAGCTATTTTGGAGAAACATCACTGCTGCTGGGCGAACCACGGGATGCCACCGTGGTGGCCGTCCAGGATGCAACCGTGCTCTCCCTGCATCGGGACGATCTTGAGCCTTTTTTGAGGCAACACCCTGGGATCATCAAAAAGCTGAGGATGAGCCGGGTGGTGGCGCACAAGTACCATGCCAGAAGCGCCAATTTCAAATGGCTCGATCCAGACGAAAGGGTGCTTGTGAGCAGCCACAGGCATGATGTATTGCTGTACCGCACCATCCTCGCTCCCAGCCTGATCTTCGTAGCCATAACGGCAGGATGTCTGTACTGGCTGTTCGCGACTGGCGAGGCACTTCCGCTGATTATCGGCGGGATGATTGACCTGGTGTTACTGCTGCTGATATGTTACCTGGTGGCGGATCACCGGGATGAGATTTATATTGTGACGAACAAGCGGGTGGCACGTCGTATGCACACACCCCTGGGAAAAGAGAGCCGTATTGACGCACCTCTCCATACCATCCAGGATATTCAGGAGTCGCAGGTTGGTCTGCTGGCCCAGTTGTACGACTTCGGCGACCTGATTATCGAGACCGCAGGCGAGCGGGGACACATTGCCTTCCGCGAGATTCCGGACCCGGCCGGGGTGCGAAAGATCATCTTTGAACAGATCACACGCCTGCAGGCCAGTGCCAAGGTCAGAGAGCGGAATATGATCCGCGATGATTTGCGGCGCTACATTGAGACTCAGGCAGCACCTCTGCCCATAGCACAGCCTGAGCCGGAGACAGTGCAGGAGCCGGCCAGACAGGGGTTGCTTGCAGCCTGGTTACGCAGGCCGCTGAGATTCCTGATACCACCATTATGGCATGTCCAGGGAGATACCATCACCTGGCGCAAACACTGGATCGCCCTGCTCAGACCCATCGCCATACCAACTCTGCTTGGCCTGGCAGTTACCGTCATGACCTTATTTGTGATCGCTCGTTATCCGCAGTTTACACTCCAGATGCTGATCGGCTACGGTGTCGTGGCAGCGGCTCTTTTGTTCTGGTGGCTCTGGGTGTTTGATGACTGGCAGAATGACATCTACCAGGTTACCTCATCGCGCATCATTGATGTCGAACGCCTGCCCCTGTTCCTGCGTGAGGACCGCCGCGAGGCCAGCCTGGGAGCGATTCAGAATATCAAGTTTGAGGTGCCCAATGCGCTGGCCAAAATTTTGAACTATGGCTCGGTGACGATTGAAACAGCAGGGGCAGGGGCCTTCACCTTCGACCATGTCAAAAACCCGAGCGCGGTACAGGCCGAGATCTTCCGACGCATAGAGGCCTTTCGGAAGCGCCAGCAACAGATCGCGGCCGAGCGCCATCGCACCGAACTGCTCGACTGGTTCACGGTTTACGACCAGCTCCGCAAGGAGACCCCTACGCGTTCTCCCTGAGGTGAACGTCCTATGTCGGTCCGTCCGATTGTACTCTCAGATAATCCGCTTTTGCGTCAGAGATCACGTCCTGTAAGGGAAGTAAATTCGCGCATTCAGCAGCTCATTGACGATATGATCGAGACAATGCATGCTGCCAACGGAATAGGCCTGGCAGCCATACAGATCGGGGTACCGGAGAGGGTTATCGTTGTGCAGCTTCCCCTAGAACCCGAGGATGAGAACGAAGAGCCAGGCCGGGGCGAGCTTTACGTGGTCATCAACCCGGAAATCATACGTAGCTCCAGGGAAAAGGCGACAGATGTTGAGGGCTGTCTATCAGTTCCCGGCCTGGTGGGAGAGGTGGCAAGACCCAACGCGGTAACTATTGGCGGAATGGACCGACACGGGAAGCCGCTACGTATCAAGGCCAGGGATATGCTGGCCCGGGTCTTCCAGCATGAGATTGATCACTGCGACGGTATCCTCTTCATAGATCACATCGCCGACGGAAGCAAATTGTGGCGTCTGGAGGAACTGGAGGAAAAAGAGGAGGAGCTGGAAACGGTCTGACTCAGTATTGACGGCGGGCTGACCCCGTACTCGCGCCCGATAGCGCAGAGTTGAGAGTACGTCTGTTCTATGAGAGGAACCCCCAGCCGGCGGCATTCTGCCTCCTGCTCCAGCTCTTTCAGTCCTGCAAAATAGACTCTGGTCGCCCCTTCTGCCGGCGGGCAGTTTCTGAGCGCTCTTAACATACGGTCCATATCCTGGCGGAAGGCGCGTGGATCGCGGAAGGCATCAATCCGGAGTGCGCCGAAGAAGTGGCTGACCCGCCCGGAGGACTCCGCAGTATCGTAGAGAGCCGGCCCGAAGGGGGCACCGCTCAATACCGCACACAGGATGTCCACCATCACCGCCAGCCCGTACCCTTTATGCCCGCCGAAATCCTCGCCTGCGCCTCCCAGCGGGAGGATACCGCCGCCTGCTCTGTGCAACATATCCTCCAGCAGGGAATGAGCATCCCTGGCCGGCTGACCATAACGGTCAACGGCCCATCCCTCCGGCAACTCCTTGCCGAGCCGTTCATACACCTCGATCTTGCCCCTTGTGACGACCGTCGTGGACATATCCAGCACAAAAGCCCCCTCCTCGTCGGCCGGCGCAGCAAAGGCGATGGGATTGGTGCCGTACATTGCCAGCCTGCCGAACGTAGGGACGCCCAACGCCGCCGTGTTGGTCATGGCGATCCCCAGCATGTCCTCGGAGAGCGCCATCATGGCGTAGTAGCCCGCGATGCCGAAGTGATTGGAGTCGCGTACGCAGCAGAAAGCCGCCCCACTCGCCCTGGCTTTCCGGATCACACTCTCCATCGCCCGCACACTTGCAGGTGCCCCCATCGCACCATGAGCATCGTAAACGATCGAGACAGTTGTCTCCATAAGCACCTCGACGGAGGCCCGGGGAAGCATTTGCCCTGTCTCGATTCCCCTGATATACCTCCTCAAGCGAGCCACACCATGAGAGGGTATGCCACGGGCATCGGCCGCCACCAGTACCGAGGCCGCTATCCGGGCATCTTCGTCAGACAACCCCAGTCTTTGGAAAACCCCCTGACAGAACAGGACAAGCTCCTCCCATCCGACCCTGACTTGTTCCATCACTCCTCCCGGTACATCAACCGCTATAGTCGGGGCGCCGGCCGCCCAAAACTGCTTCCTGCCTCTTGCCTCCTGCCTCCTGCCTCCTTCTTCCCGCTACCCCGTGCCCTCGGCCAGTGCTTTGATGATCTCCTGACAGAGTTCCGGCAGATCGTCTGGAACCCGTCCAGTGATGATGTTGCCGTCACGGACAGCGGGCACATCAATGAACTCGGCTCCGGCGTTAATCAGGTCATCCCTGACGGCAGCATACCCTGTCGCTTTCTTGCCCCTGATGACTCCCGCCGAGATCAAAACCCATGGTCCATGACAGATTGCCGCGATGAACTTGCCCAGCCGGTGACAGTCACGTACAAGCTGAAGCGTCCCCTCATGTAGCCTCAGAATGTCAGGACCGTATCCACCGGGGAAGTACAGGCAGTCAATCTCCTCGGCTTTGATCGCCTCTATGGGCACCGTTCTGTATCTGTTACCGTCCCGCATCACCGGGATGGGTACGGGATGCCCGAATATTCCCTTTACATCGTTTCCGACGGCTGAGACAACTATTTCGGCCCCCTCTTCACTGAGCCTCAGGATCGGAAATAGAAGCTCAATGTCCTCGTACCTGTTGGCTACAATCATTGCTATCCGCCTGCCAGACAATTTTCCGCCCATCGCAACCTCCTTAACTTAGAGCCTATCCGAAAAAACCGCACAAGTGGCATCCCTATGCCGCTTGTACCGACGCATAGGGATGCGTCGGTTACGTTTTTCGGATAGGCACTTAAAACGGCCGGCGCCCCCAGCAACAGCCCGGCTGAAGCGTACCCCGCGTGCGAGACATACCCGGAAATCCCTCCAATGCGGCACAGCAGCTATATCAGTGGCTGTGTGTTAAAACCAACTATACCACATGGAGACTCGATTGACAATCGGCAGGGGCACCCACGAATCAGAGTACCGTATTCGCAGCTCAAAAGGAGATGGGTCACCTGGTAAAGGCGCCTGGCGCGATGTCGCAAGTACGAGGAGCATATCGCACTGCTGGACAAGGACTGAGGACGGCGGCCGCGCCAACGGACCAGTGATGAGCTGAAACTGTGGCTGCCTCCTGGCCGTGTCCATCCCCTTCGAGATCGAGGAGAAGTTGTTGAAGACGTTGACCGGCGGCATGTGTATGGTAATTCGCTCAGGTCGTGGGTACAGGTAGTGTGACAGAGCTGCAGATGGTCTAACCACGAACGTTGGCGGCAGGTGATGCACCGGGGTGTTGGCCGATATCGAGGCCGCACTGGAACCGAAGGGATTACCAGATTCAGTGTGCCAGAAGTTGACCAACCTGTACCTCTATTTACAGGCTCTCTTATTCGCATAACTGATCCTGAGGCGCAAGGCTCTGGCCAATCTCTTGACTATGCGCCGCTTGGATCACAATTCACGCGGGCCGGGTGCTGGCTGCCGCCGCTGCCGCCGGATTGTGATCCGGCGGGCGCGTCCAGCAGGCGCGTTCGGCAGGAATGACGCGCGGAATCCAGTGATGCGTATCTCACACTTCGCGTGCCAACCTGATGATAGGGGGGGTCACCCCTGGGTTGATGACATATGTAGTGGTTCGGCTTTTTGTTTTGCTTCGAAGGGATGGTTCATTTTCTCCTCGAAATTGGTTTACACTTCAGGCTGCCTCGAAAATCGGCTGCCTGACGCAAAGTAGGGGCGCAGCGCGCTGCGCCCCTACCTGCGTCCCTACGGCGCCCCCACTATGGCCACTGGTCGGCTGCGCCGACTCGCGCGTCGGCGTAGGCCGACGCGCGGCGCGAAGCGCCCAAAGAGGCCGATTTCAATCGGACGGCATCCGGTATAACTCAGAGTGTCAACCAATTATGAAGCATCCTGCTTAGAACCAATACGGTTCAGTTAAGGATTACGATGGCCTCCTGAAGCGGTTTGGTCGGTTGTGGCCAGTGACGATGGATGTCCCGTTTCAGCTTGAACTTTGACATTTTGCGTTTGACCACCCGCGGGTTGGAG
>Ga0209101_1002210_pt1 | contig 13053 bp, 6 predicted proteins | sample ConPoolayeCmetaG_FD_185481 | JGI IMG/M metagenome (GOLD analysis project Ga0209101, IMG submission 185481) | Hot spring microbial mat communities from California, USA to study Microbial Dark Matter (Phase II) - Cone Pool mat layer C metaG... ... | reverse complement strand
CCCTCGGAGCATTTCAGGCCGAACTCAACCTTGAGTCGCTGGGCACCGAAACCGGTCAGATCTCGGGCGGCCAGCACCTGACGCTCAAGGCGCCTGGGGGTCTGGTGCGGGCAGTGATGGGGCCGACAACTTCGTTCCGACAAGCTAGAGGGCTTGCCGGGCTGGTACCTGCGGACCCACTTGCGCACGGTGTTGCGGGAACAGTGGATCACGATGTACCTGCCTAATCCCAGGATGATTCGAATAACGTCTTGAAAAAATGGTGTCGAGAAGGTGAAACTGTTTGAAGGCCGATTACGAAAGAGTGAACGCGTATCGAGGAAAGAAGAGAGGTCATTTCTCAAATCGCTCGGGATCGGCCGGAGCGCCGTTCCCGCTTTGCCGCGAGAGACTTGCAGTGTGGCTATACAGCAGCCTGTCTCGCGCCGCGCAGCTACAGCACTCGGGCCGATCGCAAAACCCGGATTGATGGTTGGATGCAACAGGAGCAATGGAGGAAGTTATGTCAGTGCAGTATGAACGCCTGAGACCCGCACAGATCGTCGCTCGTCGGCAAGCGTGTCCCGTCGCGTATCTGCCTATCGGGACAATCGAGTGGCATGGTGAACATAACCCCGTCGGACTAGACGCATTGAAGATTCACGCTCTGCTATGCAGATGCGCGCAGGCGATCGGCGGACTAGTGTTTCCCCCTCTCTATTACGGCGAAAACCGGGAACAGGCTCTCATGGAAGCCAACGCTGAAGACCGTCAACAGATTGCGGCCAAAATGGGATTACCGTCTGAAAACTTTCGGCCCGGATACATGGTTGAGACTGTCTCCGAGCAGAACCGCAACTATCTGAAGTTGCTTGTCCACATACTTCATCAGATCAAAAGCCTGGGATTCAAGGTGACGGTAATCGGGGCGGGACATTACCCCCTGCTCGACCACGCGCGGGCCGCAGCAGCGCTGTTTCACCAAGAACAATCCGCACCAAAGATGATAGTGTGGTCAATGTCCGGATACGAACTGGTCCAAGGAAAATTCACCCCGTGCGGCGATCACGCCGGCAAATGGGAGACGTCGCTGCTCATGTATCTGGATCCCGGCATGCAGGATCTCACGGTTCTTCTGCAAGACCGAACCAAACAACTCGTGGGCGTTGCCAACACCGGAGTTGAGGACTCCAACGCGCATTTCGGCCAGGAGGTGACGGACGCTATCGTCCACGCCGTGCGTCTGCGGGTAGAAGAACTCTTGAGGAATCATGGCCAGTATCAAGGACATGGTTCTCCCATGTGAACGGCAAATCCGCCGTGTTTGTTGAGACCTCTCAGAGCGCGGCGCAGAGCATCGCGTCCCTTCCACGGTTAAACCCGGATTTTGCGATTGACCCGAGTGTGGCAGAGGCGCGACGCGGAAAACGCCGTTGCCTACCTCTTGTCTGAAATCCGGGTTCAACGCAGGGTTGACTTTTACTGCTTTTTTTTGCAATAGAAGGTCAAAAAATTGTATGTGGAAACACACTGCCGTGATTTCACTTCCTGCGGTTGTCTCCCGTGTGCCAGTGGTACAGTCTGAAGCGTACGGCTCGCTGTCTGGCGTTCCTGTAAACGCCTCGCAACAAGGCCGACGCTGTACGCCGGGCAATCCTGGGCTGATATGGGAGCCTGCCGAAGCTGAACATGACCCTGTGAATCCTGCCGTCTCTGTCAAGCCCACGCTGCTCGTCTGCCGCGCTGGGGCCAGTCGCACAACCGGCGTTCAACTCGTTAGAGTAACCGGCCGGTCATCAAACACAGCGTGCGCAATGATTTTTTGGGCGCTGCTCTGGATCTTTTTGCTTCTCGCCGGGGTACAACAGGGCCAAGCGGCTGTTCACTATGTTTCATCGACGTCTACTAATCCTGTTGCGCCTTATACTAATTGGAATACCGCCGCCGTAACCATCTCCTCCGCGCTCTCCGTGGCGGCCGATGGCGATGAGATCCTGGTTACCAACGGCTGGTACTATGTCGGACACCCGCAGTTGACGGTAACAAACGCCATACGGCTGCACAGTGTGAACGGAGCAAACTGTACAACGGCGGATTGCCTCGGGACCGTGCGCGCTTTTTACATCGCAAATACGGGCGCGGTGGTGAAGGGATTTACAATCGAACATGGGCGTGGGGACCGCGGGGCAGGTGCCATCGTGGATGCCGGACTTTTGGCCGATTGCCGGTTCACCGGTTGCTCAGCCACACAGTCCCATGGCGGTGCCGTGTGGGTGGCAAGCAACGGTGTTGTTTCGGGTTGTCGGATCGATCAGTGTACGGCACCGGTCTCGGGCGGCGGAATCTACAGCGAGGGCGTAGTCCGCGGTTGTTACGTATCGAGGTGCCAAGCTCAAAACGGAGGCGGCATTCATAACAACCACGGGCTTGTGGAAACGTCTTGCTGTGTGAGTAATCGCGCTGATACGGAGGGGGCGGGGATCAAGTCCTGGGGTGGTATCGTTCGCGGTTGTTTGTTGATCGGCAACTCCAACTCCGGGCTTGGTGCTGAAGGGGGAGGTCTGAAGATTAGCAGTGGGGCGCTCAGCGAGTCCTGTACGGTCGTCGGCAATTACTCGACCTACGGCGGCGGCATCTACAGCGCTGGCGCAACGACATTGAATTGCATCGTTTACGGCAATGCCGCGCTCTACGGAGGAGCCGAATACAATGGGAGGTTTTCTCCTGTCATCGCTTACTCCTGCCTTTCCCAGCCCGAGGCAGGCGAGGGCAATATCACAAACAATCCGCAATTCGTGAACGCCGCGCAGGGCAATTATCGCCTCGCCACGAACTCGCCCTGTCGCGACGCGGGGACCAATCTGGCGTGGATGAGCGGGGCGGTGGATTTGGACAACGGTGTCCGTGTGATCAACGGGCGCGTGGACATGGGCGCTTATGAGTTCCAGATAGCCCATGTCGCGCCCGGCGGGGGGAATGTGCCGCCGTACGACACTTGGGCAAAGGCGGCCACGAACATCCAGGACGCTGTCAACATCATCAGCAATAATTACCTTGTGCTGGTTAGCAACGGCGTTTATCGCATGGCGTCCAAACTGCTGATCGCCAAGCCCATTACGGTGCGCAGTGTCAACGGACGAGCCGTGACGGCGATTGACGGTGGCGGGGCTCACGGCTGCGTGTGCATCTTGAACAACGCCTTATTGGATGGTTTCACGGTGACCAATGGATACTCCTTAAGCAACGGCGCCGGAATCGAATGCACCGACGCCGTGGTGGAGGACTGTGCTGTGGTGAATAATACCACTGAAAGTTCCGGTGGAGGAGTGTCCGCCGTGAACGCCGTGCTTCGCCGGTGCGAAATCCGAAACAATGTTAGCCTTAACGGCAAAGGTGGCGGTGTCCTGTTCTATGCATTTTCCACCAACTATTACAGCGAGATGGATTCGTGCGTGGTTCAAGGGAACCGAGCCTGTGTGGGCGGTGGCGGAATCATGTGTTCGTATGGCCGAGGCAGTATCCGCAACTGTCTGGTGATTGGCAATTCGTCCACTGATCAGGGCGGCGGGGGAATTGAAATTTACGAAGGGGGATGGTTGCTCGAAAACTGCACGATTTGCGAAAACTGGGCGCGAAATGAACCCGGATACCGCTATCCCGGCGGGCTGTACGACACCACTTGGTTTACTAATACGGTAATCAACTGCATCGTGATGTTCAATATGTCGGGCGAGACGACAGGCAATTACGTCGGCGGGGCATTTGTGCACTCGTGTACGGAGCCTCTCCCGCCGGGGCCGGGCAATATCTCGTCGGATCCGCTGTTTGCAAACCGGAGCAAAGGGAACTACCGCCTGAGCCTGGCCTCGCCGTGCTATAACGCGGGCACCAATAGGCCGTGGATGACCGGCACTCGCGATCTCGACGGTGTCCCGCGCATTGTCCACGGCGTGGCGGACATGGGCGCCTACGAGCTGTCGCCGATCCATTACGTAGCGACGAACGGCGCGCACGTCTGGCCTTATGCCTCGTGGGAGGAGGCGGCGACCAACATTCAGGCCGCGGTGGACGCAGCGGTTGCGGGCGAGACGGTGCTTGTCAGCAACGGCGTGTATCAAAGCGCTAGCGAAGTCCTTGTAACGCAGAGCATTACGATTGCAAGTGTGAATGGCGCCGGCTTGACCATACTGGAGGGCGATGGTGTGCATCGCTGCCTCAACCTCCAGACCAGTGCAGTCGTGCGCGGTTTCACGTTGCGGTCGGGATATGACCCGGTCGTGGGCGGCGGTGCGTACATAACCGGCGGCGGTGTTTTGGAAAGTTCCGTTGTTCAGAATTGCTGGGCTAGAGAAGGGGCCGGTGGGGTTTACGTGCTTTCGAATGGGGCGTTGCGCTCCTGCGCGTTGGTCGGCAACACGACGATCTTGTACAACGCCGGCGCCGTATACCTGCGCTATGGCGGCAGTCTTTCCCACTGCGTGATCTGGTCCAACGCGGCCTACGGTGCAGGTGGCGTGTTCTGCGAGTCCGCAGGGGCGCTCACGAACTGCCTGATTTGGGGCAATCGCGCGCGCGACTACGGAGGCGGCGTGGTGTTTTCGGGTGGGGGTGTGGCAGAGAGTTGCACGATCGTCGGGAATACCGCGGCCACCAACGGCGGCGGGGCTTGGCTCTCTTCGGGCGGCACGCTGATCAACTGCATCCTGTACGGCAATTCAGCGGCCAACGGATCGAACTACTTCATTAACTTCGGGAGTCCTACGTTTTCCAACTGTTGCACCGCGCCGGCCATTGGCACGGCCTGCGTCACCAATGCCCCGCTGTTTGTCAGCGAGAATCGAGCGAATTTCCGGCTCTCCGAAGCCTCGCCGTGTATAGGTGCGGCTGCCAACCGCGCGTGGATGGCCGGCGGCGTGGACCTGGACGGCTCGCCTCGGCTGACTGGTTCCGCCCCTGATGTTGGCGCTTACGAATTCCATTACACGTACGTGGCGACCACGGGCGCCTCTGTGCGGCCCTACGACACGTGGGCCAGGGCCACGCGGGACTTGCAGGCGGCCGTGAATGTTGCCGGTTCGAATGGTTATCCGGTACTCATCGCTGATGGAATCTACACGACAGCGGTGGGCGGTGTGGTTCTCACGAACCCCATACTCGTCAAAAGCGTTAACGGAGCCGCAAGCACGTTTGTGACCGGAGCGGGCAGCCGCCGCGGCTTCTACGTCACCACCAATGCGATCATCGAGGGGCTCACAATAACGAATGCGTACGCCACGGACATGGGGGGTGGTGTCTACCTCGATGGCGGGGCGTTGATACGAAACTGTCGTGTGGTGCAATGCTCGGCGGGGTACTTTGCCGGCGGCGTTTACGCGACGCGAAATGCAGGCCTGGAAGACTGCCTGATCGAGCAGAATCACGCGAGCCTTTATGAAGGAGGCGGCGTCTATCTGACTGAAGGGGCTATGATGGATCGCTGCATTCTTTCCGGCAACTGGGCATCGAGCGGCGGCGGCCTGTGTGACCAGGGCGGCACTACGCGCAACTCGCTAATTGTCAACAATATCGCGAACACGGGTGGCGGCGTATATCTGCGTGGCTCAACCTATGGGACAATCGAAAGCAGTACCATTTGCAGCAACTCGGCCGATACAGGCGGAGGCATCTACGACGAGGGCGGGGGCGTCGTCCGCAACTGCATTGTGTACTTCAACAGCACGTCGAATTACGCGGTGTCGGCTTCGACATGGTCGCACTGCTGTACGGTTCCGGCCATCGGAACATCCTGCGTTACCAGTCAGCCTCAGTTTGTTGGGAGCGGCGATTATCGGTTGAATTTCAGTTCGCCCTGCATCAACGCGGGAACCAATCAGAGCTGGATGGTTACCGGTCTTGACTTGGATCGGGAAACCCGCCTCGTAGGGCCGACTACTGACATCGGCGCCTATGAGCAGGGCCTTGTTCACTATGTTCGTTTGCAGGGCTCCTGGACGTCTGCTCCACCGTACACATCATGGAACACCGCCGCCACAAACATACAGGATGCACTTAATGTGTGCGGCCATGGTGACGTGGTCGTAGTGACTGATGGCGTGCACGTTTCAACTTCGCCGATCGCAGTCACGCAGTCGGTTTGGTTGGTGAGCGTTAATGGGGCGACTGTTACGGCGATTGACGGACAGGGTGTGCGGCAGTGTTTGGACGTAAGGACAAATGCTATTATTTCGGGATTCACGTTCAGCAATGGCTTCGGAACATTCGGCGGCGGTGTCTACCTTGCCGGTGGCGGACAAATCCGCGACTGTATGTTCGTGACGAACCGGGCGGAACGGTATGGTGGCGGCGCGTTCATTGCACGCACAGGGCTGATCGAACGCTGCCATTTTATAGGTAACACGGCTATCAGCAACGACGGCGGAGCTGTATATTTCCAATTGGGCGGCACCCTGCTGAATTGCATTGTTCAGTCTAACTCCGCAGTGAAAGGCGGCGGGTTCTTCTTCGAGCACAATGGGCTGGCGCGCAACTGCCTGGTGACCCACAACCGAGCACGAGGCGGCAGTCAGCCGGGATGGGGCGGCGGCGCCTTGTTTTATTATGGCGGACAATTGAAGAACTGTACGTTGTGCGACAACGTCGCGTTGCATGACGGCGGCGGCATGTTCGGTGGACCGAGCGGGTCGAGCGTGGTTCATAATTGCATCGTATATTTCAATTCTGCGCCCAACGGTTCGAACTATGCCGGCATGGCAGCTTCGTGTTGGACCAATTGCTGCACCGCGCCTTCGATCGGGATCAATTGTGTTTCTGCAGATCCACTGTTCTTCAACCGGAGCCGAGGCAACTACCGCTTGGCCTGGGGGTCACCCTGCATCAATGCTGGCAGGACCGAACCATGGATGAACAACGCCGTGGATCTGGCGAACGATCTGCGCGTGTGGAGTGACAGCGTGGACATCGGCGCTTACGAGCTGCCGATCCTGCACGTCGCTGGCCCCAGCAAACCGCTGGCTCCTTATCGAACATGGACAACAGCTGCGCGGAATATACCGCCAGCAGTAAGCGAAGCCCGCGAACACTGTGTCATTCTGGTCAATGACGGTACCTATGAGATCTCTTCCGAGATTTCTTTGCGCAACAGCATTCTCCTGAAGAGCGTCAATGGACCTGCCGTGACGAGAATAAACGGCCGTCGAATGACGCGGTGTCTCAATATAAATGGCTCAAACGTGGTGGTGGAAGGCTTTACAATTTGCAATGGCATTCAAACCAACGGCAACGGTGGTGGAGTGTTTTGTCTTAATGGCGGCACGGTGCGGGGGTGCATAATCGAAAACAATTCGGGAGGGGGAGCGATGTTTCTCGGCGGAGGGCTGATAGACCGGTGCATCGTGCGTGGCAATTCGAACAGCAACAGCTGCGGCGGGGGCGTACTGCTCCAATTTGGTCCTTCGATACGCAACTCGCTGATTTACAGCAACTACACGGGGCACAGCATGGGCGGAGGAGGCCTCTACGTTGATGATGCGTGGGTCGACAACTGTACAATCGTGGGCAATCAAGCCGCCGACCAGGGGGGTGGTATCTCATGTGGAAGCCGTAGCCGGGTGCGAAACTGTATCATTTATCACAATTCAGCACCTGTGGGCTCGAACTACTACCTGAGCAGTCCAACGATCGTGTTCACCAACTGCTGCACAGCACCGAGCAACGGTACCGCATGTGTCACAGCCGATCCGGAATTCGTGAATCCGGGAGACGGCGATTTTCAGTTAGCCCTGACGTCTCCATGTATAGATGCCGGGCTGGATATTGCCGTGTTGACAAACGATCTGGCCGGAATGACGCGGCCGCTGGACGGAAACCGGGATAGCATCGCCCGCACGGATATCGGCGCCTACGAGACATTGAATCCCGCCGCAGATACGGACCACGATGGACTGCCTGACGGATGGGAATTCGCGTACTTCCACCACCCCACAGGCGCCGAGCGTGAGGATGACAATGACGACGACCGGATGTCCAACATAGAAGAATATCTTGCTCATACCGATCCCACCAACCGCGAGTCGTGTCTGCGGCTGCTGGCGCCGCCGAGGCTGTCGCCTTCGGGTCACGGACTGGTTCTGCAGTGGAGCAGCGACACAGGTGTCGTTTATCGCTTGGACCGGTGCGCGAGGGTCGTGGATGGCCGTTGGCATTACGTAACTAATGTGCGCGGCGCTGTTTTCAGCACCACAGTCACCGACATGACAGAAAAGATAACTTCGCCATTGTTTTACCGCATCGTCATTCCCGAACGCTGATGCAGGAGCGGAACGCAATATATCCGTTCACATTGGAAAAAACGTCATATTTATCGCGTTAAACGAAGGCCGCTCGCACGCGCGGTGCAAAAGATGGGCAACTGCATTGCATTTCAACTTGTTTGCGCGCAGCACGATACAAATACCTGCCAATTCTCAAACGCAAAATCCGGGTTGAATGGTAAACGCAAAGACGTAGCCGGGGAGAAAGATGCCCTTTCTCAAATGCAACATCAGGGCCTTAGTCAACCACGACAGTCGGGTTGACACATTGGCGGAAGCGCTCTACTGTCACGATTGGCCCTCACGGGCAAACCTGCGACTCTATTCTAATTTTTCGAACGGCCACATGGCGATGCCGCCATCCATGACCCTGACGTCACGAAAGCCGGCATTTCGCAATACTAGGGCGGCTTCGTAAGCCCGCAGGGAAATATCGCAAAAAGTCACTATCAGCTTATCCGCAGGCAGTTCTGCCACCCGGCCACGCAATGCACCCAGTGGAATCAACGTCGAATGCGGCAAACGCATGTGTTCGTACTCCTCGGGAGTCCGCACATCGAGGAAAACAAAATCCGCCCGCTCTTTTAGCATCCGATACACCTCCGCCGGTCGTATGCCCGTCATGTGGCCGTCAAGTTTGTTGCGCGCCACATTAGCGGCTGTGATTAAGTTGTCCATGGCTGGCGAGTATTGGGGGGCGTAACAAAGATCAAGTGTCGCCAAATCGTCTACGGTCATTCTCGCGCGAATCGCCAATGAGGCCACATCCACGCGCTTATCTGCAGCACCTTTGCCAGTTGCCTGCACCCCCAGCAGCTGCCGGCTGTTACGATCCACGATCAATTTGAGAAGCAGCAGCTCGGCGTTGGGCATGAAATGCTCCTTGTCGGGGCCAGGAGCATAGACTGTAACCACTTCGTAGCCCTGAGCCACGGCCTCGTTCTCGCCCAGACCGGTGCGCCCTACGTTGTACTCGAAAACATTGCAAATGCAACTACCCAGAACGCCGGGGAATGTGTCGTTGCCGCCGCAGATATTGACGGCGGCGACATGTCCCTGCTTGCTGGCTGTGGAACCGAGCGGAAAGTAGAACGGACGTCCAGTCAGGATATGCCGTGTCTCCGCACAATCGCCGGCAGCGTAAATATCCGGATCGGATGTCTGCAAGCGCTCGTCAACGGCAATAGCGCCAGTCTCCCCGATTTCCAGTCCAGCCTCACGCGCCAACTGCACATTGGGATGGACGCCGAGCGCTAGGATAACCATATCCGCAGGGTAGCCCCCCTTGTCCGTCAGTACCTCACAGACGCGACCATCTCGGCCCCGCAGGCCCGTCGCGTTGGTCTGCGTGAGGATTTTGACGCCACGTGATTCCAGATAACACTCGACCAACACTGCCATGTCGCCATCCAAAATCGGCAAAATATGATCTCTTTTTTCCAAAATTGTTACGCGGGCCCCTTTGCTCACAAATGCCTGAGTTATTTCAATCCCCAGTAGCCCGCCGCCAATGATCACGACGTCGCGAGCGCGGTTCTCGGCAAGGGCGGCTCGTATGCCTTCGGCATCACGCACACCGTGAAGGGTGAATACATTCTCGAGCCCGACTCTCAGATTGTCCGGAACATTGGCGGAGGCGCCTGTGGCCAATAACAGCTTGTCGTAAGGCAACCAGCTTTCTCGCCCCGAAATACAATCGCGCATTCGAACACGTTTGGCGGCGCGATCAATTTCCACAACTTCTGTGCGGTTAACCACATGCACGTTTTTAACGCTGCGAAAGAACACTAAATCCCGCACCACACCGGCAGGACTGGAGATAAGCTGACGCTGATCGCGCACTAAGCCCGCGATGTAATAAGGCAACCCGCATCCCGCGTAGGACAAGACACTCCCCCGGTCAACTATGGTTACATCCGCATCCGGCATCATCCTGATAATCTTAGCCGCCGCCTTGGGGCCGGCAGTCACACCGCCGACTACGACCACTTTAAAAGCTGGCCGAGCAGGAGTCTCCGTTTCAGCCGTTTCTTTCGCCAACGGCAGGTCCAGCACAAATTCAGCGCCGCCCAGAGTGCTTTTCTGCGCCCGCACATTCCCTCCGCAGGCCGTCACCATGCTCTTCACAAAAGTCAAACCGAGTCCGACGCCCGGTTGTGCGGATTCGCGCGCTGCCGGCGTCCTGTAAAAAGGCTCAAACACCCTCTGAAAATCTTTTTCGGGAATTCCTACGCCAGAGTCTGCCACACGTACGCGCACATACCCGGATTCTTCGCCCGATCCAACGCTTATGACAACTTTCCCATGATCAGGAGTGTACTTCAGCGCATTGCTCACCAAGGCGCTGAGCACTTCCACCAGCGTGGCTTCGCTCATTCTGACCTGCCGGGCGAAATTTTCGCTCTCGACCGTAAATGTGATCTGGTGCCGCGTGGCTTCCGATAAATACTGGGAGTGAACTTGCCGCAGCGCGTTTGCCAGCGAAGCTGGCGTCGCCAATGTCTCTTTTTCGGCTTCAGCCTTCATAATCGCCAGCATGCGTCGCACAGAGGTAATGGCCTGTTCGCAGCGTGCCAACCCCCGCTCCAAAGCGTTCCGCTGTTGCGGCAGCAGGGGCCCTGTATATTCACCAAGAACCGTCTGCAATGCCGTAATCACGGCATTCAACGGTGACTGAAGTTGATGCGCCATAAGGGAGGCAAACTTCAGAGGATCATTATCGAAATTCCTTTCTGTCTCCTCCATGAGTCACCTCTCGTGACGCCCAATCAGCCTTCGCTCATCAGCCCCGCCGACCAACGTGCCGCCTCGCCACATATTCAGTTGACTCGCGATTCCTCAATCGGCCCCGGCATCAAAGCCTCCGGGCCGGCACGCCGCCCGAAGATTCTCGCTCGATGTTCACTCCACAGCTCGCCGGGAGGTTCCACGGAGCCAGCTTGGCTCTTCCGTAGTAATAACGTTCTTCCCACCCCCGCCGGGAAGGTTCCCCTCGCAAGCCTCAGCCTGTCAGTGTAGTAACGTTCTCTCCGAGCGAAGCAATCGGGAACATTGTTCTCCGACCGCTTCTCAAGCGCAAAATCCGGGATAAAATCTTCGCATCTTGAACCTGGCACGCTCAAGTCTACACTTGGAAGCCAAGGTCTGTAACGCATGCCGCCGCTGCGCGTGGCGTCGCCTAGTTGTTTTTCACCAGCCGCTCCGCCTGCAACACAGGATGGCGCACGCCCTGTACCCAGTACTGCCGCCCATGAATGGTCACCCGTCGGCCCACCAGCGAGGATAACTGGCATTCGGGCGCCAACACGTAATAACCCATCACCACCCTCCCACGACTATCGGGTGCCACCAGACAGAATTTGCTTGGTCGCCGCCAAACGAACCCGGCCTGTCGGATAACACCAGAAGCCGCTACTGGCATTCCCTGTGGTTTGGACGCAACCAGCAGCTCGCGCGGTATAGACGGAACAGTTGATAGCGGGGACGCCACGTGAGTTTCCCGACGCACTGTGGCACCACTGGTCGGAACGATCGGACGATATGCAGAGGGCGCGGAAACTGTCCGTGGTATCCCTGTTGGGCTGACTGACCGGCCTGCTTGAGTCGCGAAACCAACCGTAGGAGTAGAGGCCGGTATCGGTGCAGCAACAACCACATTGGTCTCAGACGTCAGCGCTTTGGCCGGTGAAGATGGTGAACTCTCCAGCGGCTCAACATACTGCCTGTTGATCCACAACATAGCGCCCGGCGGCGGCTGTATCTTCAACCACTCCCCCCATGTGCCGCGAACCGTGACGCGCTCGCCCTCCTGAACTTTCCCTACCGCACGGTAGCTAATGCCAGGGCCGGCCCGCACCATGGCTTTCGGAGCCACTATCACCCCGTCTTTCACCAATTCCGAATGCACGTAGAAATCGACGTGCTCCGGCGGCAGCACTTCCATCCAATCACCATCCATAGCGCCTCCGATAAGGATGTCGCCTCTGTGGGCTTTGGCCACCGCCTCCGCGTTGATAGACGGCCCCGCCCGCAGGTTAACAGCGTCGCCCGTCACTCGGACGAGCGTTCCCCCCTGCGCCCGCAAGAAGCTTAGAGCACCTGCTATCGCTGCGAAATATGCTGGCCGCAGGTTAACGGGAATATGCATGAGCATCACTGAAGACGCGCTGTCCTGTCGCCGGCGTTATTCCGGCCTGGTCTTTGGCAATCCCAGACCGCGGTCACCCTCCTTCCATTGCCCCCGTGCTTTCAACAACTCGATCCGTTCAAACCTTTTGAGCACGTTTCGTTTCGTGGCAATTTTTCTAATTGCTTTCAAACTGGGATGTTGTGACATCGCTACTCCTTCCTGTCTGACGCGTTAAGTCTTAACTTGATACGTGATATTGGCATCCTTTACATCCGGCCCATTACCGGCAAGCCCAACTTCATCTAAGCAGAGCAGTCAGGTCCTGTCAACTCTTCTCCACCCATTTGTTGCCCTGATCTTTAGCGAACGGAGATTTGGGCTTGGGGAAGGGGCCGGAGAGGACGGATAAGGTGGGAGGGACAGAAGCTGCGCGGAAAAAAGGGGAGCGGCCCCCCCGGCCGGAGCGGTTTTAAGGCCTCTAACCCGGATTATTCACGAACGCGCTGAAAAAGCTTGACAAAGAAGTGGAAAAGCCCTTTGCAAGCTGCTATTATGCAGCTAGTTAAACAACAAGCAAAAGGGCTTTTCCATGGATAATACTACCCGACAGTCTGTTCTGTTTCCAGAGCTTTTTTC
>Ga0209101_1002209_pt1 | contig 13055 bp, 10 predicted proteins | sample ConPoolayeCmetaG_FD_185481 | JGI IMG/M metagenome (GOLD analysis project Ga0209101, IMG submission 185481) | Hot spring microbial mat communities from California, USA to study Microbial Dark Matter (Phase II) - Cone Pool mat layer C metaG... ... | reverse complement strand
GGTCCGATGCGAACCCGCTGGGTCGGCACCTTGGATAGATTGACGGCGTCCGCGTCGTACTCGGCGCAGATTTTGTCAACGCCCCAGTTCTTCATGTAGGCCTCGACCTGCCTGACGGAGTAGCCGTCCGCATCGCCGAGGCGGATTTTCAACCGGGGGAATCGCTCCCGAACCTTGGCCAGGAAGCCCTTCACCACCCAAGGCGACGTGCACGTTCCCGGCATCGGTTCGCCGGACATGCAATTCAGCTTCACGAACAGGCTGCCCTCCGGAGCCGGCATCGCCTCTTCCCAGCGGATCTCGTCCATCGCGCGCGACACGGCGGCCTCGACGGCTCCCACCTCGACACCTTCCACTCGCGCTACCGCAACTCTTGCCGGACCCGACCCGGTCATCCCATGGTCCTCTTCCGCGCATGGTTCAAAGGCGGAGACAGGCACCTCGCCGGAATGCGTTTTCGCCGTGGCAGTCAAGAGCCGGCTCGGAGGTGAGTCCCCGTTCTTGAACCATGCCCTCTTCCGCTAGATCGTCGGTTGAACTCGCCTCAAGGGGTTCCGTTCGTCGTCGGCGGTGGTGACGCCGCGGCTAGACGGATCGGTCACGACGATTCCGCTGCACCGGTCCGGTTGTGCGTCGCCCCTCGCCTCGGACCCCTGCAATACGATCCCCGTCAACCGGGATCCAGACACGGCTTCGAGGCAAGGGCGGATTTGTGCCAGGACGTGACGCGTTTCCATTGGAAGTGCCCTCGGATGCATTCCATCGGCGTTGCTGCCCATGAATTGTAGCACCCGTCCGGCGTCGTTGGAATGTACCCGCACCAACGGCTGCCGGGAAGCTGCCTTCAGAAATGCTTGGACAGCGTGAAAGAGCACTGGTTGCCGCGATGTCCCCCCACTCACGGAACAAATCGCGGCAACCCGCGGCACCAAGTGGTCGATGTTCTTTGAAAACGGCTTGCCCATTGACGACGAGGATGAGTGGTCGATGACTTCGTCGGCCGCGAGGATCCCGCCGAGGGCCGGAGCGGCCATCGGTCGCATGACCTCCGCGCCGACGCCGGTGGCCCAGACTGAGCGTCACATTCCTGCGGGAAGGCGAGCAAGGATTGCGTCGAAAACCTCCCGCGCCACACGGAGGGCGTCGGCCGCCTCCTCACGGCTGGGCCCACTCGTGTCGCCGGGATAGCGAAACACCCAGGCGAAGACCGTCAGTGCTTCCGCTCGGCGGCAAACCTCCAGAAGCGAGGGGTCGATTACCAGGCAGGCCCGACCGAGTTCGCCCAAGTCGTGCGTTCGGCGAAAAGGGCGGTCGTGCCAAGTCAGAAAGGCCTTCATGGCCTTCTCCGCCGCCTGCTGGGCATGGAACACAACGTGTTCCACAACGGGAGGCTCCGCGTTCAGCTCGACGTCGGCTCCCCGCAGATCGACGCGGACTTTGTGCAGCCAGGCTCGCGTATCGGCAACTCGCACCGGATCAGAAAGCATAGAGCAACCTCCCCTCGCGCAAGATGGTCGCCGGAAGCGAGGCCGCCAGATGGACGCGGCTGTCAAAGGCCTCCTTCGTCCAGACCAGAACGTCCGCCGCCACGCCAAGGTCCCACAGGAGTCGATGAGCTTGTTGGGCCCGCCGGTAGGCGGGCTCCGTTGATTCCGGTATCACGACCATAAGGTCGTAATCACTGTCCGGGGAGGCGTCACCGCGGGCCTTCGATCCGAACAGGTAAACGCGATCCGGACGATAGGCTTGAATCAGCCGCCGCACGACCTCGGCAAGAGTTTTGTCGTCTTGTAGCATCTCGGATTGCATCGTCATGTCCCATTATCGTCGACAGAAGGGCTTTTTCCATCCCCAGCATGGAGGCGTCGCTGGCAGCGGTGCGGGTACCCGTTGAAGACAACAGGAATTGAGCGGGTCGATGACTTCGTCGGCCGCGAGGATCCCGCCGAGGGCCGGAGCGGCCATCGAATATATCACCTCTGGGAGATCCCGCCCACCGGCCCCCCTGAGATTGGCAACGCCTGAATCCGATCCAACTGCTCAACCCTCCAACGCGTGCTTACCCCGCTCCGCACCCTCTCGATCGTCGCTACCGCGGGTACTGGGACAGGTCCGGCCGGAAATTGTCCTTGACCCGCGACCACCGATTCGGCACCCTGGGGTCAGACACCTCACACGCCGGGATCCGATTGTTCACGGGCGGAACCTCCCCTCTCAAAAACCATCGTAGGGTTCAGCGGGTGGAGCGGGGAAGGATTCTGCGGCCCAAAGGGCCGAAAGAGAATCGCCGGGGGCGGAGCGAAGCGCAGCCCCCGGTAAGCAGACGCCTTACCACCCCAAAGCCCTGAAGGGGCGACATCAGGGCGCCACGCGCGAAGCGCACGCCGGCGGCGTCATCACGCCCTTTCAGGACTGGGGAGGTTTGGGGGCGTCGGACTACCGGGGCCGTTGGCCCCGGCGATTCTCTCGTGCCCCTTCGGGGCGGAACATAACCCGCGAAAACTGTCACGCGCCCCGTTGCGCCGCCCCGACCCGGCCCATCTTGTCATTTGGGGTACGGACACGTAATATCGAGTAGAAAGGGTCGGAAGAATCCACCCGGTGCAACTCCGTTGGATGTCAGGACCGAGTCTCAGATGAAGCGGCTTGTTCTGGTGATTGGAAGAATGGGATTGCTCGTCGGCGGCGTGGGCACGTTTGTGGCGATGTCACTCCATGCCGCCGAGGCGGTCCGCACGACCACCGCGCCGACCCAACCCATTACGCCCCCCGCAAAGAAGCCCCCCCGCGGGTTCAACAAGGCAGCTATCGTGGTCATCGACCGCGAGATCAACGACGTGATGGCCAAGAGCTTGGACCGACGGATCAAGCAGGCCCGGGAACAAGGCGTCCGCCTGCTGATCTTCGAGCTGAATACGCCCGGCGGGTCGGTCACCAGCGCCCTGGACATCTGCAACCGGATCAAGACGTTGCCTCCGGAAATCCACACGGTGGCGTGGGTCAAGCCGCACGCCTTCAGCGCGGGGGCGATGATCGCCCTGAGTTGTGCTGAAATCCTCGTCGCCCCCTACGCACAGATCGGAGACTGCCAGCCCATCATGGTCGGGCCCGAAGGGGTGCAAGCCATCCCGGAAGACGTCCGGGCCAAGTTCACGGGGCCTGTCCTCACGGAGTTCCGCGATTCGGCCCGCAAGCGGGGATACGACCAGCTTCTGTGTCTGGCGATGATTCAGCCTCATATCGAAGTCTTCTGGGTTGAGAACCCGCGGACCGGCGAGCGGCGGTTCGTCGACCGGGCGGAGCGCGACCGGCTGTTCGGCATCGAACCCACCAAGTCGCCGGAGGCCCACAGCCGCAAGACCATCACCCGGCAGAAGGACGAGGTCCAGAACGTCGACGTCGAGAAGGTGGAGATGGAGGTCCGGACCCGACCCGGCCAACGGTGGGAAGCGGTCAAGAGCAAGACCGACTGGGACTATGTCAATCAGGTCGGCGATTTCAAGAACGACAAGCAACCCATCGTCGCCGTGGACGAGCTGCTCACGATGACCCAGGATGAGGCGATCGCCTACGGTTTTGCCGCCGCGAAGGTCGGAACGGAGCAGCAACTTCTCGAGCGCTACGACGTTTCCGGACCGCTGGAACGGATGGAACTGAACTGGAGCGAGGAACTGGTCGACTGGCTGACCAATCCGATCGTCCGCGGCATCCTGATGGTTTTGGTGATCCTCGGGGCCTACGCGGAGTTCCACGCCCCCGGGGTGGGGTTGCCCGGACTGGTCGCGCTGATCTGCCTGGCGATTTTTCTGGGGGCGCCTTACCTGACGGGGCTGGCGAACGTGTGGGAGATCATCCTGGTCCTGTTGGGTCTGGCGTTGCTGGCGTTGGAGATCTTCGTCATCCCCGGTTTCGGCATCGCGGGCGTGGCGGGGATCGTGTTGGTGTTCCTGGGGTTGATCGCGACGTTCGTCCCCGACATGGGCGGCCCGTTCACCCTGCCGAGGTTCGGCAATACCTACGTCTGGCAGGGTCTGGGGACGGGTCTGAAGGTGATGGCCTCGGCGTTTGCCGCATCGATCGTGGGCGCGGCGATCCTCAGCCGGTTTTTCCCCCGGGTGCCGTACGTCGGCAAGATCGTGGCGGAGAACCCGGCGCCCGAGCAGGTCGTCATGCCCACCCCGTATCCGCACGTCGCCTTCCTGGGCGACATCGGTAAGACGGAGGGAACGCTTCGTCCGGCGGGCAAGGCACGGTTCGGCGACACCCTGGTGGACGTCGTGAGCCAGTCGGATTTCATCGGTCCCGGCGAGAGGGTTGAGGTCATCGAGCGCCAGGGCAACCGGATCGTCGTACGGCGCGTACGGGATTCCGCCATCGGCCCGAACCGCTCTTTCTGATCGTAGGGTCTTATGGGAGACATCTCAGCCGCCCTGTTGCTGTACCTGCTGGGGATCGTCATCTTGGTGCTGGAGATCTTCATCCCCAGCCACGGGGTCCTGACGGTCGCGGGTTTGGGGTTTCTGGGCGCGGCTGTGTACATGGCGTTTCAGATCGGACCGGGCGTGGGGTACTTCGCCCTGCTGCTGGCGATCGCCCTGCTTCCCACGTTCATCATCCTGGCGGTCAAGTACTGGTATCGGACGCCGATCGGGCGGCGGGTCGCACCACCCAACCCGACGGTCACCGAGGCCGATCTGGGCTTCGATACGGAAGCGATTGCCGCCCTGGTCGGTCAAACGGGCGTGGCTCTAACGCAGCTGAGACCGGTGGGCAGTTGTGAGTTCAACGGTCGCCGCGTACAATGCGTGGCCGAATCGGGCATCATTCGGTCGGGCGCGCGCGTGAAGGGCGTGGCCGTTCGCGGCCGCGACCTGGTCGTTCGGGAGCTTCGCTCGTAGGCAGAACGGCATGAAGCGAGAGCGGGCGACGCGAGATGAAAACGGCTGCCGGATCCCGTAGCACGGCCATCCTGACCGTGACCCCGGTAGCAGGGGTGTCTTGCCCATGAACCATCCCGGGCGGGCCGCCCGTGCTACGGCATGGTTTCTTGGACAGGTTGCCGGTGAGTGGGTTTGGTGGTTCGGGGGAGTTGACGACAGCTTAGGGGATACAGGTCATGGAATGGATCAACGCACTCATGCCGCTGGCACAGGGGGCCGAGTTCAATTTGGGGTGGGTCATCGCGATCATCCTGGTCGTCATCGGGCTGGTCGTGTTGTTGATCGTGGCCCAGTTCTTCGGCCTGTGGTTGCAGGCGTTTGCCAGCCGGGCGGACGTAAGTCTGGTGGACCTGATCGGCATGCGACTGCGGAAGGTGGACGCCCGGACGATCGTGCTGGGCAAGATCCAGCTTGTGAAGGCGGGCATCCACAACATCACCACGAACGATTTGGAAAGCCACTATTTGGCCCGCGGCCGCGTGCCCAACGTGGTCAACGCGATGATTGCCGCCAACCGGGCCAATATTGACCTGAGCTGGCAGAAGGCGTGCGCGATCGACTTGGCCGGGCGGGACATTCTTGATGCCGTGCACACCTCCGTGAATCCTAAGGTCATTGACGCCCCCAGCACTGCCAGCGCCAAGGGAAGCATCGACGCGGTGGCCAAGGACGGCATCCAGCTCAAGGCCCGCGCCCGCGTGACCGTGCGGACGAACATCCAGCAGCTCATCGGCGGGGCCACCGAGGAAACCATCATCGCCCGCGTCGGCGAGGGCATCGTCACGGCAATCGGGTCGGCCAACACGTACAAGGAGGTGCTCGAAAACCCCGACACGATCAGCAAGCGGGTGTTGGAAAAGGGGTTGGATGCCGGGACGGCCTTTGAGATCCTCTCGATCGACATCGCCGACGTCGACGTGGGCGAGAACATCGGCGCCAAACTTCAGGCCGACCAGGCCGAAGCCGACAAACGCCGCTTCCAGGCCGAGGCGGAAAAACGTCGCGCCCTCGCCGTGGCTCAGGAGCAGGAGTACAAGGCCGAGGTGCAGAAGAACCGCGCCCTGGTCGTGCTCGCCGAGGCGGAGGTGCCCAAGGCCATCGCCGACGCCTTCCGGTCGGGCAACTTGGGTATCATGGACTACTACCGGATGAAGAACATCCTGGCCGATACGTCCATGCGTCAGTCCATCGCCGGTCCGACCGCCGGCGAGGGACCGAGCAGCACGGGTTAGGTGGAAACGTGAAACGCTCGAACCGGCACCATCGGATGGGGTGATGATCTGGAACGGTCCAATTTGTCTGCTGGCCGCCCGCAATCAGGACGATGATCTGTATCGCCTGATCGGGATCGGCGTGCTTATTCTCCTGTCGGTCATCGGCTCGATCGTGGGCAAGATCCGTGGAAAGGCACAACCGCCGGATCAGGAGGAGAAGAAGCGCCGGCGACCGGTGGGACGCGGACCACAGCCGGAGGAAGAACCGGTCGGACCTGAAGCGATCCGTCCTGTTCCCGGCCCGCCGAGAAGACGCCCGCCGATCCGTGCGGTTCCTCCTCGCGCGACCCCGCTGCCGCGGGACGTCGGTCCGGCCGGCCAGCCGCTTCGGACCTCGCCCGGGCAGGTGCCCCGAGGTCTTCCACGGGTCGGATCGGTGGGACAACCGTCCGTTGCAGATCGACGCCCCATTCGGCCGTTGCCGCCGCGAACCGAACCCCTACGGGCGGAACCGCCGCGTCCGCCGCCGAGCACGGTCCGGCTGGGTGAGCGGGCCGCCCGTGCGGCGGAGGAAATCGCCGAACACGCTGCAAAGGCCGTCGCAGAGCATGCGCAGATGACCGCGTCGCAGTTGGCGCGGGAAGAACGATTGCACCGCGCCCGCCTGGCCAAGGAAACGTCGGCCGGTCCTCCTGCCGGGGAACCCGCGGACGTCGGCAGTGCCGTCCTGATCCATGCCCCGCTCACTCGAGACGACCTCCGCCGGGCCGTCGTCCTGACTGAGCTCCTCGCCCCACCGCTAGGCGAGCGAGGTCCGATTCAGTAACCCGCGCCGGACGGACATCCTGTAGAATCCCTACGGTTTTTTGGGAGGTGAGGAACCGCGCAACGGAGGTGTACCATGCGAACGGTCCTGAGGATGTGTTTTGTGCTTGTGGCCTTTTGTGCTCCGGTCGGCGCGGCGCCCGACGAGGGGCAAGTCGCCTACTGGGACTTCGACGAGGGGGCGGGCGACGTCCTGCACGATCGCAGCGGGCACGGCAACCACGGGCGGATTCACGGCGCGACATGGGTGGCCTCGGGCCGGGGATACGCCTTGTCATTCGACGGCGAGAACGACTACGTCGACTGCGGCAACCCACCGATCCTCGACATCACGGGACCCATTACGCTGCAGGCCTGGGTGCATCCCGTCGCCGTCAACCGCGGCGAGCCGGGCATCGCCGGCAAGTTCTTTGAAAGCTACGCCCTGACGTACTACGGGAACGCCTACTGGTACATCTCCAGCGGCGGGAACAACGTGAACGGGCCAATGAAGATGAATACCTGGACGCACCTGGCCGGCACATTCGACGGAACGACCCTGCGGATGTACGTCAACGGCGAGGAGGTCCAGACCAACCCCTCGAAGTTCAAGGACGTCAAACACGGCAAGAACTTTCTCATCGGCTGCATCGTCGGCGACCCCTCCTCCGGCGACGAGGCCCTGCGAAACACCGCCTTCTTTCCGGGCCTGATCGATGGCGTTCGCGTGCACCACCGTGCCCTGAGCTCCGCAGAGGTGCTTTACTATTTCAACCTGGAGGCCGAACAAAAGGGCCTCAAACCCCTCGACACGAGCAAGACGAACCAACTCCTGCTGGAACCGTTCTTCTATCCGGATACCGATACGGTCGTGCTCTTCGTGGCGTTCCGGTGGGCCCTGCCGCTCCCGGAGGGTACGAAGATGCTCGCGGAACTGGCGCGGTCGGGCGACCCCCACGCCCTGTCCGGCAAGGAGCTGAATCCGCAGGCCGCCCGGTTTGAGGACGAAGCGGAGTTCTCATTGAAAGGCCTCGCCCCCGGGCCGTATGAGGTCCGTGCCGCACTGATTCATCGGGACGGTACGCGCAAGGCCGAGCCCATTCCCTTCCGGTATCCGTTCGATCCGCCGCCGGCCGTCCCCTCACCGCAGGTTCGCGTCGTTCCGCCCCTGCCGTCGCCCGCGTCGGCCCCTGCCTATACCTTGAAGGTGGCCGAAGGGGGCGGATTCGCCATCGAATTGAAAGGCCAGACCTACCGGGTGGAGTCCGCCTATTCCTACCCCGATGCCGGTGACAACCGGCTGGTCGCCGGTCCACCGGATGACCAAGGAGAACCCGGCTGGAAGGTCGCCACGGCGCGAACAGATGCCGGAAGCTATCGCGTCACCGCCCAGGGCCGCTCCTACGACATCACCCGGTCGATCGAACCGGCGCCCACGCGGGTCCTCGTCAAGGACACGATCCACAACCGGTCGCCGGACGTGATCGGCATCCTGCTTAGCAACCACGTGAACACGACCGGGATGAAGGGTGTCAAGGTGACGATCATGGGCAATCCGTCGGTCTTCGTCGGCACCGGTGACGGCGGTGTCGGACTCGTCGCATTGGACGATCTGTACCAGGTTCAGCACCGTGTGACGCACGCCGGCGGTTTGGCGGAGGTCCGCACGGACCACTTCGGCCTGGACGCGGGCGCGTCGTACACGATCGAGTGGGCCGTCTACCCGACCGCCACAAGCGACTACTACGACTTCATCAATCAAGTCCGCAAGGACGAGGGGTTGAACGGGCATGTGGAGGGCGCCTTTGCCTTCGTCGATCGCCGAACCCCGCCGAGCAAGGACCTGATGGCGCTCAAGAACCTCACGTACACGAGCATCGGGTGCCTGGGGTTTCCGTTGGACGACCCGACCGTTTCGCTGGAGGGGTACGAGTTTGTGAAGTATCCGAAGGAGTGCGCCGCGCTGACCCAGACCCTGACCCAGACCCGGCAGATGCATCCGGGCGTGCGGGTGATGTTCCACATCGCCCACAGCCTGTACGCGACCGACAAACCGCAGACGCTGTTTCCGGACTCCCGCGCGATCGACGCGAACGGCCGCCAATTCCACTACGGCCCGGATTCCCTCGAGTACTACGGGAACTATTTCGCCAAGGAGCGGTACGAGGAGGGATGGCGGTGGTGGCTGTTCTACCCGACGATGGAAAACAGCTTCGGCAGGGCCATGATCGAGGGCACCGAGTTCATGCTCGATCGGCTCGGCGCGACGGGGATATGGGCCGATGGGTTCTTCTCGGGATACGTCCCGGGCGGGTACAGCTATGACCGTTTCGACGGGCACTCGGTGATCATCGATCCCAAGACCCGGCGGGTCACGCGAAAGGTCACGTGCGTGCCCTACGTTTCCCTGCCCGTGCTCCGGAGGGTCGTGGACCTCGTCAGCCGAAAGGGCGGCGTGGTCGTCACGAACGGGGAGCCCGGCCCGCGCTCGTTCTGGAAGCTAAACATCATCACGAGTGCGGAGACCGGCGGAGGCGACCAGCGTCCCATCGGCGGGCTCCATCTGGGGCGCACCGTAACCCCCCTGGGGTGCCCGGATGCGATCAAGAGCCAACGGGATGTCTACCGGGATATCCTGAACAAACTGGAGATGGGCGCCCTGTACTTCTGGTACGGCGACAACGACGTGATGAAGCACAAGACACTGGTCGAACACATGTACCCGATCACGTTCGAGTCCATCCACGCCGGTATCGTCCGAGGGAAGGAGCGGATCGTCACGTCCAAGTCCGGCGTTTACGGCTGGTGCTCCGATCGGTCGCTTCACGTGACCCATCGGTACGATGGCCGCGGGGCGCTGACGCGGAACGACTTCGTAACCACGGTGGACGAGCATGGGGCCCGGACCGAGGTGCATCTGAAAACCAACGAATCGGCCGTCGTAGTGCGACTGCCGTTGACACTTCGCGCCGACGGTCCCGTCAACGCGCGGGTGATCCGGTACGATCGTGACGCGGTCCGGCTGTTTCTGAACGGCAAGGGTCCCGTCGAGGTCCATATCGCCCACGGCGAGTTTCCCGTCGGTCCGAGCGCCACGTGCGATGCCGTCGTGGGGGGCACGCCCGCCGCCCTTACCCCGGATCCGGCGGGTCTGCACCTGGCCTTCACCTTGGCCGGTGAAACCGAGGTGCTCGTACGGAGGGGAAGCTAAAAACCGGCGTCCTTAAGAACCGTTTGCAGCGCCAATACGGAATAAGCTGTAACGAGTTGCGGGACGCCCTCCATCCACCGGTCCGCTTCGTTGACCCAGCTTCCGTCGGGGCGCTGCAGGCTCAACAGCTTGCGGGCCAGGTCGGTCCGCCAGGGGTGTTGGTGCCCTTGGGCGTCGGTGATCGTCGGCTCTCCCCAGGCGGCCAGGGCGCGGGCGAAGACGTGGTAGTAATAGTACAGGCCCTGTTTGGACTGCTGTCCCGGCAGGTTGGGGTTTTCGTCGAGCGTGTAGTGCTTGCGAATCCACTCCAGCGCCTTGCGAACGCGGACGTCGTCGCGCGACACGTTCGCGTAGAGCAGGCTTTTGAAACCGGCGTAGGTCATCGAACCGTAGCTGCGAAGCATCGGGCGGCCGTCCACGAGGATCGTGCCCGCCTTGCTCTCGCCTCCGTTGGCGGGCGTGTAGATGAACCCGCCGTCTTCGGCGTGTCGGGCAAAGGGCTGGTCGTTCGTCTCGCTGAGCATCTGGCACCGCTGCACGAAGCGCAGCGCCTTTTGATACGTCGGGTCGTCCGACGGCAAACCGGACTGCTTGAGCGCCTCGAGCATCATCTGCGTGTTGGAGAGGTCGGGACGCTTCTCTCGGCCATAGCCCGCCCCGCCGTACCAGACGTGGTCCGGCGTGATGGGCTTTCCCTCGTTGTCCTTGTGGTGCTCGGCCCATTGGAGCCCCTTGAGGAAGCGAACGGCCTGTTCGCGGGCCCGGCGGACTTCCGGGTCGGTCTCGGGCAGGGCGGACAGGAACATCAGGCACACGCTCGTCCCGTAGTTCCGCAGGCCGTCCGCCGGATTGTAGATGCCGCCGTCGGACTGGCGGCTCTTCAGAACAAAACGCAGGGCACGTTGCGTCACGGGGTGCGAAGGACCGTAACGGGGATCCTGCGCGAAGCACTGCGCCACCATCGCCGTGATCGACGGGCCCGACGGCTCCACCCACCCGCCCTCGGGTTCCTGTGCCGCCTTCAGATAACCTAGCGCCCGGTCGATCGCGGATGTGATCTGCGTCTGCAGCTCGGGCGAGAGCGGCGGTGTGGCCGCGACGCCGCCTGCGCCAGCGGCGCCTCCCGCCGAGGGCGAAATCACCAGGACCACCATGCCAACCAGGACCGCCAAACGATCGAACCAGAGCATTGCGTGATCCTCCTAGGGTTATGCAATCGATTATAGCGGAGTCCGCGCGCGTGAAAGGCGGCCGGGCGCCGACTGGGAACGCGGACGGGTAGCTACGATCCGAACAGGTTCGCAAGGTTCAGCAGGGTCGGGATGCTGGCCAGAAAACTGTTGATCTCGGTGAAGAACGTCTCAAGCATCGCCGTATAGAGCTGCGGGAGGAAATCCCCTTCTTCGGTCTGATTGCTTGTGCCGTTCGTCCCGCCCGAGGTCGTCGTTTGGGAAGCCCCGTGAAAGGCCTTGCGATTCCATTCGCTGTGGGCCTGTCGGGCAGCGGTGATCCACTGCCCCGGGGTCTTGCGGACGGAGGTCCCCTGGGTGTTGGTTCCCCCCGAGATCACCTGGGCGTGGATCGGTTGACAAAGGATCGCTGCACCGATCAAACCGACAATCGCCAGACATCCCCATCGTCGCATGACCCCGCACTCCTGTGACCGATACCGACGTGCAACCGCACCCGGGTCCCACATTTCATCCGGACACGTTTGCCCGAAAAGACGCTGCGTGCCCCACGGTCTCAACCCGGGATGGAACATCTTGTCTTTTATTATACCACCGACGCCTTGTCCAGTCGCATGCGGCGTTCGGGCACCCGTGGGTGCGTGACAGTTTTGGCGGGTTATGTTCCGCCCCGAAGGGGCACGAGAGAATAGCCGGGGCCAACGGCCCCGGTAGTCCGACGCCCCCAAACCTCCCCAGCCCTGAAAGGGCGCGATGACGCCGCCGGCGTGCGCTCCGCGCGTCACGCCCTGATGTCGCCCCTTCAGGGCGTTGGGGTGGTAAGGCGTCTGCTTACCGGGGGCTGCGCTTCGCTCCGCCCCCGGCTATTCTCTTTCGGCCCTTTGGGCCGCAGAATCCGGCATGGTTCAAAAACGGGGAGAGGCACCTCGCCGGAACCCGTTTTCTGGGTTGTAGTCGAGGGTTGGCTCGGAGGTGAGTCCCTGTTTTTGAACCATGCCCATTTTGCTCATGCGTTTGACCGGCAATCGCGGCCAGGGTAAAAAGTTGGCGCTTCGCCGCGCTCGTTTTCGCGGGTTGGCAGGCAGGAGGAGGAACGTACTCGCGAGCCGCGACGTTCAGGTTCGGCCTCCTCTTGAGGAACGGCTCGCGGGGACGCTCGCCCTCCCAAGGAGCCCACAATTTCATCCGCGGCGACGCACCAGGCAGGCGCGGCCCCTGTCGGCCGGCCAACCGGTCATGGTTTTGGGCATGGTTCAAAAACGGGGACAGGCACCTCGCCGGAACCCGTTTTTTGGGTCGTAGTCGAGGGCTGGCTCGGAGCCAGTCCCCGTTTTTGAACCATGCCTGGTTTTGAGGTCGACGCGCATGAATAGACGCCGCTTCTTACACCGGGCTTCCGCCGGATTCTTGGCCGCTTCCCTTCCAAGGCCGATTCCGGTGCGGGGACAGAGCAGGCCGCTCGGGGCGTTCGGCACTCAGAAGGCCGGTGGCTCCGACGGCCGTCCGAACATCCTCCTTGCGATCTCCGATGATCAGTCCTGGCTGCATACCGGTATCGGCGGCGATCCGGTCGTCAAGACGCCGACCTTTGACCGCGTCGCGCGAGAGGGTGTTCTGTTCACGCACGCCTTTTGCGCGTCGCCGTCGTGCACGCCGTCGCGCGGGGCGATCCTGACCGGCCAGGCCCCGTGGCGGC
>Ga0209101_1002208_pt1 | contig 13055 bp, 6 predicted proteins | sample ConPoolayeCmetaG_FD_185481 | JGI IMG/M metagenome (GOLD analysis project Ga0209101, IMG submission 185481) | Hot spring microbial mat communities from California, USA to study Microbial Dark Matter (Phase II) - Cone Pool mat layer C metaG... ... | reverse complement strand
GATCAGATCGCCTTCCCAGTGTCCGACCACGGCACGGGTCTGCACCTCCGCCGGCCGCGTGTCGATCATGCGCTGGTTCGGAATCCTGCCCCGTCCCCGACCATCCATGCGCGGACAACGCCGCCGCCGCTTGCGGTGTGCCCGCGGCAGGTTCTTCCACAGCTCGCCACCGGCCTTGGCTTCGGCGTAGACATGCTTGCAGATCGTCTCCTTGCAGACCCACGCCCGGCCCTCCATCCGTGCCCGCCCGCTGATGATCTCCGGCGTCCAGCCCTCGCGAAGCTTCTTCTCGGCGTCCAAACGCACCGCCTCGGTAAACCGCCGGGGACCACGCCGCTTCGCCCGTTCTCGTGCCTTCCAGTGCGCTTGTTTCCACCGGCAGCCCCTCTTCCCCTGGTTCCCGGCCAGCTCCCGGCTGATGCTCCCCGCCGATCGCCCCGGACGCCGCGCTGTCTCCCGAACTCCACATCCTTCTCGACGCCAACGATAAATCAGCCTAAGCTCTTCCTGAGTCACGCGCCTGTAAGTCACTGCGTCCTCCATGTGTTGATAATACACGAAGAACGTACCTTGCCGCGTGACCACCTTCACATCACAACTGTTGCAATGGCCGCTAGCACGCGCGCACCGAAATGTGAAAGCCACTTCTGAAGAGAAAAGCAGCCGATTCTCAAATCCTTCGAGATTGTCGAAAACAGGCAATCTGCTGCGTTGCGGGAGGTTCGGAGTATGCGCATACTCCGAACCTCCCGCGCCTTGCATCTTGCCTGTTTCGGCCAATCGCAAAATCTGGGATGAAATGGTGATCCTATATAGAGCAGTTCAGCCGCGAAGCGGCTGAACTGCTCTATATAGGATCACTGTAGGTACGGAGATGCAGCGGCATGTCTCGCATTTCGCATCTACCGCACTCGGGTGAATCGCAAAATTTTCAATCGCAAAAGTTTTGTTAAAATCTGATTCCAAGGCCTGCCATCCAGGTGAGACGGTTGTAAACAGGGCCTTCGAAATAGGTTATGTCGCCAAGCAGACGCAAATTGTGCCGCAGGACAAATTCGCCGCCGGCCCGGCATCCCCAAACGATTTCCCAATCAGTGTCAACTTCTCTGGCATAGCCCCACTGGGCACTAAGCGAGCCGTTGGCATTGCGGAATGAGCCTCGCAGCGTGGCGTAGGCTTGATGTTGTCTGAGTTGTTCGGGCGCCCAGTACTCAGGCGGATCAAAATCGCTGTCCGCGAGGCGCAAGAGATAACCGACCCCAACGAACGGCCATTCGTTCAGCCTGCGCACCAGACGGGCATCGAAAGCGGAAGTATTGTGTTCATCCGTCCGCTGCGTGAGCGAATAGTTAGCGTACAGGTCCCACATATCCAGGAGCCGGGAATAGGTCTTTACGGTGTAACAATCGGCATAAATGTCGGCGCGGAGAGCTTCGACGGATTCTTCCTCACTGCGCCTCGCCTCCAATTCGGCATGTCCACTAAGGAGGGGGTTGGACAGATGAACATTGATTGTGCCGCCCCAATGGTCGGGCAGGTCTTCCATCATGAGCCGCCAAGCTTGAACGTCCACCCACATGCCGCGATAAAAATACCAGCGTGTGTTCACGCTGGGTCTCAGCCCTTCTTCAGCGCCGAGCTGTTCCTGCTTCCATCGGTCTTGTCCCATCGCAACGCCCATCCGCCAGGACGCAGCTACCGGCAGTTCCGCCCGCACAACCGATTCCTGGTAAGATCGGTCTTCGTTGTCGTCCCATTGCCTGAAAATCAGCTGGGCTTCGGGCTTCCACCTGTCGCTTACACGTTCAAGTGCGCTTTTAACTTGTTTTGATTCCGGCGCGAGCGTCTGAGCCTCTCGCAGCTTTTCCAGTGCGGTAGGTAGGTCGCCCTGCAGATATGCATTGTTGCCCCAGTTGAAAGTAATGTCTGCCGGATCTCCGCCGGCCGCCAGACATTTAGCGAACCACACGTCTGCGGCATCGTGTTGACCTTGCCAGTAAAGGATTTTAGCCAGATCCTGGGCAGCGCGTGTCACAGGGTTGCCTTTTTTCAGGTGCGCAACAACCTCGTCTGCGCTCCACTGGGGGGGCACCATTCGTCCCGGCACATCGTAGGGGAGACGTCGATCGGGCACATAGAAGCCGGCGTCGTCCGCAGTGACGGCGTAATCAAAATTCCTTGCAGTTATATTCCGTAAAAGCGCGACATGCATCGGTGTGGTATCCAGTGAAAGTTGGCCGCCGTCGCCGCTTGGATAGACCAGGAGGCGGGGAGACGACGTGTTCAGCGTGTGGGCACAGTGGCGTAGAATAGCTGCAACACGGTTGGAAAAGGCAACATCGGTTTCGAGTTTACCGCCCTGGTAAAGTGCGTGGGTGAGCGGATTGCCAAGGTAGCCGTCGGCATTAACTGGCACGCGGGGTATATCTTCGGGACCGCTGGATGCCAGGAACCACCGGCCGCTCGCGACGAGATTCGCCAATTCGACCGGGGTGGGTTTACCGGCAACACTGCGGCTCAAGATTGCTGCATTCCCAGCGTAGACAGCCCGTCCATTAATTTCGGCCAGTGCGGGATCGATCTTCTCCAGGGCCGTTTTATCGAGGTTTACGAAAATAATCATCACTCGCGGCTGGGCATTACTAGACAGCACTGTAAGTTGACCGGGGGTGACGAACTCATACCCCTCTTGTCCGAGCCGTTCGATGTGACTGACCACCTGGCCGACGGTGTTCAGTCCTGGGTATGGTCCATCCACGACGTTCTGGTAAACGAGAATCGGAGTAGCTGCGCGACGATCGAGGCGCCCTATTTTTCTCAGGATCTGCAGAGCTGTTCTGAAGTCTCCCGCTTCCGCGAGGGAGACAGCGCATCGGCGCTGCATTTCCAAACTTGACGGATAGTAGCGCAGGGCGGCGCGGGCATAACGCACGGCACGGGATTTCTGGCCGGCTTTGGTGGCTGCTTCGCGGGCAGCTACTAGGCCCGGCAAGAATGATGGAGACCGGTGGAGCAGTTGCTGGTAATAAACCAGAGCATCGTGAAAACGCTCGAGCTGCAGCAAAGTTCGACCCGCGAGCAGAGCCATTGGAACGTAACCCGGGTCCTTTTCGAGAAACTCCAGGGCTGCTGCAAGGGCATTAGTGTGGCCGACACCGGCACTCTCCAGATTTTCGGCCAGGCAACGCAGCAACCCCTGCGTGCGTTTATGCCTGAGCCCCTGCTCAGCCCATGCTGCCGCAGCTTCAGGACGTCCGCAGGCTCCCTCGATTGTCGCCAGCCATTCAAAGGCTGCGGGAGCAGGATTGATAGCGATCAGATTAGTGAGGGTGGCGATAGCTCTTTCGGGCTCACCCAATTTAAAAAAGGCGTCGGCCACCTGGATACTGTAGTACGGCACATCGGGGGAAGTGAGGGCAAGAGTTTGCCATTCGGCCAAGGCGGCGCGTGTTTCTCTCAGGGCGTCCCACATTTCGGCCAATTCCGAGCGGAACTGCGGCTCCGGGCCGGCGACACGCTGCTGGAGCGCGAGTGCTTCTGACCGGGCATCCTCCAGGCGGCCCAGACGGAGGTAAGCACGGAACAAAGCCACACGAATTTCCGGTTGTGCTGGGTCAGCGGCGAGGCTGCGGCGATAATGTTCGACGGCGGCTGTCAGGTCGCCCTGCGCGTCGGCTATGACGCCTTCCAGCCCCTCCCGCACTGCCTGACTTTCAACGCGCGTTAACAAATTGCTGGTGAATGCCAGTGCCACGTCGCGGCCTTGCAACTGGCTCTTGAGAATGTAAGCGCGAAGCCATACGGGGCTCTCATGGGCGAGATTACTGGCAGTTTCAAAGAAATGTAAGGCGTCGGGCAGTTCGCCCTCAGCGCGCCGGGCGAGCCCGGCCCATTCCAGGACGTCGGCAAGCCGGCGATTATACTCTGGACGAGTCACGAGGGCAGTTAGCAGTCTTTCGGCCACATCCCGGAAGCGTGGGGAGCGACTGCAGAGGCGCAGGCACTCGAAAAACACGTTCATTTGGCTTTCCGTAGCTTGCGGAAGGACTTTTTCAATGAACGGATCCAAATAGGCGAGGGCCCCTGAGAAATCGTTATTCCAAGCTCGCGTGAGCGCGAGGTACAGACCTGTCATCGCCGGATCTTCGCCTGCGTCCCATGCGGCTGCGAGTAGGGGCTCCGCCGCTCGGATCCTTCCCATGGCGACGAGGTCAAGCGCGGTCTGCAACAAGCCGGTATCGGCCCGCCAGCGTTTCCATTGTTCGACGGCCTGCCGGGTCTCTCCGGCTTCAGACAAGGCGGCGACCACCTGGGTGATAAGCTGATCCCGCTTGGCACCGCTGCTGAGCATGACTGCCCTGTCGAAAGCCTGCAGGGCCTCTGCATGTTTGTGTGTGCACCAAAGGGCCCAACCCAGATCCCGCCAGGCGGCGCCGTCCTGTGGACTAAGACTGACGGCCTTCTGTAGAGCTTCTGCGGCCTCGGTGTAGTTCTTGAGCAACAAACGCACGCTGCCCAGTTGCCGCCATCCATCGGCGTAGGCTGGATCTGCGTCTACTGCGCGTTGCGCGAGACTCAGGGCTTCGTCCAGGTGGTTAGAAGCTGCGAGATCGGAAGACTGTCGGACGAGCTGGATCACAGAAACGGTTTCTTCGGCCGACATGTCGCGGGCTACGGCCATGGTGAGCGATATTATCAACGCGCTTAACATTGTACGGGCGCGAACCTCTAACCTGCAGAGCATACGGTTCTTCTCCTACTTGCTTACGGCGTTGGAGTTGCTGTCGCGCCATACTGCACCAGGCGCCAGAGACCTGACGGAAGGTTTTCATCCGAGGTTTCAACAGCCAACCGCCAGGGAGGACATACCTTGAGCCATTCCGCAATAACTGGCGCTGCCGATTGAGCGGTGGTGTTTTCAATCACCAGCAGCTCGTCAACTTCCGGTACGCTGCGCAGCGTGAGCAATTCTTCGGCCTGTTTTTGCGAGACAATTCGCACAACCGGCAAGTGTCGGCGGCGCAAAGGAACGACAGCATCGGTGTTAATGTCGTCAAGAGCGACCCTCCTGACAAGCATCCTGAGTTCGGGCTGGTTCAAAGCGGTCTGAATAGCAGCGGCGAGATCGAGCCTGGTTTGATCAGGCGTTGTGGTCGGATCGAGTTGAACGCGTGGAATGACTTCGATTCCTTCCGCGGCTGCCGACAGGGCGGCGGCGACAAACTCGTTCGCGACAGCGGGGGTTGCTCCCGTGAAAGTCCATGCCAGCAGTATGGCACGCAGGTTTTCGCGATCAGCAGCGGGGATATCATCAAAGCGCCGCGCAATGGCAATGACATCCGGCAGCGGTTCGGCAGAAAAGCTGGTTACGCAAAGAGGTGTTACCAGGCTTTCGATGCCGATTTTGCCACGTTTGGTGTGAAAGGAAACGGGGAGGGGACCGGCGATCATGCGGTTTCCGGACCACACCCATAACCGGTTGCCTTTCAGCCGCATTCTGACGTTTGTTGCGGGGGGATTAGTAGCGCTGAATGGGCGCCAGGCTATGGTTTGCAGGGAATTGGAAATGCACTCCTGAACACGAACGCTGGAGGTGTCCAGCACAAGGCGCAGGTAAGAGTGGGGACCACTGTGGCGGGCATACAGAACCAGACCTGGCGGAGCGTCTGGGGTCAGTGCGGCCGAGATATCAACATCTGACCAGTTTCTGGTTCCACGAATCCACGCCAGTCCGCCATGGCGCATGTGGAGCGATCCATGGTTGATGCTGAATCCGCGGCCGATGAGGCGGGTGGGGTCACTCCAGCCCCTAACAGGGCCACAGTGCCGCCGGTATTTCTCCAGTTCGGCGACAAGTTGTCCGCCGGTCCACTCCGGTGGCACAGGCAGGTAACTGAGATCGTAAGGATCGACATTCGGCTCGTTGTAAGGAGTGCCAGCTTTCGCGAAGGCGATTTCGTGAAACTGTCTGACAGCCTTTGCGTTAGCAGCGGCGACGAGGGGGTCCTGTTTAGCCGCAGCGCCGGTGTCGGCGAACGGAAAGACGTAAGCAACCGGCTGCGCCCCGTTTTTTTTCAGAATTTCACGAGCCCGTCGGTAGTCATCAGTTATGCGGTTGAGAAAAGCCGCATCGTCCTCAATAGCACCACGCTTCCAGATCCTGTTAGCGAGAAAATGGCCGTTGTTTCCCTGGACGTCGATCACGATTTCGGTGCCGGCCAGGTGGCCCATGCTCGCGACGGTCCAGTGCGGATAGCGGCTGATGCGTTTCAGCTCGGACTGATTGAGGTAAAGAACGTTGCCTTTTTCCGCGAGGTGGGTTTGAACGCAGAGAGTTGCCATCATGCTGGTCTGCCGCAAGACGGGTGTGGCTCGCAGAAAAGTGTCTTTCCGCCCACCGCCGTCAAACAGGATCAGGAGCGCTTTATCGGGCAGGGGACGATCGCCTCTCAGAAAGCGGGCAATGTCTTCGGGGCGAACACATTCGTATCCCGCAGCACGCAAAGCCTGCATATGTTCGGCAAAACGTTTGGCGGTAGGGTAAGCGGCTGAGTAACCGGCGGCCAGAGCGCGATAGGAAATGACGTAGAATCCATTCCACGAACCCCAGTCCTGCGGTTGGTAATGAGGCGCGGGGACAGGACGAAGCTGACGGGAGATAAACACGGTGATGGCGAGGATAATCACCAGCCATTGCAAAATAGTGCGCAGTGTTCGTCTCATGCCTCTAGTTCCGCGTCCCCCAAGTGGTGCGCGCAGCCGTGACCATGGCCCACGGTAGCTGCCAGATTAAAACGAACATGTAGAAGAAGCAGAATACGACGGCGTACGCCCACAGTCGCGATTTTTTGGCAAAAAGATAGACGCTGCTCATGAGTGCGCTCATCAGAAAAACGCCGGCCAGGTAGAGCAGCGGCGTGGCGCGGTGGAAGAGGGGCATATAAACGAGCGCGCGGAGCACGATGAGTGGACCAAGAATTGGCAGGATGAATCCTAAATAGTAGGAAAGAGCCATGAGCGGTTCTTTCTTCCACATGAATCGGCAACCGCGGAGAGTTTCGCGGAACCACGACCGTTTCCAGCGCATTTGCTGGCGGAAGAATGTGCGATAGTCTTCAGGCACAATGGTTTTGGTGCGGGCCGTACTTTCATAGACGACCCGCCGGTTTCGGCGCAGCAGAGAGTTGGTAAGACTGCGGTCGTCGCCGAAGGTAGCCGGGCGCCCCAAGAAGGTTTGATTGACCCATTCGTCTATGAACTGAAGCAGGACGTCACGGCGATAGGCTGACAGCGGTCCTGAAAGACATGTGACACTGTCAAAAATGCTTTCGGCGGCTTTCAGAACCCTGAAGGCAATGAAATAGCGGGCGGCTTGCATGCGAGTGAGGGTGTTGGTCCAGGCATTCTCGACTTCACAGTGTCCGGTAACTGCTGCGATTTCAGGATCGGCGAAGGGTTTCATTAGGTTGCGCAGAGCATCCGGCTCCAGAAAGCTGTCGGAATCCATGAACACTAGGATTTCACTGGTAGCCATACGGACTCCGGCGGTAAGGGCTTCCCTCTTGCCCCGGGACTCGCTGAAATCCACCAGAAGAATTTCGGGGTAGCGTTCGCGGACGCGCTGGATGGCCGCCTTGGATCCGTCCGTGCTTCCGTCGTTGATGACAATGACTTGCATCTTATCGGCAGGGTAATTGGATTCCATGACGTTCTGCAAGCAGCGGCCAATGTATTTTTCTTCGTTATAAACGGGAATGATTACGGAAATCGATGGCAATTCGGAACGGGGCGGCGCCGGGCGATAAAAAGCGGCGAACAGGAACCTGGTCAGCAGGTAGAAGCCCACCAAGAGACTGTAGGCGAACATAACCGGATCGAACCAGAAGAACCTGATATTCTGCCACTTAATAGTCAGGACCAGAGCTACCGAAACAATGACAATGCTGACGGCCACAACCCGAAGCACGCGCCACAAGGAGCGCGCCAGACGGCTTTGCAGGGTCTCCTCGAAGGCAACCCCGAAGAGTGCGCCGTCCTGACTGCGGTGGCGCATCTCGGCGATGGTGACCACACGCCCGTGGATATATTCTTCCGGCATTACACCGTTGGGGATGGTAAACTCTATCCGGAAACGTTTTTCCTCCGGAGGAACGTCAGTGGCCTCCAAAAGCAAGCCCCCATCAGAGGCGTTGCGGGCTCTGGCGTGATATAAGCGTTCGCCTTCCTTGCCGCCTACGTAGATGGTAACTGGAAAATTCGCCGAGTAACGCGGAGCTGTGCGCCGATCGCTGGCATTCGGGCGGGCCTTGGCTCGCCGGCGACGGTCCGGAATTTCCTGCGGGCTGGGTAAGGATCCCTGCTTATTCATTCCCATTTTTCAATTTTTGCAAATTGTATCGCTGCTGGTCAACAAGTTAACTTCAGATTTCGCATCGGGAAATGGCGGGGGGTTACGATGAGGCCAACATCCGCAGAAACTCTTGTTCCGAAAGCGTGGGGATGCCGTATCTGCGGGCGGCCTCGGTTTTGTTTGTTCCGGGATCAGCACCGACGACGAGGAAGCTGGTTCTGGTGCTCACGGAGCCGGCGACGTTGCCGCCACGCTCTCGTATTCGTTGAGCTGCCTCCTCGCGCGTCATGCTGACAAGCGTGCCGGTGATCACGAAGGTTTTACCGGCCAAGAGGCCACGCAGCTCCCCGGCAGGCGCGCCCACCTTGGCGCCTTCTCCCTGCGGGTTGATGCCGAGTCGCTTGAGCCGGTTCAGAGTGGCCTGGCCTTCCTCAGAAGCAAAGAAATCAAGGACACTTCGGGCAACTACCGGGCCAACTTCGGGCAACTGATACCGTTGCACGCGTTCTTCCAGACTGGCAACTTCATCCTTGAGCCTCTCGCAGCGGTCTCGGAGGGAGGCTTGTTCCGGACTCAATCGTCCCTGATTGCGCGGCAGAGATGACCTGAGATCCTTGAGTTCCTTGCGCCGTTCGTGCAAAGCAACAATATCGCGAAGAAGGGGCGATGTGGCCACCTCGGCGAGGTCGCGATGCACGGAGGCCAGTTGGTACGCAGTTGCCTCTCCGACATTTGGGATGGCAAGTGCAAAGAGCCAGCGACTTAGCGGCAAAGTACGGCTACGCTGGATAGCTTTGACGATTTTTGCCGCATTCTTTTGTCCCAGCATCCGGGGGTGCTCGGGGCTCCCCAAGTTCAAGTGTGCCAATTGTTCCTCCTGGAGATCGAACAGGTCGAGCGGATCGTTGACGAGTCCGTGTTCGACCAGGGCGTCGGCAACCACGCCGCCAAGACCTTGGATGTCCATGGCGCGCCGTGCGGCAAAATATTCGAGGCGCCTTGTTTTTTGGGCGGGACAGCGCAGATTTTCGCAACGCAGCGCAACTTCCTGACCGGCACCTGAAGCCATTGGCTTGCGCGTTACAGGTCCCCCGCACACCGGACATTTTGACGGCATCTTGAACACGCGTTCTTTACCGGAGCGCTTTTCTTTGACCACCCTTACCACAGCGGGGATCACCCGTCCGGCGCGTTCTATGACTACAGTGTCGCCTATGCGGATGTCTTTTCGCCGAATTTCCTCCTCGTTGTGCAGCGTGGCTCTTGAGATCAGCGTGCCATCGAGAAAAACGGGTTCGAGCTCGGCGACCGGCGTCAGAACGCCCGTGCGGCCGACCTGCACCTTGATGTCCTTCAGAATGGTTTCGGTCTGACGCAACCAGTGTTTTGGCTTGTAGGCGATAGCCGAGACCGGCGCTTTGGCCGTTCGGCCCAGACGCTGAGCCTGGCGCAGATCGTTGAGTTTTATAACAACCCCATCGATTTCGTAGGGCAGCTCTTTTTCCCTCCGTTTCAACTCTTCGGCGTGTTCTAGAGCCGCCTCGATGCTGTCGCAAATCCACCAAAAGCGGGGGATGGGGAGACCGAAAGCTGCAAGCATTTCCAGTTCCTCGCTGTGCGTCCGATGTTCTTTTCCCTTGTAAGCGCCCACGGCATAGAAAACGGCGCGCAAAGGGCGTTGCGCCACAATCCGCGGATCCAGCAATTTGAGCGAGCCCGCCGTGGCATTTCGCGTGTTCGGAAACGGCTTTTCACCCGCTTGCGCAATACGTTTGTTAAGGGATTCGAGATCGGAAGGTCTGATATATGCTTCCCCACGAACCTCTAACAATTTTGGCGGCGCAGAGGTGTCAAGCCGCAGCGGAATATCCCTGATAGTCTTGATGTTGGCGGTGATGTCGTCGCCGACTGTGCCATCTCCCCGGGTGACTCCCACGCCAAGTAAACCGTCGTGGTAATGGACACTAATGGAAACGCCGTCAATTTTGGGTTCGACCACATACTGTAGGCGTTCGCCTGGCAGTTCTTTCTGGAGACGGCTCTCGAAAAGTTTGAGTTCCCGCAAGTCTTCTGCTTTTTCCAGCGAGAGCATGGGCACCAGGTGCCGGAAGTGTTTGAATTCTTTGAGCGGTTCTCCGCCGACGCGTTGTGTGGGGGAGTCGGGTGTAATTAAATCGGGAAAAGCGGCCTCCAGAGCCTTCAGCTCGGCGTATAGCTCGTCATATTCGCGATCGGAGATCTCCGGTCGCGCTTCAACGTAATAAAGCCGGTTATGCCGGTTGATTTCTTCGCGTAGTCGGGCGATGCGCGTCTGGGCCTCGGCCTTGGTGAGCGGGCTACGTGTGGTCACGGTGAACTCCGATTTTGCTCTGCCAGCAATCGGGAGAAAGCCTCAGAAAGTATAGCGCAATTAGTGGCAAAAGTCGCGGCAGAATTGTAGTCGCGGTCTTGCCAGGCCAAAATGAATTGCATTGCGGCTTTGGCCGGTGTGTCCGGTTTCCCGAGGAGACGGCTCCGGTCTTGGGGGCTTAGATTCTTGATGTTTATCGTGTGCGCGGCTGTTCCGTTGGTAGATACGACCATTAGCCTGTCGCCGGAAACGGCCCTAGGGATCACCACTTGCTTCTTGCCTTGGAAGTTAAGGGTCATGCGCCGGCCGACGTTGGTCGCCAGAGCCAGCGCTATAATCTCGTTCATCTTGCTGATGTCACTTACCATTGCTGTCCATTGGTCCAGATGCGCCTCCGCGCCTGGACTCACCGGCCAAGTCTTGTCACCGATGAGCCGTAACGCCTCTTGAAAACGCTCGGCGACCAGCTCGCGTGCCACCGCAAGGCCGAGCGAGGCGCCCGTCCCGTCTTTTTTGTCCGCAGAAGCGGTGTTCAGTTCCGCACTCCCTGGCTGATCGGAGAGCGTAATCTCAGCACCCGGTGATTCAGTTTTCACGGTACTGGTCTCCGAAGATCGACTTGGGAGCACCGTCTCGGCTGGTTCTGGAGCGACAGGCTGAAGTGGCGGAAACGTCAGGCTATACGCAAGAAAGCAGAACCACACCCACAAAAACAGCCAGGCGGGAATTCGGATCCAAAGCGGAACTTTGACTTCGTCAGGGGGTTGTGCCGTCGCAGAAGGCTCACGGCGCACGCGCAGGGCTCCTTTTTCGCCGTCGTGGATGACGCGGAATACAGTATCGCCCACGGCCACGCGGTCACGCACGCGGAGTCGGGCTTCGGCGACTGCTCGGCCGTTGATGAGGGTTCCGTTTGCGCTTCCCAGATCAGCCACCCAGAGTTCGTTGCCCTTGAAAAAAAAGCGGCAGTGGTGACGCGAAAGGGTTGGGTCATGAATTACAATATCGTTGTTAGCGGCGCGGCCGGCACGGGCGCCTTCCGGCGGCACCGTAAGCTCGCGTCTCTGGTCTGGGCCGGATTCAACAACCAGATGAACGACTTCTTCCATAGACGATGCTGGCAGAAGCCTAGCAAGCTGATGGGGCTTATGTCTATGCTGAAGAAGGCTAGTGGCACAAGATCGGCCGCCTCAATAACAGGGTCACACTGCTGAACCGAGTGTTCGGATTGCGTCTTGGAGGATCGGGCAAGGATCAAACCCCGATTTGCGTTTGCGAAATGGCAGGCTTGAAGCGGGAGTCATTAATCTGGTAGAATCCTCGCTCAAAGGTAACCGAAAGCATGCAATATTATAAGATAGTGACGTACGGCGACCCGATTTTGAAGCGAAAGGCGGTCCCGGTCACGAGTGTTGACGAGCACATTCGCCGTTTGGCCAAGGATATGTTGGCCACGATGCACAGGTACGGTGGCGTAGGGCTGGCTGCCCAGCAAATTGGCCGCCAGGAGGCCATTTGTGTTGTCGACATTTCCGTGGCCGAACAAGCGAGGAACGCCCAGGCTTCCGGCATGACATGTGGCGTGCCGATGCCAATGATAATGATCAACCCTGAGATTACCGCGGCCGAAGGGCGAATCCAAATGGTGGAGGGCTGCTTGAGCTTCCCGGAAATTTTCATTCCCCTGACTCGCTCGGCTGAAGTTACTGTTACGTTTACAGACCTGAAAGGCCGGCCGCAGACCGTTTCTGCGGGCGGGTTCCTGGCCCGTGCTATTCAGCATGAAATAGACCACCTAAACGGTGTCCTGATTGTGGACCGAATGTCGGCGACCCAGAAGTTAGCCTTGTCCGGAAAACTGAGGCGGCTGCGCAGTCAGACACGGGCGGAAGCAAGCGCAGCAGCTATGAAAAGCTGATTTTTCCCACGTCCTTCCGATTCTTCGAAGAAAGGTCTATTTTCCAGGAAACTTCCAGACAAAGGGACGTATCCAAAAACCATTAGTCCGATTTTGCGCTTAACCCAGATTTTGCCGGCATTGACTTTTCCCCTTGCTTTGCTCGAGGAAAACGAGGGATAAGACCATGCTTGGCACCCCCTTGGTGGCGAAAGAGAGGGGGGGAGGCTGGGCGGGTGTAGCTAGGAAGGATTCGACAAAAACGGGTGGCAGGAGACCGAGCCGCGATCGAGGGAGGCATCCTGTTGACTCAAGCAGAAAAGACACCCAGACGCGAGATAGTCGTGGAACACCCGAATGGTGCTTAGTTAAGCCCTAACACTTGCTTTGTCAACGAGTTGCGACGGCGCGTATCGGGCAAGGTGCAGAAGATCACGAGCCGGGAGATCTGCTCCATG
>Ga0209101_1002207_pt1 | contig 13061 bp, 8 predicted proteins | sample ConPoolayeCmetaG_FD_185481 | JGI IMG/M metagenome (GOLD analysis project Ga0209101, IMG submission 185481) | Hot spring microbial mat communities from California, USA to study Microbial Dark Matter (Phase II) - Cone Pool mat layer C metaG... ... | reverse complement strand
GGGCGGAGCGAAGCGCAGCCCCCGGTAAGCAGACGCCTGACCACCCCAACGCCCTGAAGGGGCGACATCAGGGCGCGACGCGCGGAGCGCACGCCGGGTGCGTCATCACGCCCTTTCAGGGCTGGGGAGGTTAGGGGGCGTCGGACTACCGGGGCCGTTGGCCCCGGCTATTCTCTCGTGCCCCTTCGGGGCGGAACGGAACCCGCGAAAATTGGGCATGGTTCAAAAACGGGGACAGGCACCTCGCCGGAACTCGTTTTCTGGGTCGTAGTCGAGGGTTGGCTCGGAGGTGAGTCCCCGTTTTTGAACCCTGCCGAATATTGAACCCAGCGACAATTCCCGTTCAGCACCGTCCTGCCGGCCTAACAGGCAACGTGTCGGGGACCCTCCGGCTTGGGAAGGCTATAATCAGCGTAGGCCGGTGCCACCCGGGTTGTTTCGGGGCATGGATGACCCGGGCGGCAGCCGATAAAAGAGGCATTGCCAGCTCTGCGTTTTTCGGTCAGGAGAGCTGACGTGGCGGTTTCGGCAACCCGCACGAACGTTCCGGACGTCGCCCACCCCGGCGCCGGGCCTGTTGACCCCTCCACCCTGCAACAGGTCATCCTCGCCTTGGTCACAAGCGACGGGGACACGGACTCGGTCCTCAAGAGGTTGTTGGGACTCCTGGTCAATCTCACCGGTGCGCGGGCCGGCACCAACTTCCGACGTAAGGACCTGCAGACCCCTCCGGAGTTGCTGCACGGATTCTGGCCGCAAGAGCTGACACCGGCCTTGCCGGAACTGCCTCGAGCGCTCGCGCAACTGGCCGACGAGGTCATGTCAACCGGTCGGGCGGGGGTCAAGCCCCTGAAGGACATCAGCCGCGCGATTCCAACGGACCGATGGGTTGGAATCGGCGCGCCGGTCTCGGGCGCCGACAAGGCCGTCGTGGCGATCTGTCTGGTGGTGGACCTGGGACCGCAGGGGCGCCCCGAACCGTACGTGGCGCTCTTGCAGGCGGTGGCTGCCTGTTTCCAGATCCACGTGCTGCGGCGACTCGGCGGGGCGCACCAGGTCCTCAGTCAGCAGATGTCCGTCCTGCTGGACGCGGTCGGTCGATCGGTCATCGCCCGCAACGCGACGGAGATGGCGTACTTCCTTACGAACGAACTGGAACAGCACTTGGGCTGTTGTCGGGTCGCGATGGGATGGTGGTCCCGCGGCCGGGTCAAGGTGGTCGCCCTGAGCGGACAGGCCCGCTTCGACAAGCGGGGGGATACTGCGCGGGCCATCCGCGATGCCATGGCCGAGGCGATCCGGCAGGAACAATCCATCGTCTTGGGCAGAGCCCCTGCGGGAACCGAACCGACCGTCGGAGCGTCCGATCCCTCTCCGCCGGATGCGGTCGCGGTGCGCCCCATCGACCTGGCCCATCGCCACCTGATGGACCTGTGCCAGGTCGACCACGTGTTGACCTATCCCCTACGGAGCGGTCAACAGATCGTGGGTGCGTGGACGTTCCAGTGGCGAAAGGACCGCCCACCGAGCGCAGCGGATGAACGATTGATCGCCGTGGCCAGCGGACAAGTCGGTCCGCTGATCGACTGGGCCCGCCGCGCCGATCAGGGCGTCTTGCGACGTGCGGCGCGCACGACGGGCCGTGCGGCGGCGGCGATCGTCGGTCCGAGACACCTGGGCGCCAAGGCCGCGGTGGCAGGTCTGGTCGTGCTGTTCGCGGCCATGGTCTTCTGGAAGGTACCGTTTCGGGTGGGTGGGGATTGTACGTTGCAGCCGACGCCCCGACGATACATCACCGCGCGATTCGACGGCGTGCTGAAACAGGCCTATGTTCGGCCGGGTGAAGTGGTGGCGCAAGGACAGTTGCTTGCGGAGCTGGAGGACTATCAGCTTCGCAACGAGTTGGGCAAGGCCAAGGCGGAGTGGCATAAGGCCATGAAAGAGTCCGACTCCTTCTGGTCCAAGGGCAAACTGGCCGAGGCCCAAATGGCCCGCCTGGAGGCCGACAAGGCCCAGGCCCAAATCGACCTGCTGGAGTTCAACCTCCAGCACGTGAAGATCGCCGCGCCGATCGACGCGGTCGTTCTCAGCGGGGACCTCGAGCGGGCCCGGGGCGTCCCGGTGCAACGCGGACAGGTCCTGTTCGAGCTGGCCCCCCTGGCCGAGATGATTCTCGAAGTGGCCGTACCGGACGCAGACGCCGCCCACGTGCAACCGGGTCAGAAGGGGGAATTCGCCCTCCAGGCCCGACCCGAGCAGGCGATTGCGTTCGCCGTCGAGCGGGTTCGGCCTCAGGCGGAGGTCCGCAACGAGAAGAACGTCTTCGTGGTCGAAGCGCCCATCGGGAACGCCCAGGGCTGGCTCCGCCCGGGAATGCAGGGGACCGCCAAGATCGGCGTGAGCGACAAACCCCTGGGGTGGGTGCTGACCCATCGCCTGGTGGATTGGTTTCGGATGAGGTTCTGGTGGTAGATGTCCGACGCCCCGGATCATGCCGTCCTGGACATCCGGCGGCTTCGGCCGAAGCTGCGGCAAGACATCCGCATCACCGAGCAGACCTTCCGCGGGCAAAGCTGGTTCGTCGTCCAGGACCCCCTCACCTGCCAGTTCTTCCGGATCGGTCCGGCCGAATACCGCTTCGTCCGCGAGCTGGACGGTGGACGAACCGTCGGGGAGATCCTCGAGCAGCTTGCCGCCCAACTCGGAGAGGAAACGCTCTCGCCCGAACTGGCGTCGCGGTTGCTGAACTACCTCCAGCAATCCAATCTGCTGGAGTCGCACGAACAGCTTGACCCCGCCAGCCTGTACGAAGCCCACCGGAAGCTGACGCGCAAGAAGGGGCTTCAGATCGCCAGCAACTTTCTCTTCATCAACGTGCCGCTGGTCGATCCGGACCGGTTTCTGAAACGGGCCCTGCCCTATGTCCGACCGCTGCTCGGTCGAGCGTTCTTCGCCGTGTGGTTGGTCGCCCTCACCGGGGCGCTGGGCGTGATCGCCACCCACTGGAACGACCTCCTGCACCGTGCGAACGGCGTGTTGGCCCCGGACAACCTCCTGTCGCTGTATCTCGCCTACGCCGTCGTCAAGCTCTTCCACGAGCTGTGGCACGGGTTCGTCTGCCGCCGGTACGGCGGACCGGTTCACGAGATGGGCATCCTGTTCCTGGTCTTCGCGCCCTTCCCCTACTGCGAGGCCAGCAGCGCCTGGGCGTTCGACAGCAAATGGAAAAAGATCTACGTGTCGGCCGCGGGGATGTACATCGAGGTGTTCCTCGCCTCGCTGGCGACGTTCGTCTGGTACGCCACGAACCCCGGCCTGGTCCACACCTTGGCGTACAACATCATCTTCGTGGGCAGCGTCTCGACGGTGCTGTTCAACGGGAACCCCCTGCTCCGCTACGACGGGTACTACATCCTTTCGGACCTGCTCGAACTGCCGAACCTCTGGACGAACTCGAACGGTTACCTGCGCTATCTGGTCGGTCGATACCTGCTCGGGCACAGACTCGACTCCCCGGCGGAAACTCCCGGGCAGCGCGGGTTGTGGGTCGGCTACGCGACCGCGTCGTTCCTCTACCGAACGGCCGTGTGCGTGGGCATCATCGTGTTTGTGAGTCGTCAACTCCAGGGGTTGGGTCTGGCGATGGCCGCCGGAGCGGTGGTGGCCTGGGTCCTTGTCCCCCTCGGCAAGGCCGTCAAATACCTGTTCTTCACACCGGCCACCCGTCCGAATCGGGTCCGTGCCGCCGGCGTGCTCGGCGGGGCGCTCACCGCGGCCGTCCTGTTCCTGGGCTTCGTGGACTTCCCCATGCGATTGTACACAACGGCGGCGGTGGACTACCGACGGGTGCACATCGTCCGGGCGGATGCCCCGGGACACGTCGATCACGTCTTCGTGCGGACGGGTCAACGGGTCGCCGCGGGTCAAGTCCTCGTCCGCCTGAGCAATGAGCCGTTGATGGCGCAGTTCCATCGGGCGCGATGTGATTTGGAGATGGCCCAATGTCAACTGGCCGCCCTGGAGGTCAGCGACCTGGCCGCCGCCCAGGCCGCCCGGACGACGCTGGCCGCCGCCCAGGACCTGCACGACGACCTGGCCAAGAAAGTCGCCTCGCTCACGCTCACCGCGGCGATCGACGGCGTGGTCATCACGGGACGACTGGACGAGATGGTCGGACGATACCGAAGGACGGGCGAGGAAATCCTGACGATCGTCGATCCCACGGGACCGTTGCTCAAAGCCGCCATCGATCAGGAGGACGTCTACGAATACCGCGGTGCCGTGGGTCGCACCGTGGAGATGCGGCTCCGCTCGCGCCCCGCCGAGGTCGTCGTCGGGCGCATCGAGAAGATCAGCCCGCAGAGCACGCGCGAGGTGTTCCATCCGGGGCTGACCACCCGGGCGGGAGAAGCCCTGCTGTTGGACCCGGCAAGCGATCCGAACGATCCCAAACTTCTGCACCCCTGTTTTGTGGCGGACATCGTGCCCGTGGACGCCGCCCTCCAGCTGCCCGGGGGCGCGCTGGCGCGGGTCCGCTTCGAGGCCGGACCTCGCCCCCTGGCCATCCAGTGGCATCGCAAGGTCGTCCGAGTGATTCGATCGCTCTGGTTGTAATCGGCGGTCCGAAAGCGGAATCGGGACCGGGATATGCCCGGTGCGCGGCCGGGGTATAATGCCATTCCATGCGAAGCGCCGGGTACATCGCCTTGAACGTCCTCGTGCCGGGGGCGGGACTCGTCCTGCTCCGGCGGGAGTGGTTGGGAACCGCTCTGGCGTTTCTCTTTTGCGGGTTCGGACAGTTGGGCCTTCTTGGCGGGTGGATCATTCCGGGCAGCATTCCCCATGGGGTCACGTGGCTGGCCGCGGCCACGTCGGTGGTCGTCTGGATCGTCGCCCAAGCCCTCTTTTGGTCCCGCTGGGCGGCGCTCCACCACCCCAGCGTGCCCCAGCAGAAGGCCGCCTTGATCCAGCTCGCCTCCGAGGCGATGGGCGAGGGCATCTACGTCAACGCGCGCCTCGCGCTGGAATCGGCCCTGGCCTTGGATGACGAGGACTTGGCCGCCAACCTCCTCTGGGCCCGCCTGTTGACCACCATGGGGTGGTTCCCCGAGGCCCGAAAGGCCTGGCGACGCGTCGAGCAACTCGACCAGGATCGTCGTCACCACCGCGAGGTCGTCACCACCCTTCGACAACTCCCCTCCGACGACTAACCGAGCAGGGAAAACTGGGGAACGGGTTGGAGACCCCGGAACCGGTCAGGATTCCTTGGGTTTCTTGAGGGACACCGGCCGTCCCGTCTGGGCGGCACGAAAGACGGCGTTCGCCAGCGCCACGGAACCCAAGGCGGAGGGCAAACCATAAGGAACTCCCTGTCGATCCCGAATCGCCGCGGCAAACGACGAGACCATCCCCGCATAACCACACTCGACCCGCGGTTCGTTACCGGCACCGAACCGCGGACGGTACCGGCAGATGAGCTGGCTGCCTGCCGTGCAATCGAGGTTGACGTCATCTTCCAGGACAAGCAAGCCGCCGTCTTCGCTCCGCAGCTCGAGTCGGTTTCCGGCGGATTGGGGGGGGCCGGTGTGATGAAGGGCCAGCGTGGCGACCACGCCGTCCGCGCCGAGCACCAGTGCCGCCACGTGCCCGTAGGGGCGCTCCACCGCCCACACCCGCGCGGGGTCCACGCCGCAGCACCGGAGGCGATCGGCCGCCTCGAACATCAGGTCGAACGGGAGGGGTTGTCTCGTCCCCCCATCGGGCTCCGGTTGACGAGCCCACGTCAGGATCACGTCGACCGCCGCCACGGGACCCAGCCGACCCGATTCGAGGATCCGGCGCGCCCGCAGACCGGCGGGGCTGAATCGCTGCGGCAATCCGACCATCACCTGCTTGTTCACCCGGCGGGAGACGCGGATCAGCGCCCGGCACTCCGACACCGTCGTCCCCGGCGCGCCCAGGATGAGGATCGCGCAGCCGTGTCGCAGGCACGTCTTGGACCACTGGCTCCGGCGGGAACCGGCGGCGGCGATGATGACGGCGTCGGGTTCGGCCTCTCGAAGCATCTGCTCCAGATTGTCAAACGGCCACCGCACCCCATACGTCCGTGCGGCCGACTCCGCCAAGGTGCCGTCGGGGTCGCACAAGGCTTCGAAACGGATATCCTCGGCGGCGATCGAGGAGAGCAACGCGGCCGGAACGCCGCCGATGTCCCCAGCCAATCCCAGGCGCACGTCGCGGGTCATGTGGCCTCCCGTCCTGTCGGGACGATTCCCATATCGTCCATCCGGGCGGGTGCTATAATACGTGGGAGATCGGCGGCTGTCGATGCGACGATTTCTCCGACGGCGCGCGAGGACATCCGTGATCATGAAGCAGAACGCCCCGATGGGAGCGATCGCTACGAGGGATGAGAACGAGCCCGGCAAACGTAGGAGCCGTCTCCGACGGCGACCCTCGGGGTCGGAGACCCCTCCTACAAGCCCAGTTTTCAGGATAGCGCTTTCCCCCGTCCCGCGCGTGCCGGGGTAGGTCCGTCTTGCAACGAGGTGATCCGTGATAACCACGAAAACTCAGTTCTCGGTCTTCCTGGTCAACAAGCCCGGTGTCCTGGCCAGAGTCTGCGGTGAGCTGGGCAAGGCCAAGATCAACATCGAGGCCTTGACCATGATGGACTCCAGCGAACACGGGGTGCTCCGACTGGTCGCCGCCAACTCGGACAAGGCCCGCGAGGTGCTCACCCGGTTGAACATCCCGCTGACGGAAACCGAGGTGATGGCCGTCGAAATGCCCAACCATCCCGGCGCGATGGCGGACGTGTGCGGTCGTCTGGCCGAGGCCCACGTCAACATCAACTACGCGTACATCACCACCGGGGCATCGGGCGGCAAGGCGCTGGCCATCCTCAAGGTGGCGGACACGAAGAAGGCCATGGCCACCCTGAGCGATCGAAGACCTCGACGCAGGGAGCCGCCCCAAAAGGTGCGGCAATCGCTCTCCATGCGGAGGTAACGATTCGCTACCGGCGCGGACGCGTCCGGAGAATCGCTTCGGCGGGAACGGACCCGAACGGTGTGCACCACGTCATCCGGCAATCCGCGAAGCGGTCCGCATGGCTTGGTCCGAGAGGGCAAGGGATACGTGCGTTCATGACCCTGGGTCGCATGTGGCGATCTTGCCGCCGATGGCGCTTGGCCACGTTGACCGACTTCTGGTCTGTGACCCAGTGGCTCGACGAACAACGTCGGCGGGGTCGGCACGTCCCGGCGCTCCATCGCTACCTGGCGCGGACGACCGAAATCGCCCGGGAGGGGGTGGAGCGCTACCGGCATGCCTGGGACGGCTCGATGCCTATACGGGGGGGATTCTGTCCAACCCTCAGACGGTTCAACGGCTCCATCTCCGCTGGCCCGAGGGGACCACCCTGCTGGCCCACTTCGAGCAGATCGGCGCGGAGCTGCGGGAGCGGCTGGCTCGGTTGTCCGCCGCTCCAGTCGAACAAGCCGTGTCCGAGTGGCGGCGGCAACTCGACAACCCGGAAGACTACCGGGCCTTCATGACCCAACTCATTCATCATTTCGGCAACTACGAAATCATCGCGATGGCCCTGCCCGGAACCGGTCCGATCGTCACCGACCGGCGCGTCCAGACCGTCCTGGGGGACATGTTCGCCATCAAACGCCGGCTTATCCGCCTGTTCGAGTTGGGCTACAGCGTGTGCAGGGCTTGGCGGTACGATCCCCCCCGCTCCAGCCTGGGCTTTTTCAACCCGACGACCGATCTGTGCCGGTTGGTCCGCGGCATGCTGGTGGAATACATGATCCAGGCGGACCCGGAACGGGTGGCCGCAGCCCGCAGACGGGCCCAGCAGACAGGGCACGCCTTTGTCCCCTACCGGTTTTGGCGCCCGGCCGAGGCCCTTCGCCAATTGGCGCAGGTGGAGTACCAACCCGGTCCGATCCGCCGGCCGAAACCCCGACGGCGCTACGTCGATCTGCAAGTCGGGCAGGTCCCCCCGATCTGCACCGATGTCGCCCGTCTGGAGTGGGCCATCAAGGAACTGTTCAACAACGCCATCGCCGCGACCAGCATCGTCGACGTGAAGGAGCAGGGACTCGTCGCTCGCCCGCTCCGGGACGGGGCCGAAGGAAACCCCCGACCGGCCATCACCCTGACGGTGACGCCCGTCCGAGACCGTCCCGGGTGGCGGAGCCGTCAGGCCGTCCGACTCGTCATCGCCGACGAGGGTGTCGGCATCGACAAAACGGTCCTGCATCTTATCCCCCTATGGGCATTCAGTACCCAGCGAGACTGGGTCTGTGAAGAACCGGAACGACTCATCACCGCCCCTCCGGTGGAGTCCAGACACCTGATCATCGGCGGGAAGGGAATCGGTCTGGCCTTTGCACGGGCCACGATCCTTGAGCTCGGCGGAGAGCTGACCATCCAAAGCACTCTGGGGGTGGGAACCCAGGTCACCATTGACCTGCCCGTACCCACGACGTGCCGGCCCTGAAGCAATCCCAGGGACAACGGGACAAACCAGGCGCGTCAAGAAAAGGACGACTCACCGGTAGGCTCACCCCCGAACGTGCAGGCAATCTCTCGGAACGGGCTCTCACCAAGACGCTAATGCACCCGCGCCGAGTTGCCCAAGCAACCGGACCACCGCTTTGAAAGACCGGGATCTTGCGATCATCGGCTCGGGCGACCTACGGCGCCCCAGAAGTGGCCCGGCAGAAACCGGTACCGAATTCAGCAACGGCTCAAAAAACGGCATGGTTCAAAAACGGGGACTCACCTCCGAGCCAACCCTCGACTACGAGCCAGAAAACGGGTTCCGGCGAGGCGCCCGTTCCCGTTTTTGAACCATGCCCAAAAAACGGGGACAGTGGCTCATGGGCCTTCGGCTCACCCGTAGAGGATGAAAATGGGTGGCGGCTCGTAGCACGGCCATCTTGGCCGTGCCCCCCCGTAGCATGGGCATCTTGCCCATGACCTCGTAGCATGGCCATCTCGGCCATGATCCGTCACGGGCGGGACGCCCGTGCTACGACGATTCACGGGCGGGACGCCCGTGCTACGACTTCGAGGCAGGCACCTCGCTGGGAATGCGTTTCCGCCGTGGCAGTCAAGAATCGGCTCGGAGGTGAGCCCCCGTTTTTGAACCATGCCGCGAATTCCACCCCGCACTTATATGGGCTGCCGCACTGACGGGACCCACTGCTAGGGATACCCCTAGTTCCTATAGGTTCTACTCGAGGTGAGCACGGAGTTGTTCGCATGACGTGACGAAATCGCGCAGGGTTCAAAAACGGGCAGGGTTCAAAAACGGGGACTCACCTCCGAGCCAACCCTCGACTACGACCCAGAAAACGGGTTCCGGCGAGGTGCCTGTCCCCGTTTTTGAACCCTGCCAGAAATCGATGGTCGCCGCGAATACGTCGGTCATAAGTTGTTTCATTCAAAAAGTTTAAGGAATGGTGCAGCAAGACTCTTTTTGTTTGACAAAGGAGGCGATCGGGGTTAATCTTCCACTAGTGGTCGGCGGGACGAGCGGGCGCGAAGCCCTATTATCGGAAGGTACGGAGCGACCCGAGCGTCTATTCTCAGGTAGGTGGAGCTGAGTGCCGATCCATCTTATCAATGTTGCGGCGCGGTTGCCGCAAGATCTCGGCAAGCGTCGTCGGTCTGTCTGAGTGGGCAGGACAATCTGATCTCGGGGCAGGAGTCTGCAAGAGGGGAATCGAGCCGCCTTCCGGCGAACCGGCAGGGAAGGGCAGGTCTGGGATCGGTTGGTCTGAGAGGGTTGGCGGGAAGGGCAGGGAACGCGCAGCCGCAGGGTTCCTTTGGAAGAGGAACTCCCGGAGGTTCGGTTCACCATGAAAGTCCTCATGCTCGGTTGGGAGTTTCCGCCGTTTATCTCAGGTGGACTGGGCACGGCTTGCTATGGACTAACCAAGGCGCTGAGCAATCTCGGTGTTGAAATCCTGTTTGTCCTGCCCCGTGCGGTCCAAGCCCATTTCTCCACCCACGTCCGGCTGATGGCCCCGACCGAGGACTCGCCGCTCGGTTCGCAGATGTATCGATTGGAGGAGTTCGAGAACGTCACGTTCCGGACGGTGGACACGGCTTTGCAGCCTTACCAGAGTCCGGCCCAATACGTCCAGCGGCGGCTGGAGGCCCAGCGTCGATCGGAGGCGATCCTACGACAACAGAAGCAGTCGGTTCAGACGGCCGGCACTCCCAAGACGGAATCGACGGTCGCTACGGGCGAATCCTCTCAACCCAGCATCGTGGGTGCACCGCTCCATCAGTACACGGGCGACCTCTTTCAAGAGGTAGAAAGGTACGCCCGACTGGCTGGACAAATCGCCCCGCAGGCGCAGTTTGACGTGGTTCACGCACACGATTGGATGACCTTCCCAGCTGGACTGGCCGTGGCGGGACTGACCCGTAGGCCGTTGATCGTCCACGTTCATTCCACCGAGTTCGACCGCAGTGGCGAGCACGTGAACCAGCGGATCTACGACATCGAGCGACAAGGGGTCCACGAGGCGAACTGCGTCATTGCAGTCAGCCACCTGACCAAAAAGATACTGGTCAGCCGTTACGGACTGGACGAACGCCGCATCGACGTGGTCTACAACGCGATCGACACGGACGGCAAGCGCCTGGGCGATCAGCCCCTGCCGAACATCCGCCGCGACGAAAAGATCGTGCTGTTTCTCGGGCGGATCACCATGCAGAAGGGACCGGAGTACTTCCTGGCCGCCGCGCGGAAGGTCCTCGAGGTCATGGAAAACGTCCGGTTCATCATGGCTGGTTCGGGCGACATGATCCGCCGCACGATCGAGCTGGCCGCCGAGATGGGCATCGGGCACAAGGTGCTGTTCACGGGCTTCCTTCAGGGGGAAGACGTGAACAAGGTCTTCCGGATGGCCGACGTGTACGTCATGCCGTCGGTCTCCGAACCGTTCGGTATCGCGCCGCTTGAGGCACTCAGCCAGGACGTACCGGTCATCATCTCCAAGCAGTCGGGCGTCGCCGAGGTCCTCACGCACGTGCTGAAGGTGGACTTCTGGGACATCAACGAAATGGCCAACAAGATCATCGCCGTTCTGAAACACCCCCCGCTGCAATCCACCCTCCGGGAACACGGCAGCTTCGAGGTCCGCAAGCTGAGTTGGTCCGACTCGGCCCAACAATGCCTGGAGATCTACAAGAAGGTTCTCGCGGCCAGCGGGACCCCCAACGGTCGAATCTGATCACCGTCTCCGAAGGACGGTTCGGCGCGCCCCCCGTCGTTCGCCGTGTGGGCTTACCTCTTCCGGAGGATCGACCTCACCGCAGGGACCCTCCGCGGCAACGCCACATTGCAACCGGCCCGCGATGCGTTACGAGCACGAGGTCGACTCGGTCTCCACGGAATCGGTAGGGCTCCGTCCTAACTGATCAAGGCCTGCCCGACGCGTTCCCGGAGAAAACGGTTGACCTGCCGGAGGGTCGGCAGGGGGGCGCGGCAGCTCAGCGCGGTACAACAGATGGCCGCCACAGCGGAAGCGAATCGCAACGCGCGCGGAAACGACCACCCTCGCAGGGCCGCATACGCCAGCCCCCCGTGGAAGGCGTCGCCCGCACCAACCGTATCGACCACCTCGACGTTGAACGCCGGTTGACGATAGATGCGGCCATCCGCCACGCCGATCGAACCGTATTCACCCAACGTCACCCCCGCCCAGCGCGGGCCCATCCCCGCCAACTCGAAGGCGGCCTGCTCAAAACGACGGTGCCCGAAGAAGCCTTCAACGAACTCGACCGGCACGAAGACGATGTCGCACCCGCGAATGAACGCCTCGGAGTATCGATCCACATAGGTGATGTCGAGCGAGGTGGTCACACCCGCCCGTCGAGCGTATCGAATGGCCTGCAGGGCCAATTCCGGAAAGAAACCGTCCACGTGAAGCAACCGGCTTCGCTGCAACACCGACCAGAACTCGTCCGGGACCTGCGACGGTCGCAACCGGAGGCGCCGCGCCTTCAGGGCCAGGAGCGTCTTGTCGTCCGTGCCGGCCACCGAGATGTTCAGGCTGACCTGCGTCCGCCCGCCCCGCGCCAATCGGACGAACCGCGCATCCACGCCTTCCCGGATCAACTCGTCGCGGAGGAAGCGGCCCGGCTCGTCCTGGCCGACGCACGTCGCCAGCGCACATCGGGCACCGAGCCGCTGCATCGTGATGATCGCGTTGGAACACATCCCGCCGCCCGCGGGGGTATACTGAAGCAGGTTGCCGCGGTCGCCCTCGGGCCAGCGATCGATCACGGCGGCCAAGTCGTAACACGTCAGACCGACGCCGATCGCATCGAGGCCGGACCTCGCGGTCCTTCGAGCCACTTTCGAGACCATGCCGACAACAACCTCCCCGGAAAAACCTCAACGAAGCGCGTCGGGATTACGTTTTGGGGGAAGATCCCCTCACTCGCTCGGGGGCTCCGCGCCCTGCTCCGCCGCGATGCCCTTGGGCAATTGACGGATGGTCTCATCGGTTATGCGATCCACGGGCCCCATCTTGTGAAGTTGGAAGCTCACCGTGACCAGCACCATGAGGCCGAACACGAACGCCGCAAGGAGCGCCCCGTACCGAAGGCGAAACATGATCATCGTCAAACCGGCCAGGGCGAAGAACGAAGCCAACACGTAAAGAATCGCCACCGCTTGCCGGACCGTCAAACCCTGCCGGATGAGCTGGTGGTGGAGGTGGTGGGCATCGGGCGTCACCGGGCTCTTGCCCGCCGCCAACCGCCGGATGATCGCCAGGGCCGTGTCCATGATGGGCAGTCCGAAGACCAGAAGGGCCGCGTAAAACCACCGGATGTTTGGCGCGTTTTCACCCAGCAGCAGGAAGATCGCCGCCGCGGTGAACCCCAGCAACATGCTGCCGGCATCGCCCATGAAGATGCTGGCGGGGTTGAAGTTGTACGGAAGGAACCCGAGGATGGCCCCCAGAATCGCCATGCACACGATCATCCGTGTCGGGTCGTAGACGGCATCCCAGGTGAAC
>Ga0209101_1002206_pt1 | contig 13064 bp, 12 predicted proteins | sample ConPoolayeCmetaG_FD_185481 | JGI IMG/M metagenome (GOLD analysis project Ga0209101, IMG submission 185481) | Hot spring microbial mat communities from California, USA to study Microbial Dark Matter (Phase II) - Cone Pool mat layer C metaG... ... | reverse complement strand
GTAACTACCTACCCTCCCGCAGGTTTGGGCGCAATGGCTAGACCAGACGCCGGTAGGCGCGCCCAGGTCCGGCTGCATCGGTTGCCAGCCCCTTTCTAACCTGCGGGAGGGTTCAGGGTAGGCAGTTACCATCACTCCTCTTGACAGCGGCAGCCGTCGCTATTACAGATAGTGTATCATAGTTAACTCATTTTGTCAAGTATTAAGCAGGGTAGATCAAGGTTCTTTCAAGTTGCAAACCATACGGTATGTGCAACAATTATTTTATTTACTGTGTCAGCCGGGCATCTTCTCCCTCTTCCGGCCCCCCCTTGGGAAGACCTCTTTGGGGGTTTTGCGGCGGCTTCGCCGCCGCAAAACCCCCTCGAAGCTTTTCTCCTCCCGCGCCGCGCGGCCGGGGCCAGGACCACATAGCCTATACCTGGGATCGGCTGTTCGAGGCCACGAGTCAGGGTCAGCAGTAGTGAATAAAATGTTGTTATTTGGTTTACCTGGCGCACTTTGAAATAACCCTGGGGTGGATATTGCGTGCGAGGTGGTATTGTGTTATAATAGGCCAAATTGGTAATGGCCCAGATACCGGGTCTGGCGTAGGGGAGAAGATGGATTTCCGTGCTGTGGGTGCCGGGGCCTTGTGGGTGTTGGGGTTGGGAATAGTGCTGGCGGCCTTCAGTTATGCCTCATGGGTGGCCAGCCTGCGCCGGGCCCCCAGGGGCCTGCGCCGGACCATGGGACAGCCAACGTTCAAGGTGGCCTTTGATCTGGGGTTGGCATTGGTTTGCGCCGGGTTCGCCCTGGCCGGCCAGGAATGGTGGGAACAACTCGCCTGGTCGGGGTTGGCGGTGCTATTCGCCATCCAGGGGGGATACGGCGGGTGGCAAACCCGGTCACGTCCTGCCCCCTCCGCCCATGCCGACCCTCCCACATAGAATACGCCTGGCCCGCACCTACGCAGAGCGTGAGCACGAGGGGGAACTCCCTGTGAGAAGGCTGCTGCGCGCTCACGCGGAGCGTGAGCACGAGGGGGAACTCCCTGTGAGAAGGCTGCTGCGCGCTCACGCGGAGCGTGGGCACGAGGGGGAAATACGCCTGGTTTGCACCCACGCAGAGCGTGAGCACGAGGGGGAACACACCCCACGGAATCTGATTAGAATACTTCGTCGGTATCCAGTTCACCACATCACAAATAGAGGAGGAAAAGAATGAACGACATCACCGACAACGACAAACTCATCGCGGCGCTTTGTTACCCCATCTGGATCGTGGCCCTCATCCCCCTGCTCACGGAGGGCAAGGAGCGCCCGTTCCAGAAATATCATGCGGTGCAATCTTTGGCCCTCAACATCGCCCTGTGGATCATCATTATTTTGCTCGTATGTGTGCTAATGGTGGCCTCAGGGGCAATCACAGCCGTTACCGCTGGTCTGGGTGTATGCTCCGGATTCTGTGGATTCTGCCCCATCCTGCTCTGGTTCATCACGCTCTACTATGCCTACCTGGCCTACCAGGGGCAGTACTTTGAGATCCCGGTGATCACGGACTTTATCGTCAACCAGGGTTGGGTCCAGCGGCGGTAGCCAGGAGGTAAAGCACAGACGCAGAGGCAGAGGTACAAGTGCCAGAGCCTTGCCGGGAGCCAGGGTTAGCCTTATAACGGTGAACAGGGGTATCCGCTCAGGCAAGGATGGGCGACGCACTTGACCATGACCGGCTGGATCGGCTGGCTCGCTGCTTTATAACCTGGGGGCGGGGCCAGGGTCAAGGGCGCAGACTTTAAAAGGGCCACGCCGGTGAGCACCCGGCTTGTTGAGAGGGTGCCAGATCGGCGTGGCCTTTGAGTTTGTGGTATCCTGGCTGATAACCCGGCTCTCCCCTTCCCTCTCCCCCTACCCCCAACGGAGGGTGCTTGAAACAAGAGGAGAGAAAGCCTTTCTGGGGGTTTTTGCGGCGGCGAAGCCGCCGCAAAAACCCCCTATAAGGCAGTCTTTCCCCTCTCCGCACAGCGCAGCGGCGAAGGGATGCGAAGTGGGAAGCGGGGCAGTGCTCTCATGCGTTTAATTACGCACGGAGGTCAGAATCCTACTGACATCCGTGCATAACTTCTGTTAGGGAGGGGACAAGGGGAAGAGAAAGCCTTTCTGGGTTTTTTTGCAGCGGCGAAGCCGCCGCAAAAAAACCCTACCAGACTTCTTTCCCCTCCCCGAAGGGCCGCGAAGGGGGAGTGAGGCAGGGCCCTTATGGATTACGCACGGATGTCAAAAATCCTACCCTTGACGGGTCGCCATACGTTCGCATATAATGGACCTGACGTGGAACAAGGCGGCGCCTTCAGGAGAGGCAGGGAGGAGATGGTCATGTCCGTCGTCAAAGAGACCGTTAACGTTGGGATGGAGCAGACCCGACGCCGGATCCAGATGCTTCAGTTGAACCGTGAGGTGGAGCAGAAGGACAAAGAGATCGCGGCTGTTGTGGCCCGGCTGGGCCAGTTAGCCTGGGAACATCGCGTGGTGGACCCGGCGTATGCTGAGGATTATGCCCGGCTCCAGGACCTGGCTGCCCAACAGGAGGCAGTAAGCCAGCAGATCGCGGCCTTGGAGCAACAGCTCGCGGCCGAGACCACCGCACGAAACGCGACGGAGGCGGAATGGAAGGCCCGACTGGAAGTTATAATAGCAGAACGGGCCACGGTAGCCGAGGAACTGGCTCGCCGGGAGGCCGCCAGCCGCTCCGAAGCAGAACGACTGCGGACCGCCGAGCGAGAACTGGCCCGGACATACAAAGAGCGGCAGACGGTACAGGCCCGGCTGGCCGAATTGGACCTCCTGACAGCCCCCGATCTGGAACAACGCCGCTCGCGCCTGCTCAGCCGCCTGGCCGGCCTGGAACAGGCTATCGCTGGACTGGAAGCTCAGTTGCCAGACCTGCACCGCGCCGTGGAGGAGAACGCTGCTGCTCAGCCGCCTTTGCAGGCCCGGCTGGCAGAACTGGATGACCTGTTGACCCAAACACGGGCCCAAAAAGGTGCGGCGGTGGGTGCCCATGAGGTGCGCCTGGCTGACCTGCGCCTGGCGTTGAAAGAGTTGCAGGCCCAGAAGAAGGCCCTGGGTGATCAACTCCGGCAGGTCAGCGCCGCGATGGGACCAGCGGTGGATCGGGTCCGGCCAGATGTACCAGTCCTGCGTGACGCCTATGCGGACATAGATGCGTTAGAGGCGGCGCGCATCAACCTCCTGGCGCAACTGGCAGACCGCAAGGCTGAATGTGAGGCCGCAGACACCACGGCGATGCGGCGGTTCTATGTGGTGCTCATCGGCCTGGTAGTCCTGACCGGCTTGGTGCTGGTCTGCTGCGCGACCACTTTTCTGGCCGGTTGGGTCCTGGTCGGCCTGGCTGGATAGTCGTCATCAGGGTTGGAACTATGGTCACGCCGTTCAGTGTGGTAGAGCTAGAAACATGCATCGCTGGGGTGTTCTCCCGGAGCAGAGGTTGATGGTACAGGAGTTCAGGTTGGGAGACGTGGTCCGACTGCGCAAGCCGCATCCCTGTGGCGGCCGGGAGTGGCGCGTGATCCGGCTGGGGGCAGACATTGGCCTCTCTTGCCTGACCTGCGGCCGGTACATCTTGTTGCCCCGGCGCACATTGGAAAGACGTTGCGCTGGTTTTGTGAAACGAGGCTTCCCGATGATGGATAGCCAGGTATGACGGAGAACGCTAATAACGCCACTGCAACCAGGCAGAGCCGGGAACGGGTCCTGGAGCTATTGCACAACCGCAGTTTTCTATATCTGTGGATGTCGCAGTTGTTTTGCCAGATCTCGGAGCAGGCCCTCAATTTTGGGATCATGCTGATCGTGGAGGAACGCACCCACTCGGCCGGCCAGATGAGCCTGGCCGTGCTGTCCTATAATATCCCCACCATCGTACTGGGGTTTGTGACCGGCGTCTTTATTGACCGCTGGAACAAAAAGACCGTGATGTGGGTGACCAATGGCCTGCGGGCATTGCTCGCGTTGGTCTATATCGTAATTTTGCCCAACCTGGCGCTGATCTATGTGCTCACCTTCATCATCTCTTGCGTCTGGCAGTTCTTTGGGCCGGCTGAAGCGGCGGCCATCCCCATGCTGGTCAAACGACGCAACCTCCTCACCGCCAACGCCTTCTTCAACTTTACCTTCTTTGGCTCCCAGGTCATCGGTTTCGTGTTGGTGGCGCCGACATTGGTCAGGATCTTTGGGTTTGAACATAGCGGCCTCACGGCGGTCTTTATCTTTTTAGCCGTGATGTTCGCCATCGCCACGTTCTGGGGTTTGCTATTGCCCGGCGACAAGCTCAAGGCCGTGGGGCACGTCCAGAGCAGGTTGAGCCTCCGCAGTATATGGGAAGAGCTGGTGGATGGCTGGCGACTGGTCTTTACCAATCGTTTCATCACCTTTTTTACCGCGACCCTGGTGCTTTCGGAGGCCCTGACGTTGCTTATCGTGGCGTTGATCCCCCGTTACGTGGTGGGCGTACTGGGCATCCACACCGCCGATGTGCCTTACGTGCTGGCTCCAGCCGGGATCGGTCTCATCGGGGGGACCCTGATCATGCCCTACCTGGCGCAACGATGGAAGAAAGAACACCTGGTCACGTTTGGCCTGTTCCTGGTCGGTTTCTGCCTGGTGCTCCTGGGTACGATCCCGCGTCTCTATATCATCCTGACGACCGGGCAGTATGAGCCGGCCGTGCGCCCCCCGATGGTCAATATCCTGCCGCTGGTCATGGGGATCGCTCCCTTTGCCGGCTGGGGATTCACGTTGCTTCTTATCCCCTCGCAGACGATCCTGCAAGAGATCATCCCCATCGAGTATCGAGGGCGGGCCTTTGCCACGCAGCTCAAGCTGGCGCGCATCTTTTCCACCCTGCCCCTGGCGGTGTTGCCGCCCCTGGCGGACCTGATCGGGGTGAACAAAGTCGCCATGCTCGGAGCCAGCGGCGTGCTGGCGATCAGCTATGTGAGCTGGCGATTCACGCGCGGCGGCATCCCGGCTCCCATAGAAGAGATGCTGGAACCCTGACCCGGCGGCTCGTAGGGCAAGTGGGGCAAGCTGTTAGCTTGCCCCTACTTGTCCACGCGCATCACCAGCAACGTCTGATCATCGAACTGGGGGGCTGTTCCCTGGAAATCGGCTACGGCGGTGAGGATGGCATCGCATAGGGCGTCCGGGGCTGCCCCGGCATGAGTGACCAGGAGCGACCGGATCGGCTCCAGGCCGAAACGTGCGCCGGCCTCGTTCTGGGCATCGGTGATGCCATCGCTGTAGCACAGGAGCACGTCCCCGGCCGCCAGTTGAACCTGGCGGTCCTCCAGGGTCAGGGGCTGGATCATGCCCAGAAAGCGGCCCTGCCCCTCTAACAGTTGGGCACTCGCTCCCCGGTGCAGGAGAGGGCGGTCGTGGCCGGCCCGGGCATAGCGCAACCGGCGCGTGGGGAGGTGTAGCACGCCGTAGAACACGGTCACGAACATGTCGGAGGTGGAGATAGCCAACAGCCGGTCGTGTACGCGCCGGAGCGTCTCGGCGGGACTGAGGCGGCCCTGCGCCACGGCCCGCAGGAGGCTGCGGGTGACGGCCATAAAGATGGCCGCGTGCACGCCCTTGTCGGACACATCGGCCGCCACCAGGCCCACGTGCTCCCTATCCAGGGCCATCACGTCGTAAAAGTCCCCGCCCACGTAACGGGCCGGGACGTTGCGCGCCGCGAAGCGCAGCCCCGGCACAGCCGGGAACGTCGTGGGCAACAGGCTCCGTTGCACCTCAGCGGCGATCTCCAGCTCCCGCTCCAGCCGTTTCTTCTCCACGATCTCGGCTTGCGCCGCCTGCAAGTCCCGGCAGGCCCGTTCCAGGGCCTCGTTCTTGCGCCGCAGATCGGCGATGACCTGCTGATCGGATTCACGCAGGCGGGCCATGACAAGGCGCAATACTTGCAAGGCTGCCGGTAGATTATGGGCCAGGAGGGCCTGGAACGTTGTCTCGTCAAAGACCAGGGCCTGAACCCTGGTCAGGGCATGCACGGAGGCAAAGCGCGGCGCGTCGTCCAGCAGGGACATCTCGCCGATGATCTCGCCCGGGCCACGGACGGCCAGGGTCTGCGAGTCGGGGCTGGCCAGATGCCGGGTCACAGCCACCTGCCCGGAGACGATGACGTAGAAAGCCCGGCCCGGCTCATCTTGCCGCAAGAGCACGTCGCCGGGCGCAAACGTTTGCTCCTGGGCCACCTGCGCCAACTGCTCCGCCGCCTCATCACTGATGTCGCCAAAGGCTCGCCGCAGCAAGGCCACCCGTCTATACATAGGATTCCTCGAGGCGGCGCCCCTGGCTCACGTGCTGTTCCAGGATCTCCGCCAGGGTCGCGGCTGGCCCGCTCAGGCGGTGAACCTGGCAACCGGCGGCAGTCAGGTTTTGCGCCTGGGCCGGGCTGACCTCGTCTTCGCCACCCAGGATGATCACCTGCTGGGCTTGACTGGCCTCCGGCGGGTCAAAGCCCCAGGCGGGCTGGAAACGCTGGAGATAGGCTACCAGGGCCTTGAAGAGCCGGGTATCGGCCGGGGGCCGACCCAGCAGCAGATAGACCGGCATGGTCTTGGCCGGTGGCGGGGGGCTGGGCGGGGTGACCGCCGGCCCCGGTCGGAACCGGACGTGAGCGGCTCCCAGCCCATCCACAAACACATTGATCGCCACCCCCAGGCCGGACGGGGCCAGGCGATACCAGCCTCCGCCCAGCGCCCCGAACTCGCACTTGAAGGGGCCTTTCTCGCCGGTGCGAGCGGTGGCCCGCCAATCGCCGGCGCTGATGGTCACCTCCAACTGATCTTTGCCCGCCACCTCACAGAGGATGGCAGAACTATGGCCGCCGGTGGGCTGGCTGCCGGAGGTGTTGTCCACCACCTCAGCGACCCAGGTGCTCGTGCTCACGGTGATAGGTGGCACATCAACGGTGGTGAAGCCGTCGGTCCGGAGGTCTTGAGCGATGGTCTTGCCACCCAACTCCAGGCGGTACGCGCCGGCCGGTAGATTCCCAAAGTCATAGGCTCCGTCAGCCGGCAGGGTGATCTCGCGGCGCAGGCCCTCGCTCAACAGGACAAGCACCTGGCCGACGGCCCCCAGGATACGTCCCCGCACGCGCCCTCGTTTCGGCTTTTCCTGCCCCGTGGGCCGCAGCTCCACCAGGGCCCAGCCCTGGCCGTCCACAAAGACGTCCATCGCCACGCCCACATCCGGGACGGAGAGATGATAGGTCCCGCCACGCAGCGGCGCGAACTCGGCGGCATTATCGCCCCAGGGTGGTTTAGGGCCGGACCGTACCGTGACGTGCCAGTCAAAGAAGTTGAGGGTAACGTCCACCGGCTTTGGCCCCTGGATTCGCACGGCGATGCTCGAGCTCATACCGCCGGTGACGGTAGACCCACAGGTGTTCTCGGCGATCACGCCGATCCAGGCCGGCAAGGAGAGGCCGGTGATCGTGGGCACGAGAAGCCGCTGGCGACCGTCCACCGCCAGGCCCGTGTGCACTGTGCCCAGCCTGTCCACGTCCAGGCTATAGGTGCCGGCTGGCAGGCCGGTGAACTCGAAGCGTCCCCCCTCGTCAGCCTGTTGCTCCTGGGGGACTGGCCCGCCGCGCAACGTCACCCGGATGCCCGCCGCGTGCGCCACGGCGCCCTTGATCACGCTGGCCTCGGCTGAGTCGAGGACGCGCGGGCCTTTGGGCATGGCCTTCACGGCATCCACGGTGGGCAGATGGTCGCACACGCCCTGGCTGGCATAAAAGCTGGTGTACCAGGCCTGGGATTCCCACTGGGGGTCTGGGTTGCCCAGCAGCCCGTTGGCGATGATCCAGTCGGCGGTGCAGAAATAGTAGGGCGGGGCCTCGCGCAACATGTACTCGTATTGGCGCACTGTGCCACGCGCGTGCAGGTCAAAGTCAATCTTCGGGTAACGATGGTCGCCGAAACCCTCGCCGGGCTGGGTGATGGTGTAGCCGCCTTCGGTGGACAGGATGGGCACCTCAAAGCCGAAATGCTCCACCCAGACCCGGTGATAGTGCTCGAACTTGCGGAAACCATTGGAGTCATCGAGGATGGTCTGACCGGGGTTGACGCTCCGGGCACGCAGCTCATTCACCTGGTCCCAGGTCTGGTTGTTCCACCACAGGTGATGGCCGTATTCCTCCGGTGTGACCGGCGTGCCGAACTGGTTCACGTCGTCCTCCGGGTAGTCCCAGGGCCGGTGCAACGAATAGTTGTGGATGGCGATCCATACCCCCTGGCGCATGAGATCGCTGTAGTTGTGGTCCACCAGCCACTGGCAGGCCTCCCGGAAGAAGCGCTGATCGTCGTAGACGCCGCCGGGGGCCAGGGCCGGGAAGCCGGGCAGCCCGCCAGCGTCCAGGACCACCTGCACGCTCTGGACCCAATCGCGCATCACCGTCTCGACCAGGCCGGTGGCCGGCAGGACGCCGGTGACCCATTCCGTGGGCAGGTTCGGCTCGTTGCAGACCTCAAAGTAGCGCACGCCCTGGGCCACGTATTTGCGCAGCTCCTCCACGTAGGCGCTGCCGTGGCGGGGATCGTTGATGGGGCCGGGGAGGGATTTGCGGCCCCCCAGCCGGACCACGGGCATGATCCCATTGGCCAGCAGTATCCCGGCCAGGCCCCCGCCGCCGAGGCTCATGAACTTGACCCATTTGATGCCCAGGGCTTTCAGCTCTGGCAGCCAGTAGCCCCGGATGACGTTGTCGCCCACCTGATTGGCTACGCCGGGCGACCAGTGGATGCCCCGGCCGTTATCCGCCGGGGGGCGGGGAAAAGCGGACAGGTCCATCGTACCCTCCTCTTTCGAAAATAGCACGCCGGGTAGTAGGGCGCGTTTCCATACGCGCCGCCAGCCAGCGGGCGGCTATGGAACCGGACTTTTCTGGAGTCGAGCCTTCCGTGCTCGCGCCCACGCTCTGCGTGGGCGCGGCACTGCCCCCACGACGCGGAGCGCCCCGCTGGCATTCCCACGCGGAGCGTGGGAACGAGGGGATACGCGCCGCCGTCCGTGCTCGCGCCCACGCTCTGCGTGGGCGCGGCACTGCCCCCACGACGCGGAGCGTCCCGCTGGTGTTCCCACGCAGAGCGTGGGAACGAGGGGAACTCCTCCATGCTCGCGCCCACGCTCTGCGTGGGCGCCGCACTGCCCCCACGACGCGGAGCGTCCCGCTGGCGTTCCCACGCAGAGCGTGGGAACGAGGGGAACTCCTCCATGCTCGCGCCCACGCTCTGCGTGGGCGCCGCACTGCCCCCACGACGCGGAGCGTCCCGCTGGCGTTCCCACGCAGAGCGTGGGAACGAGGGGGACGAGGGGGGCCTGGCGTTCCCACGCGGAGCGGCAGGGCGGCACAACCCGCGCCAGCACACCGGCGTATTTTCGGGGCCACGGGGTGCGCTACGTCTCGCGGCCCACCAGGGTCTGGGCCAGTTCGCGCAGCCAGCCCTGGGCCGGCTCGTGGCCGGCCGCCTGGTCCAAGGCCCGCAAAGCCTGTTCGTGATACCCGGCGACAACGGCCTCGGCCTGCGACCGGGCCCCCAGGTCGTTGAGGATGTCCAGCACCCGGGCCACATCTGCCCCGGCCGGTTGCGCCTGGCGATAGAAGGTCTCCAGGGTCTCTCGCGTCGGGCCGCTGGCGTGTTCCAGGGCATAGACCACCGGCCACGATTTCTTGCGCCGCCACAAGTCGCTGGCGGCCGGCTTACCGGTTACGGCCGGGTCACCCCAGATGCCCAGCACGTCATCCTGGACCTGGAAAGCCAGGCCCAGGTTCCACCCAAAGGCGTGGTAATGGGCGACCCGGGGTGGTTCCGCCTCGCCCAGGAGTGCTCCCATCTCCAGGGCCGCCGCGAACAGGCTGGCCGTCTTGCCCTGGATCATGTACAGGTACTCCCCGGCCGTAACCTCCAGCCGGGTCTCAAAGCTCATATCCAGGAACTGACCGTGACACAGATCAAGGCAGGCCGCATCAAGGCAGTGATTCAAGGCCACCAGGACCCCAGCCGATACCCGGCAGTCATCTGCCAACCATTGGAGGGCCTGATGAGCCAGGACGAACATGCCATCGCCGGCGTTGATAGCGTGGGGCACGCCCCACACCTTCCAGACGGTGAGCCGATGGCGACGTTCCGCGTCGCCGTCTTCAATGTCATCGTGGATGAGGGAAAAGTTGTGCAGTAACTCCACGGCCACGGCCGCGGGTATGGCACGCTGCCACGCCTCGCGGCCACCAGCAGCCTGGCAGGTCAGCAGACACAGGAGGGGCCGCAGTCGTTTGCCGGCGGGCCGTTGCACCGGCTCGCCAGCCTCGTCTACCCAACCCAGGTGGTAGCGCATCATGTCATAATAGGGCACGAGGGCCGGGTGCGGGCAGGTGAGCACCTGGCGCAGGCCAGCCTCGATGGCTTCCAGGTAGGGAGCAAAAGTGGCTGGTTGATCACTCATGGCTGGGCCTCCAGGCGGGGATCAGCGGGACGCGGCGCAGGTCCGCCACAGTGCGCGCGCCGACGCAAAACATGGCGATGCGCAATTCGATGATGAGTTGCTGGAGCCGCAGGATCACTGCCTCAGCAGAAACGGTGGCCGGGCGCAAGAGGGGAGCAGCCAGGCCAGCCACATCGGCCCCCAGGGCGATAACCTTGGCGACATCCACACCGGTCCGCACGCCACCGCTGCCCACCAGGGCCAGGCCCGGCGCGCCCCGGCGGGCCATCTGGATGCTCTCGGCGGTGGGGATGCCCCAGGCGGCAAAGGCCTCCGCCACCCGGCGCAGCATCTCGCTGGCGGCACGATGCTTTTCCACCTCGCTCCAGGAGGTGCCACCGGCCCCGGCCACGTCCAGCCCGGCCACGCCGACCGCCGCCAGCCGCCGGGCGACCTCCTCCGACAACCCCCAGCCCACCTCCTTGACCAGCACCGGCACCGACACGGCCCGGCAGACCGCCTCGATGCGCGCCAGCAACCCGCTGAAATCCGTGTTGCCGTCGCCCTGGAGCGACTCTTGCAGGGGGTTCAGGTGCAGGATCAGCGCATCGGCCTGGATCATGTCCACGGCCCGCTGACAATCGGCCGGCGCGTAGCCGTGGTTGAGCTGGATGGCTCCCAGGTTGGCGGCCAGAAAGATGTCCGGCGCCACGTCGCGCACCCGATAGGTATCAGCCAGGGCCGGGTCCTCGATAGCGGCCCGTTGGCTGCCCAGACCCAGGCCCAGGCCCAGCTCCTGGGCAGCGATGGCCAGGTGACGGTTGATGGCCTGTGCCGCCGCCGTGCCCCCAGTCATGGGCGCGATCAGGATAGGAGCCTGCAAGGGATGTCCCAGGAACAAAGTCGCCGTATCCACCTGGGACAGATTCAGCTCTGGCAACGCCTGATGGACGAAGCGATAACGTTCCAGGCCGGTGGTGAGCACCGGGGACTGCACGTCCTCTTCCAGGCAGATCCGCAGATGTTCGAGTTTGCGTTGGCTATGCATGGCACTATCTACACTTTCGGTGACTACAGGCTACTCGTGTCAGCGATTGAAATCGCCCCTGGGAGGCTTTCAGCCGGGCCTCCACCTGGGTGGGCGCCCCCCTCCGCGCAGGTGGACAGCCAGCCGAAGGCTCCACAGGCGTGGTTTCAACCGCCAGCTCTAATTCTATCACAGAATCGGCTTATTGAGAATAGGCTTTTGCTGCCAGTGAAGCGGGCAGTCGGCCGGCGGTTTACGTCCCCAGGTGTGGTTTCAACCGCCATTGTCAGGAACAACGCGCCTGGTGTATACTTACCCTCCAGCGGGTCACCAAACCAGCGGGGGGGCGAGCAGTTACCATAAGTATGTGCGAGGTGCTGTAATGTCTGGTTCGGATCATTATCGAGGGTCATACGCTCCCGACGTTTCGCGGCCCATCCAGGCGAACACGGGGGAGACCGGATCATGGGGCCGGCCTCATGATTTTGGCGGCCAGGGACCGCTCATTCACCTGGCTCACGCCAACGGGTTTCCACCGGGGACATACCGCCCGCTGGCCGAGGCACTTGCCGACGATTACCATATCATCGGCCTGCCGGCCCGGCCGTTGTGGCCCGGTAGTCGGCCGGAGCAGGCCCCTTCCTGGCGGTCCCTGGCCGATGATCTGATCCAGGCCCTGGACCACCTGGGTCTGCGAGACCTGGTGGGCGTGGGGCACTCACTGGGTGGGGTGCTGACCATGTGGGCCTCGATCCAGCGCCCGGAACTCTTCCGCGCCGTGGTTCTCATTGACCCGGTGATCCTGCCCCCAGCCTGGTTATGGCTGGCCCGGCTTATGCGCGCCCTCGGATTGGGCCAGCGGCAGCCCCTGGTCCAGGGAGCCTTGCGCCGCCGGTGTGTCTGGCCCAACCGCCAGGCCTGCTATATGCACTATCGGCACAAGCCCTTATTCGCCCGCTGGCCGGACGCCAGCCTGTGGGCCTACGTGGAGGCCGGGACCCGACCTCGTGCTGATGGGCAGGTGGAACTGGTCTATCCACCGGCATGGGAGGCGCACATCTTTGCCACCACGCCCACCGATATCTGGCGCGATGTGCCCAGGCTGGCGGTCCCCGCGTTGGTCATTAGCGGCGCCCACTCGGGCATCTTGCGGCCAAAGAGCCAGGCTCTCATGGCCCGCTTGCTCCCTCAGGCCCGGTTCCTGGTCATCCCTGAGGCCGGTCATCTGGTGCCCATGGAACAACCCCTGGCGGTGGCGGCTGCCATCCGCGCTTTTCTGACCACCGCTACGCCCCGGCCTGATCCCTTACAGGGTAAGAACCGGCCTTGACAACCCCCTGCATCTGCGTTATACTTCTGCCTGCATTACGGGCCTGTAGCTCAGCCGGGAGAGCGCTACAATCGCACTGTAGAGGCCAGGGGTTCGAATCCCCTCAGGTCCACCATCTATAATAACCTTTGCTTTGAACAGGAGTAGTAGGTCATCCCCACAGAGAGCGGCGCATGACCCGGTGCGAGCGTCGCACGGCACCCCTGGGGAGTGCCCC
>Ga0209101_1002205_pt1 | contig 13065 bp, 7 predicted proteins | sample ConPoolayeCmetaG_FD_185481 | JGI IMG/M metagenome (GOLD analysis project Ga0209101, IMG submission 185481) | Hot spring microbial mat communities from California, USA to study Microbial Dark Matter (Phase II) - Cone Pool mat layer C metaG... ... | reverse complement strand
CCCCTTGCCCCCAGCCAAGAATCGCCACGTGCTGCATAGTGGCAAGCCGATCTTCGCGGCCAACTCCCGATAAGTCAGCCCTTCTTCGGCCATTTTCTGCTGAAGAATCTCGGTCAGACCCCAGGTTTTCATAGCGCTTATCACCTCCTGTTATCGTATTTAAACATTTTCCGCCCGCGGTGTCAACGGACGACGAAGTAATGCAGCGTTTTCCGTCACGGATGGACACTCAGCCCTTGCCGATACGGGCGGGGTGTTTGGAAAGGTGTGGCTTCTGGCGTTCGGGTTTGCATGCCATATTCACACTGCGCGCAGTGCCACCGGTTGTTGCTGCCAGATGGTATTTGAGCCGCGCCAGCCGCAGGCTGTCGGATTGTAGCCAAAGCCGGGTCGAGGGTCGTCGGCCATTGCCGCTCGATAAGCCCTGCCTGCCCCCCAGGTCGTCAAGCGCCTCGACGAGCCAGCCCGGCCGTGGCGGCAGTTCCGCTTTTGAAACCAGTGGGCGAAGCCAGTGGCAAGGATTGTCCCCGACGACCGACGGGGCCAACAAGATGAAAGCGCCGGAAGTTCGGGTATCGACTCCCGGGGGCAGCAGATCGACCGAGTTTTTCCAGTGGTGTCCGTCGGGCACAGCAAAGATCAGGTGATAGCCGCCGCGGGGTGTCCGCTGGGGTAGGGAACCAGTGGATATAATGCCCTGCCGCTTGCCGGCGTCATCCGGGTAACTCAGGCCGGCGGGGTCGATATATCGAGCACCAGCATCCCGGTACAACTGAGTCCGATTTTGCGGTCAGCATGCCGGCGTTCCCACTGGCGAATCTGTGCGGCGTCGATCGTCGCATCGTGATTCCCGTGTGCAGTGGCGGGCAGCTTGCCGCCGGGGCGGCAGGGGAAGATCGAGTTAACCCATTTCGCCATACCACTGGGCCACCGCCAGATTTGACGTATCAGCCGCTATCATTGGGCGGTCTCCTGCTCCTGCGCCTTCTGCCGCTGGATCCAGGCCTCGACGTTCCGCGGCGAGTACAAAACCCGCCTGCCGACGTCAATGGCAGGCAGGCTGCCACGTGGCGCGGTTATCTGCCAAAGCTTATTCCTCGACAAATTGAGCGCCCGGGCTGTTTCGGCGACGCTCAATAGCAGGCGGGGCAGGTTAGCTTGCATTTGCCACCTCGTTGGCCTGTGCCTGTTGGATGCGGGCGCTTGCAGCCTCGGCTTGCTGACGAGCCGCTTGTTGCTGCAGCCACTGTTGCAACAAATCAGTGGGATACAAGATCGCCCTGCCTAGGCGGACGTGCGGAACAATGCCGGCCTTGGTCCAAGACCCAAGCGTTCTCTGGCAAACATTGAGCAACTGCGCCGCTTGCCGGGGCCGAAGGGCAAGGGCTACACCAGAACGATCGCCACATTGCGCTGTCATGTGCCAGACCTCCGAAGCCGTCGCTTAAAACGTTCGCTGCCGTGCGGTCGATCGCGGCAGCTTGCATGGTTCGGAGTTTGGCGCAACGCGGCAATGTCGTGTTGTGAAAAGTCACTCGGCGGACATTTCTGCACCCGAAAAGTGCTGTGCCCTCAACAACTTACGTTGCATTATTTTTTCTCGTCGGGCAGTCGTCGGACGTTTTTGTCCGACGGTTTTTCTGAACCGCTCGGCAGTTTCCTGCACGGCCGGGGCGGTCAGGCGATAGAGAAACTTCGGGGTGTTCTGCCGGAAATTCTGGACTTCCTGCCAATCGGTATCTGGCAGTTGGGCGCGCTTTCCCGCTTTGGGCTTTCGCAGACGGCCCAACGCCCGCAAAAAAGTTTGTCGACGTTCCGGCGGCACGCCCAGGGCTTGGGCCAGTTGCTCGCCGCCCAGAAAACCGGCAGGCAAATTCGCGTCACCACCCTGTGACAGCGCCGCGTTTGTCGGTGGGCTTTCCGCCGGGACTGGTTCCGACGCAAAGGACTGAAACCGCTCGCGGAGCGCTGCTGCAATTTGCGGGCAGTGCTGGGAAATGAAACCCCATATCGGCAGTGCAAATAGCGGCTGTCGCCCGTGCGATTGCAGAAGCTGCCCAGCCGGTTCATCATCGCTCAGTCCGCAAGACTTCAAGTTGTCGATGCCAAGGCACGGATAGATAAACCGCTCTATAGCCAACTTGCATTTGGCAGCTTGGGGCCACAAGTCAACACAGCACTGAAGGGTCGCCAGGTTGCAGTCTTCGGGATCACACAGGTATGGGCGCAACCGGCCTTGAAACCCTCTACATGTTATGCGCTGGCAGCGCAGCAAGTGCGACTGAAGCTCAGCCACAAAAGAGGAAAGGACTCTATATAACTCGACAAGGCTTAGGGCTTGCAAATACTCAGACACGTTTCACTCCCCCGTGATAGTGACGCACCCGAGTCGAACAAAGCAGGGCAAGCACCCGCCGGGTGTGCAGCGGGATTCAGGTCTAGCATCCCTAGCCGCCCCCTGTCGCCCTATCATATCCGCATAGCGAAATTGTCAATCGGTCGCCTGGCCTGCTTCCCGAAAATTAGTCCATGTATTATGAGAGTCCAGATGCCCCTGGAAGGGGCGAGGAAGACTCTCGATGACGCCAGGAAGGAAGCGACATAGCCCGGAGCAGATCAACCGGTAGCTTCGGGACGCCCACGTCATGTTGGCGGCCGGCAAGACGATCGAGCGAAACTTGATGGCCGCTGCGGCCGCGGGCCGTAGTCTTCTCGTGCTTGGCCAGTCAGCACGGCATGAAGCTGCGCGGCAAGCTGTTGCCTCGCCTCGCATTCACACACCGCCCATGCCGTTCGTAGCGATGAAACCCCTCGCAAGCCGACGGCTATGGTACGACAGGATTATTTCACGCTAAGAATTGCGGCGAGGTGGTTTACTCATTTTCAAACCCGTAGCTCTTGAACTTCAGCGCCCGGCAGTTCTCGGCCACAGTTCTGACGACTTGCTCCGGCACGCCGTCGGGCACTTCTGCGTGAATCTCAAGGGTTACCTCCACTTTGGCATCAACCAGCGCGGCCAGGTGCTGAACCACCTCCTCGGCTATTCGGCTTGCATCGCGTCCCATTCGGGTTGCATCCAGAGCGGCGGCGCCGTGGAACCGCCGGGGCGGCTGCTCAACTGGGATGATGTCGGGCTGTCCGACGCTCCCTTCCTGCCCACTTGTCTTACCCGCAGGCCCCACAACTGTGCCGTCTGTTTGGCCAGCCGTCGGCTGCCGCACCGCGGCGCTCGAGATTTCCGCCTGCATCTGCGCAGCGGCAACCTCCGATTTGACCAACAAGCAGCGGTCGTCCATGACAACGCGGACCTGCCGACCCGTCTGAAGCCCCACGTACTTCTTCCTCTGCTCGTCCCATCCGTCGGCGTAAGCAAAGGCGTCAGTTTGCCAGGTCAGCCGCGACAGTCCGTCGCGTATCGCTTCCAGCAGAACAGAATCGCTGCACAGTCTGGGCAGGTAGAGGTAGGTGGCGAAGTCCTCGGCCAGTTGCTTCACGCTCACGTGGTTGCCGCGCCATAGGGGGACTCTGTCCAATTCGTGTCGCAGTCGCGGACCGCCGAGCTGGGCAAGCAGCATTTCCTCGTTGCGGAGTTTCTTCGAGGCGCGGATTGCCAGCGCTTCCTGCCCCTGTTGTCGCATCTCCTCCCAGGCCACTGGCCCTTTCGGATCGGGCTGGTTTGGCGCCAGCAGCCACTGGTATGCCTCGGGGATGCGTGCTTCCACCGTTTCGTCGGCCGTCTTGCACTTGGTCTCGGCCTGGCGCGACTGGAAGGCGTCCAGATTGAGTGTTTCCCTCTGTTCCCAGATGCTCTTCCAGGCCAGGTACTGCCGCACGGCTTGCTCCAAATCCCTCAGGCGCGTCTGGTCGGCGGCCAAAAACACCAGCGTGTTCTTGTAGGTTCTGGGCGCCGTTCCGCGCGACTCTAGAATGCGGGCGGCCTCTTGTCGGGCAGAGCTGTTGGCGTCGCGCGCCGTGTGCGGGTGTTCGGGGCCGAGGATGACCAGTCGGGCCTCGCGCTCGTCGGGTACATCGGCGCCAGAGGCGCAGGCGTGGACGCGGGTAAAATCCCCCCGCGTGCGCGCCTGAAGGCGCAGACGCCGCCTGATCTCCTCCAGCACGTCCTCCTGGCGCAACTGGGCCGCCCGATCCTCCGCTAATCGCGTCACGGTGGGCTGAGTTGAATACCAGTAGCGGTTGCCGTCAACATAAAGGTAGGTGGCCCGATCTGTCAGCCGCCGCAAAGCGTCCCCGAAGACAGCAGCACTTTCGCCCGGCTGGACGCATCCCAGCCGCACCTGCCGATCGTCAATGCCGCGGTTAGCCGCCCGCTGAATCGGGGCCGATCCGAGATATATCGTCCTGGCCACGCGCCGGCAGGCCGAATATCGCCCCAGGTTCGGATTTTCGCGGTCCAGCTTCAGCGGCAGCGAATGCGGCCCGTCCACGTCCTTCTCGATGACCGGCACCCACTGGTCTTCCAGATATCGCGTCAACTCGAACTGCACGCGGGGATCGTCCACCGGGACGTTGGCCGGCATGATCAGCAGGTTTCCGTCCTGCCGCTCCCACAGGCAGTGGATCACCGCCGCCATCAGCCGCAGCACGCCCCGCGTCCGCTGGAACTTCTCCAGCGTGGACCAGTCGCTGTACAGCCGGTCGAACAGTTCTGGATGGATCGGATAAGCTGCCTTGATCCGCCGCTCGTAAGTTGCTTCTCGGCACTCGCCCGGAAACTCCTGCTGCTGCGTGCCGTACATTTCTACGAACGCCCTGGCCACCAGGTCGCGCTGGACGAACTTCTCGGGGTCGGTGATCGGCTGGAACAGGCGTCGGCGGACGATCTCAAACCCTTCGTCTGGGCTGGCCGGCCGCCACGACGCCTCCACCCGGCCGATGGCGTTCTTCAGCCGCGCCAGTGCCGTTCGGCCCCGTTCGCCCCCTACCTCGATGTCCGAAATCCGCTCCCTGCCGTCTTGCGGGCTTGGGCTTTCCGACGCGGGTATACTGACCACCAGGAGCGTCTTCCTGGCCGCCTTGGCCGCCTCCGTCAAGGCCTGCGCAAACGTGAACTGCGTGTCGAACGTACCCGCAGGCAAGCCGCCGTTGTCGTGCAACTGCCGGGCGTAGGCTACCCATTCGTCAATCAGGATCAAACAGGGCGAGTATCGGTTGAACAGCTCCCGCAGCGCGTCGCCGGGATTGGTGGCCGTCTGGTCGGCCTCCTTCACCAGGTTGTAACCTTCCTTGCCGCCCAATTGCCAGGCGATTTCTCCCCACAGGGTGTGAACCACGGTGCCGTCCTGCTTTTTGTGCGTTTGCCCCGGCGAAATCTTCGTCCCCACCAACACCGCCCGACGCACCCCCTTGGGCAGCGCCAGGTTGTGCTGCTTCAGCAGGTCGTCCACGCCGGGCAGCTCTGCCGCTGGCGTACCGGAGAACAGGTGATACAGCGCCAGCATGGAGTGCGTTTTGCCGCCGCCGAAGTTGGTCTGGAGTTCTATTACCGGGTCGCCGCCGCTGCCCGAAAGCCGCTCCACCGCGCGGGTCAGCAGTTGCTTCAGCCCCTCGGTCAGGAAAGTGCGGCGGAAGAACTCGGTCGGGTCGCGGTATTCGGCCGCTCCCTCGCCCAGGTACACCTGCCACAGGTCGGCGGCAAACTCGGCCTGTTGGTATCGTCCCGAGGCCACATCCGGGTGCGGCGTAACCACCTCGCGCCAAGGCTTGAGGTTCGCCGCGGGTCGGCCCTCGACCGGCACGACAGCCGTCTTGCGAGCCTCGCTACGCTGCTGCTCGTCGAAGCGCAGACGAAGCAACTCCATCTTACGCTTGTCAACCTCTTCCGCCTCAGGGGCTGAGACGGCCGTCAAAAGACGCCCGGCGCTGTCCAGCGCCCGGTAAGCGTCGTCCGTGCTGAAGTTCTCCATGTGCGCCCAGCGGTTGCGGAACTCCCGCAGTTCGCTCACCAGGCTCCGCTCGGCTTGCCCCAGTACTTTCTTGAATACCGAGTTCCACTGGTCCCAGATGACCGTCAGCACCGTCTGCGGGTCGGACCAGTTGACTTTCTTTCCGGCGGCGACAGACTGTTCGGCCGCGGCCTTCCACTTGTCGCCGTGGATGGCCTTCATCTCCCGCTCAATAAACGGGAACAACCCCTTGCTGAGCAGTTCCAGCCCTTCGCCGACGCGGTCACGATTGGTTTTCGCCATATCTTATCCTCAATTCTCGTCGAACAGTTCCGCTTGTCCGCGGCTTTCTGTTTGCCAGCTACTGGCCAGCCTTGCAATTTCCGGCCAGGCCACCGCCAGGGCGTTGTATGAGACCGCCTCGGACGCCCAGCCCCGCCGCTCGGCGATCTTGTGCAGTCGATAGCACAGCTCCCGAGCCGCCTCGCCCCGCGCGCCGAGTTTCCTCAACAGTTCCGCCGCGCCGCTCTCGCCGCCCTCCTCTAGCGCGCGGATAAGATGCTGCGTCATCTCCCAGACTGTCAGTCGTTCGTCGGTGGCCGGGTCCCAGTCGTGCGGCAACTCCTCGCGGCGGACCAGCCGCACCTTGCCGCCACGCGCCGAGACGATTCCCGCCTCCACCAGCCCGTTGACCGCCGTGTTTTTGGCCTTGCTCAAGGTCTCGGCGTCGCCAAAGGGTCCTTCCTCCATCCCGTGCTGCTCGAACCAGGCCAGCGCCCAGCGGGTATCGGCGTCGAACTCGGCTTCCTGTTCGGCCAGCACCTCGTCCAGCGTCTGGTTGATCAGCGCCAGCGCCGTCCGCACGGTCATGGCCCGGCCGCTCGATTCCATCACCTTCGCGTAGCGCGAGAAGACCGCCATGCCCGGCCCGATCGACGCCTGCGCCAAGTCAACCGGAGCGATGCTCCCCTGCTGGAGGCGCCGCAATGCGTCGGGCAGCTCCTTTTTCAGTTCAGCGATGAACTCCCGCCGGGTGCACTGCGGGGCGTCGGCCGGCCGGGGACGACAGGCCAACACAATGTACGAGGCCAGGGCGTTGGTGCCCATGGCTACCATGCGCCACTTCTGCGACGCCCGGACGGGCCACGTGGCCGTAATCTGGAAGCCGCTGCCCAGCAGCGCCTCCAGCAGCGTTTCCCAACCGGTCGTGCGGTCAACCCTACTGCTCCCGGGATCGCCGGGACCGCGGCCATCTCGGCCGCTTTTTCCTCGGCCGCTTTGTTGTCCAACTCTATGGGCGGGCGGGACGCCCGCGCTCCCAGCACCTGCGCTCCCAGCACTCGCGCTCCCAGCACCTGCGCTCCCAGCACTGGCCGCGCTAGGCTCCTCATCTTCCTGCTTGAATGCATAGTAAACAGTCAGGGGGAAGCGCGGGTCCATCTTTTCGCGCAGAGCCGTAAACGCCTTGCGGAAGCCGGTCTCGAAATGCTCTCTGGCCTTCTGGCGGTCGCCGCCGAACCGCTCCGGGGCAGCCACCAATTCCGCTTCCTTGGGCGTCAGGACGGTCTTGAACAGCTCCGGATACAGATCGCCGATCGTCCGCCGCAGCCACACGTAGAAGAAATCCGATAGTGCTGCATAGCCGATGTTGTCGTAGTACGGCGGATCGGTGCTGACCAGCACGCCCCGAAGGGCGTCCCAGGCGCCGGCGGCGTCAAGCTGACTACCATTGCCCCCACTATTTAGCAATGCGCCTCCAATTACCTCGACACAGTCTGCCACGTAATCGTTGCAGGTGCTCCAACCGCCCACGCAGTCGCCAAAAATGTTCGCTTCGGCGAAGTCCCATACCATCGGGATGGCTTGCTTGCCGAAAAGATGCATCACTTTCTGATTGGCTGCGTTCCACGCACAAAGCGCGTTGTTGAAATCCGCGCAGCGGTCCAGCGCCAGGGCCAGGAAGGTGACGACGGCCTTGGCGTACTGGTCGGCCTCCTTGGGCGCCAGTCCGGCGTCGCGGGCGTCCTCGAGCACGTCCTGCCGCACCTCCCGCACCAAATCGCTGAAAGTCACCAGCGCGGTAAGCTGCCGCGGAGTGAAAAGTTCCGCCCACTTTTTGATTCCGTAACCTCTCCCACTGATAAGATTCGGATCGTTTTCATTCATTTCCTCGTCGGGAACCCATGCGGGAGCAGCCTTGGCAGCTATCTCGGCGTGCCTTGCGTCCACAGGCAGGTAAACACGGCCTCGGCCAAGGTCCGCTACGATGGCCGTAAGGGCAAAGCGGCACCTCTTGGCGATGACCTCTTGGCGAATGTGTTCATCGGCCATCGGGGTGTCGGTCAAGATGCAGCGAAATTGTGCACCTCGACCCTGTTTGGTGGCTTGCTTGACTGCGTTGGTGTCGGCCGGTTGGCCCGTTCTGACTTCAAATCGCCAAGTGTTATTTTTGCGGTCCACGACCGGTTCGAGCCAGGCGAGACTTCCTTTCTTTGACGACAGCCAGAACGTGCTGACCAGCGGCACGTGCGCGCCCCTGGCGGCAGGGTTGGGGCTGGCGACGGTCCGCGCCCACAGCCAGGCGATGACGTCGGCTTGCTGGGAGCGCGGGCGTCCCGCCCGCACTTCCTCCGCAGTAGCGTGCCGCCACGTGCCGTCCTTTTCCTGAACGATATGGACCTTGGGGTAGAGGTGGCCGATCTTTTCGCGGGCCCGCTGGAGCACCAGACGGCCGTAGTAGCGCACGTCGGCGGCCAGACCGGCTGCTCCGCGCCACTGTGGCGCCGATCCTATGCTGGGGGCAGCGTGGGTCTTCGAGGCGGTCGGCATTTCCGGGAGCGCGGGCACCTTGCCCGGGAGCGCGGGCGTCTCGCCCGCTGTGTCGCCCGCTGGCGCAGCGCTTGCCTCGCTTCGCCTGGCCGCCGAACTCCACTTCCAATGTTCAGGGCTGGCGACCAATCCGGCTTTCACGGGGTTTTGGCGGATGTATTGGCGAACGGCGGCAAGGTGTTCCTCATCTCTGACGAACCTGTCGAAGTAATCGGGCATCCAGAACTCTCCGGTGCGCCCGAGAATCCGATTGGCTTCCTTGGCCGTGAAGGATTTCCATGAGTGAACCAAGTCGCCCAGGCGATGACCGGGCAGCGCCTCGATGAGGACGTGGACGTGGTTGGGCATGATGCACCATTCGAGCAAGCGATAGCGTTGGCCATCGAAGTGAAGCAGCGCGTCTTCCACGAGTTGGGCCACGCGGTCGTCGCGGAGAAAGCACGCGCCGTGACCGGCGTCTTCGTAAGTATCGATTCGTTTGCGCATCTCGACTGCCCGCGGGTCATCGGCTGGAAGCGAAGGGTTCCAATTCAACTGTTTGCGCCAGGTTTCGATGACGTGGGCGGGAAGACTGTCGTGAAGGCGGAAGGTGATGCTTTGCACCAGGCCGGGGTGGTCAAAATGGGGCAGATAGCCGCGTGAATGCCATTGCTTGTGAGGACGGGATACTAGCGTTTCCCGCACCGCTGGGTCGTTGGGCGGCCGGGACGGCTCCGCCGCATTCTGCGGCCGGGACAGCTCCGCCGCATTCTGCGGCCGGGACAGCTCCGCCGCATTCTGCGGCCGGGACGGCTCCGCCGCATTCTGCGGCCGGGACGGCTCCGCCGCATTCTGCGGCCGGGACAGCTCCGCCGCATTCTGCGGCCGGGACAGCTCCGCCGCATTCTGCGGCCGGGACAGCTCCGCCGCATTCTGCGGCCGGGACAGCTCCGCCGCATTCTGCGGCCGGGACGGCTCCGCCGCATTCTGCGGCCGGGACGGCCGCGCTCCCAGGAAGGTTGCTTCTGGGTTCACCGGTGGGTGGTCGAGCCAGCGGGGCACCAGTTCCAGGTTGCACTTGTTCAGGAGCACGGCTACGGGGTTGAGGTCGGCGGCGTGGGCCTCGAAGCCCAGCCGCGCGGCCTCCAGCGGGATAGACCCGCCGCCGGCGAAGGGGTCGAGAACCGGTGGAAGTTTGCCGTCGCAATGCCTGAGCATCTCGTCACGGGCCAGGGCATAGACCTCCGGGTGCTCGTGGAGTTTCTTCTGCATCATCCGGCGGATGATGTCGAACAAGCGCTCCCGCTCGCGCTGCTGGGCCACCTCGGTGGGGCACTTCGCCGGGTGGGCCGACGGGGCGTCCACCACAGAGGCGAAAAGCACTGCGCGGGCCGTCGGCAACGGCAGCCGCGCCCATCACTGGTGTATGCCCTTTGGACGCGGGCCGATGCCGGGCATCTTGTCGTAAGCCGAGGCGTCGTTGATCTCCGCCAGCGGCAGGGCCACCTCGATGAGTTTGCTGCGATATTGCATCAGCGTACCACCTTTGGAGTTTATCCCATTATACGTCGGAATGATCTCGCACAGCGGAGAGGGCAGAACCGGCATCATGGCAGCAAAGCGCTCCGGCGCCGCCACAGCTTTGCCCTTGTTCCTGTCTTGCGCGCCAGATACGCCGGCGACGTTCTCGAAGTCTGGCACCAGGACCTCGACATAAACAGAACGAGATCTGGGGGGAAGTGTGGCCACGTTCATGCTGGCGTCTCCCCGCGGCGAAGCAGTTCTCGCAGATCGTAGTTTACGCTGGTGACGCCGAAATCGGGTTCCCTGTGGAACGGCCGGCGGACGTAAACCGGCGGCGTGGCCACGTCGCCTTCAACTTCGACCAGGGCCAGGATGTAATCGTCCGGCTTGTTCAGGGCGGTGAGGATTTCCTTTCTGGTGATGGTAACCGTAGCAGCCCCGCTGGTGCGCCCTTTGACCTCGATAAACAGCAGGCGGCCGGTTTCGGGAATTTGCGATTCCACGTCGTATCCTAGGTCCTCGCGGCTCACGTCGCGCGGCTGGCGTCCCAAGCGGAGTTCCGTTGCCAGGACGGCCTCCATCGCCAGGCGCTCAACGTGCTGGGTTTGGCGGGCTGCCGAATCAGGTTCTCCCCCGCTTGTCCCTTCCGACGCCGGATCAGACCAATAGGGACGACCAGCGCCCCGCCCACGACCACCGGCGGCAGCGGCGAAAGACGTCGCTGCTGTTCCAGCTCCGCCATGCGTCTGCGAAGCCGTGCCTCCAGTTCATTGGCCCGCTCGCGGGCCTTGGCGGAGTTGAGCCTGGAGTGAAATCGCCCGGCCTGTTCCTGCGCCTTCAGTTCCTCCGCGCGGTGGTCCCAGTAGTTGATCTCTTTGGTCAATCGGTCTTTGACGGCGGCGGCGGTCTTGGCGATCAGTTCCTCCCGGAATCGCTTGACTTCCCCGAAGTGTCTGGGAACGAGATGCTCGATGGCGTAGGAGACGGCCTTCTGCTCGACGTTACCCTTGAGCCACGGCGCGGCAAGCTCGTCGGCAACGAGGGCGCGTTCGTCGTCGGCAATCGGTCTGTAGTCGAGGTAGGGGGCATAGCCGGCCGTCCTGGCGGTGCCGTCTGCGCTGATTTCCACGAACTGCAACTGGCGGGAGACGATCCTGCGATTGCCGTGGCGATCGGTATGGCCGTCCTGTATCGAGTGTTCGATGTAGAAGAGTATCCGCACTTGCTCCTCGCCGGTCTGGCGCGGATCAACAAGGACTGCGCCTCGCCGCAGCAAGTCGCGGTAGCGTTCGAGCACGATGTCGGTGGTGGCGTCCAATAGGGGGTGACCGGGGCAGATGAACGAGGCCGGGGGTTTGCCCGGCACGCTGATCAGTTCCTTGTGGAAGGTTACCCGCTCGTAGCGAGGCAGCACGGCATCGCCGGTACCAATTTGCCTGTCGCGGCTGCGGATGACGGCGGGAACGTGGGTGATCTCGTAGCGGCGCGGTTCGCGCTCGCGGATGGTCCCGCCCAGAAGGCGGAAAGCCTCAATGAAGAAGGAGGCGATGAAGTGAGGCTGAAGTCTGCGGGCCTCGGCGCGCTGCATGTCTTCCTTGATGCGCCGGATGGTCGCCGGGTCCAGGCTTTCGCAGGCCAAGGCGCGTTCTTCGAGCAACTGCTGAAGGTGGTTGCGGTCCAGGGCGTCGTCGACGGCGCGGAAAAGGCGCTGGCGGACCTCGGGCTGCTCGCCATAGCGGATGGCCTCGATGAGAAGTTCCCGCAGCGGCCTGTCCCGGAAAAGTTTCCCGAGCACGTCGAACACACGACCGCCCAACGCCTTGCGCTGCTCCTCGATCTTCTCCAGCAGGCGGCGATAGACCTCGCCCTCGCGAGTTTCGTGTGCCACCAGGTTCCAGAGGTGACACACCTCAGTTTGCCCTATGCGATGGATGCGCCCGAAGCGTTGTTCGAGGCGGTTAGGATTCCAGGGCAGGTCGTAGTTGACCATCAGGTGAGCGCGCTGAAGATTTATGCCTTCGCCGGCTGCGTCTGTGCCCACTAATATTTGGACGTCCTTGTCCTGGGCGAACATCTCCTGCGTCTTGCGACGCTCTTCTCGGCCCATGCCGCCGTGGATGACGACCACAGACTCTGGCCGGCCAAGCAGGGACCTGAGCCGCTCCGCCAGGTAGTGGAGGGTGTCGCGGTGTTCGGTGAAGATCACAAGCTTGCGGCGATGGCCGTGGGGGTCGAACATTTCGGGATTGTTCTGGAGAAGCTTGGAGAGCTGTTCCCACTTGCGGTCGGTCTGGCTGCGGCGCACCTCAAGGGCAAGTTGTTCCAGACGCTTGAGGGTTTCGATCTCGGCTTCCAGTTCGGCGATGGTCTGCGCCGCCGAGGCCTGATCCACCACGGCCTCTTCGGCAGCCTCTACTTCTGCGGCGGTGGCGTCGTCGAGGTCCTCTATGTCCTCCTCCATATTGGCGGCCAGTCCCTGCACTGCGTCCCCGGCGACGGCGGCGCCGCGTTTGAGGAGCTTCTCCTCGCGGAGGCATTTTTCCAGCCGTTCCCGCCGCCGTCTGAGGGACTGGTAGATGGCCTCGGGAGAAGAGGCGAGGCGGCGTTGGAGTATCGTCAGCGCGAAGCCAACGACGCTGCCGCGACGCCCTTCTCCTGCGGCGGCCAGGCGTTCGGCCCGGTTCATTTCGTTGCGGACGTATTCGGTAACTTCCGCATACAGCTTGGCCTCTTTGTCCGAGAGAGTGTAGCTGACCGTGTAAGCCCATCGCTCGGGGAACAGGGGCGTGCCGTCGAACTTCAGCAGTCCTTCTTTGGTAACGCGGCGCAT